>Ga0335070_10005005_pt1 | contig 15546 bp, 10 predicted proteins | sample Lox_Sample_13_FD_206722 | JGI IMG/M metagenome (GOLD analysis project Ga0335070, IMG submission 206722) | Soil microbial communities from Loxahatchee National Wildlife Refuge, Florida, United States - Lox_Sample_1.3 | ecosystem: Environmental > Terrestrial > Soil > Wetlands | place: USA... | reverse complement strand
CGCGCGGCTCCCGTGGCAGCGCTCGTCGGCGCAATTGGGGTGGGCGGCGGCCGTGTGCACGGCGCGCGGGTTCGCGGCGCCGTGGCAGGTCCGGCAGTTCGCGTCGGGCCGGTGGTGCGCGGTGTGGCAGAGGGCGCAGTCGGCGCCGTCGGGCGCGCGGGTCGCCGGATTGGAGTGGCACAGCAGGCACGAGGGCACCGCCGTGTGGCGGTCGTGCGGGAACGGGATGTGGCGGGTGATCCGCCGCCCCGAGACCTGCAGCCGGAAGGTCCGCGGCAGGCGGTCGAGGGGCCGCGCCCGCTCGGCGGCGGGATGGCAGGTGGCGCACTGGTCGCGGCCGGGGCCGGTGTGGTGGCAGCGCTGGCAGTCGGCCGGGGCGTGGATCAGGAGCGCGCCGTGCCGCACGCGGCTCGAATGGCAGCTGGCGCACGGCTGGGTGCGGTGGTCGCCGTGCGAGAAGCGCGGCGTCCGCGGGCGCGCGGTGTCCTGCGCCGGGGCGGCCGGGGCCTGCGGCGATGCCGCCGGACCCGCGTCCCCCGCCACGGCCTGGCCGGCCCCGGGGGCGGGCCCGCGGGCGCGCGCCGCCGGGACCGAGACGGCCAGCAGCGCCGCCGCGAGGAGCGCGGAGGCCACCGCCCGCCCGCGCCACCCCGGCCCCGCCCACGACCCGATCACCCTCTCGTCGCGATGCGCCATCGTCATCCCCGATGCGGCCCCGAGCCCAACTGCGACGCCGCCCCCTCATGTGTCAAGCGGGCCGGCCCCCGAGGGGACCGACCCGCCCGACCGTCACGCGCATGACAGTTGCCGGTCCCGGCGCGCAGCGGAACCCTGCGGCCCCCCTACCGGCGCGCGCCGCGGCGCAGGAGCGCCTCGATGGCCGGCGGGACGCCCTGCAGCGTGTCCGTGGTGGCGTACGTGCTGCGCACCTGGTTGACCGCGCCCTGCAGGATCGCGCGGACGAACGCCGGGTTGTGGACGCCGAACGAGCCGTCGCCGTGCCGGTTCGGGGAGCCGAAGGTCAGCACGTTGTAGCGCGCCCCCTTGGCCACCGTCCAGCCGGCGTCCGCCCCACTGGTGCCGAACCGCTTGGTGCCCGCCGCCCGCGTGGCGTCGTGCAGGAGGAGCTTCGGGAGCCAGCCGCTGTCGGTCGGGAACGCGTCGACCTGGCTGTTGCCGTTCGCGTCCACCCACAGCACGCCGACGTACCCCTTGATCTCCGCCTGGAGCTTGTCCATCGCGCTGCGCGCGTTGGCGCCGGTGCCGTGGCAGCCGCCCGTGGCGCAGGCGCTGAAGTCCCGCTGGTCCTCGGTGCACGCGGCCGACGTGTCGACCCCGCCGGTCAGCGTGTCGGCGGCGTTCAGGCACGGCGCCACCTCGAAGGTGTGTCCCGTGTTCACGAGCGAGGGACTGACGTTGCCCGTCGCCATGTGGCAGGCGGCGCAGCTGCCGTCGATCGTGCCGTGGCGCGCCGGACCCCGGATGTTGCCGTAGGAAGGATCGATGTAGCCGGCGTTCCCCATCAGCACCTCGAACTGGGTGCCGTGGGCGCCGCGGCTGCTCGTCCAGGAAGAGGCCTGGGTGACCGGCGGGCGGCTGTGGCACTTGCCGCAGGCGTGCGTCGCGGAGTCGGCCCCGGTGGTCGCGTCGAGGGAGAAGCGCAGCTGCGCCGGGTTCGCGTCGCTGTGCGGGTCGTGGCAGAGGGCACAGGTGAAGCCCGCCGGCAGCGTAGTGGTCAGCGGGTCCGTCCCCAACTCACGGTACGTGCTCTTGGGCGCGAACTGCTTGATGGCACCCCAGGTGGTGTGGCAGTTGACCTGGCACGAGCCGGCCGCGCCCTCCCAGTCCGGCGCCTGACCGTGCTTCGAGACCGCGAGCTGATCGGCGAAGCCGTCGTGCGTCCCGTAGTGGCACGCCGCGCAGCCGTCGCTGTGGTCGGCGAAGATCCGGATCGTGGGGATCGGCTGCGTCGCGCCGGGGGCGCTCACGTGGCTCGAGCCCGGGCCGTGGCACGCCTCGCACTGCACGTCCTGGTAGAAGCGCTGCGCATCGGCCGAGACGCCGAAGAAGCCCGCAGTGTCGGCGCCCGGATTCGTCGCGCCGTTCGTGGTGTGGCACTTGTTGCAGAACGGGCCCGCGTGCCCGCTGGCCTGCAGGTCCGCCCAGGCGCTCGCGTGCTTCGTCTGCGCCCACTCGGCCTGCACGTCGGTGTGGCAATTGCCGCAGGTCGTCTGCTTGGTGTCGGGGTTCGAATAGCCGAGGAAGGACGCATCCCTCACCGGCGCGCTGGGCGTCGCCTTCTCGCTCACGCACCCTGCTGCGGCCATCACGAACAGGCTCGTCGCCGCGAGCAGCAGGTGGCTCTTCGTAGCCTGGATCATCCCTCGTGCTCCTCTCGCCTTCCTCAGCGGGTCCCGCAGCCGGTGCGCTGCGGTCGAAGTCGTCCCGGGAGGCTCCGTTTACCTGGTCGGCGCCAGTCGCCAGACGGGCGCACCTTACCCAACCACGCCGGTGCATGAGCAGGCCCTGTGCCAACCCGCGCGGCGCGCATTAGCGCTGGTCTGGTGAGGACTTACGGGTCAGAAGAACTACGGAGTCCGCGCTGTGGCCTTCCGACCTGTCCCAAGTCCGCACTACTACGGGGACAGAATGCGACCGGCATGGCCCGAACGGGACAATGTCGGCCGATGGAACGCACCGATTCGTGCAGGTGTTCAACCAGGCCCTGAGAGGCGAGCGCAGTGGTCGGTGGCGTACATCGGCGCCCGAGGAACAGGCACCGGGGAACGGTGTGCGCGAGCGCAATCCAGAGTATTCGTGTAGGTTTTCCTGGCCACTCGGTGGCGCCTCGGGCAACCCGACCGGTTCGCAGGAGGAGGCTTCATGAGGAGTGCAGCTCTCGCGGGAATGCTGGCGCTGGCGATCGCCACGCCGGCCGCCGCGCAGCGCCCCATGTCTCGGGACACGTCGCATCACCCGATGGCGGGGCACCGGATGCCGGCGCAGCCGGCGCGGCAGGGCATGGGCGGGATGCAGGCGGGCACGATGCGGTGTTCGATGATGCAGGGCGGGATGATGCAGGACAGCGCGATGGGGGCGGTGATGGGGGGGATGATGGGCGCGATGGCCGGCTCGGCCGAGCACGTGCTCGGCGACCGCGCGTCGCTCCACCTCAGCGCGGACCAGGAGCGGCGGATCACGGCGATCCGCGACGCCGCGCGGACGGAGCACGACGCCGCGCTGCGGGAGGCGGAGCACCACGAGCAGGAACTTGCCGACGTGATGCGCGCTGCCGCCCCTGACACCAATGCGATGCAGGCGCACTTCCAGGGCGTGCAGGCGGCGATGGGGCGGGCGCACCTCGCGATGCTGCGGTCGGCGGCGCTGACCCGTGCCGTGCTCACCGACGAGCAGCGGCGCGCGGTGGACAGCCTGGCGGCGTCGCCGGGCTGCGGCATGATGGGCCGCGGTGCGTGGCAGGCCGCGCACGGCCACTAGGGTGGGTGCGTCCCTCCGCGGCCGGCTCCCCTGGGCGATCGCCGGGGCGTCGCTCGTCGCGATCGGTGCGATCGTCGTCGTGGCCGGGGCGGGCGGCGGTCGCCGCCACCCCGAGCCGCGGCCGGGCATCAGCGGCGCGGACGTCCTCGCGCCGGAGACCTTCGCCGGGTACGAGCGGATCGTGCGTGCGTACGAGGCGGCCCGGGCGTATCCCGCCGTCCTGGACGGGCTGTACTGCTACTGCGATTGCCGGCACCACTTCGGCCACCGCTCGCTCCTCACCTGCTTCCAGTCGGAGCACGGCGCGTCGTGCGACATCTGCCTCGACGAGGCGGGGATGGCCGCCGAGCTGCACCGGCAGGGACGCACGCTCGAGGAGATCCGCCGCGCGGTGGACGCGCGCTTCGGCACCTAGGCGGGGCGCGGAGCGGGGGGAACGGGGCGCCGCCGGGCGGGAGTCCGGCGGCGTCCGTGCGTCAGGGCCGGAAGAACGGGGAGCGCGACTCGAGCCGCAGGCGCGGGAGGCCCGAGAGGCGGACCAGCAGCCTTCGCACGCCGCGGCCGAGCGCCTCGCCCACGTCGCCGCGCCGGGCGATCGCGGGGCCGAACTCCCCGCTCAGCCAGCGCTCCGCCTCGTCCAGCTCGGAGAGGGAGAGGGACTCGATCTCCAGCGTCGCGAGGTAGTAGTACTGGTCGCGGCCGCGCGGCATCAGGTCCACGGTGAACGGGACCGAGAGCGCGCGCTGGAGCCCGGCCGCGGAGGGGAAGTGCTCGGCCGACCCGCCGGAGCGGACCAGGTCGTACTCCTCGGTGAGCGGGTCGAGGAGCACCACGGCGTCCCACTCGACGTCGCCCTCCAGGCGGTCGGGGAGGATGCGGACGCTGCGGCGCAGCTCGAGCCGGAAGTGGTAGCGGACCGGGAAGCCGTCGTGGAGCGCGCCGCCGAAGGCGCCGCCGACGAGCGCGCCGGTCGCGCGGACCAGCGGAGGCCGCAGGGCGCCGTCGGCGTCGCGCGCGAGACTCACCGAGAGGCGCGGTGGCCCCGGCGCGGAGTCGGAGGGCGCCTGGGCGCCGGCCGCGGCGGCGACCGCGACGAGGAACGCCGGGACCAGCCCGACGTCGCGGCGCACGCTCTAGAAGCGCCGGCCCATGCGGGCGCTGAACGTCACGTCGCTGGTCCCCCGCCCGAGTGGCTTGGCGAGGTAGAACCCCAGGGGGCCGAAGTCGAGTCCCAGGCCGACGTCGGCCTGGTAGCTCCCGAGGGTCGGGAACTCGCCGGAGGGGATGCGGCCCGGGCCGCTGCCCACCAGCCACGCCCGCCCGGCGTCGGCGAAGACGACCAGGTCGGGTCCCGTCACGTGGAACGGCTCGTAGCGCTCGGTGCCCTCGTCGCTCCACTCGGTGCTCGCCCAGTCGGGACCGAAATCGAGTCCCAGGTGGGTGCGGAACTCCGCCTGTCCGACCACCACGCGCTCGCACAACGCGGGCGTGCCCGGCGCGGCGGTGCCGCCGCAGCTGAGCTGGTTGAAGCCGTAGCCGGGGAGCGGGTCGGGGTAGCCGAGCGCGACGCGCCGCTGCAGCGGCAGCGGGTCGCCGCCCGCCCATCCGCCGCCCGCCAGACGCAGGTCGAGCCGCCCCGACGGCGAGAGGCGCAGGTAGCTGCGCAGGTCGAAGAACAGCCGCCGGTAGTCGAGCGTGGAAGGCGTCCCGCCGGGGAACGCCGTGAGGCACGCGGCTGCGGGGAGCGCGCACGCGGCCACATCGGTCCCGTGCCCCCACTCCAGCTCCCCGTTCAGGTACAGGCCGGCCGTCGGCGCCCGCAGGTCGTTGCGCGTGTCGTAGCGCGCCGAGAGCGTCAGCAGGTCGTAGTGCCCGTCGTTGACGGGGAGGTTCGGCCGGAACTGCGCGTCGCCGCGGAACAGGGTGAACGGCTCCCGGCCCGCGGCGGACGCCTCCCGCTCGGAGCGCCCCTCGAGCGTCACCGACAGGTCGCGGTTGGCCCGCAGCGTGGCGAACAGGGCGCCGCCCCGCTGGCGGTAGTAGTCGCGGTAGTCGCGGTGGAAGAGGAAGGTGGACCAGCCGACCTCGAAGTCCTTCAGGGGCCACGGCTGGACCGAGGCGACCTGGTCGAAGCCGCGGATGCCCAGGCCGACGTTCGACTCCTTCGCCCCCAGGACGACCTCGGCCCGCGCGCGGTAGCCGAAGTCGCCGGTGGAGAGGGACCAGTCGCCGGCGGTGCGGAAGATCCCGCGGGCGTCGGCCTCGAGCCGTGCGTTGCGGCCCAGGCGCAGGTCGGCGTTCGGCCCGAAGATGAGCGGGAGGCCCTCGACCCGGTTGTAGATCCCGCCGAAGGAGACGTCGAAGCTGGTGTGGTTGTCGGAGGATCCCTCCCCGCGGGGCCGCATCCACCACGGCCGGAACTCGGGCCGCGGCGCGTAGGCGATTCCCTCGGCGGTATGGCGGTAGCGCAGCGGCTCGCGATAGGTGCGGACCTCGCCGGCGATCGACGCGTCCTTCGCGCCGTCGAGGAGACCGCCCACCACCGTCACGTCGCCGCCGATGACGGCGCCGCGCACCAGGGTGAGGTCGCCGTTCACCACCAGCAGCGAGCCCGCGACGCGGCCCGCGACGACCACCGGCCCGCCGAGCACCGCCACGTCGCCGTCCACGCCGCGCCCTTCCGGGATGCGCGTGGGGCCCGCGAGCCTGACCGTCCCGTCCGCATCGTAGAACCCGACCACCGCTTCGGCGATCTCGCGCGGCAGCTGCTGCAGCACGACGCGCTGGGGGGCGGCGCCGCGCGGCTGCGGCCGGATGGTGATGGTCGTGTCCTGCGCGCGGGCCGGAGGGACCGCGGCGGCCGGGAGGGCCGCGGCGGCGAGCAGGGCCGCGATCAGCATGCGTCGCATGGGAAGCTCCTCGACGGGGACGGCCTCCGTGGGGGCATCGGCCGTGCCTCGCCCCGTTCCGTCGTCAACTGCAAAGATGCGATGCCGTTAGCGCCGCCCGCCATCGCACGTCCTCCGGCGCGTGTCCCCCGTGCGGACCGGTCGGCGCGTGTCGTTACGACACTCAGCCGCCCGGCGCGATGCCGAGGCGCTTCATGCGGCGGTACAGGTTCGCGCGGTCGGTCGAGAGCCGCCGGGCGGCCTCCGCGACGTTGCCCCCCGCGGCGGAGAGGGCGCGCCTGATGAGGGTCCGCTCGTGGCGGTCGAGCTCATCGGTGAGCACCAGGTTGGGGCTCGCGAGTCCCGGCAGCGGGCCTGCGGGCTCCGCGGCCGGAGGCAGCGCGGCGGCGACGTCCTCGCGCGTGACGGCGGCGCGTGGCGCGAGGATGATCAGCCGCTCGACGATGTTGGCGAGCTCGCGGACGTTCCCCGGCCACGGGTGGCGCACCAGCGCGTCCATCGCGTCGGGCACGACCTGGACCGGCGGCCGCCCGATCCGCTCCGTGACGAGAGTGATGAAGTGGCGCACCAGCTCGGGGATGTCGCCCGGGCGCTCGCGCAGCGGCGGGATGTGGATGGGGAAGACGTTGAGCCGGTAGAGGAGGTCCTCGCGGAACCGCCCCTCCCGCGCGGTGCGCGGCAGGTCCTTGTTCGAGGCCGAGACCACCCGGACGTCCACGGGAATCGGCTTCTCGCCGCCGACGCGCTCGATCTCGCCCCCCTCGAGGGCGCGGAGCAGCTTGGCCTGCGCCTCGACGCCGAGGTCGCCCACCTCGTCGAGGAAGAGGGTGCCGCCGTCGGCCAGCTCGAACCGCCCGGTGCGCCGCTCCGACGCGCCGGTGAACGAGCCGCGCTCGTGGCCGAACATCTCCGACTCGATCAGCTCGCGCGGGATGGCGGCGCAGTTCACCCGGACGAACGGGGCGTCGGCGCGTGGGCTCGAGGCGTGGATCGCCGCGGCCACCAGCTCCTTGCCGGTGCCCGATTCGCCCGAGATGAGCACCCGGGTCTCGGTGGGGCCGGCGCGGGCGATGAGCGCGCGCACCTCGGCCATCTGCGGGCTCGCGCCGACCAGCGTGGCGGAGGGACCGAGCGCCTCGCGCAGCGCCTGCGCCTCGGCGCGCGCGCGCGCCAGCTCCAGCGCGCCGCGCAGGGTGAGGAGCACCGCCTCGGGCGCCAGCGGCTTCTCGAGGAAGTGGTACGCGCCCAGCTTGGTCGCGCGCACCGCGTCCTGCAGTCCCGCGCGCCCGCTCATCATGATGACGGGCAGGCCGGGCGCCTCGCGCGCGAGCAGCTCGAGGGTCTGCAGCCCGTCGGGGCCCCCCGGCATCTGGAGGTCGAGGAACACCGCGTCGGGCCGCCGGCGGCGCACCGACGCCTCCGCGTCGGTGCCGGACGCGGCCTCCGTCACGGCGTACCCCTCCGCCGCGAGCACCGCGCCGAGCATCCGGCGCAGGTTCGCCTCGTCGTCGACGACCAGGACGACCGGGTGGCGGGTCACGCGCGCTCCGCGGGGAGGGTGACGGTGAAGACGGCGCCGCCCTCGGGCGCGTTCTCCGCCGTGATGGTGCCGCCGTGATCGAGGATCGTCTGGCGCACGATGGCCAGGCCGAGTCCCGTGCCGTGCGCCTTGGTGGTGAAGTACGGCTCGAACACGCGGCCGAGCGCTTCGGGCGGGATGCCCGGCCCGCGGTCGGCCACCGTCACCGCGACCGCGCCCCGCCCGTCGAGCCGCGCGGGCGCGATGCGGACGCTGATCGGCGCCGCCGCGGCGCCCCCCGGCGCCCGTGCCTCCGCGCCCGCCGCCCCGGTGTCCCGGGCGCCCGGCGTCCCCGGACCCGCCGGTCCCGCGCCCACCGCGTCGACGGCGTTGAGGAGCAGGTTCTGGAAGGCGCGCCGCAGCGGCTCGTAGTGGCCCACCACCAGCGGGACGTCGTCGCCGCGCTCCACGCGCACCGCCACGCCCCCGGGCACGGCCGTCCGGGCGAGGCCCTCGAGGAGCTCGCCCATGTCGAGTGCGGCGGGGGGGCCCTCCGGGAGCCGCCCGAGCGCCGAGAAGTCGCGCGCCATCTGCTCGATGCGCTGCGACTCCCCGTCGAGGATCTCGAGCAGCTCCGCCTGGGCCGGCGTCGCGCCGTCGCGGAGCCGGGAGACGGCGAAGCGGAGCGGGGTGAGCGGGTTCTTGAGCTCGTGGGCGACCTGGCGTGCCACGTCGCGGAAGGTGCGCAGCTGGGCCGCCTCGACCTCGCGCGCGCGGGCGGTCTCGAGGCCCGCGGCCATGCGGCGGAAGGCGTCGCGCAGGATGCGGAACTCGGGCGCGCCCTTCACCTCGGGGCCCGCGGGGAGCGGCTCGCCGCGCGCGATCCGGCCGGTCCAGTCCACCAGGTCGTCGATGGGGCGCGAGAGCTGGCGCGAGAGGTGCCCCGCGAGGCGGACGGCGCCGCCCGCCACGAGCACCGCGAGGCCCACGAGGATACCGGCCAGCGTGCCGGAGATGGCGTACCGGTAGGCCTGGACCCGGCGGGCCATGAGGACGGAGCGGGAGAGCTCTTCGCCGTGGCGCTGCAGCGCGGCGCGCGTCTCGGCGGGGAGGCGGCGCGTGTCGAGGTGGCGCACCGCCTGGCGCCAGGTGTCGCCCGCGCGCTCCCACGCCTCCACGCCCCCCACCAGCGGGGCGAGGTTGGGGGAGAGCAGCGACACCGACACGGCCACGGCGGCCGGCACGGTCGCGATGACCACCAGCCACACGAAGATGCGGTGGCGGAAGGCGAGGGCCACGCGGCAATATTCGCCCCCCTGGCGCGCCGCCTCAAGGGACGCGCGGGCGCAAGCTGGTCGGTCGGGGGGGCTCCGGCTATGATTAACGGCTGGTGTCGACTCCTGCAGAGCGCATGGATCCGGTCCACCTGGCGGACGTCTTCGACGCCGCGTGCGACCGGCACGCCGACCGGCCGTTCGTGGCCTTCGGCGGGCGGCGGCTCACGTACGGCGAGGGGCGCCGCGAGGCCCTGGCGCTGGCGGCCGCGCTCGCGGACCTCGGCACCCGCCCCGGCGAGCACGTCGCGGTCAACCTCCCCAACTGGCCCGAGTGGCTCACCACGGCCCTCGCCACGGCGTACCTCGGCGGGACGCTGGTGCCGGTGAACCCCGGCCTCGGGTTCCACGAGCTGAAGTACCAGCTGCGCCACGCCGAGGCGACGGTGGTCGTCACGGCGCAGGCGTGGGAGGGGCACGACTTCCTCGAGATCTTCGAGGAGCTGGCGGGGGACCTGCCGGACCTGCGGGTGCTGGTCACCGTGGGGCCGCAGGAGGTGTGGGGGGACGGCCGCACCCGGGGCTACGCCGACCTGGTGGCGAGGGGGGCGAGGCTGGCCGCGCCGGGGGCGGCGCGCGACGCCGCGGCGGGGCCGCTCGCCATCCTCTACACCTCGGGGACGATGGGGAAGCCGAAGGGGGTGCGGCTCTCGCACCGCGCGCTGGTGGAGACGGCGCGGCTGGGGGGCGAGGTGATGCAGGTCGGCCCCGAGGACGTGGTGCTGGTGGTGGTGCCGCTGTTCACGGTGTTCGGGGCGAGCGTCGCGATCGGCGCGATCGCCGCGGGCGCGTCGGTGGTGCTCGCCGACCGGTTCTCGGCGCCGGACGTCGTGGCGCTGCTGGAGCGGGAGCGGGTGAGTGTGTGCCACGGGGTGCCGACCATGTTCCAGCTGCTGGTGCGCGAGCCGGGGTTCACGCGCGAGCGGCTGCCGGCGCTCCGGACCGGCACGGTGGCGGGGAGCCCCGTCCCCGCCGACCTGGTGGCGCGGGTCCGCCAGGCGTGCGACGTGCAGATCGCGTACGGGCTCACCGAGACGGGCCCCACCGTCACGATGACGCGGTTCGACGACCCGCCGGCCGCGCGGGCGGAGACCGTGGGCCGCGCCCTGCCCGGCGTCGAGCTCCGGATCGTGGACGTGGGCACCGGGGAGCTGCACGGGCCGGAGGCGGTGGGGGAGCTGGCGGTGCGGGGCCCGAACCTGATGAGCGGCTACCACCGGATGCCGGGGGAGACGCGGCGCGCCTTCACCCAGGAGGGGTTCTTCCTGACCGGCGACCTGGCGCTGCTCGACGAGCACGGCTACGTGCGGATCGTGGGCCGTCGCAAGGAGCTGATCATCCGCAACGGGTACAACGTCTATCCCCGTGAGGTCGAGGACATCCTGCGCGCACACCCGGCCGTCGAAGAGGTGTGCGTGGTCGGGGTGCCCGACGAGGTGCTCGGGGAGCTGATCTGTGCCTGCGTGGTCCCGGTCGAGGGAGCGGTCGTCCGCGGGGAGGACGTCCTCCAGTACGCCCGGGAGCAGTTGGCCGATTACAAGCTGCCCGACCTGGTGCGCTTCTTCGACGCCCTGCCGATGACGGCGAGCGGGAAGGTGAAGCGGCGCGAGCTGGCGCAGGTCGTGGCCCTCGAACACACTGCGTGACGAAGGAAGCCATGAACCAACCGTCGTTCCGGCCCGCGGCCAAGCAGCCGCCGGCCCACGCGCCCAACGCGGCGCTGCTGATCGATTTCGACAACGTGACGATGGGGATTCGCTCGGACCTGCAGCAGGAGCTGCGCCGGCTGATGGACTCGGACATCATCCGGGGGAAGGTGGCGGTCCAGCGGGCCTACGCCGACTGGCGGCGCTACCCGCAGTACATCGTGCCGCTCTCCGAGGCCTCGATCGACCTCATCTTCGCCCCGGCGTTCGGGTCGAACAAGAAGAACGCCACCGACATCCGGCTCGCGATCGACGCACTGGAGCTGGTCTTCACGCGGCCGGAGATCGGGACCTACATCCTCCTCTCGGGCGACAGCGACTTCTCCTCCCTCGTGATCAAGCTGAAGGAGTACGGGAAGTACGTGATCGGGGTGGGGATCCGGGAGTCGTCGTCGGACCTGCTGATCCAGAACTGCGACGAGTACTTCTCCTACAACGAACTGGCGGGGCTCACGCGGGTGGCCGACGAGCAGGCGCCGAGCCGCGACCCGTGGGAGCTGGTGGTGGACGCGCTGCTGGAGATGCGCAAGCGCAGCGACGTGATGCGCTCCGACCGGCTGAAGCAGGTGATGCAGGAGATGGACCCGTCGTTCGACGAGAAGAACGTCGGGATGAGCCGGTTCTCGAAGTTCGTGGAGGAGGCGCGGCGGCGCGGGCTGCTGACGAGCCGCAAGCTGGAGAACGGGCAGTTCGAGATCGACCTCGGGCCGTCGGCGCCGGGCGGGACCAAGGCGCTGCCGGCGATCCCGGGGGAGCCGGACGAGCGGCGCGAGCGCGAGCGCGCGGAAGGCGACCGGCGGCCGCGCGGACGGCGCGGCGGGCGGGGTGGGCGTGCCGCGGAGGTGGAGGAGGAGGCGCCGCCGGCGTCGGCCCCGGCGGGTCCGCTCTCGCTCGTCGAGGCGTTCGACCTCCTCAAGCGCGTGCTGCGCGAGTTGCGCGCCGTCACCCCGAAGACGATCGACGAGGACACGGTGCGGGAGCGGATGCACGTCCTCGCCGGCCGCACCGACGACCCGGTGTTCAACCGGCCGCGGTTCGGGCGGCTGCTGCGCCAGGCGCACGACGCGTCGATCGTGGACCTCACGAAGACGGAGAAGGGGTTCCTGGTCACGCTGCGGGCGGAGGCGGCCGCTCCGGCCGCGCCGGAGGAGCCCGCGGCCCCGACCGAGGAGGCGCCGCACGGGCGTGGGCACCGCCGCGGCGGGCGGGGCAGGGGCCGCGGCCGCGAGGCGGCGGCCGCGGAGGCGCCGGCCCACGAGGCCGCGCCGGCCGAGCCCGTCGTCGAGGCGGCCGCAGCGAAGGCGTCGGAGGCGCCGGCCGTCGAGGTGACGCGCTCGCCGATCCTCCGCTGGGGGCGGGGCGCGAGGCACCGCGGAGACGGCAAGGCGGCGTCCATCCCGCTCGTGGGCGTGGTCGAGATGGCCGACGAGGAGAAGGGCGCGAAGGCGCCGTCGGGCCGCAAGGGAGCCCGGCGCGGCGCGGCGCGGCGCGGGGGGCGCGGGAAGAAGAAGGGAGCCCCGGCGCCGGAGTGAGGCCGCTCCCGCTCGCCTTCTACGCCCGAGCGAGCGCGGTCGTGGCGCGGGCGCTGCTCGGGAAGCGGCTGGTCTCGACGGTGGGCGGGGAGCGCTGCGTGGTCCGGATCGTCGAGGCCGAGGCGTACACCGGCCCCGACGATCCCGCCTGTCACGCGTACGGGTGGCTCCGCTCCGAGCGCAACGAGGCGCTCTACGGGCCACCCGGACGCTTCTACGTCTACTTCACCTACGGCATGCACTGGTGCGCCAACGTCGTGACGGTGCGCGACGGCTATCCCGCCGGCGTGCTGCTGCGCGCGGGCGAGCCGCTGGAGGGCGTCGCGACGATGCGTCGCCGCCGCGGCGTGACGCGGCTCGAGGATCTGGCCTCGGGCCCCGCGAAGCTCGCCGAGGCGCTCGGCATCACCCGTGCGCTCGGCCACCATCCCGCCACCAGGCCGCCGCTGTGGATCGCGGACGGCCCGCCCGTCCCGCCCGCGCGCCGGGGCGTCTCGCCGCGGGTCGGGGTGCGCCGGGGCGCCGAGCAGCGACTCCGCTTCTACGAGCGGGGCAACCCCCACGTGAGTCGTCCGCGGGACTAGGTCCGCCGCGGAGCTGGCGGCGGTGTCACCAGCGAACGGGCCGGTCGCAGCGACCGGCCCGTGTCGTTCCCGTCCCCCGCTGGAGGGGGCCTAGGGCGCGCCCGCGCCTGCCGCCGCGGCCGCCCGCGCGGCGCCGTACAGGATGGCGTTGGTGAGGAGCTTGAAGGTGGCGTTGGTCTGGCCGCGGTGCTGCGGGCTGAATCCGAACAGGATCGCGTCCCCCTTGCCCACCGGTGCCTCGACCAGCGCCGCCCGTCCCGCCATCAGCTCCGCGCCCTGCACGAAGCCGGAGAGGAGGGGGTTCCCCTCGCGCGGGAACGAGACCACGGCGCGTCCGCCGGGCGCGGCGTCCAGCAGGGGGCTCGCCTCGAGGAAGACCGCCGCCGTCGAGTCCATCCCCGAGGCGAGCGCCGCGGAACGGTCCACCGTGACGGCGAAGATGGAGCCGGGCGCCGAGAAGCGGGACGGGCTCGGCGCGCCGCGGCCGCCGCGGCCGCCGCCGGCGACCGTGGCGGGGGCGCCGAGGTCGGAGATGGCGAACGGCGACGCCTGGTCGAGGGCCACCAGCGTCCCCCCTTCCTGCAGGAACGCGCGCAGCGCCTCGACGCCCGCGGCGCCGAGCCCCCCGGCGTACTCCGGCGGCACGCTGCCCGCGGGGCGCCCGTTCCGGATCTGTGCCGGGCTCTCCGAGGGCAGGATGAGGACGTCGAACCGCGCGCGGAGTCCCCCGGCGCGCACCGCGCTGTCGGCGAGCGAGGTGTACGCCACGCCGAGGCGCTCCAGCACCCACCGGGTCCATCCCTCGTCCATCGAGGCGTTCCACGAGCGGTAGAGGCCGACGCGCGGCACGCGCCGCACGGTGGGCGCGCCGGCCGCTGCGGGCAGCCGGGGCACCGCGGTGCCGTCGAAGCCCAGCTCCGCCGCGGCGCGGTCGAGCACCGCGCGGGCGCCGCGCACCACGACGGTGCCGGCCGGCCAGGTGCGGCCCAGGGCGGCGAACGAGGTCGGCGCGATGGAGACCGACGCGCCGGCGGCGAGCGCCCGCCAGACCGCGGTGGCCTCGCCGTTGGAGCGATTGGCGAGCAGCACGACGTTGCCGGTCCCCGCGATCCGCCCCGGCATCACGGCGACGCTGTCGACGGGCTCGAGGTCGGCGGTCACCGCCTCGTGCGTCGAGTCCACCGCCACGCCCATCGTGAGCGGGAGCGTCCAGCCGGTGACGTCGTACGGCGGCAGGAGGGGGCCGCCGGGATACTGCCGGCGCTCCGGGTACACCTGCCGCTCGAACAGGTCCTTCACATGGGCGCGGAACGGCTGCTCCAGCGGGATGACCAGCGTCCCCGCGGGCCAGGTGCGCCCCTCGGTGCCGAACGGCGCGCGGGCGCGCTGGATCTGGATGCCGGTCGCGAGGAGGAGGTTCGCGAGCTGGACGCGCGCCCCTTCGTCCCGCTGCGCGGGCGGGATGAGGTAGTCGCGGGGCGACTCCGTCCGTCCCGCCTCGACGGCGCGCCGGCCGGCGCGCACGAACCGCCGCACGAAGGCGGCGCGCTCGCGCGCGGCGAGGCGCACCAGCTCCGTGGAGGCGGTCAGCTCGTAGTCCACGATGTCGCGCAGGCGCCACCGCGTGCCGGTCCAGGGGAGCGGGTAGTTGACGCCGCGCGCGGGCTGGCGGAGCTCCGCCGGCCGCAGCGTCACCGGCGAGGCGATCCGCGCGCTCGCCGCCTCCGAGAGGATCCCGATCATGTTGTGGCGCGCCGGCACCGTGCGGTTGCCGCCGTGCCACCACAGGTCGAAGCCCGACTCGTGCTGCACCCCTTCCAGCCCCGCGTCGGCGAGCGCGGTGGCCATCGCCGTGCCGACGTGGTTCGTGGCCTCGACGATCATCCCGTCGAGGTTCGGGTTCACCGGGTCGTCGAACGGCGGCAGGAAGAGCCGCGGGCCGTTGCCCCCCATCTGGTGGATGTCGTACACCACCTCGGGGAACCACTGCTTGTAGAGCACGCGGGTGAGCAGACGCGTCTCGACCTGCGTGAGCATGAACCAGTCGCGGTTGTCGTCGTGGCCGACGTACGGGTGCCACAGCCACGGCGGCGCGGAGCCGTCGTACGCCGTGCCCCGGGTGCGGCGGTACCAGTCCCCGACGATGTCGATCCCGTCGGGGTTGGCCGACGGCACCAGCAGCACCACCACGTCCCGCAGGGAGGTGCCGAGCGCGGAGTCCGTGGCGAGGCGCCACGCCAGCTCCAGCTCCATCTGGCTGGCGGCGATCTCGGTGGAGTGGATGGAGCAGGAGATGAGGACCACCGCCGGCTGCGTGGCGACGAGCCGCGCCTCGCCCGCGGAATCGAGCGTCCGCGGGTCGGCGAGCCGACGCTGCGCCGCCATCAGCGCGTCGCGGCGCGCGAGGTTGGCCGGATCGGAGATGGTGACGAGGAGGTACGGCCGGCCCTGCGTGGTGCGGCCG
>Ga0335070_10005003_pt1 | contig 15549 bp, 14 predicted proteins | sample Lox_Sample_13_FD_206722 | JGI IMG/M metagenome (GOLD analysis project Ga0335070, IMG submission 206722) | Soil microbial communities from Loxahatchee National Wildlife Refuge, Florida, United States - Lox_Sample_1.3 | ecosystem: Environmental > Terrestrial > Soil > Wetlands | place: USA... | reverse complement strand
AAAAAGACTGGGAGAAGTTGAACTACTTTGAAGGCTGTCTTCCCATTGAGGAAATCGCCCGTCGCGGCCGCGACACGCTTCGTTTCGGCCCAATGAAGCCCGTGGGGCTGCGCGATCCCAAGACCGGGAAAATTCCATATGCCGTTGTGCAGTTACGGCAGGAGAATCTGCGTGCCGACTCCTACAATCTCGTTGGATTCCAGAATCACCTCAAGTTCGGCGAGCAAGCCCGCGTCCTGCGCCTGATCCCCGGACTCGAAAACGCGCGCTTTCTGCGCTACGGGCAGATTCATCGCAATACATACATCAACGCGCCCACTCTTCTGCGCGAAACGCTACAAATGAAGGCTCATCCAAGAGTTTTCTTCGCGGGACAAATCTGCGGCGTCGAAGGATACGTCGAATCCATCGCCACGGGATTGATGGCCGGGGTGTTTGCTGCAGCCCATGCTTCTGGCTCAGACCCCATCCCAGCGCCGCGCGAGTCTGCTTTCGGCTCGTTGGCCCATTACGTTACGCATGCTGATCCCACACACTTTCAACCGGCAAACATCACTTTTGATCTGTTGCCGCCTCTGGAAAAGAAGATTCGCGATCGAAAAGAGCGGCATCGCCTGCAATGCGAACTGGCCCTACGCCAATTTGATCACTGGCTCATGCGCCTCGGCAGCCCTGTAGGCGCCTGAATCGCCGCGTTCACTTCCATGCCGTTCCCGGAACAAATTGCGCGCCCAGCACGTATCTCAGAGTATCGAGTCCGGGGAGATGACGTTCTTCCCGCGGCTGCGTCCAAACAGTTGTCATGACGCTTCGCGACCTCATCCTCGACGTGCTTCGAACGCTCTGGGCCCACAAACTGCGGGCATTCCTCACCATGTTCGGCATCGCCTGGGGAATTGTCTCGATTGTGCTGATGGTCGCAGCCGGAGAAGGCCTGCGCAAAGGCCAGGAAGAACAGGCGAAAACTCTCGGCAAAGATGTCATGATCGTGTTCCACGGCCGCACCAGCCTGCAGGCTGGCGGAACGCACGCTGGGCGCATCGTTCACTGGGAAGACCCCGACGTTCCTGTGGTACAAGCCGAGTCTCCGGATTGCGAGTACGCCATCCCGGAACTCGAGCAGGATACCGTCCGCGCACACTCCAACTTCAACAACGCCGCGTTTACGGTCACTGGATCCTATCCGGCGTTTGCCTATATTCGCAGTCTCGATGTCGGCGAAGGCCGCTTCTATGACTGGGACGACATGCGCGAAGCGCGTCGCGTCGCGTTCCTTGGATCCGATGCAGCCAAACAGTTATTCCCGGGACGCAATCCTGTTGGCGACACGATCTATCTCAACGATTTTCCCTACACCGTTATCGGCGTGATGCAGAAGAAGAAACAGGATTCCAGTTACGACGGTTGGGACGTGAACAAAGTGTTCCTCCCGTTCGCCGCCATGCGCCGCGATTTTCCCGACAAACCGCCCGGGACCGACTCAACTTTCGACCAGTTGCTGGTGACTCCAAAGTCTGTCGAGCAACATGAGTCTTGTAAGCACGAAGTGCGCACCGCTTTGGCGCGCATGCACCGCTACGATCCCAACGACAAAGAAGCTTGTCCTATCTGGGACACGGTGCAGGAGGCGCAAGCCTTCAAGACCATGACGGACGGCATGAAGTTTTTCCTCGGCGCGGTCGGCATCGTTACGTTGCTGCTCGGAGGCATCGGCGTGATGAATGTCATGCTGGTCGCGGTGCGCGAGCGTACTCGGGAGATTGGCGTGCGCAAAGCGATCGGCGCGCCCGCAGGAACCATCCTGCGCCAGTTCTTTACCGAAGCGCTGATCATTGCTCTACTCAGCGGAGGCATCGGCCTCGCAGTCGCGTTCGGCTTCTGTGCGCTCGTGAACATGTTACCCATGCCTGACTTCTTCGCCGGACTGCTTCCCAGTTGGAGCGCCGGCCTGATCGCAGCCGGCCTTCTGGGCGCGATTGCAGTCGGCGCGGCACTGTATCCGGCACGGCGCGCAGCCTCGATCGATCCCATTGAAGCGCTTCGCTATGAGGCAGGCGGATAGCGATGCTGATCCAGATCATTTCCGAAGCCTGGATCGCGTTGAAGCGCAACGTGACGCGCAGCCTGCTGACCATGCTTGGGATCGTGTGGGGAATCGCGACCGTCACGTTGCTCATCGCCTACGGCAGCAGCTTTCGCAGCGTTCTAGTGCATGGCTTCGATGCGTTCGGCAAAAGCGTGGTGATCTGCTGGCCGCAGCAAACCAGCGAACAGCCTGGTGGACAGCGTGCCGGCAAGAAAGTGGTCCTGGAACAAGCCGACGTCGACATGGTGAAGGCGACGGCTCCGCTGGTGAAGCATGCGTGTCTCGAAACCGTTCGCCGCCCCGGCATCGCCTATGGTGACCGCCTGGTAGGCACTGCGCCGGTGCGCGGCGTTTGTCCCGAGTATGGCGAGATGCGGAACGAAGTGCCTTCGGAGGGCCGATGGATCAATGCCGAAGACGAACTCGAACGTCGTCGCGTCATCTTTCTCGGCGGCCGCCTGAAGGAGCAATTGTTCAGCGGACGTCCCGCTGTGGGCGAAACCGTCATGGTTTCAGGCGTGCGTTTCCAAGTCATTGGGGTGATGGCCCGCAAGATTCAGTTGAGCAACTACTTCTCCAGCGACGACGATTCGTCGTGGATTCCTTACTCCGCCGCCGGTGATTTGTGGAACACACGCTATGCGGCGGTCATGGTATTCGAGCCGATTGCGCCGCAGTTTGAAAAGAAAGCGATGGCGCAGGTGCTGGCTGCAGTCGCCACGCGCCAGAACTTTTCTCCCACCGATCCGAAAGCGTTCCAGATGTTTGGCCGCGATGAATTTCGTCCCATCATCGATGCGCTTACGATTGGCCTGCAGGTCTTGTTGACCTTCATCGGTACGCTCACGCTCGGTATCGGCGGCGTTGGCGTCATGAACATCATGCTCGTCTCGGTCGACGAACGCATTCGCGAGATCGGATTACGCCGCGCGCTGGGCGCGAGAAAGCGCCACATCAAGCTGCAATTCCTGGCGGAAACGTTGCTGATTATGCTGCTGGGAGGAGCCATTGGTGTTCTACTCTCCTACTTCATCGCCTGGGCGGTTGGAACTCTGCCCATGATGGGTCCGCTGTTCGAAGACGACTCGGGGCAGGGGGACATTCACCTGCGAATCTCGATGATGACCGTGATCCTCTCCGGCGGTGTGCTGTTGCTGGTCGGAATCGTCAGCGGCCTGGTTCCTGCGATGCGGGCCTCGAAACTTGATCCGGTTGAAGCCTTGCGTTATGAATAGCGATTCCAACCAGCGAACTCTTTGCAATCTGCGATTTGCACCTTCCCTGCATTCGCAGTAACTTGCTTCTGAACAAACTTTTCGGCGAGGTGTAAGTTGCCCATATCCGCCACTGATACCGTCGATCTTGCTCTGCAGCACACCAAGCAGCAACTCTTCAAACCCTTTCGCTTTTGGCAATGGACGAGACTGGCCTTCGTCGGTCTTCTCGCCGGGGAGATGGGCTCGGGCGGCGATTTTCGCTCGTTTGCCAGAATGGCAGGACGACACGGCGGGTCCTCGGGCCAGGGGCCAAATTTCCCCAACATCGATCCTGCCCTGATCGCCGGCATCCTCGCGGTCGTGCTGACTGTGGGATTCGTGATGTTTCTGATCTTCCTCTACATCAACAGTGTCATGCGTTTCGTGCTCTTTGACAGCGTGCTGACCAAGGAGTGCCACATCCGCGACCAATGGAGCCGCCGGCAGACGCCGGGTTTCCGCTACTTCCTGTGGCAACTGGGCTTGATGGTGGCGACGTTCGCCGGGATGATCATCCTCATTGGAATTCCCGCAGGATTCGCGTTCGCCATGGGATGGTTCAAAGCTCCCCGCGAACATCTGGCGCCTCTAATTCTCGGCGGACTTCTTGTGCTCTTCATTTTTGTTTGCTTTGTCGTCGCTCTCGCAGTCGTCCATGTTTTGACCAAGGACTTTGTGATTCCTCAAATGGCGCTGCAAGGCATCAGTGCCATGGAAGGTTGGCGCAGGCTCTGGCCCATGTTGCGCTCGGAAAAAGGAAATTACCTCGTTTATGTTCTCTTGAAGATTGCATTGGCGATCGCGGCCGGGATCCTGATCGCTATTGCTTCGGTGATTGTGACCATTGCGATCGCCGTGCCTGTCGCGGGCGTTGTGATCGCGGTGCTTTTTGCGGGCAAGACCGCCGGGATTACCTGGAACGTGGTCACGATCACATCTGCCGTTGTAATCGGTACGGGCGTGCTGGGCATCTACCTGTATCTGATTGCCTTACTCTCGGTGCCGGCTTTGATCTTCTTCCCGGCGTACTCGATTTATTTCTTCGCGGGGAGATACCAGCCGCTGAATGCGGCTTTGTACTCGTCACCACACAGCGAGCCGCCGCCGATGCTGGCGAGTCCACAGCCAATCTGATGATCGTCCGCGATTAGTGGGTGAGGGAAGCGCCGGTTGCCTGTGATGACTCTGGCAACTGTAGCTCGCGCAATCGCGCAGTTTTTTTCTGCGGCCATGAAAATCGGCGTCCGATGATGCACTTCACGATCAGGTGATCGGTCGAGCCCGTGGCCCCGATTCCCACCCCGAAGTTGAACTCCCACTGCGGCCCGAAGTCGACGTCAATGGTCGGAAAGAACTGGTGCTGCTGGTCGTGCGCCGGAATGAAGCCGGTGATCGGACCGACCGAACCGTAGTACTCAAGGCCCGCCGCAATCTTTTTCGTCAGGTCGTAACTGAATTTCACGTTTGGCGAAAACACAACGCCCTGATTTACTCCAGGCCCGTGAAATGAGCGATCCAGCGTGGGATTGAACGAGAGATACCACGGGCCGATTTTCTTATCCACGATCGGTCGAATCTCCAGCGTCCACGTGTCCGGCGAATACGCGGCCCGCTGATATCCGAACTCCAGCGACAGGCTTGCGCCCACGGGCCAGTGCCACTTCTCCGGGGCCCGCGCGCGGGGGCGGATGTGATCGCCTACCCATTGCCATCCTTCATGCGGCTGGATGCTGGAGAACACGTAGAAGCCGACCTCGGACCAGTCGTTGATCCCCTGAGTGATTTCGAGTGTCTCGTGTTCCGCGTGGTTGGTGGGCAGCATGCCTTCTTCAACCGTCTTGCTGCCCTCGGCGGTGTAGTTGGAGTGAATCTCGACCATGGTGGTTCGCGGGGCCACCGTCTCAGAGCCGTAGACCTGGATTTCGTAGTTGTCCTGGGCGTTAGCCGAGGAAATCGAAATCACGAAGAGGGCTGTAACAAGAAGACCAGATCGGAGAAGTGAATTCATGAACGGAGTAGGAAGACCGTGACTCGGTCGTTTCATCATGCACGGAGAGGCTGCGAGCAGGCAAGCCGCAGAGTTTGTAGTGGGAACCAGCGCGCTGCAACAGGTGTCTGATATGGCAGACACGCGTGCCCGAGAGGAGCAATCTTTATGGCGTTCTCAATGGCAGGCGGAGGTCCGTCTGGACCGCAAATCAATGTCACACCCCTGATCGACGTGCTGCTCACGCTGATCATCATGTTCATGCTCGTCGTCTCAATGGATCCTGAGTACGGCGAGAAGGCGCAGATCCCACAGCCTAACCCGGAGAAGACTCCGTCTGCGCCGCAGCCGCGTACCGTGGTGATTGAGGTCGAATGGACGGCGGAGAATCAGCCGCCGTTGGTCAGAGTCAACCAGCAGGACATCGCTTGGGAGAATCTGGAAACCGAACTCACGCGAATCTATCTCACGCGCGTGGAGAAAGTGGCCTTCGTGCGCGGCGATGCCGATGTGGATTTCCAGTATGTCGCTGATGTGATCGACAAGGCGCACCATGCAGGCGTACAGAGGCTGGGGTTGCTGACGAAGGAGCAGAAATTGGCGGAGGAGTAGGTGTCAGTCTCGCGCCTTCGTCTTAATCCAGATCGGCGTGCCCACAAATCCGAATGCGGCACGAATCTGGTTCTCCAGGAACCGCTGATAGGCGAAGTGCAGCTTCACAGAGCGATTCGTGAACAGGACAAACTGGGGTGGCGCCACCGAGGCCTGTGTCATGTACAGAATCTTCACGCGGTTGCGCATCGGGACCGAGGCGCGTTCGAAGTCAACGTGCTCGAGGAACCGGTTCATTTCGGAAGTGCTGACACGTTTGCGGCGCTCGCGCGCCACTTCTTCGATGAGCGGGAAAATCTTTTCCGTGCCCTTTCCCGTCTGCGCCGAGATGAATACTAACGGCGCGTAGCTAAGGAATTTCAATTCGTACCGCAGACGCTCCTCGTAGGCCTCGCGATCGGCCGGGCGTTTGCTCTCGCGCATGCGCTGCGCTTTGGTCGGGCGGCCAGTACTGGTCTTCCCGCTGATGACCAGGTCCCATTTGTTTACGACGATGATCACCGACCGCCCGCTTTCGTGCGCGTACCCCGCGATGGAGGCGTCGAGTTGGTTTACCCCTTCGGTGGCGTCGATGACGAGCAGGGCAATGTCAGCGTCTTCGAGATGCTTGCGGGCCATGACCACAGAAAGTTTCTCGGCCATCAGGTGCGTCTTGCCCTTGCGCCGGATTCCCGCCGTGTCGATGAAGCGAAACTGCTGGCCGTTGTGCTCCACGACTTCGTCGACGGCGTCGCGCGTCGTGCCGGGGATCGGAGAAACAATGGCGCGATCAGAAGCAGTCAGGCAGTTGAGCAGAGTAGACTTGCCGACGTTCGGATGACCGATAATCGCGACACGAACTTCCAACGGAGCGCTTTCTTCTTCAGAAGGCGTTTCCTCCGCGCTCTCTCTGTCCTCCGCGGTAGAAGGTGTTTCTGGAGTGGAAGGCATTTCCGGAAGGACCGCCACCACGGCATCCAGCAAGTCGTCCACGCCACGGGCATGCTCGGCAGAAATGGGAAACATGTGCGGAATGCCCAATCGGTGAAATTCGTGAATGAGCCCGGCCTGCTTTTCGCTATCGACCTTGTTGACGGCCAGAAACAGCGGCTTGTTGGCTTTGCGCAGCAGGCGAGCCAGTTCGAGATCGGGTGCGGCGAGTTCCGTCCGCCCATCGACGACCATCACGATCGCAGCAGCTTCATCGAGCGCCACACGCGCCTGGCGGTAAATTTCAGACGGAATGAAGTCCTTGTCTTCCGGGAGAATGCCGCCTGTGTCGACGACGCGCATCGTGTGCCCCTGCCACTCGGCGTCGCCGTACAAGCGGTCGCGCGTGATGCCAGGTTCGTCGCCGACAATGGCGCGCCGCGAACCAACGATGCGGTTGAACAGCGTGGACTTGCCCACGTTGGGGCGTCCGACGATGGCGAGGAGGGCGGTATGCGGATTGGCGGTCGTCTCAGGCAATGGGAAGGACGTCTGGAGTCTTCTGAACCTTACGTCTTACCGGCCGCACTGGCAAATGCCACTGGCGACTGGGAACTGTTTATTATAGAGACTCCTGTGGCTTTGAGTTCCCAGCCCGCGCCGCCTGCTGCCTCCAGTCGTCCCATGCCGAGTGGCAAAGACGCCACCCTGCACCAATTCTTCGGGCCGGGCGGCGTGCTCTCGCGGACGCATCCTGCCTATGAATTTCGCCGCGGACAACTGCAAATGGCGCAGGCCGTGGAACAGGCGCTGGCCGAGAAACGCCACCTGATCGTCGAAGCCGGCACTGGCACTGGAAAGACGCTCGCTTACCTCGTGCCGGTCATTCGTTCGGGCAAGCGCGTCATCATTTCGACCGGCACCAAGAACCTGCAGGAGCAGCTTTTCTACAAGGACGTACCCTTTCTTGAGCAGGCGATTTACGGCGACTCCGGCTCGCGCCTTTCGGTTTGCTACATGAAAGGCCGTAATAATTATTTGTGTCGCAAGAAACTCTACGATCTGACCGACCAGCCAGTGCTCACCGGACTGGAAGAGATTGAGCAATACCGTGCCATTGCGGCTTGGGAAAAAACTACTTCCACCGGAGACCGCGCCGAACTGGCGGAACTGCCCGAGGCCAGCCTGCTCTGGCACAAACTCGATGCCCGCGCGGACGGGTGCACCGGCCAGAAATGTAGTCAATTCGACCGCTGCTTCATCACCGAGATGCGGCGGAGAGCGATGGAAAGCGACATCATCATCGTCAACCACCATCTCTTTTTCGCCGATCTCGCCATCAAGCTGCAGGCTGATGGCGCGGCCGACGCCGGCATCCTCCCAGAGGCCGGAGCCGTCATCTTCGACGAGGCGCACGAACTGGAAGACGTTGCCGGCAATTATTTCGGAATCTCCGTCAGCAACCTGCGCGTGGACGATCTGGCTCGCGACGTGGAGCAATCTCTGCAGCACAATCGCATGATGTCGGCATCGCTTTCCGGAGCGATCGGAAGCCTGCGCGAGCGTTCGCAACTTTTCTTCTCACTTCTGCCGCAAGGGGACGGGCGATTTGCCTTCGAGACGCGCCGCGAATTCCTGGAGGAAAACGGCGACGAGTTCTCATCCTTGAATCAGGCCTTGATGCGGCTTGCCGGAGAACTGGACGGGCTTCCGCAGAAGCCCGAGGAAATTTTCGCCTTTGTACGGCGTGCGCAGGAAATCCAGGCGCATCTTGGCTTCGCCATGGAGGCCGAAGATAACAACACAGTTTTCTGGATCGAGCGCCGGGGGCGAATCGGCGCTCCACAGCGGCATCGCAGCGGGGACACGAACGTCACACAGGGGCGGCAACATGTCTTCCTGCAGGCCACGCCCATCGACGTGGGACCGATCCTTCGCGAGTACTTGTGGTCAAAACTGGAATGCGCCGTTCTCACTTCCGCCACGCTCGCGGTTGGCGGAGGATTCGACTACATCCGGCAACGTCTTGGCGTGGAGCACGCGCGCGAGTCGGTGCTGCCTTCGCATTTCGACTATCAGAGCCAGTCCGTCTTGTACGTACCGCCGGATCTACCCGACCCGCGCACGCCGCAGTTCACGGCTAAAGCGGCGGATCGGATTCGCAAGCTGCTCGAGATCACGCGCGGGCGAGCTTTCGTGCTGTTCACCAGCTACGCGCAGATGAACGACATTCACCAGCGCTTGCTGGGAGAACTGGAGTTCCCCTTGCTGCGCCAAGGTGATGCTCCGAAAAGCGCTCTGCTGGAAGAGTTCCGCCTGACGCCGAATGCCGTGCTGTTCGCGACGTCGTCGTTTTGGCAGGGCGTGGACGTGCAGGGCGAACAACTCAGCTGCGTGATCATTGATCGCCTACCCTTTGCGGTGCCGACGGACCCGGTTGTGGCCGCGCGCGTGAAAGGCATCGACGCAGCCGGCGGTAAGGCGTTCTTCGATTATCAGGTACCGGCGGCGGTCATTACGTTGAAACAGGGCTTTGGACGCCTGATCCGGTCGCTCCATGATCGCGGCCTACTGGTCTTGCTCGATAACCGCATTCTGAAGAAGCAGTACGGAAAGGTGTTCGTCGACAGCCTGCCGAACTATCGAAGAACAACGGACCTGCGCGTGGTGGAAGAGTTCTTTGGGATTGGCGGCTAACTCCAGCAGCACTACTTCAACAATTTCATTCCTGCCGACTTTGCCGCATCTTGGTCGAAGGTCACAGTATGCTGACATCCGGCCGACTGGCAGCAACATTCGATAAGACAATCAGCAAAATCGGAATTTCCGGCCGAGAAGCGTCGCAGCGCTCTCCAGGCAATTTCCGCCCGTTCAACGATCAGTTCTTTGCTCCTGAGCAGGGTATCCAGAACCTGGATCAACTCCTGTTTCTCGAGGCGATAGCAGGTCTCCAGAACCCAGGTCAGTTCGAAGATCACGATCAACGAAAGAAACCCGGGTGCTGCGGGAGATAAGGAACGAATAAGGCGCACGGCCGCGGCGCTTTGAGTGCGATCGTCTTGTGTGACGTATCGAACTACAACACTCGTATCGAGGCCGATCATCGTCCCGAGGCTCGCTGACTGATCGCCGCATTCATTTCCTCAACCGAGACCGGCTTACTACGCCGGCCACGGAATAAGCCCTCGAGGTCACGGATCGACTTTGTGGCCGCCATGATGACAAACTGCCCCTCTGAGAGTTCGACGAATTCGATCCGGTCGCCGGCCTCGATTCCCAGTGCGTTCCGCACCTGCACAGGGATGGTGATCTGGCCCTTCGATGTAAGGGTTGCATCCGCCATGGCCTTCACTCCTTTCGGAAATATATATTCCTTACATCATTGTAAGGAGTCGTAGCCGGCAAAGCAACCCGTAATCGGTTGTTCAGTTAGAAGGCGCTACAATAGAAATTTGCGCGTCTACTATTCCCCGGTTCTTGGCCGGTTTTTCCCGAGGGTTCATGTTCGAAGTCACCGTCGAAGACACATTTGCTGCAGGACACTACCTGCGCAACTACAAGGGCAAGTGCGAAAATCCGCACGGCCACAACTACAAGATTCGCGTTACGCTGGCCGGGGCCGAACTCGACAAGGCCGGGCTCCTGCTCGACTTCAAGGACCTCCGCGAGGTCATGAAGCACGTCATCGAGCGCCTGGACCACCAGATGATCAACGAAATCGAGCCTTTTACGGTGATCAATCCGTCTGCCGAAAACTTGGCTAAGTATTTCTACGACGAATCGAACGGCCGGCTGAAAGCCGTGACCAGCGGGCGTGTGCGCGTCAAAGACGTGACCGTCTTCGAGACCGACACGACGACGGCGAAGTATAGCGAGTGACGGATAGCCACTAACGTCGGTTCGTCGGATTCCGACGCGACGCCAGCGATGCAAATCACGGAAATCTACAAGTCGTTACAAGGCGAGTCCACGCATGCTGGGCTGCCCTGCATCTTCGTCCGCCTCACCGGATGCAACCTGCGTTGCACCTGGTGCGATAGCGAGTACACGTTTCAGGGTGGACGCAAGATGGCGCTCGATCAGGTGATGGAAGAAGTTGCGCGACTCAGCCCGGGCGGCGGTTTGGTCGAGATCACGGGCGGAGAGCCCATGTTGCAAGAGCGGGAGGTCGTTCCGCTGATGCAGCGGCTGCTCGACTCTGGCTATCGCGTTTTGCTGGAGACCAGCGGAGAACGGCCTTTGTCCAGCGTTCCTGCCGATGTCATCAAGATCGTCGACGTGAAGTGTCCGGACTCCGGGGAAGGCGAGACGTTCCATTTACCGAACCTGGAGAGCCTGACAGCCCGCGACGAAATTAAATTTGTCCTGTCCAGCCGCGCCGACTACGAGTTTGCCCGGGATTTCACCGCCCGACATCGACTCACGGATAAAGTGAATGCCGTTCTCTTCTCGCCTGCCTTTCGTAAGGATGCCACCGGCGCTCGGGATGCGTCTCATTGCCTGCTCGATCCGCAACAGTTGGCGGAGTGGATGCTCGCCGACAATGTGTCTGCGCGACTTGGACTCCAGTTGCACAAGTTCATTTGGGACCCGGCGGTCAAAGGAGTGTAGTGGCGAATTCGGACAAGAAACGCGCGGTCGTTTTGCTCAGCGGAGGCATGGATTCGTGCGTCTGCGCCGCGCTGGCCGCTCGCGACCTTAATGCTGCGGCGGTTCACGTGAGTTATGGGCAACGCACGGAAGAGCGCGAGCGCAATTCCTTCCTTGCCATCTGCCGCCGCCTTAACATTCACGACAAGCTCGTCGTCCGCAACGAAGCTTTACGAGCCATCGGCGGGTCGGCTCTCACCGATAAAGAAATCGATGTGCCGGAAGGCGATAATATCGGACACGGAGTCCCGGTCACCTATGTTCCTTTTCGCAACGCGCATTTTTTGTCGGTGGCCGTCAGTTGGGCGGAAGTATTAGGCGCGGAAAAGGTGTACATTGGCGCGGTTGAGCCGGACAGTTCCGGATATCCCGACTGCCGTCCGGCTTATTACGAAGCCTTTAATCAGGTCATCAAAACAGGCACGAAAGAGGGCCGCATGCAGATTGTGACGCCCCTGATTGCGATGAGGAAAGCTGAGATCGTGCGCCTTGGCCTTGAATTGGGTGCGCCCTTCGATTTAACTTGGTCATGTTATAGCCGTGAGGATCGGGCCTGCGGCGTTTGTGATAGCTGCACTTTGCGTCTGCGTGCCTTCGAAGCCGCGGGTGCGAAAGATCCCATCCCTTACGCGGATCACTAGAGTTCCGTAGGTGGGTCCATTCCCGGCGCGCAGATGCTTTCGCCTCCGGGAATCGAACCAGCTAAATCGAATTTGCCGGGAGGCAAAATGAAAAAGCAATTCTCAATTCTTCTACTCGCTGTTGTGGCCCTCGGGCTGTGTGCAATCCCCGCTTTCGGCCAGGCCGGTTCGGTCAAAGGCGTCTGCCGAGATGTGCAGGGAACCCCTGTACCCGATGCGGTCGTAGTTTGGGCCAACGTCGAGAACGGTCAGAAGTATCAGCTAAAGACCAACAAAAAGGGCGAGTATTTCTCCCTCGGCGTTTCGCCCGGCAAGTACAACGTGACCCTGTACAAGAATGCCGACGATGCCAAAGCCAATAAAGAAATGGACCACGTCAATGGCTTCCAGGTTCAGATGGACGAGAACACCCTTGACTTCGACCTGAAGAAAGACCAGGAAAGCGCCGCCAAGGGTCAAGGCCTGACTCCTGAACAACTGAAGCAGATGCAGGAACAACAGGCGAAGCAGACCAAAGAAGTCAGCACCGTCAAGTCGCTGAACGAAAAACTGAACGCGGCGAAGGCTGCCGCAGACACGGGCGACTATGACACCGCCATTGCCGACTTGAACGAGGCCAACCAGATGGACGCTACTCGCGACCTGATCTGGTTCAAACTGGGCGACTACTATCGGCTCTCCGCAACCAAGCAAACGGACCAGGCCGAGAAGACCAAGCGCCTCGATTCCGCGGTGCAGTCCTACCAAAAAGCGGTAGAACTCAAGAAGGCAGCCACCAACGACAAGGATCCCAATGCTGCCAAGAACCTTGCCGCCTATTACAACAACCTCGCCGATGCCTATTACAAAGACAAGAAGATCGACGATGCGGTGAAGACCTATGAGCTTTCCGCACAAACCGATCCCTCTGCGACCGCACAGTCGTACTTCAACATCGGTGCAGTGCTGACCAACTCCGGACGCCCCGACGAAGCCAACGCGGCATTCGATAAAGCCATTGCCGCCGATCCCACTCGCGCTGAGGCGTACTACCAGAAAGGGCTGAACCTGCTCGGCAAGGCCACGTTGCAGGGGGACAAGACGATCGCACCCCCAGGCACAGCCGAAGCCTTCCAGAAGTATCTGGAACTATCGCCCACTGGCCCGAACGCCGAGAGTGCGAAAGCTCTGCTGGCGAGCATCGGTTCCACCGTCGAAACCAGCTTCGGAAAAAAGAAGTCAACCAAGAAATAGCGGTTACTTAAGGTCGTAGCGTGGGGCGGCTCTCGTAGCCGCCCTTTGTTTTGTTTGGACTTAGCAGGGACGTTACCAACGTCTATGTACTGAGAGTTCTCGCGCAGCGTCAGTCCGCGCGGTACAGTTAAATCACTGAGTTGTCATCCCTGGCTGTGGTGCGTGCGATTCCTTAAAGGTAGAGGAGCGAATGGCTGCACCGACCGTTGCACCGATCTCCGTCTCATTAGAAGGTTTTTCCGGCAGTGGCCGAGTCGCGACGCCTGCGTTGCTCAGTGCGATGCTGCGCGCCGCTGACAAAATCAGCGATTTGATCTTTTCCCCGGGCCGTCCGCCTCAGGTGCAGGTTTACGGGCAGATGATTCCGGTCCAGGTCTCGGGCTTTACCATGCTCTCGCCCGACGACACGCGGCACATCGCAGCAGATCTCATTGGAGACAACAAGCAGGCGGTCAACACTCTGCGCGAGCAGGGCGCCTGTGACGTTTCTTTCGGATTGCCGGGCCTGGCACGCTTCCGGGTCAACGTGTTTATTCAGCGCGGCAGTTGCGCCGTAGTCATGCGCGTGATTCCCACCGCCATCCCGGATTTCGCCTCGTTGCGCATGCCTTCCCAGTTGTCCGACGTAACCAAGTTGCGCGACGGCATCGTACTCGTGACCGGGGCCGCAGGATCGGGCAAGTCGTCCACACTTGCCGTGTTGCTCGACGCCATCAACCGCGAGAAGTATTACCACATCATCACCATCGAAGATCCCATCGAATTTCTGCATAACCACAAGTGCTCGACGATTCATCAGCGCGAGCTGCACAGCGACACGCCCAGCTTCGCCCATGCACTGCGGTCGGCCATGCGGCAAGCGCCGAAAGTAATTTTGGTCGGAGAGATGCGCGACCGCGAGACCATCGAAATCGTGCTCGAAGCAGCTGAAACGGGCCACATCGTTTTGTCCAGTTTGAATACGATGGACGCCGCGAAGACCGTCGAGCGCATTGTGAGTTCGTTTACCCATGCCGAGCAGCAATCGGTGCGCGAACGCCTGGCGAAGTCGTTCCGTTACATCATCTGTCAGCGGCTGATCTCCAAAGCCGATCGCGGTGGCCGCGTGCCTGCCTTCGAGATCCTGAAGGCCAACATGCGTACCCGCGAGTGCGTGGAACAGGGCGAGCGGGAAGAGAAGACTCTGCTCGAAGCCATCAAGGCCGGATCCTCCGAAGGCATGCAGTACTTCGACGGAGAGATTGCCAAGCTGGTGCGCGATCGCGAAATCGACCTCGAAACAGGCCTGACTTTCGCCAGCAATCCCGCAACGCTCGGGCAAGAACTCGCTCGCTAGCCTGGTTCAGAATTCTCCTAACGCCAGGTTCGTTCGCCGCGGACCCGTGTCGTATGATCTGTCCATGTCCGGTCTGTCCTCGGATTCCACCGTTCTGACGTTTGAAGAAGCCCGCCGTGTGGTGGAAGATCACGCCTCCCAGCTAAAACCCATGGGCGCCGAGAGCGTGGCTCTCCTGGATGCGGCGGAACGCATTCTTGCTGAATCCATCGTGGCCGACCGCGACATTCCCCCGTTTCCCCGATCCACGCGCGATGGATACGCGGTTCGCTCCGCCGACGTGCAGCAAGTTCCCGCAACGCTGAGCTTTGCCGGCGAAATCAAGGCCGGCGAAAAGGCAGAAGCCATTCCTCAGATTGGCGAGGGACAGGCAGTAGCCATCATGACAGGCGCTCCTGTTCCCGTTGGAGCCGACGCGGTTGTGATGGTCGAATACACCACCCGCCGGGGAAGCCAGGTTGAAGTCGCGAGACGAGTTGCGGCGGGAGAAAACGTGGTGCCTCGCGCAGCGGAAGCGGCACAAGGCGCGACGTTGATCACACCGGGCACACGGCTCACCGAGGCTGCGATCGCTCTGGCAGCCTCGGTCGGCAAATCGACGCTCCAGGTCTACCACCGTCCCGAAGTCGCCGTCCTCACGACCGGCGATGAAATTGTCGCCATCGACTCTGTCCCGGGCCCTACACAAATTCGCAACTCGAACACCTACTCTCTTGCCGTGCAAATCAAAGGAGCAGGTGGGACGCCCAAACTTCTCCCGATTGCTTCCGATGAATGCAATGGTCTGCGTCAGTTGATTGAGCACGGCCTGCAGTCCGACCTGCTGCTCATGACGGGCG
>Ga0335070_10005001_pt1 | contig 15553 bp, 20 predicted proteins | sample Lox_Sample_13_FD_206722 | JGI IMG/M metagenome (GOLD analysis project Ga0335070, IMG submission 206722) | Soil microbial communities from Loxahatchee National Wildlife Refuge, Florida, United States - Lox_Sample_1.3 | ecosystem: Environmental > Terrestrial > Soil > Wetlands | place: USA... | reverse complement strand
CAAAACCTTAAAAACCATGATTCATTTGTATGATGGGGGCAGATGGAGATTTGTCGCAACGACAAACCAACGAGCAAGCACTTGTGAGGACAATCGTCATTCTGATCCGGAACACCACCTGGCGTTGCGGTAAGCTTGAGCGGTCCATCGTCAAACACCTCCACAAGCGTCACGAGAACTTTGGCAAGTCTGAGGTGTCCGTCAAAGACATGATGCACAACTTGAACTTGGCTGGAGAGAAGAGAAACGAGTTCTTGGACGCCTTAAGACGACTGGAAAAAAGAAACATAGTAAGGCTGCTTTAAGCGAATACGTCCTCCAAGCCCTTTTTTATTTTATCTTCTTCTTGGCGCTGCCAACCCACATCTTGACGATCTTGGGTGAAACATCGAGTTTGGTTGCAAGTTCTTCGGGGGATGCCTTTGCAAGGTCCTCAACAGTGTTTATTCCGTTGGCTTTTAGTTGCTCCGCTCTCTTTGCGTTTATCCCTATTATTTTTGTAAGGTCAGATCCGGCTTCTGGAACAGCCGCAGCCAAAGCAGGCGGTTCTGCAGGTGCCGAGAGTTGTGGGGTAGGTTCAGGTGCTTCTAGGACCGGTGCTGCAACAACTGGTTCAGTCTTTTCGGGGGACGCTGCAACTTCCTGCGGCATTGGCATCGGTTTCACTGGCGGCTTCGGAGGTTGCATTTCGGCAACTGGAGTTTCCATTTTTGCCTCTGGAGGAACTGGAACTTCAGCAGGGGCTGTTTGCGGGACCGGTTCAGGCGGGGGCGGTGAAGGTGCAGGAACTGGTTGAACTTGTTCGGATACTTTGACTTTTGGCCTCATGACATAACCCGTTGCCGCCACAAGTACTGCCAACACAACTGCAGCAAGTACATAGACGATTTGTCCCGAATCTGCTGGAACCACAAAGTACAAAACTGCTGCCACAACAAACAAAACTATTGCTACTCCGTACAGAGCAAAGTCCAACCGCATATAGTATCCCAGCCATCTATCTGCATTGGAAATGCTTAAATAATTTTCTCCTATAACACATAGAAAACCTTTTTTCAGCATTTCCTTGCATGAATTCGGGCTACTTCATGAGTTGTGATTCGCTAGGTTGTGGCTTGATTAAGCCGCTTTTCATGAGGATTTCGGTTGATTCTCTAGCGTTCTTGATTAGGGCGCTAGCTCGTTCGTAGAGTTCTTGCCTGCTGAGCTTGACCCTTGCCACGCCTTGATCAATTGATTTTAATGCGCAAGCCACGGCTTCGCGAGGGAAAACTTCCCATTCTTCCATTCGAGGCAATATGTCCTTTTCGTTCATGCCTCTTTCTTCTGCAAAATTAGCTAGTTCTTGAGCTGCAGCTATGCACATGTCGTCCGTGATTGTTTTTGCCTTCACGTCCAGGACACCTCGAAAAATTCCTGGAAATCCTAAGCTGTTGTTTACCTGGTTAGGAAAGTCGTTTCTGCCTGTAGCCACTATCCGCGCGCCTGCCTCTTCGGCTTCCCAAGGCCAAATTTCCGGGATTGGATTTGCGCACGCAAACAATATGGCATCTTTAGCCATCGTTTTAACCCACTCAGGCTTTATCGTCCCAGGTCCCTGCTTGGAAGCGGCTACGACGGCGTCAACCCCCTTAAAGGCTTCCTCTATATCGCCGACTCGACCTTCGCCGTTGGTTTTCTGGGTCAATTCGTACTTCCAAGGATCATCATGTTGGATTATGTCTGTTCTTCCTCGGTGGACTATCCCTTTGCTGTCTACTAGGATAATGTTGCCTGGCTTCACTCCCCAACGTATGAGTATGAAAGCTGTGCGAATATTCGCTGCGCCCGTTCCGATGAGCGTTATGAGGGCATCTTGGGGTTTCTTTCCGACGATTTTAAGTGAGTTTATCAGCCCTGCTAAGATTACTGTGGCGGTTCCTTGTTGATCGTCATGCCAAACTGGTATGTTGAGTTTGCCCTGAGCCTTCTCAAGCACATAGAAGCATTTAGGTTTCTCAATGTCCTCCAAATTAATTCCACCGAAGCTAGGCTCTAGCAACTCGCAGGTGCGAACAATTTCGTCCTGATCTTTGGTTCTAAGGCATATCGCGACGGCGTCCACGCCCCCTAGGTACTTGAATATCATGGCTTTGCCCTCCATGACTGGCAGGCCTGCTTCTGGGCCTATGTCGCCGAGACCGAGAACGCGAGTTCCGTCCGAGATGACTGCGATACTGTTCCAGCGGTTGGTCAACTCAAAAGATTTCTCAGGATTAGCTTGAATTATCTTGCAGGGCGCCGCTACACCCGGAGTATACCAAATGGCGAAGTCATTTGGGCCAGTGATTGCGCATCGCGGCATGACCTGCATCTTGCCCTCGTAAAACTTGTGCATGGCAGGGGCAATTTGGGCGGGTCTTTTGGCCTTTGCCAGTAAGTCCTCAATAGCAGGCTTTGCTTCAACCTTCTTGGTAACCATTGTTTTTCCTCTAGGTTGAGTCTCAGAGCGTGAAGGGTTAAAAGTCTTCCTTAACCCAATCGCTGGCGCTCACGCAGAGCTATCTATTTTGTTTTACCGAAACCCCGTTTACAAGTTTTCTTCAGGCAGGGGATATCGGCTCATGGCAGCAGCCATTACTTCACTGAATGTTTTCTTGCTCAGGTGTTTGGCAAAATCAGAAGTGGCCACGATACCTACTAACACGTTTTTTTTCGTAACGGGGAGGCGCCGTATTCTGTACTTAACCATTTTTCTCGCTGCCTTTCGAAGCGAGGCATCATCCTCTATGGTTATGAGAGGAGATGACATGATGTCACAGACTTTTGTATCAAGAGGTTTTTTCTGCGCCATCACTCTTCTAACCAAGTCTCTTTCAGTAACTATGCCTTCAGCCTTAACACCATTCATCACCACAAGGTCGCCTACGTCTTGTTTGTGCATTAGTACTGCGGCCTCAAGTACGGTCGCTTGAACGTCAATTGTTGCGACGTCTGTTGTCATGAGATCTCTAACGGTTGGCATGATTTGCAAGGTTCTTAAACTAACGTATAAAGTTTTGTTTATGCAAATGAATGCCAATTTCTCGACTTTTTGAGCCTAACCCAGCCTAAAAACGCCATATTATTTTGGGATTATCTTTATCTCAAAGAGCGATGGCCAATCTTTGCCAGTAATGAAAAGCTGATTACTTTGGTTATTGTAAGCGATTCCGTTTAGGACCATTTCCGAGTTAAAGCCACTTGTATCCTGTATACCTGTCAGGTCAATCCAAGCTTTGATTTGTCCAGTTTGGATGTTGATGATCGCAATTTTTTGTTGCAAGAAGATATTTGCAAAAACATCTCCGTTTACGTATTCAAGTTCGTTGATGTTGGTTACAGGGCTTGAGCCGTCAAGTACTTGGACTTGCCCGACTCTCTGGAAAGTTAAGGGATTAAGGAAGTAGAGATGGTTTGATCCGTCGCTCATTATCAAGTAGGTTCCATTGTACGTCAGTCCCCACCCTTCCGTGGAGTAAGCAAAGTCTTTCAACAAAGCAAACGAAGCCTTATCGTAAACAAACCCAAGATGTTCCTGCCAAGTTAGCTGTATGATGCTGTCGTTAACGATGGTTATCCCTTCTCCGAAATATTGGCTTCCAAGAGAAAACTCTTTCAAGACCTTGCCCGTAGCTAAATCCACGCGGCGCAATGTTGAACTTCCGTAGAGTCCTGTACTCTCGTATAGGTAGCCGTCAGACCAAACAAGACCTTCAGTAAACGCGTTGACATCATGTGGGTAGATGTGGATAACAGAATAAGTGTACTGCAGCGGGCCTCCATTATTTGCACTCTTTCCCAGGTTAGAAAGAGCAACAAAGAGACCTACCAGGAGAACGATTAGGATCAAGAGCGCGGCACCAATGATAAACAGCTTTTTCATTGGTTCTACTTGGGAATTCTCGTTAATAGGCGAAGCGGAAAGCAGAGCCTCCACTTAAGCCGCCAATACCTAAATAACACACCTATTGCTGGAAAACACCAGAAAAGGATAGCAGACGAGTGATTTTTACTTCAGTTACAAGCGGGTTCTGCTCCAAACCTGTACTGTAACTAAACCGTAACCCTTAAGTGAGTCAGGCATCCTACAATTGTCTGCAATAAACTACAAGGTGTTGAATCCAATTGGCAGTTGAAGGGTTTTTCGAAAACAAAAGACAGCAACCAGTAGAAGCCAAAGTTGGCGAATTGAACCCACAATCCCGAGCAGTAAACGTTACTGCAAAAGTCGTCTCCAAGAGTGAAATCCGCGAAATTCCAATGGGCAGAGACGGCTCAGCTCACAAAGTTTGCGATGCACTAGTGGGCGACGAAACAGGCGTCGTCTACCTAACGCTTTGGGATGACAACATCACCAAAGTTAACGAAGGCGACAGCATCCGTGTCGAAAACGGCTACGTGACCCTTTTCAAGGGTAACATACGCTTAAACATTGGAAAATACGGAAAACTCGACATGGCAAAAGAACCACTCACCGTAGAAGTTAACACGGAAAACAACATTTCAAGCAAAACGTACGAGCAAGAACGAAGACCATTTCGAGGCGGCAGAGGCGGCGGATTTGGCGACAGGCGCGGCGGCTATGGCGGTGGACGCGGCGGTGGCGGAGGCTACGGCGGCGGACGAGACCGACGAGGCGGCGGCGGATTCAGAGACCGTAGATACTAAGCCATTAAAAAAAATCCATTTTCTTTTTTGTATTTGACAGAGTCTTTTGGATTAAGGGTAAATACGTTTTCATTACAGTGCCTTTGTTTGTCCTCGTCAAAGTATATCTGTTTGCGCAAATAGCCCGAATGGTGCCAGAAACCGAGATTGGACCTCAATATTTGCGAGAAAGGACATTTTTCGGGATCATTCTCTTCTTTAGGTTAAGCTTTCTTGCACAGATGTTCAGCATTCCGCACAAAAAAGTTAAATTGACTACTGCCGAAAGGAGTAGTCTATTATGGGGAATTACACTTGGTGAAGTATCTTTTTGTTACAGGAGGAGTCTTGAGTTCCGTTGGCAAGGGCATATTGACCAGCTCAATTGGCAAGATGCTTCAAAGCCGAGGAATCAAGGTTACAGTTATCAAGATTGACCCTTACGTTAACGTCGACGCAGGAACCATGAACCCTTACATGCATGGCGAAGTCTTCGTCACGGACGACGGTGGCGAAACGGACCTGGACTTAGGCTGGTACGAGCGGTTCCTAGATCTAAGCCTTAAGCAGGAAAACAACATCACCACTGGCTCCATCTACAAAGCCGTAATCGAAAAGGAACGCCGCGGTGACTTCTTGGGGCGATGCGTCCAGATTATTCCCCATGTTACCAATGAAATTAAGAGCCACTTCCGCAAAATAGCAAAGACTTCCAATGCTGAGGTTGTGCTAACCGAAGTCGGAGGCACCGTGGGTGACATTGAAGGATTGCCCTTTCTCGAGGCAATTAGGCAAATGCGTCTAGAAGAGGGCTATGAAAACACATTGTACGTTCATGTGGCATTGGTTCCGGTATTGGATGTCACTCAAGAAATGAAAACGAAGCCGTTGCAGCACAGCGTCAACGAATTGAGACGAATTGGTATCCAACCAGACACTATAGTGGCGAGAAGCCCGAAAATGATTGACGCAGAAGCACTGCGAAAAATTGCCCTCTTCGGTACCATACCTGAGAGTGCAGTATTCTGCAGCTACAACGCAGAAAACATCTACCAAGTGCCCTTAATCTTGGACAAGCAGGGCATGGGCGATTTCATTTGCCAACGGCTCGGCTACACTTGCACGGCGGCAGATTTCGCACAATGGAAGAACTACGTGGACGCTGCCATTAAGCCAGAACACGAAGTAGACGTAGCCCTAGTAGGAAAGTACGCTGGGTTAACAGATAGCTACGTTAGCATGAGCGAAGCCCTACGACACGGTGGAGCAGCCAACAAAGCGAAAGTCTGCATAACATATCTTGAGGCTGAAAAGCTTGAGCAAGACCCCCAATGCATCGCTGACTTGAAGAATTACGACGGCATTTTCGTCCCCTACGGGTTTGGTCCACGTGGAACAGAAGGCAAAATGGCAGCAGCGAGGTTTGCACGTGAAAACGACGTACCATTCCTCGGTATATGTTATGGTTTTCAGATTGCAACCATTGAGTTCGCGCGTAACGTGTGCGGCTTGAAGGATGCAAACAGCACCGAGATCAACCCCACCACTCCATATCCAGTTATAGACTTGATGCCCGAGCAACGTGGTATAGAGATTAAAGGAGCAACTATGAGATTAGGCGCGCACAAAGTTAAACTTGAGAAGGAAACGATGGCGTATAACCTGTACAAGTCAGAGGAGGTTTATGAGCGTCATCGCCACCGCTTTGAAGTCAACTTGGACTACCTTGACACTTTATGCAACAATGGCTTGGTTTATTCAGGGAAGAGCGCTGATGGCAGGCGCATGGAAACTTTAGAATTGCCTGATAAGTACTTCTATTTTGCCTCTCAGTTCCATGGGGAATTTAAGAGTCGGCCAGGCAGACCTTCGCCTGAGTATTTTGGCTTCATCAATGCTTGTGTAAACAAAAAATTGGGGAAAGCAAAGCCAAACTTTGCTTGATCCTTTTTTGTGCCTGAAGCTAGAATCAGGTTATCTGACGCGTTTGTAGCCGGGGCGGCAGAACTCTTCCATGGTTTTAATCATGGAGGGAACTGCGAACATGACATCGTCAGACGTTAGAACGCCTACGAGCTCGCCTTTTTTGCCGGTTACTGGTAGGTGTTTAACACCCCAGTGCTTCATGGTTTTTACGGCTTCTTCGACTGTTGCGTCTTCGTCGATGGTGAATATTGGGTTGGTGTAGACCATGCGTGCGATAACAGCGCTTGGGGCTAGGTTTTGGGTGAATAGCCTTACGAGTATGTCGTGCTCTGTTATGATGCCTGTTGGTCTGCCGCTCTGTTCAACCATAATGTAACCGAGGTCGTATTTTGCCATCGTGGCGATGACTTCTGCCATGCTGGTGTCGTTTCGGACGACGTGAACATCTTTTGTCATAATGTCCTTGACTGGTATGTTGCTTGCCATTTTATTTTCTTCCTTTGGGCTATGACAGACGCATGGGTTATTTATCAATTTTCTGGTAATCCGTAGAAGGGTATTTGTTTATAGTGTCAATCTAAGATCAAGACTTGTCTTGTTGACAACCCAAAGTTGAAATTTATCTTCGGAATCACAGCGACAACTTGCTGAGCCTCGGGAACTAGAATAATCAACTCATTGGAGCAGGTGTCACTATGTGCTATATTCCTGATGAGTTCAAATCACAAATTGGGAGGAACTGTAAATGCAGGCTCCTAAACATGAATGCGTTTTTCTAAAAGGACTTGAGAATTGTGATTTGTGCGTTACGGACAGAAGGAGAACTCGACTGGATTTGCCTAAACAAATCGATGCGAGGTGGCAATTTAACATTCAGGATAAAGCAAGTGTATAAACAGATAAATGTGAACAAAGAACAATTTAGGGAATTATCCTTGATTCTGCCAGACATAGCCGATCTCCAGGGCAAATTCCATATCAATCTGTAGGAGCTTAGGGATCAATTTTTGACGTATCTAAATCTGCTTTGTTGATAGCTTAGGGGTTTTGTTTAAAAATTTCTTGTTAGGTCGTGCACAAACGTCTCTTTACTGAGTCCCTTGCAGAAGAAGGAATTTGTCATGATGAATGTATTTGTGCTAAGTTGTGAAGGTTTTAATCAAACATTCTGCAAAGACTAGTCATGAGGCTCAGTTTTGACTCAAGGCACCTCCGAACCCGCTGGAAAGTTCTCTAAGCAACTAGAAACATCTAGCAGCTATGCTGAAGTTTGGCAGATCGTGAAGGACACAGCAGACTTCGCATTTGGAAAGCGCCGAGGCAGTATGATGCTCTTTCTTGACGATCTGCCTCTGCAGATTGGAGCATATTACCCTGTAGGCACCAACAACATCGTTTTGAACAGGCATCTCGTCGACATCGTGGAAGCTACATTGCGAGACACGCAAATGATTAACGCTCTAGTCTACAACCTACTGCTACACGAGTACCTTCACGCCTTAGGAGAGTTATCTGAATCTGGAGTGCGACACCAGGTTGTTGAAATAGCAGAGAAATGCTTCGGGAGAGATCACGCAGTAACGGTCTTGGCGCGTAAATCACCATGGATTCTGCTTAAGGATGTTCCGTTGGAAGCAGCTGCAGCCCCCAAACGCGTAATGCAAATTGTGCAGAACTTTGAGAAGTCTACTGGCAAATACGTTGTATAGACCCATCTAAGGACAATTTTTGCCAACACGAAAATAATCTGTATTATGAGTGACTTTCATCTTTGAGATTGTGCCAGATTTTCTCGTAAACTTGGGCTTCCTCCAAAGATTGCCAAACAGGTTTACCATCAACAATTTCTCGTTCAGAAGGTGACTGCCAAGTAAGTCCTAATGCTTCGAAAACTGCTTGTTCATCTTCACCAGTGACGACCTTGTCTTTCATGATAAGGCCTTGGCTGTACTTGAGTCTCATGCCCCTGGATATTGCGCAGCCAGCCAGCCACATGTTGTGTTCAGCTGAACCCGTGCGTATTATCAAGTGTATTCCATAGGTTTCGGGTTTGGCACGATAGAAATCCACCTGAAAAAACCCACCTTGCCAGGGCATGAATGCCTTTATGACGCTGTCGCCAGCGCAATTGAGAATTGCTTTGAGGCGTTTGAGCTCTTCTACTATCTTCTGCCACTCTGCTTCTGTTTTAGTTACAACTACAAAATCTATGTCGTGCACTTTGTCTCTTTGGCGTCTTATGCTTCCTGCCACTTCTATTTTGACGCAGTGACCAGCAACTGCAGACCTGACTTGATCTGCTATTTCCTGAGCCTTGGCTAAGTCGAGTTCTTTTAAGAATTTCTTTTCTTTTTCCGGGAATAGGGTAGATTGCTTCCTCATCAGTTTCACATTTCTCAGTGTCTCATGTAAGCTTGGTGTGTTTGAATATTATTGACTCCTTTTTGACTATTGAAGTATGTTGTTGCGACCCCTCTTGTGATTATTTGGTGAATGCACAAAGGTACAGCAATGGTCAGATGGCGCACCGCTGTAGTCTGAAGCACAATGTTGCCCCGGTGCAAAACTGCATCCACCAATAGTCACACCAAGCGTATGCAATAGTTGCGTCAAGGAGTTTCGTTTCCTGAAAAACATCAAGATCAAAATGTCTCTAAAACTGTTTTGCTAACATGTAATCGAAGACGTGAATTGCCGCTACTTACGTTTACTTCATAAGCGATATATCAAATCTTGCACAAACGCATTACATGATAAGCATGACCACCAACTCAGAAATCCCATGCACAAACTGCCGCCTATGGAACGCTGAAAAAAGACACTTCTCTTGTAACCCGGATAAATGTGAAAAACTGACTGAATGGCTACTTGATCACGCGTCGCTGGACAACGTCGAAAACGAGAACATAATTGTAATTGCGCCTGAACCTATTCAATACGTGGTCTAAATCCGCAATTTTCTGTTTTAAGAATCTTTTTGCATCCCATTAAGCAAATCAAAAAATGCTAAAAAAGCCATTCGCCTAGTCAATTTATAGTTCTTTCTTAATTCTCTCTGCAACTTTGTCAAGTTCTTCCCTACTAACCACAGCAAGCTCACTGAAATGCGGCATCTTCTTTTCGTGAAAACGCGGAATAACATGGACATGCATGTGAAAGATGTCTTGCCCCGCTGCCTTTCCGTTCTGCTGCACAATGCTTATTCCATCTGCATGAGTAACTTTTTTGACGGCTACAGAAATCCGCTTTGTTACAATGTATGTGTTTGCCAGCACTTCATCAGGCGTGTCAGACACCTCGACGTAGTGCAGTTTTGGAATGATGAGAGTGTGACCCTCATGGACTGGGCGTATATCCATGAAAGCAAGAACTTGATCGTTTTCGAATACTATGCTGGAGGGTGCCTCCTTGCGTACGATTTTGCAGAATATGCAATCCTCAGCCATGAGCCTTCACCTTAGTCTCGATTTGAAATAGATGCAGACGACTTTATACCTTACCTAAGCCCTTGTTGCAGAACTTCATCTCAAAAACCGAGGTTAAACTTCACGCAGCAAAACTAGTTTAATTTACCTTGAAGAGAAACCGATAGCGATTTTTGCCAGCTCGTTCCAACTTAACAATGTCGAATTGCCCAATATCTCGCGTATTCTCAACATGAGGATCCTTGCAAGGAGTCCGATCGAAGCCTTCAATTTCGACAACACGCACATCCTTCGCTGAAGTCGGCAATCTAGACAAATCGAACTCTTTCTCAGCTGTTTTCCGGGGCAATATGTACTTGGTTACAGACCGATCTTGCCTAATTACAGAGTTGACTTCATTCTCGAACCATTCCTTGCCAGTATTACGTGGATCAGAAGATGTAACTATTTCAAGCCTGCCTGAATCTTCAGCAAACTGAGCGATGACAACCTTCGCGTCAGAAAAGTTGTCTTCAAGAATTTTTGCCAAGATGTGCTCAGCAGTTTGGAGCCTCCCTTCTACGGCGCGCATATGTCTCTTTCAAGAGTTTGCCTATAAAAACTTAGTCCATAAGGCTATCCCCTTGTATTGCCCTTGCAAACAAGCCTTAAACAACTGCCCCACGTTTTTTGAATCGCTTTGGCAAAATACTTTATATCATTTGCCTTCTAACTAGCTTAATTGTAGCGCCGACAAAAGGTGAAATTTGTGACGGAACTTGAAGACAAAGTTCGAGAAGAAGTAGGTAAAGTACTCGACCCCGAAACCGGGCAGAGCTTTGCTGAAATGCAGATGATAACCACCGTCAAAGAAGAAGCACCTGGAATAGTCAACGTCGAGTTTATTCCTACGAGCCCTTTTTGTCCCATCGCGTTTAAACTGGCAGCCGATATTAAAGCAGCTGCCAAAAAGGTTCCTGGCGTAAAGAGTGCGAAAGTCTTTTGCAGAGGCCATATGATGGAACAGCAAATTAACGAAATGACCAACAAATAGCGCTTAAGAAAAAGATTAGTAATTAGTGCCCCAAAGACAAAACAGCTAGATTCCTACTCGCTATTTCATTCTTGTAAAAGCCCAGGTTCCGATTCCTATCATGATTAGGTCAAACACGCTCATAATAGCGACGTCAATCAACAAGGGCTGAAGCTGTAGAGGAGCGTAAGACGCCCCTAAGATGACTGCTTTTAATGCATCAACACCGTACGTTAATGGATCTATTCTTGAAGCTATCTGAAGCCACTCAGGAATTCCGGAACCTATTAGAGGGAACAAGGCACCGCTAAGGAAGAACAAAGGCAAGTTTATGAAACTCTGAACGGCCCCAAAACTTTCCAAGCTGCCCATGAAGCTTGCTATTATTAGTCCAACGCTGACCAAGCCGATGGTTATCAACAGCATGAGTGGAATGCAAATCAAAAACGTCGTTGGACTGAAGGTTATGCCCAGCGCGAGAGCTATAGCGAAGACTATTATTCCTTGAATTATAGCGTCCGTGCTGTCGCCAAACATTTTTCCCAGAAACAGAGTAAACCGAGAGACGGGCGCAACCAGGATTTCCTTCAGAAAACCGAACTCTCGATCCCAAATGACAGATATCCCCATGAACATGGCAGTAAAGAGAAGCGTTTGCGCCACGATTCCAGGAAAAATGAATTGGACATAGCTTAAGCCAGGGATCTGAGAGTTTCTGCCCAGGGCGGCGCCCAGTCCCTCAGCGAAAACAACCAGCCAGAGCAAGGGCTGCATGAAGCTGCTGACAATTCGGGTACGGTCACGCAGATAGCGTTTAACTTCACGAAGCCAAAGAGTGTAAAGACCGCGGAGCTCCGTCAACGTATCTGCCTCCTATGAATTGCACTCATGCCGTGAAACTCTTTTCCGCCATCTGCACGTATGTCTCTGCCCGTATAATGCAAAAACACATCTTCCAAGTTGGGCTCGCGCAGCTGGATGGAGTCGATGAAAAATCCATTGTTCGTTGCCGCTTCCATCACACGCGGCATGAGCGATTTGCCTCCCCTCACCTCAATTTCTAGCGTACCCTCAATAATGTGAGCCCGTGTGAGTCCGAGTCTTTCGGCGAGCATCGTAGCGAGATCGTCCAGTTTCTGCGCTTTAATAATTATAACGTCGCCTTCGAGCGTGTCTTTAAGTTTAGCCGGCGCGTCCAGAGCGATGAGTTTCCCATGGTCAATTATGCCTATGCGGTCGCTGAGCCTGTCCGCTTCATCCATATAGTGCGTTGTCAAGACAATAGTTATGTCATGGGTTTTCTTAAGCTCCTTGATGTAGGTCCAAATATGGTCGCGGGTCTGAGGATCCAGCCCAACTGTGGGTTCATCAAGAAACAGAACTTTGGGATAGTGAATTAGCCCGCGACCCAGTTCTAACCGCCGCCTCATGCCGCCTGAATAGGTGCGCATAAGGTCGTCGGCACGATCTTCGAGCTCGACGAGCTTGAGGATTCGATCAACGCGGTCTTTCTGCTCGCTCGGATTCACTCCGTACAGGTTTGCATGCATGTACAGATTTTCTCTGCCAGTTAACCGGTCGTCTATACTGGGTTCTTGGAACACTATACCTATACTTCGACGCACGTGCATGGATTCTTTTACTATGTCGTAGCCGTTTACTTTGGCATAGCCACTAGTCGGCTTCAGAATTGTGCACAGCATGTTAATGGTGGTTGTTTTGCCTGCGCCGTTAGGACCTAGGAATCCGAAGATTTCGCCTGCTTCAACTGTTATGTCGAGTTTGTCTACGGCCTTCAACCCATTGAAGGATTTTGTAAGCTGGTTTGTCTCAATTATGTGAGGCATATTGCGTCATCGTTTCTTGTTACTTCTGCAATGGCGAACACGAAGGATTTAAGAGTATTTCATATTTTGTTCAAAGAACGCCAATCATTTATCCTCTGAAAAAACAAAAGCAAAAATAAAACCTGCAACGCAAAAATAGCAAGATGGTAGAAGAGCAATGCAATTCCCCAAAAAAAGCTTGATTGAAAACCGCTACTACTTCCTCGCCATATGCACGATGGGAGCGTTTGCCATCCTCAGCTCAACGATGTCAAAAAGTCCAGTTCTAAATCCCTTTGCCAAAAGTCTTGGGACACCAAGCGATCTTCTAGGCTTGGTGGCGGCGGCTTCAACAATTCCAGGAATTATCATCAGTCTACCAGCAGCCTCTCTTTCAGACATTATCGGCAGAAGAAAACTACTTCTTTTTTCAGCGTTTGTCTTTGCATCTGCTCCGTTTATGTATCTTTTCGTTACGACATGGTGGCAGCTCGCGCTCGTAAGATTCTATCACGGCTTCGCAACAGCCGTGTTTGTTCCAGTAACCGAGGCAACTGTCGCTGAGAGATTCCCAACTAAGCGTGGTGAACGCATATCGATCCTCAACTCGGCAACCGGCATTGGACGAATGGCTGCACCAACGCTTGGAGGAGCAATCCTTGCTCTCTTTACCACTAATAACGTGATATCCCACCAGGGATTCATAACCTTGTACTTAGCTGTTGGCATCGCCGGAGTAACAGCCTTAATCCTAGCATTCTTGCTGCTTCATGAAGAGCTAAAGCCACTTTCGGAGCTCACGGGAACCAGAAAAGTTACAGCCAGAATATTCCTAGGCTGGCGAGAAGTAATTCGAGTCCGCGAGGCACTGGTTGTAAGTTTCATTCAAGCCAGTCAATACTATGTTTATGGAACAGTTGAGTTTTTCATAGTTGGCTACATGATAGACGTTGCCAAACTCGACGTCCTCTACTCAGGGATATTCTTGACTATAGAAGCGGCTACAATAATCCTGAGCAGACCAAGCCTTGGAAGGTTATCTGACAAGAAAGGACGACGTATCCCGGTAATTGTTGGTTCTCTCATCGTTAGCCTACTGCTTATCGCCGTTCCTTTCACCGTTCAGTTTCCTCTCCTACTTCTAGTGGCTATAGGATACGGGTTTGGCTTCGCCATGGTCATTTCCTCAACTTCTCCACTGATGAGCGAACTCGCACCTCCAGGTTTTGTGGGTTCATCGATGGGATTCCTCGCCACAACCATGGACATAGGACAAACCCTTGGGCCCATAATAAGCGCCATAATACTGGCGACTACACTCAAGTATTTTGGACTCTTCACTTCTCTCAGCATACTAATTCTATTATCGGGCGCGATTTTCTTTTTCTCAAAAACGGCTACCAAATCCAAAAAGACTTTGGCCACCACAGGATCCAACGAATGAGTCTAAGCAAAAAAAGCCAAGTGTTAGACAAATTTTACAGTGTTAGAAACGCTTATTTTGCTGTCTCCCAAACAACAGTAGAGCCAAAACCAGCAACGAGGGGCTGTCGGCTAGCTTGGTCCAGGCTTGTAGCCTCGGGCGCTATAGACGAGAGTTCAAATCTCTCCAGCCCCACCAAAACCCATCAAGATGACGGCTCAGCTTGCGTCAGCGTAAATCGTGCAGCAGAACAAGAAGCGACCCAAGATGCCGGACGCACCAATGTCATATTTACTCGCGGCAGTCTTTGCGCTGGCGCTTACCGTCAAAGACTACATGTTCCACGATGAGTTTTCGGCTATTACGCTAATTGGGACGGGTGAGAACTGAACGGCCAGCACTGCTGGTGCAGTGACGTTTAGCGACAACTTGTCTTGGGTGAGCGAACATACATCACCGTGGCGTTTCCTCCGCGCGTCAATGTGATAGTTAGGTTTTTAGGGAAAATTCCCAGCGTGAGCTGAAGCGGAGGCGCCGATCCTGCGGAGGCGTTGTGTTTTGTGGACGCGTTCGAAGGCGTGTTTACGATTGGCTCGTTAAGGAGGAATACGCAGGCGGGCTCAAAGTTTGCAACGAGCAACTCTGGCGTGGAGGCGGCTCCGTATTCTACCGGCTCGCTGCCTTCAGGTGTGACCGGCTGCACTTCTATCGTGAGCGTGTACAAGGCTACGACCCTGTCCTTATCCGCTGTCACCGTGAGGTTGACTGCCCTCTGTTCTCCTGGGCTTACCGTTATGTTTGAAGACGATAAAGTGAACTCAACTCCGCGGGGTTAAGTGCCTTGGGCACCAAAGCAAAGGCTTAATGACCCGTTGAAGGTATCGCTCGAGTCTGAGGATACAGTGAACGGGATTGTTCCGTTGCCGCCAAGCGGCAACACAAGCATTGACTGTGTTAATCTCGTGACCAGCGTCGAGCTGCCGAAATCTCCTGACGGGCTTTGCAGGTTGATGTAGACATGTGCCATGAGGGGGTGCGGAAGAGGCGCTGGCCGGTTTCTGTCCGCAGGCAGAGAGTTAGTTAGGATAAGCATAGCCCAAGCGGCCAACATCAGAGCAACTGCCAAGATTAGGAGTGCTTTCCTCCACAGAATAGTCACAGACATCCCCAGCAGCCCTTGCTTTAAACTTCCAGTTTAACCTATTCCATAGAACGCCAGCTAAGAATCCTCTCCGCGTTAGAGCTATTTGATAATCATAATTATGAGAATTAG
>Ga0335070_10005000_pt1 | contig 15556 bp, 10 predicted proteins | sample Lox_Sample_13_FD_206722 | JGI IMG/M metagenome (GOLD analysis project Ga0335070, IMG submission 206722) | Soil microbial communities from Loxahatchee National Wildlife Refuge, Florida, United States - Lox_Sample_1.3 | ecosystem: Environmental > Terrestrial > Soil > Wetlands | place: USA... | reverse complement strand
TTATAGTCCCCCGTACGGCCGAAACCCCGCACTCCAATGTAGCTGTAGAACCGGTCATAAGTGACATAAAAGCTCTTGAGGCTTCTCAGAATGTCGGCGAGGGTCCGGTACCCGTATTTCCTGATTTCATCGGCCGTAACAATGCTTACCGACGAGGGGGCCTCGGTTACCTTCTGCTCGAATTTCGACGCGGTGTACACGTTTTCCACCTCGATATTCATGAGCTCTTCGGGGGCGAGTTTGGTGAGGTCACGCGGTGCCGCAGGCGCTCTCCAGTCCGTCGCAGCCGGGGAGTTCGGCAAAATCGCACCCAGGATCAGGATGATCATCACAACTGCGCTTGAAACAGGTGCCGCAAATTTCATTTGAACCCCTGCATGCCCAATTCCCTGCGTAAATATGCCGATATATTTTCTCAAAACCTGTACGTCAGTTTCACCCTGAAGGTCGTTCCATCCTGCTGAATGACATCCTGAACATTTTCCGATCCCCCCGGGTCCCCGTACCTGTAGTCGAACAGATTGTAGACAGATGCCGAAAGCTCGAGATTTTTCAGCAGGTTCCGGCTGAACAGGGTCAGGTTGGTGACGAAAAACAGTTTGGTGTATCTGCCTGCAAGGGTTTTTCTCCTGTCGGTCAGCTGTTCCTCGATCCCCAGGAATATCTTGTCTCTCAGAAGCGGCACGGTCAGGTCGAGCTTTGCCAGATTCCGGGGAGAATTGACGAGAGGCTGGCCGGTATCGCTGTCCCGCGCATCCTGGTAGGAGTAGCTGACCCGGCCGGCCCAGCCGTTTTCCCACTTCCCGTCCAGCTCTGCCTCTATGCCTTTTGCGTCCACCCTGCTCAGGTTTCTGTATACCAGGAAGCCGTCTGACGGATCCGTTACCAACACGATAAGGTCTTTAATCGTGTAATAAAAACCGTTTATTGTGCCCCAGATGTGGCTGCCCATGTAGTGTTCGCAAATCAGCTCGTAGGTATCAATCGTCTCCGGCTGTAATCCGGGATTGGCCTTCTGCGGGGCAGTGGGGTCCTGGTTATATAGTTCAAAGACGTTCGGAGCACGGAAGGCGCTTCCGTACAGGAATTTGAGCACGGTCCCGTCAACGGGCGTATAAATCAGGGCCAGTCTCGGGTTGAATGTACCTCCGAAGGTGCTGTAATGGTCGTACCTCGCCCCCGCGCTCAAGATCAGGTTCCGGAGGATGGTGAACTCGTCCTGGAGGTAGAATGCCCATATGTCCGATCTTCTTTTATCTTCGTAAATCAACCCGTATGGGTCCGTGAAAAAGGATTCCTGGTCCTGGCGGATGTTGTCGCGGTATTCCGCTCCTAATACGAGCCTGTGCCTGTCCATGAGACTGGCGGCCAGTTGGGCCTCCGCCCCCCACCATCGGCCGTGTGCAAGGTCCCTGTCCACATTACCGCTGTAAACGTAGCCACCGTCGAACTCGTATGAATCATAGAAAAGCCTGCCCATGACATCCAGGTTTTTGCCGAGGCTGCGATTGTATTTCAGGTCTGCGAACCACCACTCGTCGGTACTTTTATTTCGACCGTCATTGAAATCCGTGCCGTAGGGAGCGGTCGGTATTCCCTTGGTCCGCGACGAATAAACCCCTTCCAGAACCAGGCCGGCATAAGAGAGTTTCGCAAGTGTATTGTAAAACCGGTCGTAATCGGTGTGGCTCGTGAAGCCGTTGTTGGTGCGCGGGTAGTCGAATTCGCTGAAAAACAGGCTGTCTCCGCCGCTGTCGTAAATCGAGCCGGAAACCAGCGCCTCCAGTCCTTTGCTGAATAATCGTCCGTAGCTAAGACGTCCCTTGTAGGAATCGAAGCTGCCCGTGTCACCGGAGAGCTCGACTCCCCCCAGGTCTCTCCCCCGCTTGGTAATGACGTTAATCACCGCGAAAAAGGCGTTGTTCCCGTAAAGGGACGAGCCGGGTCCCCTTATCACCTCCACCCTGTCTATCATATCCACGTCGACGACGAATTCGGTCCCCAGAGGGGCCGAATCGTAAAGGTTGTCGTTGATGCGGTGGCCGTCCACAAGAAGCAGAATGCGCGAATTGTAATCCCCGGCGTGGCCGAACCCCCGTACGCCCACGTAGCTGTAATTCCTGTCATAGGTTATATAAAAGCTCCTGAGACTTCTCAGGATGTCGGCAAGGGTCCGGTAGCCGTACTTCCTGATTTCGTCCGCCGTAACGATGCTCACGGAGGAGGGGGCTTCCGTCACCTTCTGCTCGAACCTCGAAGCGGTGTAAACGGTCTCGACCTCGATTTTCATGAGCTCTTCCGGAGCGAGCTCGGTAAGGTCCGCCGGCGTCTTCACCGTTGTTCCTCCGGTGGAAGCCGCGGCGGTCCCCGTCGGCAGCGCCATTGCCATGAACATTACAATTAACGCCTTGCGGATCGTCAGTCCCATATGCAACTCCACATGCAGTCAATCACATTTCATGCGCCGAACGGTGCTCGCGACGGGAAGTTCAATATGACTCCATGCCCGGGACGCCCCCGTGGCCCTCAAGCGCCGCCGCCCATTTCATCTCCTTTAAACTCGTCTTCGGAGGCGATTTCCACCCGGTTTCGCCCGTTAGCCTTGGCCCGGTAAAGTGCGAGGTCGGCCGCGCGGACAAGGTCTTCCGGATCGCTCATGCTCCATTTGCCGATTGTCGCAACTCCCAGGCTGATGGTGATCGGTATCATTCCTTCAGCGGTATCCATGCCGGCGGCGCAGATGCTCAGCCGGAGCCTTTCGGCGAGGTCCGACGCGCTCGAGGCGTCGCATCCGGGAAGGACAAGGAGAAACTCCTCACCGCCGTATCGGCCGATTGAATCGTAGTCACGCACCAGTGAATGCATTCTGTGGGCGGTCAGGCGGAGCACCTCGTCGCCGGCCATGTGACCATAGCCGTCATTTACCTTTTTGAAATGGTCGAGGTCCGCCATAATCACGCTCACACAGCTTCCATCTCTTTCGGTGCGGGATATTTCCCGGTCGAGAATTAACAGGATTTCCCCGTGGTTCCAAAGCCCGGTGAGCGGATCGTGGGTGGCCTTGTCGCGAAGCGCTTCGCGCGCCTCTATCAGATTGTTCTGCAGTTCGATTATCCTTCTGCCCGCGCGCAGCCGCACCCTCAGTTCGCCGGTCTTGAAAGGTTTGGTGATGTAATCGTCGGCGCCCGCCTCCATGCCCGTAACCAGGTCTCCTTCATCCTGCTGCGCCGTCAGCAGGATGATGTAGGTATAGAGCTCCCCCCCTTTTCTACGTACTCTGCGGCACAATTCCACTCCGTCCACTCCCGGCATTTTCCAGTCGAGGATCACCAGCCTGGGAGCGTCTTCCGCCTGCAGCTCCCGCCATGCCTCGTTGCCGTCACCGGCCGCGATCACGTCGTACCCCCATTCGGCAAGCCTTGCGCACAGGATAAAACGGGTTACCTGGTCATCCTCAGCCACCAGTATTCTCATAAGTTTCCTCCCGTGAACTCTTCAAGCGCCCGTCCAAGGCGGTCCATTTCCCGCGCAAGCGCAATGTAAGTTTCCATTCCACCGGCCATGTCTCCGCTCCTGCCCATCATCTCGAGCCTGAGCGCCGTCTCGAACGCCGGGCCGGCACCGAAATTGCCGACCGAACCCTTCAGCGTGTGGGCGGCGCGGTTCAGACCGTTAGCATCGTCTTCTCTTATGGCGTTTTGAATTTTCTGCATGGTATCCGGATAATCCTTCAGGAACAGCTGCACGACCTCCCTCAACAGCTCCATGTCTCCGCCCACGACCGACATCGCCTGTTTCCCGTCAAACACGACCTCATCCGACGCCCCACCGTGCTCCGATGCAACGGGAGGCACACTCCGGACGGCAATTGCTTCCTCCATGGCAGCGAAAAGTTCATCGGCCCGAAGGGGTTTCGAAACATAGCCGTCCATCCCGGCAAACAAACATGCTTCCCGGTCCCCCTTCATGGCGTGGGCCGTAAGGGCTATGATGGGAATATGCCCCCCGGACGTTTTTTCCCGTTCGCGGATACAGGCCGTCGCCTCGAAGCCGTCCATTTCCGGCATCTGCACGTCCATGAGGATGAGATCGAAGGGGGCGTCTCCCTCCGTCTCCAGCGCCGCAACGGCTTCAACGCCGTTTGAGGCGAGGACGGCCGTGTGGCCCCGTTTCTTCAGCATCCCCACCGCTATCTTCTGATTGACCGCATTGTCCTCCGCAAGCAGAACCCGCAACGGTCTTTGTTCTTCTCTCAGCATATGCCGGGTCAAAAGAGGCGCCGGCATGCCTTTGGGTTCGGTCGTGCCGAGTACGTTCACGATGGCGTCCAGGAGAGAGGACTGCATTACGGGTTTTGTCAGGTATGCCGCTATTCCCAGCTCGCGGCAACGGGTCGCGTCCCCCCGCATGCCCGACGAGGTGAGCGCCATGATGACGCTTTCCCCGTATCCCGGCAGGTTTCTGATCCGGTCCGCAAGCTCGAACCCGTCCATGGACGGCATGTTCACGTCGAGAAGGAGAAGGCGGAAAGGCGCCCCCCTTTCCCCGGCCGCTGCCAGCATCTCCAGGGCAGCCTGACCGCTGTCGGCCGTCGACGGCCGCATGCGCCAGTTCCTCAGAACTTCTTCCAGGATTCGCCGGTTGGTAGCGTTGTCGTCCACAACCAGCACGCGCAGCCCTTCCAGGTTTTCCAGTTTCTCGGGAAGATAGCGGACCGCGGGTCCTTTTTGGAGACCGAACAGCGCGGTAAAATGGAAGGAGCTTCCCTTCCCCACCTCGCTGTCCACCCAGATCCGTCCGCCCATGAGTTCAACCAGGCGCGCCGATATGGCCAGGCCGAGACCGGTGCCTCCGTACCTGCGGGTCGTGGAGGCGTCCGCCTGGGAAAAGGAATCGAAAATGATTTTCTTCTTGTCCCGCGGAATGCCGATGCCGGTATCGCTGACGGTGAAATGAAGGCGGACGGTATCTTCTCCGGCCACCTCGGCGCTTACGGTAACGACCACTTCCCCTTTGTCGGTAAACTTGATGGCATTCCCTACGAGGTTGACGATGATCTGCCGCAGCCTGCCGGGGTCGCCCACCACCATATCCGGGACATCGTGAGAAACCTCGTAGGCGAGCTCCAGCCCCTTTTGCTCGGAGCGATGGCCCATGGCCTGGAGAATGTCGCCCAGGGCGTCCCGGAGATTGAATGCTACCGACTCGATTTCCAGTTTCCTCGCCTCTATTTTCGAGAAATCCAGGATGTCGTTGATGACCACCGTGAGGGATTCGGCGGACGACCTGACCGCCTCGACATATTCCCGCTGTTCCCTGGTTAGCCCGGTATCCAGGAGAAGTTCCGTCATGCCTATGACGCCGTTCATCGGCGTCCGGATTTCGTGGCTCATGTTCGCCAGGAATTCGCTCTTCAGGCGGCTGGCTTCTTCAGCCGCGTCCCTGGCTTTTTTCAGCTCCTCCTCCGCCCGTTTTCTCTCGGTGATGTCCTCCAGTATTTCCATCGCCCCGACAATTTCTCCGTCAACCCCGCGAAGGGCCGTCGCGGTGAAGCGCAGCCATTTCCCGTCCGGTCCCAATGCCGGGAAAAACGCCAGGGCCTCGTAGGCGCCGTCCACGAGTTTCGACTTGCTGAAATTCTTCCCGTACAATTGGGCAATCGCCTGATCATTACCGTCCAGCACCAGGTCCGCCAGGCACGGTCTCTCCTCGCTGTATAACGCCCGCCAATGGCGGTCCGTGCCGATTACCCCGGGGGCGGCGATCCCTGAAATTACTTCCAGCGCCTTATTCCAGTAAACGACATGATGGTCCCGGTCAATGACGAACTGGGCTATGGGGGAGCCGTGAACGACCGCACTGAGTTTCCGCTCGCTGTTAAGCAGCGCCGTCTCGTCCCGCTTGCGTCTCGTTATGTCGCGTATGTTCTCCGTTACCATCATGACTTCGCCCGACTCGTCAAGAATCGGGAAGGCACTGATTTCAACGTAACCGATGTTCGGGTTGATTTTTTCATATATGACCGGCTTGCCGGTCCTGAACACTTCAGCGACGTGGCAGCCCTCGCAGGGCGTCTCCCTGTCATAGTACACCTTGTAGCAGACGGGATTGCCGTTTCTGAGCTCCTCGGGGACATATTCATAGCCGCCGTGCCAGTTGGAGAGCAGAATCCTGTAATCCCTGTCGATAAAAGCAAACAGGTCCGGGATGGTTTCGAAGACCTTGCGCAGAATGGCATCCGCTCCCTGAAACTTCCCAAGCGCGTTTTTCTTGCCGTCTCCGGAAGCTTCCGGCTCCTTGACCCCGTGCCTCAAGACCCTGATCCCGTCAATAGAACGTTTTTTTCTCCTACCATGCAGACGCATGACAAACTCCGAAGCTGAATAAATTGTTACTTCAACCCTAATCCGTGACGCTTTCACGCCGGAGCGTACGGAATTCCGTAGTTAAACATCGCCTGCACCGAATCAAGCGTTATTAAACGCGTGAACTTCGCCGACCTGTCCTCTCTTACCGCAATGTCCTAAGCTGAGGCGTTCCGGGCAAGTGAAGGCGTCACGGATTCAGGCCATAAGAAAACGTTTCCCCTCGGAGATCAGGGTAATTTCCGATTCCCATCCCAATTGTAAAAAACTCTCCCGGAAGTTGCGCAGGTTGATCATGGTTCATCGGACGGAGAATTACTTGCAGGCAGCGCTACGCTGAAGGTGGCCCCCATGCCAGGCCTGCTTTCCACCGCTATTCTCCCCCCGTTTGCTTCGGTAAGGTTCCTGGAAACCACCAGGCCGAGGCCGATCCCACGGGTCTTGGTAGTGAAAAGCGGCTGGAAAAGCTTCTTCATGTTCTCTTCGGATATCCCCTCTCCACTGTCGGCAACAGAGATTTCGACGAAATTCGTGTTGTATTTCAGGTTGAACGTTTCAGGTTGAAAGCCGGGAGCTGAAACATCCGGCTTCCGGTCCACCGGCTTCTGTTTCGAACTCTCCGCCTGCAGCTTGCCGCTTTCAACTTTCCTCGCGCTTATGCGCAGGGAACCTCCCGCCGGCATCGCCTCCACTGCGTTGTTGATCAAGTTATTAAGCACCTGTTCAACCTGCTGGTGGTCCACTAAAACCATGGGAAGTTCTCCGGGAATATCGATGCTGACGGTAACATTTTTGGGGAAAACAACCCTGCCGACGCTCTCGTCCACCAGCCGGTCAACCGGCGCCGCAACCATGACGGGCGGCTTGCTGCGAGAAAAATCAAGCAGGTCGGTAATGATCTTCAGGGAGTTATCCACTTCCTGCTTTATGATATCCAGGTATTCCCTGACCGTTTCCCCGGGATCGGGCAGGACCGACTTCAGGAAATAGACGGCGTTGCTGATTACGCCGAGCGGGTTTCGCAGTTCATGGCCCACGCTGCCGGCAAGCCGGCCGAGAACGGCCAGCTTTTCCTTGCGCAGCAGTTCCTCCTGGGCGTTCACCAGCTGTTCCGTCCTTTCCTTGAGCCTTCTGTTCATCCTGATGATCCGCCCCTCCGTTTTTTTGCGTTCGGTAATGTCGCGGAGTATCCCCGCGGCGTGCCATTTTCCCTTGATCTGAAAGGTCGAAAGAGAAAGCTCCACATTGATTTTATCGCCGCCCTTCCTGGTCGCCTCCAGCTCGAGCGTCTTTCCGACCGCATAACCCTGCCCCGTCTCCCTGAATTCCTTGAGCCCTTTTTTGTACAGTCTGAAATACCCGCCCGGCGCGAGGAACTCGTGCAGGTCCCTGTCCAGCGCTTCAGCGGCGCTGTAGCCGAATATCGTTTCGGCGGCGGGATTCCAGAAGGAAATCCGTCCGAGGTTTTCCATCATGATAACCGCATCCCGGGCGGTATCGGTAATCGCATTAAGAATCTCATTCTTCTCCCGCAGTTCTTCCTCGGCCTTTATCCGCTCGGCCACGTCGATGCGCAGCTGTTCGTTCACCCTTGCCAGTTCGGCGGTCCTTTCCACCACTTTCGTTTCCAGCTCTTCTTTCGCCTGCCGCAGGGCCGCGGCCTCCAGTCTCCTTTCCTCCTCCACCCCCATTGCCGCCGCAAGGATCTGCAATATCTTCCTGTCTTCCTCATCCGGCGTATACTCATCCTGATAAACAACGCAGAGTGACCCGACGCATTCCTCATTGCAGCTTACGGGAGCGCCCAGGTAGGTTTGCAGCGCATAGGCCGCGACATTCGGGTCGGTCTTGACGTAGCGGGTCCGCTGCAGGTCCTGGACGACAAACACCTCCCTGCCTCCCCTTTTGATGACATCATGACAAATGTGCCCGTCCGGCCGGTCGACCGGGTTGAAATCCGGCGGAGCTTTCCACTGCGCCAGCGTATACAGCATGCCGTCCTGGAGACGGTTGTATAACGCGCAAGCGGCATTCATCAGCTCTCCGCAACAGCTGGTGAGACGCATCACGTTGCTGTCCGGATCGGCGGTAAAACCGAGGAAACACTCGTTTATCTTCCCTAACCGCTTCTTTTCCCGAGTTTCCATCTTAATGTCCTCTATGAATGTGGTGTCGCCGGACGCCTGCCATTTCAAATGAATATGTATTTTCCCGGTTAATCAGAGATTCACCACGACCCTGTTCCGCCCCTTTTCCTTGGCCTGGTAGAGGGCGGCGTCCACGGTGCTGACAAGGCTTTCGTTGTCCCACATGAATTCCCTGTACAAAGAAACGCCGAGACTTATCGTAACATCGGTCTTCGACTCCACTTCCCTTCTCAGCCTTTCAGCCACCTCGGTGGCAGTCGCCAGGTCGGTCCGGGGCAGGATGACCAGGAACTCCTCCCCGCCATACCTGAATATGAAATCCGAGCTTCTCAGCTCTCTTTTGAGTATGTCCGCGATTCTGACCAGCAGTTTGTCTCCTTCCACATGGCCGTATTTGTCGTTGAAAATTTTGAAATGATCGATATCCAGCATGATGGCCGCAAGCTTCTCCCCGTACCTTCTTGCCGTTTCAATGCTTTTGTCCATCTGCACCTTCATGAAGCGCCTGTTCGGAAGGCCGGTGAGGGGGTCGTGGAGGGAGCAGTTTTTCGCGTCTTCGAAGAGGATGGCGTTGTTGACGGCTATGCCTATCTGGTTGGCAATCGTGGACATAAGCCTTATCATCTCGTCATTCACTTCGGCGTCGGGGCGTGTTTGCAGCGAAATCACGCCGATGATATTGTCCGCGACATGCAGGGGCAGTATTATATCGCCGTGAACCGGCAGATCATCCGGCTGTATTTTGTGACGGGCATCCTCGCTGGAATTCCTGCAGACAATTATTTCTTTTTCGGTCACGGCAAAGCCGCAGAGACAGTCCCGGACTCCCGGCCTGGCGCAAAGCTTCAGCTGGGCCTCGGAAAGGCCGGTGTGGGAAACAAGCCGCAGCAAATCCCCTTCCACGAGGAACACCGCGGCTCTTTTTTCGAAACGGAACAACTCCATCTCCACGAGGGCCCGCAGGACTCCTGAAAGAAGCCCGTCCAGGTCGATTGTGCTGTTGAGCACCAGGGAGATTTCGTACAGGGTCTTTAACTCGGCATTGATCCTTTCCAGCTCGCGGCCGTGCCGGATAATCCTTTCCTTGTCTTCCTGCTTTTCGATGGCGCGCCTGATATTGAGGACCAGCTGATCGAGATCGTAGGGTTTCTGGAGGTAGGAGAACGTCCCTCTGTTGGTGGCCTCGATCGCCGAATCGAGCGTGGCGTTTCCGGTCAGGATAATCGTCTCGGTCGAAGGGAAGTCCGAATTGATGCACTCGAGGATTTCCATCCCGTGCATATCGGGAAGGCCCAGGTCCAGAAGCGCAACGTTCACGGTGCGGCTGCCGAGGAGGGAGAGCCCTTCGCTGCCGCTTGCCGCCGCAAGTGTTTCAAACCCCTTCGCTCTCAGTATGTCGGAAAGGGTCTTTCTCAGGTTGGAGTCGTCATCGATAATGAGAACAGAGTGCCTGTCCATATGCCAACCTCCAGCCGAACGCCCGCGGCATTTGTCGCGGTTTTATCGCTTCAGTTTGTTATTTAATTTTTATTATTTGTTACTTAATAAAAGATATCCTTGAAAGGGTGTTTGTCAAGCAGGTGCGGGTTGCCGCGGTTGACCGTTCCCGGTATTGGAAGGATATGTCGAAATCAATCAGGATTCTGATAAATTGAAGCGGTTAGAGGAAAAAGGGAGGGAAGGCATTCTATCAGGTAAGTAAAATGTGAATGCAACCTTTATCCGCTGATTGGCATATAACAATCTTAGTAGTACTATTCTCCTGCTACAAATATTCCTCCCCCTTCAAGGGGGAGGCCAGGAGGGGGATGGAGTGCTATGATGCCGAGAAACCCATCTCCACCCCGCCCCTCCCCTTGAAGAGGAGGGAGCTTTTGATGGCAGTGGAAGATTGATCCCAATCAGATAAATTAAATGTATATTTTACATGCATTCCCGAAAAACGGCCCCGGCAAGGGAGGCCAGCGGGAGCACCCGGTCGGCGGCGCCGAGCTTGACGGCTTCCTTCGGCATGCCGTACACAATGCATGATTGTTCGTCCTGGGCGAAGGTCAGGGCGCCGGCTTCCTTCATTTCCAGAAGGCCCCTTGCCCCGTCGTCACCCATGCCGGTCATGATAACACCGATGGCGTTTTTCCCCGCGTAGCGCGCCGCGGAACGGAACAGCACGTCCACCGAAGGCCGATGTCGACAGACCAGCGGTCCGTCTTTAATTTCCACGTAATACCGCGCTCCGCTCCTTTTGAGCAGGGCATGCCGGTTGCCGGGGGCGATCAGCGCCCTGCCGCGTATGACAGTGTCGTTGTCTTCGGCCTCTTTCACCGAAATCCGGCAGAGCCCGTCCAGCCTGTCGGCAAAGGACCGGGTGAAGTGCTCGGGCATGTGCTGAACGATGACGATTCCCGGCGCGTCGGCCGGCATCGCTTCGAGGAAGGTTCGCAGGGCTTCCGTCCCGCCGGTGGACGCCCCGACCGCGACCACTTTCTCGGTGGTCCTGATCATCGACTTGCCGCTGGGTCCGGTGATCACCGCATCGGCCGTCAGCTTCGCCGGAACTTCCTTAAGGCCGGGACTGATGCGCCTGACCCTTGCCATCGCCGCCGCCTTCACGGCATCGCATAAGAGCACCCTTGATTCCTCGATAAACCGCTTAACGCCCAGGCGCGGCTTCTGGATGATGTCGACGGCGCCGCACTCCAGCGCTCTGAAGGCGGTATCGGAACCTTTTTCGGTCAGGCTGGAGCACATCAGCACGGGAATCGGGTGCTGGCTCATTATCTTCTGCAGAAAGGTAATGCCGTCCATGCGCGGCATCTCCACATCGAGGGTTATCACGTCTGGGATTTCCTCCCTTATGCGCTGGGCGGCGATGAACGGGTCAGCGGCTACACCCATGATCTCGATCCCCGGATCGGAAGAGAGGATTTCGGCGAACGTCTGGCGGACAACAGCGGAATCATCGACAATAAGCACCCGTATTTTTCTGTCCATGCTCTCAGTCCCTTTTAATTTTGCCCAGGCGCTTCAGGAGGATTTCGCCGGTATCGGTATGGAACAGGATCTTTCTGCCCTGATCGCCCCCGACGTCGGAGGCGACCAGTCTGAGCTGTTCCCGTTCGATGATCCGCAGCGCTGTTTCTATGTTCTGGCTGCCTACGGACGCACCTCTCCCCCGGGAGACATCGCTTGCCGGCAGGATATTTGAACCGCCAAACAACTTGACCTCGATTTGGGAGCGTTTTATCCTGCGACGGTCAAAAAAGCGCAGCATATCCATGATCGACGCGTCCACATAGCGGCAGGCTTCACCTGGGGCATTCTCCTCCGGCAGGACGGCATGGCAGATGGCCCCGCAATGGCGCTCGGCGCTGAACATTGTTACGGATACGCATGAGCCAAGCACGGTCGCCACAACCGTCGGCCTCTCTGCAAAATACGATTCGCCGGGCTTGAGGAAGACCTTCCGGTCCCTTTCATCAGCCCTGTTCATGCCGTTTTCCGGTAGATGGTGGAATTGACCTGCGCAAGGGGAAGATCGAGGCCGTTCAGGGTTTCCGAGTGGCCCAGAAACAGGTGCCCCCCCGGGTTAAGGTAACCGCAGAACTTCCCGAGCACCTTCTCCTGGGTCGGCCTGTCGAAATAGATCAGGACATTGCGGCAGAAGATGATATCCATCCGTTCGTTTATGCCGAAATCGCCGTCGAGAAAATTCAGACGGCGGAAGGTGACGAGGGAGCGTATTTCCGGGACCATCCTGACAATTCCCCGGCTCCTGTCCCTGCTCCGCAGCATGTATTTATTCCGCAGGTCAAGGGGCACCGGAGCGATCTTTTCTTCCTCGTAGATGCCGCGTTGCGCCTTTTCCAGCACGCTGGTGCAGATGTCAGTGGCCAGAATGGAAAAATCGGGAGCTCCGTGGTTTTCGGCATAATCGCTCAGGACCATGGCCAGGGTATACGGCTCTTCGCCACTGGAGCAGCCTGCGCTCCAGAGCTTCAACCTGCCGTTTGCAGTCCCGTGGAATTCCGGCAAAACTTTTTCCGAGAGGTATACGAAATGGGCTGGTTCGCGGAAGAAATCGGTCTTGTTGGTCGTGACCGCGTCGATCATCATTACCATTTCCGACCGCCTGCCTTCCCGGCTCTGGAGAAAATCGTAGTAGTCCCGGAATGAACGGATTTCCAGGCTGCGCAGGCGTTTCCGCAATCTCGACTCCAGCATGTGCCTCTTCGCTTCCGGCATCTTTATGCCGCAGCTGCCTTCGATTAATTTGCTGAAAAGCCTGAATTCCCTTTCTGTCATGATAACGGAGAAAGGTTCGGATTGTTGTGATTCAGGTCGGGTAGTTCCGTGCATGCAAGCCTAGCCCCATTTCACCAGTTGCGGGACGTCGAGGATCAACGCCACGGCCCCGTCCCCCAGGATTGTCGCGCCCGAAATCCCCTGCACGTTGCGGTATGCTTTCCCCAGGGATTTGATTACGGTCTGGTGTTCCCCTACGACGGTATCCACCAGGAGCCCGATCCGTTCACCGTCGATACAGGTGATGACAACCTGCTGGATGGCCAGCGCGGTTCCGCTCAGCAGAAAACGTTCCCGGAGCGGGATATAAGGAACAATGTGCCCGCGCACGTACGCCACGTTCTTGCCGTGGGCTTTTTTGACATCTTCCCGGGTCAGTTCCACGCACTCCTCCACGAAGGAGAGGGGGAGAACGAAGCTGTTGCCGCCGACTTTCACCAGGAGGCTTTCGATTATCGCCAGTGTAAGGGGAAGGCGGATGGTTATGGCGGTCCCTTCGCCCCTCCGGCTGCTGATGTCGATGACTCCCCGTAGCGCATCGATGGCCTGCTTAACCACGTCCATGCCGACGCCCCGCCCGGACACGCCGGTGATCTTCCTGGCCGTGGAGAACCCGGGGGCGAAGATAAGGGCGAACAGCTCCTTTTCCGAAAGTTCCGCGTTTTCCGATATCAGTCTCCGCTCGACGGCCTTGGCGCGGATGGCGTCCCTGTCCAGCCCGGCCCCGTCGTCCCTTATGGTGATGATAACGCAGTCGCCGGAATGTTCCGCGGTCAGGCATACTGTTCCCTGGCGCGGCTTGCCGGACGCCTCGCGCGCATCGGGAGGCTCGATGCCGTGATCGATGCTGTTGCGGATGATATGAACCAGCGGGTCGTTGAGACGTTCGATGACCGTCTTGTCCAGTTCCGTTCCCGCCCCCTCGGTGATCATTTCCACTTCCTTGCCGAGATCGCCGGAAAGGTCGCGGACCAGGCGTCTGAACTTGCTGAACGTGGTGCCGATGGGCATCATGCGGATATTGAGCGTGCTGTCCCGCAGTTCCGAGGTGAGCCGTTCCACCTCCTCGGCTATGAGGGTAAGATGCGGGTCGTTGCTCAGGGCCGCGGTCTGTGTAAGGCGCGCCTGGACCGTAACCAGTTCTCCCACCAGGTTCACCAGGCTGTCCAGCTTCTCCGAAGGGACGCGGATGCTGGACGATGTTTCCACGCCCTGACGCCGCTGCTGCACTTCCCGGACCTGCTGCTGCTCAGCGAGAGCCGCTTCCACATGGGAAGAGTCCGTCATCCCTTTTTCCACCAGTATCTCGCCGAAACGCTTCTGACACTTTAACGCCCTTTCCGAGTCCTCCGGCGTCAGGTCGCCGCGTTCCACCAGTATCTCGCCGAGCTTTTTCCGCGCTGTTTCGGAAAACGGGCCGCCGCCGACATCTATGGCTTCCACGCACAGCTCGCTGTCCTCCTCGACGAAAATGAAAACATCCCTGACGGCGTTGATATCGCGACGCGTCGTGAGGATGATGTCCCAGTAAGTGTAACAGCGCTCCGCATCAATTTCCTCCAGGGGCGGAATTTCGTCCAGGTGGGCGACAACCCTGCACTCGCCAAGCTCCCGTAATTCGTTTAAAAGCAGCACCGGATCTGTGCCGCTGAGGAAAATATCCCTGGATGGTTTAAAGCGAATCCGATAAACGCTCTCCTCCGTGCCCTTTTGAACGGGGTGGGCGGAAGCCGGACTTTCCCCGGCCGATTCCCCGCCGCCGGCGGCTGTGCACGCCATGGATCTGAAAAATGCCGTCAGCCGCTCTTTTTCCGGTTCGTCCACACCTTCATCGCCGTCCAGCATGGCGCGTATCAGGTCGCAGGACTTGAGCGTGGCATCGATCAGATCCCTTCCGACCGGCGTCATGCCGTTGCGCACCTGGTCGAATACCGTTTCCACGTCGTGGGTAAACTCGGAGATGCCTGTAAAACCGAACATGGCGCCCGAGCCCTTGATGGTATGCATGGCGCGGAATGTGCGGCCGATCGTATCCGGATCGTCGGGATTTTCCTCCAGCTCCAGAAGCGCCGTCTCCAGTTCCGCCAGAAGCTCGCCAGCCTCCTCCCGGAACGCTTCCCGGTGAATATTGCTCATCTCCATAGTGCGGTCGCCCCTAAGTGTACAAGCATATGAATACGGTGACGAATAAATATTTCAGCAAGAAATGCTGTCATTTCGAACGAAGAGAGAAATCTTGAAAATGTCATGAAATCCATGAAGATCTCTCCCTTTGATCGAGATGACACGGAACTTATGAAATCGGGGTCTAAGTAAAAGTTCCCGCAACAGGCAGTATTCATTCCTGTATCCCGCCGGACGCTTCACCGGCCTGTTCAATCCACAGACAGCCGGCATATGGCCCGTCCAGACAACTTTCCTGTCGGGCATATCCCGCTTCTTCCGTTCCGTTGGCAAACGCTTCTCCGACATTACGGAGCTCAAGGGTTTTGCCGGACCTGACAGCCGTCCGGTGTGCGGAGCAGAACAATTGCAGACAGCAGAGGTCCGCCGTCGGAACCCCGGCCAGGTCCAGGACAAGATGAGTTGCCGCCGCCAGCGCTTCGGCGATGACGCTTCTCAGCTCCGCCGCGTCCTCGATTGTCAGGGAATCCCCCAAGGCAAGTACGCTTGCGTCTCCTGATTGCGTAAAACTGTGAATCATGGTTATACTCCAGGGCGGTTATTTCACGAATTTCCTGA
>Ga0335070_10004999_pt1 | contig 15557 bp, 14 predicted proteins | sample Lox_Sample_13_FD_206722 | JGI IMG/M metagenome (GOLD analysis project Ga0335070, IMG submission 206722) | Soil microbial communities from Loxahatchee National Wildlife Refuge, Florida, United States - Lox_Sample_1.3 | ecosystem: Environmental > Terrestrial > Soil > Wetlands | place: USA... | reverse complement strand
GTGCCGGCCGGCGCGACAGGATCGGGACAGGTTCCTGTCAGGCACCGGCCGCTATGCTCCTCGCCAGAACCGCCTCGAGCAATATGATCGCATAGAGAGATGTCCTCGACCCTCCGTGAGCCCAGGATCCCAGACGCGAAGCTTGGACCGTCCAAGATCATCGTCTGGGATCCCTTCGTCAGGCTGTTTCACTGGCTGCTGGTCGCCTGCGTCCTGGTGGCGTTGGCGACCAGCCTGATCCTTCCGATTACCTGGCTGGGCTGGCACCTGGTTGCCGGGCTTGCCGCCTTGGCCCTGGTGACGGCGAGAATCGCCTGGGGCCTTCTGGGATCGACCTACGCCCGCTTCTCCACCTTCTTGCGAGCGCCGCGCACGCTGCTCGCCCATTTGAGCGAGCTGCGGCAGGGCCGCGCCCATCGCCACCGGGGACACAACCCTCTCGGCGGCGTCATGATCCTCGTCCTGATCGCCCTCGTCATCGCGATCGGCGTGACCGGGGCGTTCGCCCTCGGCGGCGCATTCAAGATGGGCCCCTTTGCCTATGCCACCAGCTTCATCGCCGGCCGGACGGCCTGGTCGATCCATCAGTGGCTGGCTTACGCGCTCATGGCGCTGATCCTTCTCCATATTGGCGGCGCGATCTATGAAAGCCGGCGGACCAAGGAGAATCTCGTCCGGGCAATGCTCGACGGCCGGAAGGAAGCACGCCGCGAGGACATCACCGCTCCGCCGCGCCAGCCCTATCCCGGGCTCGCAGCAGGCATCGTGGCGATCGGCCTTCTCGGCACCGCCGCGGTCGTCGCCATCATGACGGGCCGGCCGGTGCCGGGTGTCCCCAACCAGCCGCTCGACAAAATCTATGCCCAGGAATGCGGCGCCTGCCATGTCGCCTATCATCCCAGTCTCCTGGCGGCTGCGACATGGAACGCGATCATGGACGGATTGGCCCATCATTTCGGCGAGAATGCCGAGCTCGAAGCCGCCACGGCGCAGTCGATTCGGGCCTATCTTGTCGCGAACGCGGCCGAGCACTACGACACGCTGGCCGCTCATGCCTTCTTGAAGCAAGACCCGGCCGAACCCTTGCGCATAACCGCGACGCCGTTCTGGACGCGCCGGCACGCCTCGATCCCGCCGCTGGTCTTTTCGTCGAAGGCCGTCGGCAATGGCGGGCAATGCGATGCCTGCCACCAGGATGCATCCACCGGGCGCTACAGCCCTTTTTCCATCGCCATCCCCCACGGTTCTTTCCAGTGATGCAAATGCACAAATCCCTGTCGGCGGCGTTCACCGTGATCGCGGTTTCGTTGCTTTCGAGCCTGGTCGCCTTAGCCGCGGTCGGCACCGCGCAGCAGGCCGTGATCGATCACTACGCGGCCGCCGCGAAGACGACCGACCCCGGTTTCAAGGGCTTCTCCGTCGATCGCGGCCGCGCCTTCTTCCTCGCCAAGCATGACGCGAATGCGGACACGCCCTCCTGCTCGACCTGCCATACGGCCGACCCGAGACAGGCCGGCCAGACACGCGTCGGCAAGGCGATCGACCCGATGGCCGTATCGGTCAATCCACAGCGTTTCACGGATCTCGACAAGGTCGAGCTGTGGTTCCGGCGCAATTGCAACACCGTCCTTGGCCGCGAATGCACCGCCATGGAGAAGGGCGACTACGTCACATTCATGGCCAATCAATGAGGGAGCGCCGTCCGCAATCCGTCGGCCGGCATGGGGCGGTGAAGGCCTTGTGCCTCGGGCTTGCATTGGCCGCCCTTGTCATCTTGCTCGCCCGTTCCAATGCATCGGCGGACAGCAGCGGCGACGGCCTAATCCTGGTTGCCGCCGCCACGAGCGCCCAGGAGACCTTCAACAAGCAGTGCGGCGCCTGCCATATGGCCTATCCGCCGGAATTCCTGCCGGCCCGATCCTGGAAGGCGATTACGGGCGATCTCCGCCACCATTTCGGCGAAGACGCCAGCCTGGACAAGGCGACGACCAAGGCGATCGCAGAATACCTGATGGCAAATGCGGCCGACCGGGCGCCCGGCGCTCCAGCCAGTCTCCTACGTGGGATCGGGCCCGATGAGGCGCCACTGAGAATCACCGACACGCCGTTCTGGCGCAGCATCCACGGCAATATTCCCGATTCCGTCTTCACCCGGCCCGAGGTGAAGACCAAGAGCAATTGCCTCGGCTGCCACATTGCCAATTGAGATCACGGGCGACCCCTGCGTCGGCGGCAATAAGGACGGGCACCCACGCCAGGGCGCAGACAGCCGATTGCGTTTCGAAACTTGCCGGGTAAGCCTGCGGGAGCCAGCTTCGCCGCTTCAGCCGACGCGCTTGCCGAAGATCTCCATGCGAGCGACGACCGCGATCTCCTGCGGTGCCGAAGCGCGCCGGCCCGGCGGCGCGACGATGCCGCCCGAAACCACCATCTTGATCCCTTCCTCGACGCTCATGCCGAGCCGGACCACATCGCGATCGGGAAGAAACAGCAAGAAGCCGCTGGTGGGGTTGGGTGTCGTCGGCACGAATACATTGACCAGCTCGCCGCCGCCCAGCTCCTGGATCTCGCCATCCGGCGTACCGGTGATGAATCCGAGGGCCCAGGTCCCTTGGCGCGGATATTCGACCAGCACCACCTCACGGAAGGCCTGCGATTTCTGCGACAGGACCGTTTCGAAGATCTGCTTGAGCGCGTTGTAGACGCCGCGCACCACCGGCATTCGATTGAGGAGCTGGTCGCTGCCGCGCACCAGCATGCGGCCGACCATGCTGGCGGTCACGGCACCGATCAGGGTCAGCCCGATCGACAGAATGAGCAGGCCTATCCCCGGCACGCTGAAGGGCAGATAGGTCTCGGGATTGTAATGGTCCGGAATGAGGGGGATCACCGCGCCATCCACCCAATGGATGATGGCCCAGGCAAGATAGATGGTGATGCTGATCGGTGCGGTGATCAGCACGCCAGCGAAAAAATAGGTCCGCAAACGGAGCATCAGCCCGCCGAATATCGAGATCCGGGCGGCGCCTGCCTTGCTCTGTTCGTCCACTCTAGCCTTTGTCATGCCCAACGCCACTGCCGCTGAGATACAGCCATGGATGGCTTGCACCGCCCGAAATCGGCTTTGCGAACCGCCTGCCATTAAACGCCGCAATTCCTTACTAATCCGTGCGGGCGTTCCCCGAAAAGTGATCGGCTGTTGACTTGCCGCCACGCCACCGGACGGCCAGTCTCGGCTATCGCCTACGGCCGGCGCCGATTTCCCTTGCGCGCCGCCCCACCCAAAGGCCGCCCGTTGCAGCTCGCACCTCCCCACACGCTGATCCGAACCCGTCCGCTCGACCAATCCAGCCCGGCCCCGACCCTGGCGCGGCTGCGGGGGGTTGCCACCGCGGTTCCCCGGCACGCCCTTCCCCAGGACGACATCATGGCGGCCGCCGACCGGCTGTTCGACCGGCCCCCCGACGAGCTCGAGCGGCTGATGCCGGCCTACGGCAATGCCGGCATCGCGCAGCGCCATTCCTGCGTGCCGCTGGAGTGGTATTTCGCGCAACACGGCTGGAAAGAACGGACCGCGCTCTTCGTCGAGCACGCGCCTGCGCTGCTGGCCGATGCCGCGGAGCGGTGCGTCGCCAAGGCAGGCATCGCCTGGGATCGGATCGATGCGATCGTTGCCGTCTCGACGACCGGGATCGCCACTCCCAGCCTCGACGCGCTGCTGATGGAACGGCTGCCCTTCCGGCGCGACGTGATGCGCCTGCCGATCTTCGGTCTCGGCTGTGCCGGCGGGGTCCTCGGCTTCTCGCGGGCGGCCGAACTCGCGCGCGCCGAGCCCGGCCGGAACGTCTTGCTGCTCGTGGTCGAGCTCTGCGCCCTCACCTTCCGGCGCGGCGATAACTCCAAAAGCAACGTGATCGCAACCGCCCTCTTCGGCGACGGCGCGGCGGCAGCCCTGATCTCCTGCGATGGTGAGGGCCCGGTTCTGGGACCCGGTGGGGAACATACCTGGCCCGGAACGCTCGACGTCATGGGTTGGCATGTCGAGGAGGACGGGCTGGGGGTGCTCTTCTCACGCGACATTCCGGCCCTGGTGCGAGCCAAATTTCGGCCGGCCATGCTGAGGTTCCTCGCCCGTCACGGAATCGCTGCCAGCCAGATCGATCGCTATGCCTGCCATCCCGGCGGCGCCAAGGTGATCGACGCGCTCGAAGACGCATTGGCGATCGCGCCCGGCACGATGACCGAGGCCCGCGAGATCCTGCGTTGCTACGGCAACATGTCGGCGGCGACGGTCCTGTTCGTGCTCGAGAAGATGCTGGCCGAGGGCGCCCAGGGAAACCTTCTGATGTCGGCGCTGGGTCCCGGATTCACCGCCGCGTTCCAGCTTCTCGGTCCGCGTTGATGGCGCTCGGTCTCACCCTCGCCTATCTGATCGCGGCGCGGCTGATCGAGTTGGCATGGGCGCAGTCGAACAGTCGCCGGCTGCGCGCAGCCGGCGCAATCGAGCACGGCAAGGGTCACTATCCGCTGATCGTGGCGCTGCATGGTCTCTGGATTGTCGCCCTCTGGCTCGTCATCCCGACCGACACATCCCCGGATCCGGTTCTGCTTGGTCTCTTCGGGTTGTTGCAGATCGCCCGGCTTTGGGTCATTGCGTCGCTCGGCCGATTTTGGACCACGCGGGTTCTGACCCTGCCCTCGGCGGCCCTGGTCCGTCGCGGCCCTTATCGCTTCCTCCGCCATCCCAATTATCTGATTGTGGCACTCGAGATTCCGGTTTTGTCCGGCGCCTTCCATGCCTGGTGGCTGGCGGCGGGATTCGGGCTCGCCAATCTCGCCCTCCTCACTTGGCGCATCCGCATCGAGAATCTGGCGCTGGCGCCGCGACGGACCCTCGAGACGCATCGGGCCTGAGCGGCGGCTCCCGCCTGGATCTTGCGCACGAAGCCCATGACCCTCTGCAGACGGCATCGGGCATGTCGAGCTCGACGAAGAAAACGCCCGCGACCCTGTCAGCCGCGGGCGCCGATGCGCGATCCTCGCGTCGCGATCTCGACCGTTTCAATGGCCCCCTGAACCGGCGCGCCGGCTAGCTTCGAACAGGAACCAGACGCGCTTCTCGGCCTGGTCAATCCAGACCTCGATCAGGCTGGCGGTCGCGACATCGCTGAACTCGTCGCAGAGATCGTGCAGAGCGCGCATGCTGGCGACCAGCGCCATATTGTCCTCGCGCAGCTCGCCCAACATGTCGAGCGGCTCTACGTAGTCGGCGTTGTTGTCCTTGAGCCGCTGCAGTCGCGCGATGTGTCCGATCGAACGAAGCGTGGTTCCGCCGATCTTGCGAACGCGCTCCGCGATATCGTCGCTGATGCCGTAGATCTCGGCCGCCTGCTCGTCCAACAGGAGATGGTAGTCCCGGAAATGCGGGCCGCTCACATGCCAATGGAAGTTCTTCGTCTTCACATAAAGGGCAAAAACATCCGCCAATAGGGCGTTGAGGCCGCCGCTGATGTCTCTGATCTCGTTTGAGCCGAAGTCCGAGGGAGTCGCCAGGGGCGCCTTGCGGCGCGCCGCTGCATCCTGTCCTTTAGCGGCGGTTTCTTTGGCTCTCGCCATTGTCGTCTCCTTGTCTTTCGAGTGACGTCTTTGTCCGGTGCAACGCGATTTGTGTCAGATGGTTCCGCATCGTCGCGGATTATTCGGATGAGCGCATCGGCGGAGCCATTCGTAAGGAATGGAAGTCTAGGGGTAGGTCGCCTGAGAATATCTCTTCGACATGTCGGCGATGATGGCGTCGATATTCTGGGATCCTTCGGCGCTGGTCTTGAAGAATTTGATCTCCAAGCGCGAATTGACGCGCAGGCTCGAGGTGGTGCGCTGATAATAGTAGTCGTCCGGCCAGTAGCCGTAAGGGTAGTCGCCCGGAAACCAGGGGACCGGCCCGAAGCCGCCCGGATAATAGTGGTGAGAGTGGTAGCCGTAGCCATAGTAGCCGTAGAAGCTCGGCTGATAGCTGCGCTGGACGTTCGTATCCACATCGCTATCGGTGTGCTCCTCCATGATCTGGAGCGCTTCGAATCCCTTCTCCTGCCCGAGCTGGGCGGCGCGCCACAAAGCCAGATCGTGGGCGCGCGCCTTTTCGGCGACGATATCGGCTTCGCGATCGGCGCGGCTGTTGGAGACTTTCAAGCGTGGCGTCTGATAGCTCACCTGATAGCGGTCAGCCTCGAGCATGACTTCGCTGTAGCCGTAGTTGCCGTTCGCGCCGACCTGAACCATCGCGGGTTTCGGCGGAGAAGGCGTGCAGGCCGCGAGAGACAGGGAAGCGAGGAAGATCGCAGCCACATGTAACGCTGCCGCTCGCACGGCCGGATCGGCGTCCCGTCGGCAGGAAAGGAGTCGGATCACGAGCGATAACATCTGCGTGAAGGTGGGGACAAACATGCGTCGTTCAACCGTTATCGGCGGAGACGAGGCCGCAATATGACTGGTTACCTATTCGAACCTACTAGGTCCCACCGGATCGATCGTCTATTTTCGGTCCACCCGTCTCGATCGGGAAATGACATTTCGTAGGCTTCGCATCCACAGGGAGAATGCGCATGGACCGGAAGTCCTGGTTCGCCTTCGGCGTCGTCGCCATCCTCGTCACCGGTGTCGGTGTTGTCCATAGCAGCCGGAGCGCCGCCGATTCACCCGTGATCCAGGAGCGCCGCGCGCTCATGAAGGACATGGGCAAGCAGATGGGGATCATCAACGACTTCCTGGAAAAAGGGGCGGGCGACGCGGCGGCGGTGAAAGCGGCCGCCGACCAGATCCATTCGAACGCCGCGAAGATTCCCGATCTCTTCCCGAAAGGCACCAGCCTCGCGGACAATGTCGGGGAAACCGGCGCCAAGCCGGAAATCTGGGCCAATTTCGACAATTTCAAACAAGCCGCCGCCAGACTAGGCACGCTGTCCTCGGCCGCCTCCGCCGCCGCCGATACCGGCGAAAAGACGGCGATCGCCGATGCCTTCAAGAACATGGGCGAGAACGGCTGCGGCGGCTGCCATCAGAACTTCCGGCAGAAGCTCAACTGACGGACCCTGTCTCCCGAACCGTCGGCGCGGGTCTGAGCCGACCGGCCCCGGCCGGATCCGCGCGACGGCGCGCGAACGCTATCGCCACATGGCCGTCGGGCTGTTCAGCACGTCGGGATTGAGCGCCAGGCAATAGGCGCCGGCGGCCTGCATTTTCTTGCAGGCGGCCTTGGCTTCGTCCTGGGCGAGGCCGACCACCAGCGCCGCCCACCGATAGGTGCCTTCCTGCTGACGGCGGATGATCGCCGGCTGCCCGTGTCTCAGCACCGTCTTCAACGCCTGGCGCGCTTGATCGACCGTCTTGCGCGCCACCGCCTGATCCGGGAACGCGCCGAAGATCACGGCCCAGCCCGGCAGCTTGCGCCCGTCACCCTCCAGCGAGGCCGACGGCAAGGTGCTGCACTCCGCCGAGGAGAGCTGGCGCGGCGCCGGTTGGCTGTCGCCGTCCGGCATGGTTGCGATGTCCGGAAAGGAAGCGGGGCCGACCGTGTGGAAGGCAAGAGTGTGGAAGCCCGCGTCGAGGAGCCGGGCCATCTCGCCATTGCGCTCGGCGCTGGAGCGACCGCCCAGCACCACGCCGATCAGCCGCCGGCCGTCGCGCAGCGCCGAACCGACCAGATTGTAGCCCGAGGCGCAGGTGAAGCCGGTCTTCAGGCCGTCGGCGCCTTCATAGGCGCTGAGCAGGCCGTTATAGGTCGTGAGCGTGTGCCCAGCCCATTGCAGGCTGGTGCTGGCAAAGATCGGGTAATGCTGCGGAAAGTCGCGCATCAGGGCCCTGGCCAGCAGCGCCATGTCGCGGGCGGTCGTCACTTGGCCGTCGTCGGGGAGCCCGGTCGCGTTGTGGAAAATGGTGCGCGTCATCCCGAGCTCGCGCGCCTTCGTCGTCATCATGACCGCGAAAGCGTCCTCGCTGCCGGCAATCCGCTCGCCCAGCAGCACGGCGGCATCGTTTGCGGATCGGACGATCACCGCCTTGATCGCCTGGGCGACGGTGATGGTCTTGCCTTCGCGCAAGCCCAACTTGGTTTCCGGCTGGGCGGCGGCACTGGCCGACACCACCAACTTTTCATCCAGGGAGACTTGGCCGGCCTCGACCGCGCCAAAGGCGAGGTAGACCGTCATCAGCTTGGTCAGGGAGGCCGGATGCCAGACCCGGGTGGCATCGACCTGTTGGAGGACTTCGCCGGTACCCGCGTCAACGACGATGCTGGCCATGCGGTCGGCGCGGACGGGGGCCGCCATTCCGAGGCTCAGGGCCAGGACCCCCGCCAAGGCGAGCCCCTGCCCTCTCCACCGCCGGCCACTGCCCCCCTTCATCTGCCGCCCGCTATCCCCGATCTTTGCGCTTTTTTGAGGGCGGGCAGTGTAAAAGCGGTGCTCCGGGGCGTAAAGCGACCGAGTCTCCCCTCGGGCGCCCGCTCGAATGCATCCTGATGCGAGAATTTTCCATTCATCTTTACAGAGAATTAACGCTTCGCATTTCTAGTATTATGAAGGGGTTAGAAGACACGGCTCAAATTCGCGTTAGAGATCTGGCCCTGGAGGGGGATCTCGCCGGACAAGGACAGCGTGCGGGGGCCCCTTTAATATGGTTAAAGGTGCGAGATTGAATCGCCACGCCGCCAGGGAGGAAGACCGCGTCGTGGATATCGAGCTTGCGGGAGCGGCCATGTCCATCGATGGACCGGGCGCCACATCAAGGGCAATGTGAGGCGCCATGTCGCTCATCGTCGTCATCGATGACCGCGTCACCAATCGGAATATTCTCGCCAAGCTGGCAAGTTCGCTTGGCAATGACGTCACCGTGCGCGCGTTCGACGACGCGGCGTCGGCGCTCGACTGGACGACCGAGAACACACCCGATCTCATCATCACCGATTTCAAGATGCCGCGCCTCGACGGGGCGGAGTTCATTCGTGCGATCCGGCAGCGACCGCAATGTTTCGACGTCCCGGTGATCGTGGTGACGGTCTATGAGGACCGCGAATTCCGCTACAAGGCGCTCGAAGCGGGCGCCTCCGATTTTCTGATCAGCCCCGTCGATCATCACGAGTTCCGGGTTCGGGTTCAGAACCTCCTCACCATGCGCCGCCAGCAGGAGATCATCCGCCGGCGCGCCCTCACCCTCGAAGAAGTGCTGAACCTCACGAACCGCCTGCGCACCGAGGAGCAGCGTCAATCCAAAGAAGTGCTGGGGCTGGTGATCGACGCCGTCCCGGCCATGATCTGCGTATCGGATGCGCAAGGCCAGGTCGCCTTCGTCAACAGCTACCAGTGCGAGTTCTTCGGCATCGACGCCGAACAGGCGGTCGGCAAGCGGGTCGCGGAGCTTTTCGGCGAGGAGTATGGCCGCCGCCACCAGGAGTTCTCCGCCCAGGTGATCGAAAGCGGCCAGCCCAAGACCGGTCTCGAGGAGCATCTGATCGATCGGGAAGGGCGCGAGCGCGTGTTTCTCACCACCAAGGCACCGCTCAATGACGGGCGCGGGCGCATCGCGACCGTGGTCAGCGTGTCGCTCGACATCAGCGACCGCAAGGTGGCGGAGCGCGAGCTGCGCGAGGCCAAGGAGCGGGCTGACGCCGCCAACGACACCAAGACGGAGTTCCTGGCGAACACCAGCCACGAGCTGCGCACGCCCTTGAACGCCATCATCGGTTTTGCCGAGATGATGAAGATCGAGCTGCTGGGCCCGATCGGCAATCCGCGCTATCTCGAATATTCGAACGACATCCTGGCCAGCGCCCAACATCTGCTCCAGATCATCGACGACATGCTCGACGTGTCCCAGATCGAGGCCGGCAAGCTGGAACTAATCGAGGGCCGGGTCGATTTAAAGAAGCTATTCCATGACGTGACCCGCCTCATGGCAGCCCGCGCCGAAGAGGCGCAAATCGAGCTAAAGACCGCCATTTCCGGCAAACTGCCCCTGCTGGAGGCCGATGAACGAAAAGTTAAGCAGATCCTGCTTAATCTGGTGACCAATGGACTGCGCTTTACCCCGCCCGGCGGCAGCGTGACGATCGGTGCCGCCTTGGCGGAGACCGGTGGAATTCGGATCACCGTGACAGATACGGGCATTGGCATGGCCGAGCAGGACATTCCGATTGCGATCGCGCGCTTCGGCCGGGTCCACCGGGCCGACACCCACAGCCATTCCGGCACCGGCCTGGGCCTGCCGCTCGCGATCGAGCTCACGAAGCTTCATGGCGGGACCTTCGACATCTCCAGCGCCATCGGCGTCGGGACCAGCGTCACCCTGCTGTTTCCGCCCAGCCGCACCCACCGCCAGGCGACCCGTGCCTAGCAGCTTCTCCAAAGCCATCGCCGAATGCAGCCGCCGGCTGAACCGGTGGTGGATCGGTCTGCGCAGCAATCAAGGCGGCAGGGCGCGCCATGACTGCCGATACGGATAACCGCGCTCCCGAGCAAATCTCGCTGACGCGCTTCTTGCGGGATCGCTTGCGGCGCCGTCAGGACAGCGAGCACGAGCAGGCGATCGTGCGCGTGGTCATCGTCCTGATTCTGGCGGCTTACTACCTGGTTCTGTCGGCGCTGAACGACTTCGCCGTCCCGCCCTATGCCTGGGGGTTCTACTGGGCCTCGGGTTATCTGGCGTTGTCGCTCGTCTATGTCGGCCTCATCCTCGCCTGGCCGCATATCTCGCCGCCGCGCCGTCTCGCGGCGATGGTCACCGACTTCGCCACCTTGACCGCCCTGATGCATTGGGGCGGCGAGGCCGGAACGCCGCTCTATCTGCTTTATCTCTGGATCACTTTCGGCAACGGCTTTCGCTTCGGCAACCGCTACCTGTCCGCCTCGGCCCTGGTGAGCACCAGCGGCATGGTGTTCGTCTGGCTGACCACGGACTACTGGCGCGAATCGCCTCACCTCGCCTTCGGTGCGGTCGCGGCCCTGATCCTGCTGCCAGCCTATGTCGCGACGTTGATCCGGAAACTGACCGAGGCCAAGCGCCAGGCCGAGCAGGCGAACCAGGCCAAGAGCCGCTTCCTCGCCACTATGAGCCATGAGCTGCGCACGCCGCTCAATGCCATCATCGGGCTCGGCGATCTCATGCAGGACACAAAGCTGGACCGCGATCAGCGCGACATGATGCGCACGATCGGCACCTCGGCCCGCGCGCTGCTGTCCTTGATCAACCATATCCTCGATTTCTCCAAGATCGAGGCCGGCAAGATGTCGGTGGAGATCATCGATTTCGATCTCTATGCCGAGATCGCCGACATCGTGCGGATTTTGCGGAACGAGGCGGTCAAGAAGGGCCTGCGGCTGGCGACCCATATCGGCGCCGACGTTCCGCCTCATCTCTTCGGCGGTTGCCAACAGCTGCGCCAGATCCTCACCAACCTCTTGTCGAACGCGGTCAAGTTCACGGAGCGCGGCCATATCCTGCTGACGGTCGAGCGCATCGGCGGCACCCCGGAGCAGCCCCTGCTCCGCTTCGATGTCGCGGACACCGGCATCGGCATTTCCCAGGACGCCAGCCAACGCATCTTCGATAGCTTCACCCAGGCTGACGACGCCACCAATCGGCGCTATGGCGGCACCGGTCTCGGCCTCGCGCTGGCGAAGCAGCTGAGCGGTCTGATGGGCGGCACGATCGGGGTCGAAAGCGAGCCCGGCAAGGGCAGCCGCTTCCGCGTCGAGATTCCCATCGCTGTCTCGAAGGTGGTCCCCCTCGGCGCGCCCGCGGTTCCGCTCGCGCGCGAGGTGCTCTTGGTCTCTGCCGACGCCGTGCTGGCCCGCCATCTCCAGTTCCCGATCGAGGAGGCCGGCTATGCCATGCGGCGCCTGCCTTCGCTGGGCGCGGCCGTCGACCGCGTCATCGACGACAAGCGCGAGGGCATCGACTACCACATCGTCATGCTCGATCCGGCGAGCGGCCTGACGCCGACCGACGCGGCGGCGGCCCTTCGCACGGCCGATCCGACCGGCGACGTCGCTCTAATACTGATCGGCGGCGACCTGACGGGCCCCGCCGTGCGCGAGAACTTCCTGATGGCGCTGGAACGCCATCCGGACGCGGCTGCGCTCGCGCATGTGGTGCATGCGCTCCGCGTGTTCGATCAGCAGCGCAAGGACGAAGAACAGGAAATTCAGCGCCGGCAGGCCGCGGAGTCCCGGGCGCAGCGCCCGCTGCGGATCCTGGTGGCCGAAGACAACGGTGTGAACCGGAAGGTGACCGCCAAGATCCTCCGGCGCGCGGGCCACGACCCGCACCTGGTCGAAACCGGCGACGCGGCGCTCGACGTGCTGGAACAGGAGCGCTTCGATCTGGTGCTCCTCGACATCAACATGCCTGGCACCAGCGGGCTCGACGTGGTGAAGCTTTACCGCTTCTCTCACATGGGAGATCCCTATCTGCCGATGGTGGCCCTGACCGCCGATGCCACGACCGAGACCCGCTCGCTGTGCCACGAAGCGGGCATGGACGGGTATATCACCAAGCCGGTGGAAGCCGCCCATCTGCTGAAAGTGATCCAGGAGGTCGCGGAGCGCAAACCGCCGCTGGTGGCGGAGGCGGAGCCGGCGCCAACGCCCGCCGCAGGGCCTTCGGCTGCCGTCACCGATATCACCACCCATCCCCGCTTCCAGTCCGACAGCGGTCCGGTCATCGATTTCGGCGCCATGGCGGCGCTCGAGGCGATGGATCCGGAAGGCGACTTCCTCGGCGAGATTCTGACGGACTTCATCGGCGACACCGAGGGGCTGATCGAGGCCATGGCGGAAGCCGTTCGGGATCGGCATATCGTCGGTATCCGCGACGTGGCCCATGGCATGCGATCCAGCGCCGCCAATGTGGGCGCCGTCCGCGTGCACCGGATTTGCGGCGAGATCTGTGCCGCCTCGACGCCGGACCTCGAGCGCGATGCCGCGCAGCGGCTGGCGGCGCTGCGCGAGGAGTTCGACCGCTTCCGGGTCGCTGCCATGCGCCATCTCGAAGAACGGCGCAAATCGAGCCAGCCGAGCTGACGACGCGGGAAGTTGGCCCCACCCGCCTCTTGTCGAGGCTCCGGTCTCGGTCATTCGCTATCCCTATCGCCGCGCGTGTCGCGTAAGGTGCCGGCATGCTGAAGCGATTCACCGCGGCCCGCGAGGATCGTCCAGATCGCGACTGGCTCGCCCGCTTCGCCGCCGGGCGGGATGAGGCCGAGCGATGGTATCTGGGCGAGGGTCTGGCAGATCCGCCAACCGCGGCAGAATGCAGGGCCGCCTTGCACCACCATATGCCCGAGCTTCTGCCGCTTTATGACCAGGCCTGTGCTTTGGTGGGCGACGACGATCTGGCCCGTCGCCTGCTGAGCCACTATCGTCTGCCGCCGCTCGGCGGCGGCTGCAGCCAGGCGGTCTGGCTCGGCAGGGACGGGCCGGCTCTGGTCCGCAACTACGATTTCCCGCTCGAGATCGTGTCCGATCGTTTTGAAGCGACCTCCTGGTTTGGCCGGGAGGTCATCGCCAAGGCCCAGCGGCCCTGGGGCGGCTGTCTCGACGGCATGAACGAGGACGGGCTTGTCGCCAGCCTCACCGCCGGTGGCGGTCAGGGCCAGGGTCGCGGCTTCTCGATCATCCTGATCCTGCGCTATCTGCTCGAAACCTGCCGCCGGGTGGACGAAGCGATCATGGCGCTCTGCCGAATTCCGGTCGCAACCTCGCAGAATGTGACGCTGCTCGACCGATCGGGCGCCTACGCGACCGTGTTCGTCGGACCGGACCGGGTGCCCGCCGTGACTCGAAGTCGGACCTGCGCGAACCACCAGGAGGGAGTCACGCTGCCGGAAGCGGCGGCCCAGAGCCGAACGATCGAGCGTCAAGAGGTCATGGCACGGGCGCTCAGCGATCCGGCGATGACGCTGTCCGTGCTGACGGCACGGTTTTTCGAGCCGCCGCTCTATTCCCGCCACGCCCGCTTCGCCACGGTCTATACCGCGGTTTATCGGCCGGCCGAGGGAAGCGTCGACTATCTGTGGCCAGGTAAGCGCTGGCACCAGCGCGTCGGCGGGTTCGAACCTGGCGAATACACGCACGACTATGGCGAGCTCATTGCCTAGAGCCTGATCGTATCAAGCCGGCCCGGCTTGATACGTGAATCAGTCTCTAGATATTTAAATTAGAGCAAGGTTCACGGATCAGCTTGATTCAAGTTGATCCGATCTTGCTCTAGGGCAAGGCGAGCGCCGGCGCTCGAGCGCTGAAAAAAGCCCGCGCATAAAAAGACCCGGCAGCCGAGGCTGCCGGGTCTGGTCTCGAGTCACCGGCCCCTCGAGGCCGGGCCGTCCGTCATGAACCTTGTCGGGGGGTGGGGCGCTCAGGCCTTCGCCACCGCGCCCGCCTCCACCGTCTGGCTGGCCCGCTGCTGCTGGGCGATCGCCGCCCAGCGCCGATCCTGTGCTGCCGCCAACCGCTCCATCTTGCGGATATCGGCCGGTGCCAGCGCGATCGCCGCATCCACCCAACGCTCCGTAATCTGCATCAGCTCTTCGCGGGTCACGGGATGAATGGTCTGACGCGAGCTATAGACGGCCAGCCGCGTCGCGAAGCCGCGATCGATGCGCGCGATATATTCCTGCACCGCCATCTCGCCTTGCCCGTCCTCGGCCAGCACATCGACCACGCCCATCGCATGGAGTTCCTCGGCGCTGTAGATGCGTCCCGAAAAGACCATTCGCTCCGCCTCGACCATGCCGATGCGCCGCGTCAGGAAGCTCAGCGCTCCCATGCCCGGGAACAGATTGAAGAGGATTTCCGGCAATCCGAACTTGGCGCGCTTTTCGGCCACGATCACGTTGCAGGCCAAGGCCGCCTCGAAGCCGCCGCCCAACGCGTCGCCCTGCACCAGGGCGATGCCAATGATGGGGAGACTGACATTGGTGGCCCGGGGGTATTGGACCTCGATGCAGGCATGGGCGTAGCGGCGCAGAACCGACCGATCGCGGCCGCGAATCAGCTCGGCGAACTGCGGCAGGTCGCCGCCAAGATTGAAGATACCCGGGATGCGCGAAGCCAGGACCGAGTAGCGCACCGGGTGCGGATCGGCCGGCGTCGCCTCGGCATACATGTCGGTCAGAAAGAAGAGCGCTTCGCGCAGATCGCTCAGGAGCCCGAAGGTGAAACTGGCGCGGCCCGCCGGGCGCATATACTGCCAGTACAGCTTGGCGTTGCGGTCCCAGAACAGATCCATCTCGCCCAGCGTCAGTTCGCCGGTGGCGGCGAAGCGCGCCAGCGCCGAACGGCGCTCGGCGGGCGTGGCGATGGAATCGATGGGACGAGGTCCGGCGCGATTAGGTCCGGCGCGGCTAGCATCTGGGTCTGGACCCTCGGTCCGGTAGAGCCCGTCGGCATTCGCGATGCGATTCACCAACATTCTTTGTCTCCCCGCCCCATTTCTCGTTTTCGTTAAGAGCTTTAATAAAGTGTGAACAAGCAGTTCAACGAATGCAAGCAGAAGATTCCGGATGT
>Ga0335070_10004998_pt1 | contig 15558 bp, 13 predicted proteins | sample Lox_Sample_13_FD_206722 | JGI IMG/M metagenome (GOLD analysis project Ga0335070, IMG submission 206722) | Soil microbial communities from Loxahatchee National Wildlife Refuge, Florida, United States - Lox_Sample_1.3 | ecosystem: Environmental > Terrestrial > Soil > Wetlands | place: USA... | reverse complement strand
GCTCATGCCACCGGAGAGACCGGGCAGCAACCGCCGCGACAGCTCGAGCTCGAAGCCCGCATGCCGGGCCGCCCCGATGTTCTCATTCTCACTCACGGTCGGACTCAGGGCGACCGGGGTGATTGCATTCGTGATGCGGGCGAGAAAGGCATTGAGGCTCACCTGGGTACCGAAGAGCCGATCCGAGAGCCCGATCTGGCCGTAATGCGCCCTTTCCGGCTGCAGATCCGGATTGTTCCTGAAGGTCCCGAATCGGGTGCTGTACATCTCGAACAATGTCGGGAAGCGGGCTCGATCGGCATAACTGGCATGGAAGCTGCCGGAGGCGCTGTAGTCATGAACGACCGCAACCTCGCCGTTGAGGGCGTCCTTGTTCGCCACCGGATAGGCGAACGAATAGCCGAATGGAGGAGTCACTCCCTGCGCGACCCACTGGCTGTCCCCGATGAGGTGCCGCCAGTCGTAGCTCACCCCGGCAATGACCCGCCAGTTCGATGCGGGCCGCCAGATATTTTCGGCTGCCACCGAACCCGTATTCTCCTGTGCGGTCTCCCAAGGCTGCTGATACCACGGACCGCCCGGCGCGTTGGTCGTGCTCTCGGTTTCCCGATGCTCGTCCCATCGATAATGAACGGCCACGCGCACCGTGTCCGCGCCTCCCAGCAGGTTCTTCGCCAGCTCGACACTCCCACCCGCAGCCCGATCGTCGTAGGTGCTGTTGAATGACTTGGGCGAGGTCTGCGTGTCGTAGTCGATGGTATCGAACGAATCCAGCTGGTTGAAGAACTTGTCGTAGTACAGCCGCACCTTGACGTAAGAGCCGGCAGCGTCGATGGCAGTCTGTGAAAGCCAGTAGAAACTCTTGCGGTTCCAGGCGGGCCAGGTCCAGAAGCGCACCGTACGCAGGAGGTTCTGCGCAATCGTGCTGTCAGGGACCGGGTTGTCCTTGATGCCGTGCTGATCGATGTAGTTGAGGCTGTAGGCAGAATCCTCGGACGGGACGTAGCCCGCCTTCAGGTTGACCTTGTAGTCGCGGTGATAGGAACCCAGCCGGTCGCCGGAGCCCTGCAGGGTTCCGGGCACGAAGTCGTCGGACAGCCGGAAGTGGTCCTGCTTGTCGTAGGAGCCCGCCACCTGCGCGAACCAGTTGGACTGGCGCGTGCCCGCGAACAGCTCGGCCACGTTACCGGCATCGCCGCCGGAGTTGTCGAGCCGGGTACCGATGCGTGCTGAAGCTTCCAGAGGTTTCGCAACGACGCGGCTCACCAGATTGATCGAGCCGCCCATCGCCCCAGGACCGTCGATGACCGAGGCGAAGCCGTTGGACACCTGCACCTGGGCCACATCCAGAGTGGTGAACCGCGAGAAATCGATGCGATTGTCCACTGGCAGATAAACGGGAATACCATCCTGATAGAGCGGCACCCGCCAGCGGTCGAAACCGCGGATCCAGACGTTGGTTTCATTTCGCGGGCCGACGAGACTGACGGAAGTCCCCGGAGCCAGAAGAATTGCACGGTCAAGCGTGTCCCGCTCGAAACGCTGAATCTCAGCCTGGGTGATCGACTCCCCGCCCAGCGGGAGCGATTCGCCCGCCCGCGTGCCGTAGACCGACACCTCCTCCAGCTGAATCGGATCCTCTGAAGATAGCGCCGCAGCGGCGACGGTCGGCAACGCGCTCGCACAGATACTCAGGCAAAACCCGACCGCAGCGCTGATACCGCGCTCGCATCCCATCCTGACTCTCCCACAGCGTGATGATTATTTATCGCTGTATCCGTCAGTATATAGCGAGACGGGAACGGTGATCCAGCCGCATGGCGGCCGATCCTGCGAACGGTATGGAAGACCGATCAGCGCATCGGGCGGCGAGCGCTGCCGGGAGAATTCACGACGCCTTCATGTAGTGGTCCACCCACTCCACCCAGCGTCGATACACATCCGTGGAGCGCACCGGGTCGCCAGGAAAGTGGCCGGGCACCGGGTAGGCGATGAACTGCACCGGCACACCACCCCGATCCTTGATGGCGTGATACAGCAGGTAGGACTGCGAGATCGGCACGCGCGCATCGCCTGTGTCCGAGAGGATCAGCGTCGGAGTCGAAATGCCGGAAGCGTAAGTGATGGGCGACTGATCGCGGTACGCCCGCGCGAGTTTCTCCGACCAGGGCGGCCCGCCAAGGGCATAACGCTCGGTCACGTTGAAATCCGACAGCGCATAGGCGTGCACGAGATCGGTCACCGCGGCGCCCGCGACGGCGGCCTTCCACACGTGGTAGTGGCCGATCATCCAGGAAGTCATGTAGCCACCGTATGACCAACCTGTCACGGCCATGCGCGAGGTATCGATGAAACCCTTCGCCTTGAGCGCATCGATACCGGCCATCACGTCGCGACCGGGCCCCTCGCCGGCATCATTGACTATCGCCCGCTGATACGCGTTTCCGAGATTGTCGCTGCCCCGGTAGTTGGGCTCGAACACGACGTAACCGTGTGCCGCAAACACCTGTGCCAGTCCGCTGAATCCGAGAGTTGAGGAGGCTTGAGGACCGCCGTGGATCACCAGCACCAGCGGATACTTGCGCGCTGGCGTGAAATCCGGCGGATAGACGACGACGCCGTCTTCCTGCATGCCGTTCGGCCCCTTCCACTTCAGCTCTTCCGATCGTCCGAGATTGCGCGAGGCGATTTCCGCGTTGAAGTCAGTCAGACGGTGCGGCTGACCACCGGCCGGGGGCACGTAATAGATTTCCAATGGATGAGTTGGCGTGGTGCCGGCCAATGCCATGCCGCCGTCCTGCGCCACTGTCACCTCGACCCAGAAGCTCCATGCGGGATCGAGGTCTCCCAGATCTACCCGGGTGGCCTTGCCCTTGCGTGGCTGATTCCACAGCGCCACCCGCGCCCCGTCGTGGGCCGCGATGAGCAGGGAATGTCCCGATCGGTTCCAGACGGCGCGAACCACATCCCGGTCCAGCTCCCGGGTGAGATCCACTCCATCACCATGACCCTCGTACACGAACAGCTCGTTGCCGTTGTTCGGGTCACCATCACGCGGGTACCAGTAGGCAACCGCGGACCCGTCGGGCGAGTACACGGGGTAACCTTCGAGGGCCTTGTGCCCCGTGAGCTTGCGGATCTGTCCGTTCGCCGCATCGACGACCGCAATGACCGACTGGTCCGCATCGCCCCAATCGGGTGTGGACTGCTGGACGATCAGGATCGACTTGCCATCCGGCGACCACGACAGCGGCGAGCCCGGCGAGCTCGGCGGTGCCCCTTTGGGGATGCTCCATTTTCCGGAAGTGAGCCGGCGCGCGGATGCGCCATCCGCCGACGTCAGCCACAGATGCGAGGGCATCAGGGCTTCGGTCGTCAGATAGTCCGTGTCCCCGACCTGGAAGGCGTCATTGTGCCGGGCTATCTCGGGTTGTCATCCGCCGTCACGTAGGCTATCTGCGCGCCGTCGGGACTCCATGCGAACTGCTCGACATCCTGTGTCGCGTGGGTGATGCGGTGAGCGTCTCCGCCGTTCATCGGCATCACGAACACCTGGTACTTCTGTTCGCTTCCGCTGGCCTCTTCACTGGAAGGTGGCGTTGCACCGGCAGCCTCGGTGTGAGTGCCCGCTTGTTCCGGCTTCACGGTGGCAACGTCCAGGAACGCAAGCCGATCGCCCGAGGGTGACCAGCGAGGACTGGAAACACCGCGCCGATCGTAGGTCAGCGCGCGCTGAGCACCGCTAGTCACATCGACCAGGACCAACGATCTGTCGTACCGGGCGTCCTTGAAGTTTGGTCGCGAGAGGACGAAGACGATGGACTTGCCATCGGGAGAGATCTGCGGATCGGAGACCCGGACCAGGTTGCCGAGGTCGGTCACTTCGAGGCGCTTCGATTCGGCCATTGCGCCGGCCGCCGTCGTCAGCGCCCCCGGTGCGATGGCCAGCGCCATGCAACCTGCGACCCGCATCAACGCGCTTCCGCCGATCCGATTCATGTCCCACCCCTTGTTCTGCATTCCGTTCCGACCTGTCCCCAGGGCGAATTCAGGCAAGCGCCTTACTGGCTCTGTCCCGGAGGCGCCTGCGGCGCCTCGCTCACCGGGGCATCCGCCGCGATGCGCCAGACCCCATCCGCCCCCTTCCTCCACTGCACGAGATAGTTCCCGTGGTCCTCGAACGACGCCATGTTCTTGGGGGCATCCACCCCGGGGGTGAATTTGAGGACGTATCGGCCGCGCTCTACAGCCATCGGCCCACTGACGCTCACATCCTGGGCCTGCAACGTGAAGTCCCACTTCCCCCAGGACGTCGCCTGCTGCCAGAACTTCAGGATGGCCTCGCGCCCGACCAGCGGCGGGCTGTTGGGCGGCATCTGCCAGGCATCCTCGGTAAAGAGCGAGCCGAGAGATTGCGTGTCCGCCGAGGCATACCACCGGGCTGCATCGGCGTTGGCCTTGTCGACGATGGCACGAACCTTCTGGGGATCATCATTCGCCGAGCAGGCGGCGAGCAGGAGTACGGCCGGCAAAACGCTTCTGCGCATGGGGAGCCCTCCACGAACGACCCGCAGGTGCGGGAGATCCTGGTTGATCGAGTTCTTCGCAGTCCGGGTCGGCGGCAGAGAATATCAGCTGCGCATGCCTGCGCGGGAGGCGGGCAAAGCTTGCAGGAGCAACCAGCCGTTCCGCAGGAGGGTGTGTCCGCAGAGGCAGGTCCCGGGCACGACCCCCTTTGTCCGGTGGGTCGTGCGCCAGAACCGAAGCTCAGAAGCGCATGCCGATCCGGATCGGAACGAACTCCGTCGGCACATCCGTGTTCATGCGGTCGTAGCGGGCTTCGATGAACCACGAGCGGCCGCCGTACATCGGAAATTCAAGTCCGGCACCGGCATTCCAGGCGAAGCGGGTCGTCTCGGTTCTCTGTACGAGGATATCCCCTGCGACCACACCAAAGCCGCAGTAACCATACCAGGCATCGCAGAAATAACCGCCGAAACCCACTGTCTGGGTCAGATCGATCCGGCGGTAGGCTCCTCCGACGCCTCCCATGAAGTACGCACGGGCGCGTGGCCCGATCGGCAGTTCAAGGACACCGTCGAGTGACAGGCTCACGATATCGCCGGTGCCATCGTCGATCTGCGTCTGGTTCGCCTGCTCGCCGATCGAGATCAGCTCGCGGGTCGCGCCGAAGCGGCTGTAGTTGAGATCGGCTCGCAGGTAGAACGGCGAGCGCGGATCCGGGCGGAGCGTGAATCCCCCGCCAATCGTGGCGCCACCGCTCAAATAATCCGCCGTGCGGCCCGTGGTCGCTGCGTAGCCTCCATCGATATGCCACTGCAAGGCTCGCGGTGCCCCGTAGTCATAGTAACCACTCGATTGCGCGAGCGCGGTAGTGCCTGCGCCTGCCAGGACGATTGCCGCGCACAGGCCGATGACTTTCCTCATGTTCTCCTCCACTTGCAGCCCACCGATAACGGGCAGTCCCGCCGCTGTTGCATCCAGCCGACAACGAGACCTGCCCCTCTCTCATTCGACGCTGCAGCCTACCCAAGGTTTCCCGAACGGCGGGTGAATGGGCCGCCTCGCCGGTATCAGCGCCCCCGGGACGAGGCCGTAGACGCCCGTACGCGGTAATCTGTCACCCTGAATGGACCGTCTCAGCGTCTTCGACGAAGCCAGCGTGCCCCGTTCGACCATCATCGAGGTCGAGCTCACCGCGCCCTGGTGTGTTTCGGTGCCGGCCACGGACTGGTCGTATTGTTATGTCGTACGTTCCGGTCAGTGCTGTCTTCTCACCGAAGACGACAGCCGACCCTTGCAGTTGGGGCCCGGGGATGTCGTGTCCATGGTGGCCGGGCAGGCGCAGACCTGGCGCGACAGCCCGCAAACGCCAGCGCGCCCCACGCTCAAGTCATTCGCTGTCGCTGGCAACACTCTGGTGCAGAAGCGGCCCAAAGTGGCCGCGCGGAATGGCTCGACGCGGCTGCTGGTCATGTCAGCGCCGCGGGACTCGAACCGCTTCGTCGCGATCTATCCCAAGCTCGTGGCGATTCCTGCTTCGGAGGCGGACTCACACGACTTCCTGGATCGTGTGATCGAGCTGATCGAGCTCGAAAGCGGCACACAGCGTCCCGGGCAGGACGCCGTGCTGCGGCGGCTTGCGGAGCTGGTCGTGATCGAATTGATCCGCTTCGCCCTGCCGCGGTTGCCGCCCGGCCATGCCACCTGGCTCGCAGGACTGGCCGATCCGCAGATCGCGCGCGCGCTCGCCGCGATGCACCGTCAGCCCGGGCACGACTGGACGCTGCAGCGGCTTGCGCGACAGATCGGCATGAGTCGGGCCGCATTCGTCGACCGCTTCCGGCGCGTCACCGGCGAACCTCCTCATCAGCACCTGCGCCGCCTGCGCCTGCATGCCGCCGCTGCCGATCTGAAGCGCGGTGACCGCTCGATCGCTCAGATCGCCTCGGCCGTCGGCTACCGTTCGGAGAGCGCCTTCAACAAGGCCTTTGCCCAGGAGCTGGGTGCCACACCGGCGCGCTATCGCCGCCTGCACCGTCTGACCTGACCCCGGCGCGCCCGCGCCTTTGTTCCAGCGGCCAGGATTCTTGCTCGGGCGTCCTGCCCCGGCCCGGCCGGCGGGACCTGCGCCTTATAGTCATCCCGATGCAGTACCACAAACACCATCAGGAGTTTGCCCGGATCGATCTCGCCACGGGCTGGGAGTTGCCGCCCGGGTACGAACCCGGCAGCGGCGCGGGCCAGAAGATCCTCTCCGGCTCGCTGGATGAGGGCGCGGGCACGGGCTTTCGCACGCGCCTGCTGCGCTTTCCACCCGGATTCCATACGAGCGCGCCGTTCGTACATGCCTACTGGGAGGAAGTCATGCTGCTCGCCGGTGATCTGTGGGTGGGCAACGATCCACAGGGCAAGGGCGGCGAGGAATTCGCCCCTCTCACCTATGCGTGCCGGCCTCCCGGGGTATTGCACGGCCCGTTCAAGTCGGTGGGTGGCTGTCTGCTGCTCGAATCGCACTACTACTGACATGCGGACGCGCGCGTGAGAACCGGCAAAGACCATCTGCAGTCGCTGCGCGACGGGCGTGCCCTCTACATCAACGGGAAACGGGTCGCAGACCACACCGAGCACCCGGCCTTCCGCAATGCCGTGCGTACGGCAGCCGGGCTGTACGACTGGAATGGGCGCGAGGACCAGCTCGAGCGGATGACATTCGTGTCACCGACTTGCGGCGCACGGGTCAGCCGGATGTGGCAGTTGCCGACAAGCGCCGCTGATCTGCGCCAGAGGCGGCTGGCCCTGGAAGCCATCGCCATGCAGACCTGCGGGATGCTCGGGCGATCGCCGGATCACGTGGCCTCGGTGCTGTCCGGGTTCTACATGGGGATCGAGCTGTTCGAGCGGCACGGGGCGCAACGCGCCGCAGCCCTGCGCGAGTACTTCCAGTTTGCGCGCGACCGGGACCTCTACCTGAGTTACGTCATAGTGAGTCCCCAGGCCGACCGCTCCCGCAGCGCGGCCGATCAGGCCGACCCCTACCTGGTCTGCGGAGTATGCGACCAGGACTCCGAAGGGGTGACGCTCAAGGGCGCCAAGATGCTCGGCACGGCGATACCGCTCGCCAACGAAGTGCTCGTGGCCGCCATCCAGCCGCTGAAGCCGGGTGAAGAGCGCTACAGCATCACGGCAGCGGTGCCGCTCAATGCGAAGGGGCTGCGTCTCCTGTCGCGCAAATCCTACGAAGCGGCGAGTCGTCATGTCTTCGACAACCCCCTCGCGGCGCGCTTCGATGAGAACGACTGCGTGCTGTACTTCGACGAAGTACGCGTGCCCTGGGAGCGGGTCTTCGTTCACGACAATGTGCGCATGGCCCAGGACCAGTGGCATGCGATCCCGACCCATGTCTATCAGAACTATCAATGCCAGATCCGCCTGCTGGTCAAGCTGCGATTCCTGCTGGGACTCGCCTACCGGATCGCCGAGACCAACGGCGTGCTGGGATTCCCGGGCGCCCGTGAGACGCTCGGACAGCTGGCCGCCGAAGTCGCCATGGTCGACGGGCTGGTATGCGGGATGGAATCCGCCGGTAGCGCTTACGGACCCTACTGGGTTCCCAACAGATCGATGCTGTACTCGGCGCAGGTGCTGACGCAGCAGCTGTACCCGCGCTTCGTGAACGCGGTGCGTGAGTTGGCGGGCGGCGGTCTCATCATGGTGCCGTCTTCGTTCGAGGATCTCGCCTCCGCCGAGACCCGCGATATCGTCGCGAGAACCCAGCATTCGCCGGTCACCGATGCACTCGGCCGCGTCAAGCTGATGAAGCTCGCCTGGGATGCGCTGGGCTCGGAGTTCGCCTCGCGTCACGTGCAGTACGAGATGTTTTATGCCGGGGCGGCGATGGTGACCCGAGCGCATGCGTACCGCACCTGCGACTGGGCACACGTCAGCTCAATGGTCGATGAATACATGTCCACCTACACATCCGCGAGCGAATACTGCCTGGATGGCCCTCACACGTGACCGCCGGAACAGCCACTGCCGGCTCCATGGAATCCCGTCGTCTGCGGGACGCCTTCGGCCGGTTCGGCACCGGCGTGGCCGTCGCGATCGCCCGCAGTCACTGCGGCGTGCCGTCCGGCGTCACGATCAACAGCTTCGTGTCGGTTTCCCTGGACCCGCCTCTCGTCGCATTCGGCCTGGCCAGCCGGGCTCACTGCCTGTCTCATTTCCTCGAGGCTCCCGCAGTCGCCATCAGCGTATTGCGGCACGATCAGAAGTGGATTGCCGCCAACTTCTCCCGCCCGAGCGCGGCACGCTGGACGGGAATGCCGATTGTCACAAGCCCAAGCCGTCAGCTTGTGGTGCGCGACGCCCTGGTCGCGTTCGAGTGCGTCCCTGAACGCCATGTCACCGCCGGCGATCATGTCGTCCTCATGTTGAGTGTCCGGCACGTTCTTGCGGGAGCCGCGGGTGCGCCGCTGCTCTTCTTCTCGAGCGGCTACGGCTCGTTCCTTCCCGACCACGGTTCCCAGTCCGACTGGGGCGGCGCATGCGCCGCCATGGGCTGGGGGTAAGCGGTCCGAACGCGTGACTTCAAACGGGAGAGCACGGTGCATCGATTCACACTGAGTGAGATCAGCCGGTTGCTGGATCAGAAGTACCGGCGCGGCGAAGTGATGTTCCGCGATGGCGACATGCGTGCCGCGGTCCACGACCTGTATACCGAGGATGCCCGCTATCTGACACCTGGTCTGAAGGTACTGCAGGGCCGGGCCGAGATCCTCGCGTTCTTCGAAGCCATCCGGACTCAGATCGGCGAAGTCACGGTCCATCCGCTATGCCTGTGGGGCAATCCACAGGGGGTTGTCTTCCAGTTCTGCAACACGACACGGCGCGCACCCGGCACAGGCACGATTTCCCATGCGCATTACATCGCCTCCTTCGTACAGTCAGGCGATGACTGGTTGTGCAACATGGAAGTGGTTGCAGCCGGCCACATTGACGCTGCCACGCTCACCGAACGTGCAGCAACCTCCGGAGTCTGAGAGCCGATGGCCGCTGCCACCGCCGCACTCGCGGACTCAAAGTGTCTGGCTGATCGTGTCGCGGAACGAGCGGATATGGGCAGCGACAGCCGCCTCGGCACCCGCCGCATCGCGCCGCTGGAACGCGGCCACGATGGCCAGGTGCTCTTCGTGTACCTGTGCGAGATGGCGCGGATGGCTCAACGAGATGAACCAGAAGCGCAGCGAGCGCTCGTGCAATCGCCCCAGGATCGATTCGAGGAAGGGATTGCGCGCGGCCCGTGCAATGAGCCCGTGGAAGCGCCAGTCCACGAGCATCAGCTGCCGGATGTCACGGCGCCGGATCAGGTCAGGAACCTCACGCAGTGCCGCGGCGATCCCGGCGATGTCCTGTTCGCTGGCGCGTTCCACAGCCAGGCGCGTAATGGCCGGTTCATTGACCAGCCGTGCCTCGATGTTGGCGCGGGCCTCATCCAGGGAGACGGGTCGGACCAGCACGCCCTTGCGCGGAAGTACTTCGAGCATGTCCTCCAGCGCGAGACGCGCAATGGCCTCGCGAACCGGCATGCGCCCTATGCCCAGGTCCTGGGCGATGCCTGCCTCGGCAAGAGCGGCGCCGGGACGATACTGCAGCGAGATGATGCGCAGCTTGAGCTCGTCGTAGGCCTGCTGGGCGAGGGACGGGCTGCGAGGACGTCCGGCTTTGCTGGCGCTCGTGCCACGGGCCCGCTTCGCGGGCCGGGAGGATCGGGTGCGACCGGTGACGTCGCCCGTTGCATGAGGGGGACTCTTCGCCTCGCGCGGAGATTTCACCTCGCGCGCCCTCTGCTCACTGAATCGATTTCGCTACTCGGCAATGGGCAGCTCCTGCACCGTGTACGCGTGACGCAATGTGCGACCCCTCACGGGGTCGATCAGCTCCATTTCGAATCGCGATGCCCTGCGCACCACCCCATGAACCGGAAGTGTGCCACAAAACAGGGCGGTCCCTTGCGGGAGACCCTCAGTCGCATAGCGGCTCACCAGACCACGAGGCGCGAGCAACGCTGCCAGGGGCCCTTCCTGGTACAGCATCCGGCCTTCGGGCACGTGCACGTACGACCGCAATCTCAGTTCGTCCCAATGCGGCTCGACATCATCGAACCGCCAGAGCTCACGCCCGATAGCCTTCGCGCAGCATTGTTTCGCGCGAGGCACATCGAGCCGCTCGAGACGCCGATCGGTGTGATCGGAGCCAACGCCGACCCACAGGCTGCCGGCACTCGCAACGATCACGGCTTCCACTTCCCCGCTGCTCTCCGCGCCCAGAACGCAGATCTCATCGGCCTGAGTCAACAGTTCCGCGCTGACCCTGTAGAAGAGCGGCGTAGCTCGCGGACGCGGGACACCGATAGCCTCCAGTTCGCGCACGTGAGCTTCCACGGCGGCAGAGTCCCGCCCAGTCCATCCGGCGATGACCAGGATGTCGATGCGCGCCTGCGCCTGGCGCGGAGCATCGAGCGTGTGCAGTTGGAACGGGAGCGTAGGCATCGGCGAGGTTCTCCACGAGCGAGCTTGTCTCGTAATGATATCCGTGTAATATATTAGCTGTCGATCAGGAGTTGACATGCAGACCGAGCCACAGCCAGCCCCACCCGCCAGCGACTTCAGTGTGCTGGACAACATTGCGGAGGACTGGGCACCCGCCACTGAATGGGCACGCCGCGAGCGGCGCGCCACGGCGTCGATCGAGGAACTGCGCACGTTTTACGAGCGGCTGCGTCCACTGGTGCCGGCCATAGCGCAGCATCTGGAGAGTCACCCGGTGGATCGTCCGCTCGCGCCCCGGGAGGACCGGTTGTTCCGGCTGGCGCAGATGTACATGGAGGCTGCGTGGGCCGTGGAGGTCGTGGGAGCTCCTGAAGAGGCCGACCAGGTGCCGCGGGGACGCTGGCGGATCACGCCCGTACTCGAGCCCTCCTCGCGGAGGAAGCCCTGATGGCCGCCAGTGAACTGGACGCCCTGCTGGAGCGCTTCTACGAGCCGGAGCATCCCGAGCTGGGCAGCGGCCCCCTGCCCGTCGAGCCGTTCGTCTCGGCGGAGTACTTCGAGCTCGAGAAGCAGCACATCTTCAGCGATGCCTGGATGCTCGCCTGCCATGAAGCGGAACTGCCGGAACCCGGGGATTTCCTCATCAAGGACGTTCCGTTGTTCCATTCGTCCGTCATCCTGGTCCGCGGGACCGATCGCCAGATCCGCGCCTTCCACAATGCCTGCAGGCACCGCGGCAACAAGGTTCTGTGCACGCAAGGCTACGGATCGACCAAGGCCCTGTTCTGCCGCTTCCACGGCTGGACCTACGCGCTGGACGGACGCCTGCGCGGTGTCCCGGAGAGCGACCGTTTTCCCGGTCTGGACAAACAGCGGCTCGGGCTCGAGCCCTACACCATGGAGATGTGGAACGGGTTGGTGTTCATCAACCCGGCCCGGCGTCCCGCCAAGGGCCTGCGCGAATACCTCGGCGGGCTGGCCGATGCGCTCGACCCTTATCCGTTCTCATCCATGGCGCCTCTCAGCCACCACAGCGCTACGTTGCGCACCAACTGGAAAGTTGGCACGAACGCCTTCCAGGAGGCGTATCACGTACCAACCGTGCACGCCGTCGGGGCTCCCAAGATCTTCACGAGCCGCCTGGTCGCGTTCCGCTTCCATGGCCCGCATCGGTCGATGACCCTGCCGATCTCACCCAACATGAGCATGTTTCCGGTGCATGTGCTGAGCAGCACGCTCACCAGCGGCATGTCGCAGAACGCGATCGACCCGACCCGCGCCGGCCATTTCCCCGGCACCAACCCCTGCAACGTCCCGAACTTCTCCTTCGACATCAACGTGGTGTTTCCGGGGACGTTCATCGATGTGGGCGACGGGTACTTCTTCACCTACGAGTTCTGGCCCATCGCCGTGGACCGGACTCACTTCATTTTCAAGAGCTACGCGCTGCCGGCACGAACCTGGGGGCAGCGTATCGGCCAGGAGCTGTCGATCATCTTCCTGCGCGAGGGTGTCGCCGAGGATCTCTCGACGCTGGAATCGACCCAGGAGGGACTGGAGACGGGCGCGCTGCGCAGCATGGTGCTCTCGGATCAGGAGATCGCGATCCGTCATCAGCACGTCGTGGTGGAGAAGGCGATCGGCAGATGACAGGCCTGGACCCGGGTGCGAGCGTCGGTCGGCGACCGATACCGCATCCGGGCCCACAACGACCACAACACGGGGGATCGATGACCATTTTGCGCAATTCGCTGCGGCTCGCGCCGCTGGCACTGCTCCTGCCCTTCGCACCACCGACTCCGGCTGCGACCGAAGGTGACAACTCCGTGGGCCTGGAGGAGATCGTCGTGACCGCGCGCAAGCGCGAGGAGAACCTCTCCACCACCCCGGTCTCGGTGACCGCGTTCACGGAGAACACGCTGCAGAAGCTGGGTATCGAGAGCGTCACCGACCTCGGCAGTCATGTCGCCAACTTCTCCATCATCAGCGGCCAGGGAGGCGGCGATTCGCAGACGCAGATCTCCATTCGGGGCGTGGGTCAGTCCGACTTCATCCTGACGACGGACCAGAGCGTCGGCATGTATGTCGATGGGGTGTACTACCCGCGCTCCATCGGGGCGGCCCTCGACCTGCTGGACATCCAGCGCATCGAAGTGCTGCGCGGGCCCCAGGGGACCCTGTTCGGGCGAAATACGACGGCCGGTGCGCTGCAGATCATCAGTCATCCCGCCGAGAATGAATTCGCGGCGGCGGCGGATGTCACGACGGGCAGTTTCGACCGGGCGGACATCAAGGCGATGCTCAACCTGCCACTGATTTCGGACCGGCTGATGATGCGGCTCAATCTGGCCAGTCTGAACCAGAACGGCTATGGCCAGCGATTCGCCGATGGAACTGACGGTGCCAACCACAACACGCTGGCTGCCCGGTTGCTGCTGCACGGGGTCGTCACCGATTCGCTGACTGCGGATCTGAGCGTGGACCTTTCCCATAAGCGTGGTCACGGGGGTCTTGAGACCCTGGTCGACGTCAACCCCGCTGATCCCAACCTCGCCTTCTACAACAGCCTGTTGACCAGCCAGGGACTCGCACCGGTGGACAGCCGCTGGATCACGTCGAATCCGCACGACACATGGGCCGGCGAGCGCAACGAGGATGACAACGACAATCGCGGTATCGCACTCACTCTCAACGATCGCCTCGGGGATGTAACCCTGCGCAGCATCACCGCCTACCGGCGCCTGGAGGCCCACACCGGCTACAGCTTCCTGCCTTCGCCCTATCCGGTGGCCGAGCAGGAACTGAACCTGCATCAGAGCCAGTGGTCGCAGGAGCTGCAGCTGCTGGGCAGCGCCTTCGATGGGCGACTGGACTGGATCGGCGGCCTGTTCTATTTCAGGGAGCGGGCCTCGGACTACGAGAACGTCCCCTTCTTCCAGCCCGTCGTGGCCAGCGGTGACGGGGGCTACGTGCGCGTGCCGGGAGGATTCAGTTTCGTCAGCTTCATCTCCCAGATCACCGACAGCTATGCCGCCTACGGCCAGGGAACCTACCGCCTCACCGATCAGCTCTCGGCCACACTGGGCGCGCGCTTCACCTGGGAGCGCAAGGATCTCGAGAGCTCTCTGAGCGGAGCCTTCATCCGACCCGACGGGAACGTCTCAGCCCATTGGGACAACGTATCTCCGCGAGCCGGACTGGAGTATCGCTTCTCGCCCGAGCTCTTCGGCTACGCGTCGGTCTCACGCGGATTCCGCAGCGGCGGTTTCAACGGCCGCGACACTTCGCCCGCACCGCCTCAGGCCTACAATCCGGAAAAGATCACGGCGTACGAGATCGGCTTCAAGCTGTCGCCACAATCCGGACGCTGGCGCTTCAACGGTGCCACCTACTTTTACGACTACACCGACTTCCAGGGCATCACGCTCAAGAGCTTCTCCGGTATCACGATCACGGTGGGCAACATTGCCAACGTGCATCTGTGGGGCACGGAGTTCGACCTCGCGTTCAAGCCGGTCGAGGGGCTCGAACTGGGGCTCTCGCCCGGTTACTCGCACCAGGACATCGTGCACGTGGACCCCAATGCCCAGATCACCATCCTGCCGCATACGCGGCTGGTCAACTCACCCACCTGGACCGGAGCGGCCTACGCTGAACTGAAGGCCTGGTCAAACAGACGCTTCGAGCTGCTGGCGCACGCGGACTACTCGTTCAAGAGCCGAGTGGAGTTCTTCCTGCCCAACTACCCGGATGAAGGTCAACCCGCTTATGGGCTGCTCGATGCGCGGCTCACCTTCAGGCCGGTCGGGGGCCACTGGAGAGTGGAACTCGGCGGAACCAATCTCACCAACCGCGCCTACCGGACTTTCGCGGAGAACGGTACGGCCCTGGGCGTGGCAGCCACGTCCGCGGTGTATGGTCGGCCGCGGGAATGGGAGCTGCGAGCCCACGTCGATTTCTAGACCTCCCCCATGAGCCGGGCGCCCCGCTACCGCCCGGCTCATGATTCGCTTTTTCGACTTCATCCCTCGCTTTCACTCCGTCGCCGGCGGGGTATCCTGCGCAACGCGCCGAACCGGCCAGCCTGGCGGAGAGCAAGCATGAGTCGCGTGGCATTCATGGGACTCGGAAACATGGGTCTGGGAATGGCCCAGCGCCTCCTGCAGGCCGGCCACGACGTGCGCGTTTACAACCGCACGGTGTCCAAAGCCTGGGCTCTGCGCGATGCGGGGGCGCATGTGTGTACTTCACCTCGCGAGGCCAGCCAGGGAGCCGATGCCGTCATCGCGATGACCGCGGACGATGTCTCATCGCGCGCCGTGTGGCTTGGCCGCGAGGGAGTCCTGCAGGCAAGACTGGCTCCAAACGCGTTGGCCATCGAATGTTCGACGTTGTCGCATGGCTGGGTGAGCGAACTGGCCACCGCCGCACGGGCGCGCCATCTGCGCTATATCGACGCGCCCGTCACCGGCCTTCCCGAGAA
>Ga0335070_10004997_pt1 | contig 15560 bp, 12 predicted proteins | sample Lox_Sample_13_FD_206722 | JGI IMG/M metagenome (GOLD analysis project Ga0335070, IMG submission 206722) | Soil microbial communities from Loxahatchee National Wildlife Refuge, Florida, United States - Lox_Sample_1.3 | ecosystem: Environmental > Terrestrial > Soil > Wetlands | place: USA... | reverse complement strand
AATTCCTGACCACTCTCGTCTGACGCTGCTGTTTGGGCGGGGCAACGCTTAGGTAGCGCACGGCGTCCATTGGCAAGGCCGAGGGCTTCGTTTTTTGCAGTGCGGGCATAATCGCGCGCATGTTAGACATCCCCACCTGCGGGCTGTTCTTCGGTTCGGGCAGATTACCGGTCGCCCAGCCAATGAGTACCGGAGCTCCCTGGCAGACCGATACCATGTGACGGCCACCTTCGATGCGTTCGAGAATCTCGAGCGAACCATCGGACTGGATGCTGAGGCGGTCGACGCCCTGAAATTGATCGACGATCCCAAGATGCTCGCCGACCATTTGCATGGTGACTCCGGCGCCACGCGATGCCGATTCCCAGCCTCCAAAAACGAGCAGGTGAGAACACTCAAGTCCGGCGATCGACCGGATCGCGCCAGCGAGCAGCGCGGCAACGGCGTGCGCGTCGGCGAAGCCGCTGGCCGGAACATCGATCGGAACCAATTCAAAGCTCGCTTTTTGGGCGACGTTCATCATGACCTGTTGTAGCTTCGCCTTGGGAGCAGCGCTCACGAGCCAGACTTTGCTGCCCGGGATGCTCGCGGCCAAGTTGGCGGCCTCATACAGCGCGTGGGATGCCCATGGGTCTAGCACGGCCGGGAGCATCGATTCATTTTTCAGCGCTGGCCCGCTAGCACCCACGATGGGCTCGAGTGTTTGGAGCGGGTCGGGCACGATTCCGGCGCATACGACAATGTGATAGGGGTTGCTCATGAGTTCCTCTTGAACATGAAAATTACATTGATTCCGCCGCGAGGGTGGTTCTCCCGGACATCCGGAACGCGCCGGCTAAGTTCAGTTAAGTGCGGAGTGCAAACCTCCTGCTCCGGCCCGGAAGTCGATGTGTCCTCCTTCGCCAGGGGCTGAACAGTTCCAAAGACAGGCGCCGCAGTAGACACATTTCTCGCGGTCGAAGGTGGGCACTTCGTTTTCACCGCGTGTGATGGCCTGCCCGGAACACATCTCAACGCAGAGCTTCGGGTCGCAGCTCCGGCAGTGTTCCGGATGAAGAAAAATGACGTGGTTGGCATAGCCCGGTGGAGCTTGCACACTTCCGCCCATCAGGAGCGCATCCTGATGCGAGATCAGCAATTGTCCATCGAATGGGATCTCCGGCCAGCCTAAGCGATCCATAATGCGGTCGTGCAGCGACGAGCCGTTCGCCGCGCACTCCTTCTTCATTCGTTCCAATTCAGTGCCTGGAATTCGCGGCCCGTAAAATTCCTCGACCTTCGTTGTGCCCGTACCAACTTGGCCACGGCCGCCGGCAAAAACTACTCCGCGGGTTATCCCGGCGGCCGCCATCCCCAGGAGGCCCGTGGCCACACCCTGTTGGAATCCGTTCCGTGAATTGGCGGCGACTTTGGATTCCTTGTCCACCCAGCTTCCGCGCCGACGCCGAACGTAAGTTCGATCCAGGTTCTCCCTGGTGAGCGGTTTCTTTTCCTCGAACAGTTCAATGACGGACTCCGCTAATTGCACTCCTGTCGTCCATGCCTCATCCACGCCGGACCCCGTGAGGACGTTTGTGCTCCCAGAGCCCTCGCCAATCCGGGCGTAGCCGTTTCCAACCAGGAAGGGTTCGCCATGCCGGCCTGACTCCTGCAGCGACTTCGCACCCCAGGATTTCAGCGTTCCGCCCCGCAGATACCGCCACAAGTAAGGATGAAGCATGAAGTGCTGCAGGTATCTATAGGCGGTACGGACCGGGCTCCGTAGCCAAGAGGGAATGAAGATGCCTACCGAAGCCAGATGGTTCGGATGCACGTATAGGAATCCGAAAATCTCCGGCTCAGGAAAACCGAGAGTATGGAGGACGGTCCCGGGTTCAAGGCCGGAATCCTCGCGCAGCTCTACTACCATCTTCATGCCGAGGGCCCACTCCCGATGCTGGTGTCCAGCAGGCAGGCCGAAGTAGGCATCGATCTTGCGCCCCACCGCGCCGACGGGGCCGTCCGCAATCACGGTCAGGGTTGCGCGGATATCCATGCCGGGCACGAATCCGTCAGCGGCAGTTCCGTCGGCATTGACGCCCTGATCCGCCAAGCGGATTCCCCGTACTTGGTTGCCTTCGATCAGCGGCTCGCTCACCGGCATGCCCGGCCAGATCTGCAAGAGCCCGGAACTGGTGATTTGCTCGCTGACCCACTGATTGAACTGGCCGAGCGAGAAGATCATGCCATCGCGTTTTTCCATGAACTTAGGAATGAAGGGAAGTTCGACCGCATCGTCCTGAGAGCCAACTAGCGCGCCGAGGAGACGGACCTTCCAATCGGCAATGCGCATCGCGAGCGAACGGCGGCTCGCACCGATAGGGTCGAGTAGATAAACGAGTTTCTCGCTCGTTACGGGCGTCGCCATCGGGATTTGTGAGAGCTCCACGTCGGGGAAGCTCGCGCGGATTCCTCGCGCGCGAGTCACGACTCCGGAGGTGCCGAATCCCAGACCGTCGGCTCGTTCGTAGCAGATCACTTGTAGCGGGAGTCCGGGTGACGCTTCGCTTTCAAGGCGAGTGGTGTAATCCTCGTTGAGAATGTGGCGAGAGAGCGTGGTAAGAAATCCGCCCATCGCCGGGCCGAAACCGACCGCCGCGATATCGACGGACATCTGCTCACGCTCGGCGGCCGAGCCTGCTTCACTCTGGCCTGACGGCGGACCTTCCCCTGTTTTGACGGGATCGCTCATGCGGGATAGTCCAGAGCTTCGGGGATCATAACCTTCGAGATCGCTTCCGCGGCGCGGTCTTTGGCGAGGCGTGATCCCGTGAGGCAACTATCGAGCTTTGTATGCAGGGCGAGGAAGGGTTGTGCACCATGGCATTGCGCGCAAGGGCCGGCCTTCCTCGGGTGCGTGCCGTCGCCGGTGACGACATCGAGGGCATAGCCGTTCATGCCTGGAATCAAGCATTCGATCGCATCCAGTTCATCTTGCTGCCAGCAGGCGCGCATTCCCGGCTCATCCCATGCGGGATGCCGGTTGTAGCCGAAGACCAGTTCAGCACAAATGCGCGAGACCTCGCCACTGGCGCGCGCGGACTGTGCGTGGCAGAGGTCGCTCAGGAAATTGATGAGGCCCGGCAGGCCGTCGGCAACGGACTCGTCGTTTGCTCCGTTTTCGCGAAGGCGAAGGACGTCCAGAATCTGGCAACGGGCAGCCAGGAGCCAGCAGAGAGCGTCGGCGAGAGGGAAGGTCACGCCCTGCCGCGCGCTTTGATACAGCCTGCTGCCATCCGCATCCTTGCTGTGCTGGAGATGATCGAGCGTCCAGGCCCACATGGTCATCGCGGTGGCAAGTGCGCAGGCCCCTGTTCCGGCATGTTCGTTGGCGACTGCCCGCATCTCACGAATCCAGTTGCGGAATTGAGCGAGGAAGACGGGATTCGTCATGGTGACGGAGAGTTGGCGACGCTGCACGGCCTCCGGTCCCTCGTAGGTCGCTTCAAGTTGCGCGTCCATCCACTTATTGCCGAGGAAGCCCGGGCAATCTTCGGTGATCCCGTAACCGCCCATCAGGCTCACGGCTTCGCGCATCATCTGCGCCCCCCAGCCGGTGTTCCAGAGCTTCGCGGCGGGGCAGAGGACATCCGCTAATGAGTCGAGCAGGACAAAGCGGAGAAGGAGCTCAGAATTCAACGCCTCTTTGGCCAGATCATCAACGGGTAACTGCAGGAGAGAGGCTGCACGATCCGCCGCTTCCCGCAACACTTTCGATTTTGCCTTCGCACCGGATACGGCGCGATCGGCGTAGAACCGCTCCATCTCCTTTTCGAGAGGATCGAGTTCGTCGAAAGCGCGTGCTGCGGCGAATGCGAGCGAAGCGCTGGCTTCGCCGGTGGCCCAGACATCGACGAGACGATGCAGCGCGTCTTCACGCGCCTGAAGTCCGAGTTCATAGCGCACCGATCCGGGAGTAGCTGTCTCTGCCCCGCGAAATCTGCCGCGCTGGTAGCGGATGATGGGCTCGACGGCGGAGAGCAGCTTCGACGCGGTCATCACGCCTACGGTGACCCGCGTGCGGCGAAAGACGGCTTCGATCACCTCGCTGTGACTGTAATGAGGGAACAGAATGCCGTCTTTGATTTCATAACCACCGATGATCCGGCTGGCCGGCACATACAGATTGAAAATCGGATCTCCGGTCGATGAGAGCTGGTGCACCATCTTCTTGGTCGGCGTGCCGCGGTCAAAGACTCCGGGGTCGCCTTCTTCGAGAATGACGAGGCAACTGCCCTTGATACGAGGATCGTCCGAGTCGACCGCGGCGGTCACGAAATTCGCAAAGCCGATGTTGGTAATAAAACGTCCACGCTTCTCAACTTGCAGCACCGGTTCTTGGCCCGGTTTCCATTCCACGATGCGAAGCTTGCCGTTCAGCATCCCGGTGTCCACCCCGACATAGGGAATGGGCTCGGTAAGGCAAAACGCTCCGCGCCATGGCCTTCGATCCTCGCCCGGCTGAGCAGGCGCCGCCAGGGCCATATAGTGCCGCTGTTGCTCGGCGGTTCCGCGTTCGTGAATCGGTGCCAGCGCGAGGCAGCCGGCTAGACTCGCGGTGGCGGCGCCACCATCCACCCAGGCGAGTTCAAACGCGACCAAAGCGAGGGCAAGATTCTTGGGTCCGGCGAATAGCCCACCCTGCTCCGGTTCCATGAACACGGCCGTAATGCCGGCCTCATCGAACGCTTGCAGCATGGCCGACTTTTCCCGAGTCCACTCATGCGAGTTTCGTCCGCCACTAGCCACTAGCCGCGCCACTGGACCACGCGCCACCGAACGCGCCGATTGCACAAGTAACTGTAAGTCGTATCGATCAGCAAATCCCCATTGCAGTTGACGTGCCGCATCGGAAGGCAGCGTTTGCAGCATCTCGGGCCGAATGGTGCTCGCGGTTCCCATAAGACCCCTCCTTGTCTTTCGTGTAGACGCTCGAAGGCCGATTCTCACGTTCCGTGAACACGTGGTCAGTGACGACAATCACTTGCCGCTATGACATTGGTCCGGAGGAGGAAGAACTCGCCCGGCGGGTGGTGCAGAACGGTACCTGTTTGGAAAACAGCGGTTCGCAGAAGGCCATTTCGCAGGGCTCGATGTCGTGGGATATTGAAGAGTCGGAGAAGAGATGAAGGTTCTGCACGTGGTTGGTGCACGTCCGAATTTCATGAAGGTCGCGCCTGTGCTCAGCGCTCTCAAACGGCGTCCGAGCTTTGTCCAGAGCCTTGTTCACACCGGCCAGCACTATGACGCCAACATGTCGGACATCTTTTTCGAACAACTTGGCATTCCGGTGCCAGACGCCAACCTTAAGGTGGGTTCGGGGAGCCACGCCCGGCAGACCGCCGAGATCATGACCCGGTTGGAACCGACTCTGCTGGAGAACGATCCGGATATCGTTCTGGTCTATGGCGACGTGAATTCGACGGTTGCCGCAGCTCTAGTCTGCGCCAAACTTGGAATTCGCGTTGGACACGTCGAGGCTGGCCTCCGCTCTTTCGATCGCACCATGCCGGAGGAGGTCAATCGGCTCGTTACAGACCAACTGGCGGACTTCCTGTTTACCCCGTCCGAAGACGGCGACCAGAACCTCCTGGCCGAGGGAATTCCGCCAGAAAAGATCTTTCGCGTCGGAAACGTGATGATCGACTCGCTGATCCGTCTCCTTCCGGCTGCCCGCAAAGTCAAGGACGAAAATCTCCCGGACCGCTTCGCCCTGGTGACGCTGCACCGGCCTGCGAATGTGGATGACGCCGCGACCCTGAAAAGAATTCTGGATTCGCTCCTCGCACTGAACCGCGAGCTGAAGGTCGTTTTCCCGACCCACCCGCGCACGCGTCAGCGCATCGCCGATTCCAAGCTATGCTCGGATCAACTGCTCCTCCTCGATCCTGTTCCTTACCTGGAGTTTCTGGCAATGGAGGCCCGCGCCACCGTCGTCATCACAGACTCCGGAGGCATTCAGGAGGAAACAACCTATCTGGGCGTTCCTTGCCTGACCATGCGTGACAATACCGAACGGCCCATCACGATATCCATGGGTACTAACGTGCTCGTGGGCAGCGACCGGAATAAGCTCACCGCTGAGCTGTCGAAGGCATTGCAGGGTCAGTGGAAACGGGGAACCATTCCCCCTCTCTGGGATGGCAAGGCCGGTGAGCGAATCGCCGATATTATTGGTGCGGCAATACCCAAGTCACGTGGCTTCCATGCAGCATAAAAACGGAGCCCGAATTCGCACGCGAGCTCTCGTCTTGCTTCTAGTTGTTTCCACGATTCTTGCCCGCCGGATTCTACTCGATACCTTTGTGCTCGCTCTTCACGACGATCAGTACACTCATATTCTCTTAATCCTGCCTCTCAGTTTTGCGTTGATGTATACGGAATGGCCGAACCTCGGTGAGATGCGGCCTCCCAGTTTTGGCGCGGGCTCTGCTCTCATAATGGGAGCAATCCTCATTACGATATTCGTTGGCGTTCGGGGCGGCGCGCTTTCGCCCGATGTCCAGCTGTCATGCCGAATGTTTGTGCTTGTTCTGTTCTGGATCGGCGCCTTCGCTCTTTGTCTGGGGTCGGCGGCGACAAGAGCACTGATCTTCCCGCTTTGTTTCCTGTTCTGGTTAGTCCCCTTGCCAGGCTTTGCCTTGGCGGCAGTCATTAATCTGCTGCAGCATGGCTCGGCCCTTTCAGCTCGCTGGCTGTTTACCGCCGTCGGGATACCGGTTTCTCAGAGTGGTTTCGTCCTGACGATCCCTGGCTTGTCCGTCGAAGTAGCACAGGAGTGCAGTAGCATTCGCTCCAGTTCGATGCTTGTGGTGACGACGATGGTGCTTGCGCAAGTGTTATTGCGCTCTCCCTGGCGGAAAACCCTCGTGATTGCGATCGCAGTTCCTCTGTCTGTGGCAAAGAACGGGCTGCGCATCTTTACAATCGCGATGTTAGGTACGCGCGTTGACCCCGCATATCTGACCGGAAGGCTGCACCATCAGGGAGGAATCGTTTTCTTCGGTGCTGCCCTCGTTCTCGAATTCGCTCTGATTTGGGTTTTGCGATGCGGAGAAGTGAAAGAGCCAGATCTAACACTGATTGCTGCCAGTTCAGGACATCGGGTCTAACCGCAATACCTGTGAGGGAATATAACTACAATGGCGCTCATGACCACGCGGCAACTTACGACCCGAACGATACGCGGAAACCCTAGGCAGTTGCGGGCCGCCGTCTCGAATGCATTTCGTTCGATCGTTGCTCTTGGCTCACTATTACTGGCGTTTCAGATGCTGCAGGGCCAGGTTCCGGGTGACCTCAAAGCGAATCTGCTTCCGATGGGCGTCTCGGACAAGAAGCGGCCCTCTCATGAGGATAGGATGGCATCCTCGGAACCACCCACTGTTTGTCCGATCAAAGATCATTCGAAGGAGCCACCGATCCCAGATTCAATGCATGGGCATCACAGCGTGACTCTTACTTGGAAACCCAGCGCGCAGCCGGGAAATTCAGCAAAGATGTACTACTGTCTGTACAGGCGCAAAGCAGAAAAGAAAGCCGCCCCGAAGCGATTCGCGAGCGACATCCTAAACTGCGGGGATTGCCAACTCGTAACACAAGTTCCGATCGAGAGCAGCGGATGCATCGACGAGAGGGTCTGGGATGACGCCTCCTATGACTATGCGGTAATAGCGATAACGAACAACGCCAAAGATGTCAAGCGGAGCCCCACCTCGGAGCCTGCCCACGCTGATATTTCTTCACAGGCTGAGCCTATGCATGCTCCGGCGGTGTCTTATCCCGCTTGCTGGCCGCAAAGCAACACCACCAATAAATAATCTCCGATGGCCAGCCAGCGGAAAGTTGCTGTCTCTCTGCTCGCCCTCTCTCGCCCCTCTGTAGGTCAACCCTACCTTAATCTGGATACGAGAAATACATGATGTTTACGATTCATTTTGCGCTCTTCACTTCGTATGCTCGGGTCAGGAGCGACATATGCCGGAGAAAGAAACGGTAGAGCGGGCACAAGAAGATGCACGAGAGGGGAAGTCGCCAAGCACCCAAGCGGGCGAATTTGTAAGGGAAGAGATGCACCATATTCGCGAGGGCAAGCACGGGGCTCAATCCACCAAACAAGCGATTGCGATAGGGCTTTCAAAGGCACGGCGTGCTGGAGTGAAGTTGCAGTCCCCTCAGCGCGGCAAGGCATCTGCAGAGACACGCGAAAAGGCAGACCGCGATCTTGCCACGGGTAAATCACACCCACGTCGCAAACCCTCAGCGCGGCGTTCTCGCGCAATCTCCAAGGCACTGAAGCGCGAAGGACGAACCGCGGCATCGCCCTGGTCTCTGAGCAAACAGGCTCGTTCCAGCGCAAGAAGCCGTGGAGCGACCGCGCGTCATCAGGCGGCGATGAAGGCGGTGCGCACAAAAAGCAAGGCAGGGCGATCCCAGTCAGCCCGAAAAGCAGCCCGCACCCGCGCGGCGGCATAACCCGGAAGTTGCGGGCGCTGGTTATCCGGGATTTGGTTCCGGTATCGGCTAGATCGCGGTTAAAATAGAGCTATGCCGCAAGAACTCAGTTTCGGCCCCTACGTTGACGTCGAAAAAGGCAAGCGAGTCGTCAAGGAACTTGTCTTCGGAAACCCCGTTGAAGATCACGTGGTGATGACTACCCTTGATTCGGCTGTCAACTGGATGCGCAAGAACTCTATTTGGCCAATGACGTTCGGATTGGCCTGCTGCGCCATCGAGATGATGTCAATGGGGGCTTCGCGCTTTGACATCGCGCGCTTCGGTGCCGAAGTATTTCGCCCCTCTCCACGCCAGTCTGACCTCATGATTATTGCCGGACGCGTCTCGCAGAAGATGGCGCCGGTAATTCGCCAACTCTGGGAGCAGATGCCGGAGCCGAAATGGGTGATCTCTATGGGCGCGTGTGCTACATCTGGCGGTGTCTTTAATAATTATGCTCTGGTGCAGAGCGTGAACCAGGTCATTCCCGTCGATATCTATGTTCCCGGGTGTCCGCCCCGTCCCGAGCAGCTGATTTATGCGATTACGTTGCTTCAGGAGAAGATCATGATCGAGCGCGGCTCTTTGAAGAAGGCCCTGAACTTGGTGCCGGCAACCGAATAATTTTGGGGAAGTAATCCCCGATCATCTCGCAGCTCTAAAATCCATGACTAGGGTTTGGACCTGGCCGCTATCTGTCGCTCCGGCGGCGTCATCTGGTTCCACACCGCTGTCAAATCCTTCTCCAGAATTTGATTGTTCGGGTCGGCGCGCAACGCCTGCGCGAACCATGAATATGACGTCGGGAGGTCGCGGGGCACGCAGTGGCCTGTGGCGTACATGGTGCCGAAAGTGCTACGAGCCTTGGCATTTTGTTTTGCCGAAGACTCCTTCAGATTCCTGATGGCCTCATTGCAGTTTTCCGCCACCCCTCTGCCATAGAGGTAGGCTTCCCCGCGTTTGAATTCCGCCTCACCCTTGTTGGCTGAAACCGGGGTAGCAGGTGCCGGGCGCTGAGCCGGCTTTGTCGCGACCGCCCGCGCGACTTTCTCGTTACGGTGCGCGCGCTCCACAGGTTTCGGAGGCGGCGCACTGCGCTCGACCTTGGGTTCTTCCAGGGGAGGCGGAGATGACTTCGCAGCATCCGTGGCGGCGGGCGCACTCGATACCGGTGGCGCCACGCTCGGCGATGGAGTTGCCTGGGAAGTTGAGTCCGCCACCGGAGTAGACGATGGTTGCGGAGCCGTTGGATTCGGAGGATTGCTCGATGTCTCGGGTTGCGTCGGCGTGGGCTTCAGCGTGATCGCAGTCGACCTCGGACCGTTGTAGTGAGAATACGCCCACCAGCCTCCAGCCCCGAGGGCGCCCAATAGCAGCAGCAATAAGATAATCCCACGCACACTGACGCCCGGTTCCTCTGGCTCAAAAAACGAATCGAGACTGGAGAAAGACTCGGTGGGCGAGCCATGTGATGTTTCTGTTGGGCTTTCCGTGTACGGCTGATTCAATCCCAGAAAAGATGGACCGGCAGTCGGGGGTGCCTCGTGGATCGCGCTGGAAGTCGATCTTGTAACGCGCGCTCTGGCACTGTCATTCCTCTCTGCTTCGTGTTGCAGTGTGCGTTGCGCCTCGGCGCTGACCGTGCGGGGTGCACCCGCCGGACGGCGCGGCTCGAGCGAGGTGCCGCACATTCCGCAGTAACGAAAGTTAGCCGAGTTGTCTTCGCCGCAATTGGGACAGATCACAATAATTCTCCCGCCTAAATAGTCTAAACCTTGGCCATTTCGGTTTCCTGCCGTATTAGAATGCCGTGACTCATTCTCGTTATGGGCAAGGGTCCAAAAACTCGCACCGATAGCAGCAGGTGTTTTCGAGCCACCCTTGAGCGCATGCAATCCCGCTTGAACTGGACCATTGTGCGCCTCCCTTTTGATGCCTCCCGTGTCTTTGGGAAGCGGGGTCAGATCAATGTTAAGGGCGATATCAACGGCTTTCCCTTCCGCACGTGCCTGTTCCCGGCAAAGAGCGGCGGCCACATTCTGCTGGTAAATAAGAAGATGCAAAAAACAGCCGGTGTGCGGGCCGATATGACCGCCCGCTTTCGTTTGGAACCCGACACGGAAAAACGTGTCGCAACGACCCCTGCCTCTCTAGAGCGAATACTAAGCTGGGACAAGTCGCTCAAGCGATGGTACGGTTCGCTGAACCAATCGACCAGGAACGATATTGCAAAGTGGATTGGTGAGCCAAAATCTGAAAAGGCGCGAGAACGGCGTACCGAACAGATAGCAGAGCGATTGCTGCTCGTGATGGATGCGGAAAGTCAGCTGCCACCGATTTTGCAGGTTGCGTTCGCGCGAAGCCCGAGGGCGTCTGCTGGCTGGGAGAGCATGTCCAATGCAAAAAGACGCTCGCATCTGTTCGGAATCTTCTACTATCGAACGCCCGAAGGGCGCGCACGCCGGATCGATAAAGTGATCAAAGAAGCAGAACGGAAGCGTGACAGATGAAGGCGCATCCTCCACTCCTTTCCTCGGCCCGAAATTGCTGAAAGTACACAGCCACTTTCCGAAAAATACCTTGTGATTTAGCTTACTGCTCCCCCACATCCTCTGGAGGCAACGGCTTTCCGCGTAATGCCCCGCAACGTGCCCTAAGTCACGTCACAAATCACATCCGAAGGGTGTCCGCCATCACATCGGTTTTCAAGGGGTTAGAACACAATCTTTGCCAGAGCCGCGGGTAGATGTTCGTGTGCAAACGCCTCTTCACGGCCGGATGCGTTTTCAAGTCGATTGCGTTCTAAGGTTTTGCGAAACGAGGAGGAAACATGGCGGTCACGAAGCAGCAGGCCCTTGACTATCATTTCGGGGCACGTCCGGGAAAAATCGAAGTTTCTCCCACCAAGCCTTGCCGCACGCAGCGTGATTTGAGCTTGGCTTATACGCCGGGCGTGGCCGATCCCTGCATGGAGATCCATAACAATCCGCAGGACGCTTTCAAATACACGGCCAAGGGAAACCTTGTTGCCGTTGTGAGCAATGGGACCGCCGTCCTTGGACTGGGCGACATCGGCGCACTCGCCGGCAAGCCGGTCATGGAAGGCAAGGGAGTCCTCTTCAAAAGATTTGCCGACGTCGATGTTTTCGATATTGAGATCGACAGCCACAATCCCGACGAAATTATTAAAGTTTGCCAATTGCTGGAACCGACGTTTGGCGGAATCAACCTGGAAGACATCAAGGCCCCGGAATGCTTTTATATCGAAGAGACGCTGAAGAAGACGATGAAGATCCCTGTCTTCCACGACGATCAACACGGTACTGCAATCATCTCCGGCGCGGCGCTGGTGAATGGACTCGAAGTCGTCGGCAAGAAGATCGACGAGGTACACGTCGTGTTCAATGGGGCCGGCGCGTCGGGCATCGCCTGTGCCGAGCACTATGTGCGCCTGGGGGTGAAGCGCGAGAACATCACGCTGTGCGACACGAATGGTGTCGTCTACAAGGGCCGCACCAAGGGAATGAATCCCTACAAAGAACGTTTCGCCCGCGAAACCAACCTCCGCACCCTGTTCGAAGCGGTTAAAGGCGCGGATGTCCTGGTCGGATTGTCGGTCAAAGGTGCATTCACGCCAGAGATGGTCAAGTCGATGGGCGCGCGCCCAATCGTCTTTGCCATGGCGAATCCCGATCCGGAACTGACCTATGAAGAAGGGAAGGCGTGCCGGAGCGATCTGATCATGGCGACAGGCCGGTCGGACTTTCCGAACCAGGTGAACAACGTGCTTGGCTTCCCGTTTATCTTCCGTGGCGCGCTCGACGTTCACGCCACCACGATCAACGAAGAGATGAAGCTGGCCGCCACTCGCGCGCTGGCCAATCTGGCGAAAGAAGATGTGCCGGACTCGGTGTGCCGGGCTTATGGCGTGGAACGGCTGCATTTCGGGCCGGACTACCTCATTCCGAAGCCGTTCGATCCGCGCGTGCTCCTCTGGGAAGCAGCCGCGGTCGCAGAAGCTGCGATGAAGACCGGCGTGGCCCAGACTCCGATCGCGCTGGATGCATACCGTGACCAGCTTGAGCGGCGACTGGGCAAGGCCCATGAGGTCGCTCACATGATCGTTCAGAAGGCGCAGTCGCGTCCGAAGGAAGTTGTTTTCCCCGAGGGCGAGCACGAGAAGATCCTACGCACCGCGCATCACGTGATCGAGGAGAAGATTGCAACGCCGATATTGCTCGGGAACGCGCAGGTGATCAGCGATCGTGCAAAAGAACTCGACCTTCATCTGGAGGGCGCGAAGATCGTCGATCCCCTCTCCTCACCGCTGCGTGAGCCCTACATCCTGGAGTTGTTCCGCCTGCGTCAACGCCGCGGCGTCACGCTAAGTGAGGCGCTGGTGCTGATGAAGGATCCGAACGTCTTCGGCTCGATGATGGTTCGCCTCGGAGACGCCGACGCGCTTGTCTCCGGGGTAAGCCAGCATTTCCCGGATACCATTCGTCCCGCCCTGCAGGTCATCGGCACGCGTGAGGGATTACGCAGGGTGTCTGGCTGCTATCTGATGATTACGCGGTCGGGTAAGCTGTATCTGCTGGCTGATCCGAGCGTAAACATCGACCCGGCCGCGGAGGACTTGGTCGAAATTGCGTTGTGTGCGGCTCAGACAGCGCGGCGGTTCGATCTCACTCCGCGGGTTGCGATGCTGTCGTTCTCGACCTTCGGAAGCACGAAGCATCCGCAATGCACCAAGGTACGGAAGGCAGTCGAACTGCTCCGGAAGGCCGATCCCACGCTCATTGTCGATGGCGAGGTAATGGCTGATGTGGCGGTGTCGCCTGAATTAATCGAGAAGAATTACCCATTCAGTACCTTGAAGGGTGGCGCAAACGTCCTGATCTTCCCAGATCTGGCATCGGCAAATATCGCCTACAAGCTGCTGTCAAAACTCGGAGGCGGCACAACGCTCGGCCCAATCCTGATGGGAATGAACAAGCCGGTGCACGTAGTGCCACGCGATACGGAGGTTGAAGAGATCGTTAATGTGGTCGCGCTGGCAGTTGTCGATGCCCAGGAAAACGACGTTACGGCTTGGCCAGCTCCTCCTAAACCGATGGAGTTAGTGGGAGAGTAGGGAAGAGGAAGTCAGTTTGCAGAAGTAAAAGGATCGGCCCCACACATTCGCACTCGGTGCGAGGGTGTGGGGTTTCTTGTCCTACCGCAGGAGATTTCTCAGGGCTGCCACCTCTGCCGCTATGGCCGTGTGGAGCGCCGGATCGACATCTGGCGCGAAGAGTGGCGAATGGTTCGACGGCAGTGTTTTTCCTTGTCTTTGGGCCTCGGCCAGTTTTTCGGGATCGGCGCCGCCCAGGCTGAAATAGAGGGATGGGATGCCTAGTTCGATGAAGGCAGAATAGTCTTCTGAGGCAGTGATCGGCCCGGCGATAAGTACGTTGTCTTTCCCTAAAGCCGTTTCGAGAGCGCCGCGGAGACGATTCGCGAGAGCAGGATCGTTATAAACGGAGTTGGTGAACTCGTAATGCTCGATAAGGGGCTCGTGGGTTGCCCCTCCGGCTTGGGATTCTCCTTTAATTACTCGGTCGATGGCAGCGAGAATTTGCTTGCGAACTTCCGGCTTGTAAGTGCGGACCGTCAGGGCGAACTCCGCGTCGTCAGGGATGATGTTGTTCTTTGTGCCTGCGCGGATGTAGCCGACCGTGATTACGGCAAACTCGCCAGGTCTGACTTCGCGAGAGACGATGGTTTGAAGATCGAGGATTGTCTTTGCGGCAATGACGATCGGGTCCACCGTGCGGTGCGGAGCAGAGCCATGCCCGCCGCGACCGTAGACGGTGACGCGGATCGAATCGGCATTACTGTTGTAAATACCGGGCGTGATCGCGATGGTCCCGGCGGGCTCTTCGTTGCCGACGTGGAGAGCGATACCAAAGTCGGGCTTGGGGAAGCGAGTGGCGAATCCGTCGGCGATCATGGCTTTTGCGCCGGTGATGGTCTCTTCTGCTGGTTGGCCGATTAGCATGAGCGTGCCGTGCCAGGTGTCTTGGCTGTGCGCCATGATTTCGGCGGTGCCCAAGAGGGCCGCCATGTGCACGTCGTGTCCGCAGGCGTGCATGACAGGGACTTCGTGCCCGGAGTCATCCTTGGCGTGAACCTTGCTGGCGTAGGAGAGACCGGTTTTCTCTTCGACCGGGAGCGCGTCGAGTTCCGTGCGTAGCATGATCGTTGGGCCAGGGCCATTTTTCATGATCGCGACGATGCCGGTGCCGCCGACGTGCTCAGTCACCTGGTAACCGAGGTTGCGCAGGCGCTCGGCGAGTTTGGCCGCGGTTTGCGTTTCGTGCGATGAGAGTTCGGGATGCTCGTGGAGATCGAGGTAGAGTTCGTGTGCGGCAGGGTAGACGGAGTCGACTTCCTTGGAATGGGTGGCGGTTTGGGCTACGGAATACGCTGCGAGGAATAATAGAAACAAGACCGTTCGTTTTGTCATGCCTTGGGGATAATAGCTGGGCCGACTGTTTTGCGACAAGCTGGTGAGGCCTTCCGTGTGCCGGAAATTCACAAATATTGAGTTGTCTCCTCGCCCGGCGAGACGCTCGTGCCTGCATTCTTGTTGGGAGTGGCGGGTTGTATAGGCCATGTGTTATTCTTACTGCGTTACGAAAACGATAAGAGACAGGAGTGCAATAGGTTAGTGCTAGCCAGACAGCAAAAGCAATCCGTTGTTGACACGTACCGCACGCATCCCACCGATACGGGAAGTCCGGAAGTTCAAATCGCGCTGTTAAGCGAGCGCATCGGTCAATTGACGGAGCACTTCAAAACGCACCAGAAGGATCACGGCTCGCGCCGCGGACTCCTCATGATGGTCAGCCGGCGTCGTCGCCTGCTTGATTATCTGAAGAAATACGACTCGGAGCGGTACAAAACCGTTATCACGAAGCTCGGTATCCGCAAATAAACGTGTCTGGCCCAGTGGGGGCTGGCAATTCCGAGAGCCTTAACAA
>Ga0335070_10004995_pt1 | contig 15566 bp, 13 predicted proteins | sample Lox_Sample_13_FD_206722 | JGI IMG/M metagenome (GOLD analysis project Ga0335070, IMG submission 206722) | Soil microbial communities from Loxahatchee National Wildlife Refuge, Florida, United States - Lox_Sample_1.3 | ecosystem: Environmental > Terrestrial > Soil > Wetlands | place: USA... | reverse complement strand
GACGGAATCTGCTATTCGGAAGGGGACGAGGCCGTGCTCGAGCTGGCGCGAAGGATTGAGCGCGGGGAGGACTGGACGTCCACCCCGAACTTCGCGGTGCGCGTGGACGGCCGCCGCACGGTCAACCCCGTGCTGCCACCCTTCAGCGACCTGGACAGCCTCCCCTTCTACGACTACGAGCTTGCCGGGCATTACCTCCTGGACCGCGAGCTCGTGCCCATGACCCGTGAGCTTCTGAAAAGCCGGCTCGCCAGCTTCCCCTTTCGCGCGCCCACGTTCTTCTTCATGACCTCCCGCGGGTGCCCGCACAACTGCTCGTACTGCAACAACTGCCGCTACCTGTCCCTCTGGGGCAAGGTCCCGATCAGGCTCCACAGCGTGGAGCGGGTGATCACGGAGCTCGAGCGCCAGCTTGCCGACCTGGGATTCGTCGAGTACCTGGCCTTCGGAGATGACGATTTCTTTGTTCGGCCCCAGGCGCAGATCGAGGAGTTCGCGGAAAAGTACCGCCGACGGGTCGGTCTCCCCTACGTCATCGCCGTGAGCGCGCGGACCTACCGCCGGGAGAAACTGGAGCCGCTCCTCGACGCCGGCCTGCGCATGGTCCAGATGGGAGTCCAGTCCGGCAGCCAGAGAGTGCTGGACGAGGTGTTCAACCGCAACCTCAGCGTGGAACGGACGCGGGCGGCCGCCGCGGACATGGCGCGCTTCGGCCGGCCCCGAAATCTCGACCTCGGCCTGGACTTCATCATCGACAACCCGTGGGAGACCCGGGAAGACGTGGCGCAGACCTTCCGCTACATCCAGGACCTGCCCTGGTGGGTGCAGCTGAACGTCTTCTACCTCGCGTACTTCCCCGGCACGCCGCTCTATGACCGCGCCGTGGCGGAAGGAGTCATCCGCTCATCGAGCCGGGAAGCGTTTCGTTTCTGGGCGCGAACGGCCCTGCGCTACCAGCGCAACTGGGAGACGTTCCTGATCATCCTCACGCGGTTTCTCCGCCTTGCGGTCAGGAAAAGGAGCAGCGCGCTCCAGGCATTTCTCCGTGCCTGCGGCAGCCGCCCGGTCCGCGTTTTCATGACCGCGGTGCCCGGCGGAGTCTTCTCCGCCATGGCGGCGGGGATCCAGCGGATCGTGCTGTCCCAGGCCCGGCGCAAGGAGAGCCGCAACCTCACGAGCAGGAAGCCTGCTCCACGCTGAGGGCCGCAAGCTTCTCCGGACTCACCTCGTAGCCCAGTGCCTGCCCGCGGAGAACGGGGGCCTTTCCACCAGGTCCGAAGCCGAGACTCTTCACCGTGATGTTGTCCGTGAGGAGTTGATCGTCGTAGGAGCCTTCGACGTGAAGGACCTCGGGAAGAAGCGATGCCGCGATCCTGCCAAGGGCCGACAGGATCCCGGTCTCCCCGACCATGCACCCCAACTGGCAGGACAGGCCGTTCGCCCGCGCCTCCTCGGCGAGCAGAAGGACCCGGGTGAGGCCCCCATTCTTGGAGAGCCTGAGGTTCACGGCGGAGTACGCGCCCTCCGACGCCAGCCGCCGCAGGTCCTGGGAGGAGAGGATCCCCTCGTCCGCCATGATCTGGAATCCCCGCGCCCGGGCAGCCCTCATCTCTTCCGCTGCCTGCCCGCCTGATGCCGGAAACGGCTGCTCGATGAGCCGCACACCGTGCCTCTCGCACACGTCGAAGAGCTTCCGCGCGTCGTGGACCCCCCAGGAGGAGTTCGCGTCCACGCGGAGATCGAATGCGGCGCCGAGGGTGCTCCGGCACAGCCCCAGGATCCACGAGTTGTACTCGGGATCTCCGCTGAGCTTGACCTTCGCGTCCGGCAGCCCGAAGCCCGCGAGGAACCGCAGGTACTTTTCCGCCTCTCCCGGCTGAAGGATGGGCACAACGCCTCCATACGATATCTCTGTCCTGGCCGGCTCCCGGCCCAGGATGGAGTACACGTCCCTTCCCTCGCGTCTGCAGGAGAGGTCCAGAAGGGCAGTCTCTACGGCACAGAGAAAAGGAAGCTCGCGGTCCGAGCAGGAAAGGCCGGCCAGGGAGGCGGCCGTCTCCTCCCACCCGAAGTCCTTCCCTTCAAAGGGCGCAAGGAGACGGGAAACTGTTTCTGAGGCCTCCCGGCGCAGCTCGCTGCCTTTCGCAACGGGACCGGAAACATAGTCTCGGACCACCGCCTCGCCATAACCGTGGAAGCCGTGTCCATTGATTCGTACGATGATGGAATCCGAAAAGGTCCGGTCTGCCCGAGCCCCGTGGGTGACCCGGATCCGCAGTGGAATCTTGAGAAAATAGAGATTGCAGAAATCCACGGCGGCCATGCTACCGCAGGCCCGCGGACGGCGCAAGGCGCGGCATCGCGCTGGTTTGCATGGGCGGTCTCCCCGGGGCAGGCGTCAAGGACCCGGCGCTGGAGCCGGAAATATGCTATTATAGTAGACGGCAGTCGACTCGCGAGCTCAACAGCCGGCAACTTTCTCTGAATCGGATGGTTTTGCTGAAATGGCAGGAAAGTACTGAATGCGCGGTGCCGATACTCGCAGAGAAGGGCCAAATTTGTCCAAAATCTGGCGGGGACTGAGGGAGCAATGGTGGCGGAGGAAGCCAACAACGTCAGCTGCCTGAACAGCAGGGCGATCATCGAATACATTCGACGCAATCACCCGGCGCGGCTGCCCGAGCTCTTCGATCGCCTCCCGGACCGCTGGTCCGAAATGGTTGGCCTTGAAGGTTATCTTTCGGACGAGGTCAACTGGATCCCGAGCTCGCTCGTCGTGCGGCTCTTCGAAAACGCGCGCCGCATTACCGGGGACGAGGAAGCGGCATTCAAGATCGGTTTCGATTCCATCATCAACCGGGAGTTCAGCTACTGGCAGCGGGTTTTCCTCCGCGTGTTCTCCTCCCCCCGGTTCACCCTGCGCCGGCTCAACCAGCTCAACGCAAAGCTGAACAGCACGAAGATCGTCGAGCTGGTCTACGATACCTCGAGCCATGCGGTGGTCCGCTGGCATTGGCGGGAAGGCGTGATCTCCTCCAAGGACGTGTGCTCCTACAACCGGGGCATCTTCAGCGCCATTCCGACGATGATGGGGCTGCCGGCGGCCAAGGTCGTGGAGAATCCCTGCACGTTCGAGGGCGGTCCCTACTGCGAGGTGACCGTCACCTGGGGACGCAGCGTCAGCAAGCTGAAGGGCCGGTTCTCCCAGGTCTTCGCCCGCAAGTCCTCGCTGATCAGCGCTTTGGAGGAGATCGAGCGTGACAAGCTTCTTCTGAGGAAGAAGTTCGACGAGCTGGCGGAGGTCAACGTGGAGCTGATCCGCCGGGTGACGGTGCTCAAGGCCATCAACAGCGCCACGCGGGCGCTCGTCTCCATCCCCGACATGCAGCAGGTCCTCCAGAAGACGATGAGGCCCATTGTCGACGTGCTGGGTTTCGACCGGGCCATCATCATGCTCATGGACGAGAAGCGGGAGAATCTGGAGTACAGCTTTGCCGTGGGGGCCTCGGACGAGGCGCTGCGGAGGATCAAGGACTACCGCATCCCGCTGGCGCGGGAGCAGAACCTCATGATCCGGGTGCTTCGCAAAAGGCGGCCCATCCTGATCCGGGACGTCGTGGCCGCGGGGCTGAATCCGACCAACCGCATCCTTCAGGATTTCCAGCCCAGCTCCTTCATCGTCTGTCCGTTGATCGCGGAGAACGAAACAATCGGCATCCTGGGCGCGGACCGGCGCAGCGGGCAGAGGCAGCTCACATCCACCGATACGGAGTTCCTCTCCATTTTCGCCAATAACATCGCCACGCTGTTCCAGCGCTCGCGGCTGGACGAAGAGCTGAAGTCCAGCTACGTGAGCTCGGTCCGGGCGCTCGTGCAGGCAATCGAAGAGAAGGATACCTACACCAAAGGCCATTCCGAGCGGGTGGCCAGAACGGTCGTGGCCATCGCCCGGGAGCTGGGGATGTCGGAAATGGAGGTGGAGTACTACCGGCTGGGAAGCCTCCTCCACGATGTGGGCAAAATCGGGATCTCGGAGTCCATTGTGAAGAGCCGAAAGCCCCTCAGCGAGGCGGACCGCAAGATCATCCAGAAGCACCCCATCAAGGGCGTGGAGATCCTCCAGCACATTCCTTTTCTCCGCAACCACATGTACCTCATCCGCAGCCACCACGAGCGGTGGGACGGCAAGGGATATCCTGACGGGCTCCAGGGGGAGGAAATACCCCTCGGGGCGCGGATCGTGGCTGTCGCAGACGTGTTCGACGCCATGACCTCGGATCGACCGTATCGGAAAGGCCTTCCCCCGAAGCGGGCTGCCCGGGAGATCAAGGACGGAATCGGGACCCAGTTCTCGCGCGAGGCGGCGGAAGCGTTCCTTGCGGTGTTCGAGCGCAACGGATTGGTTGTGGAAGAGCCCATCCCACAAAAAAGTTAAATAGATAAAATTTAACTTGCATCTCCAATCCTCCTGTGGTCAAATTCACGCTAGAAAAGTCTCGACAGGAGGGTTGTATGAAGCTCAAGATCTCCCATTTCTTCCAGTCTTCGTTCAACATCTTGCTGATCAAAAGCCTGAGCCCTCGGCTCGCGCAGAGATATCTGCACGGCATCGGTTTTCTCTACTACCTGATCAACAGGAAAGAGAAAAGAGTGATCGAGAAAAACGTCCGAGAGGTGCTCGCCGGCCAGGATGAGAGGTACATCCGGACGGTCATCCGGGAAACCTTCAAAGGGATCTTCACCCACTACTTCGAGAAGATGTTCAACGCGTACCTGGACTGCGACACGGTGAACAGCTACGTGAAGAGCCACTTCACCGTGCAAGGCGCCGACCTGCTCCGAAAGGCACTGGAGAGAGGCAGGGGCTGCATTCTCGTGACCGCCCATTGGGGCGCGGTTGAGTTCATCCCCTGGGTGCTCTTCTCCGAGGGCTTCCCCGCCAGCATCATCCTTGAGTGCGCCACGACGCGCCTTGCCCGCACGCTCCTGGCCAAAACGCGCTACACGAACACGGAGCTGATCTCCTCCTCGTACGGCGGGTCGATCTTCCTCAGGGCGCTCCAGTCCCTCCAGGCCAACCGGGTCCTTATGACCCAGGTCGACGAGGTGGACGCCTGGAGGCGCCGCCGGAGTCACACGATCAAGCTGTTCGGCCGGGACCTGTTCTTCGACAATACCATCGACGTGCTGTCCCACCGCTCCGGCGCGCCCGTGGTCGGAGCGTTCCTCAAGAGGACCGGGCGCCACAGCTACACCCTCATCCTGGAGGACGTCTCCGTGCAGCGCACGGCGGAGAGCACGGCTCGTGACTGCCTGGCCCTGTGGGAGAAGTACGTCACGAACTACCCCGAGCAGTGGTACCAGTGGAAGAAATGGCGTGAGATGACCGCGGCCTAGCCCAGCCGCGCGGAGCTGACGCCCGAATCTATAGACCTCGCGCCCGAAAACGGTGTACCGTGCCGGGGCATGAAGTCTCATACCGAGTACCTCACGTTCAACACGCGCAAGGAGCGGGAGTACATCAATATCACCGGGAAAGTGGAGGCCGCGGTCAGCGCCAGCGGATGCCGGGACGGAATGGCGCTGGTCTCGGCAATGCACATCACCGCCGGCGTCTACGTGAACGACGCCGAGGAGGGCCTCATCCGGGACATCGACGAGTGGCTCGAGGGCCTTGCGCCGCGGGGGGACTACCGCCACCATCGCACGGGAGAGACGAACGGAGACAGCCACCTGAAGAACCTGCTCATCGGCCACGAGGTCATCCTGCCCATCACGAACGGCAGGCTGGACCTCGGGCCCTGGCAGCAGGTGTACTACGCGGAGTTCGACGGCCGCCGGCCCAAGCGCGTCATCATCAAGGTCATGGGAGAATGAGCTCAGTGAAGGTCCTCAAGTTCGGCGGAAGCTCGGTAGCGGACGGGGAGCGCATCGACAGCGTGTGCGCGATCATCGCGGAGGCGGCACGTGAGGGCCGTGCTGCCGTCGTTCTCTCCGCCATGAAGGGAATCACGGATCGCCTCATCACCGCGGCTCGCGCGGCGGAGCAGGGCTCCGACACCTTCCGCCAGATCCTGGAGTCCATCCGCGCAACGCACTTCGACGCGGTGCGGGCACTCTTCCCGCCGGCGGACCAGGCGGCCGTCCTGACGCCGCTTGCCCTCATGTGCAACGAGCTGGAGGAGATCCTCCACGGCGTCGAGCTGATCCGTGAATGCTCGCCGCGCACCCTGGACCTCGTGATGAGCTTCGGAGAGCGGCTCTCCTGCACCCTCGCGGCGGCATACATGCGCTCCAAGGGGATGAACGCGGTCGTGGTGGACGCCCGGGAGATGATCCTCACGAACGATCGCTTCGGATCGGCCGCGGTGAACTTCCCGGAGAGCTACAAGCGCATCCGGGAGCGTCTTGCCGCCGTCAGGGGCATCCCCGTGATCCCCGGGTTCATCGGGGCGACGGAAGGGGGGGTGACCACCACCCTGGGCCGCAACGGTTCCGATTACACCGCGTCCATCATCGGAGCCGGGGCGGACGCGGAGGTGATCGAGATCTGGACGGACGTGGACGGCGTCCTGTCCGCGGACCCCCGGATCGTTCCGGACGCTTTCGTGATTCCCCGCATGAGCTACGAAGAGGCCATGGAGCTGTCCTACTTCGGGGCAAAGGTGATCCATCCGTACAGCATGGTCCCGGCCGTGGAGAGGAACATCCCGCTTCTCATCAAGAACAGCCTCAATCCCGCGGCGCCGGGGACGCTGATCGCCGGCGGCGCGCAGGGACACGAGCACAACGGGTCCCGGGAAAGCCGCCAGCATCCCATCACCGGCATCGCTTCCATCACGGGGATTTCCCTGGTCAACATCGAGGGCGGCGGCATGATGGGCATCCCCGGCTTCGCGGCCCGCATCTTTTCGGCTCTCGCGCGGGAAGGAGTCAACATCATCATGATCTCCCAGGCCTCTTCCGAGCACACGATCTGCCTCGTGTTCAGGACGGAGGAAGGAGAGAGGGCGCTCGCCGCGCTCAACCACGAGCTCGCGCCCGAGCTTTCAGCGCACAGGATCGAGCGCTTCCAGCTCCTGCGGGACCTGCTCGTGGTCTCCGTGATCGGGGAGAACATGGCGGGCACACCCGGCATCGCCGGGAGGCTCTTCAGCGCCCTCGGCAAGGCCCAGGTCAACGTGCTCGTGATCGCGCAGGGCTCCTCGGAGCGCAACATCTCCCTCGTGATCGAGGAGAAAGACCACGCGCTCGCGGTGCGCACCATTCACGCGGCTTTCCTTTCCAGCCACCTGTCGGCAGCCGCCGGCGTCTGAACGGACATGAGCCCGCCGGACCGCATTTCCGTCTTCGCCCCCGCAACCGTGGCCAACGTCGCCTCGGGTTTCGACGTTCTCGGGTTCGCCCTGGAGACGCCGGGGGACGCCGTTACCCTGGAGCGTGTGCCGGGAGGTATGGTGACGGTCGTCTCCATCGAGGGAGACGGCGGAAGGCTTCCCCGGGACCCGGAGAAGAACACGGCTGCTGTCGCTGCCACCGGATTCCTGAAGAAGATCGGCAGGCCGTTCGGCGTCCAGATTCGGCTCACCAAGATGATGCCCTTGAGCTCGGGGCTGGGCAGCTCGGCTGCCAGTGCCGTGGCGGCGGTTTTTGCCGCGAACCTTCTCGCCGGAAGCCCGCTGTCCGGGCGCGACCTGCTCCCCTTCACGCTCATGGCGGAAAAGGCCGCCTGCGGCAGCGCTCACGCGGACAACGTGGCGCCGTCCCTCCTCGGCGGGTTCGTCCTCATTCGAAGCTACGATCCCCTGGACGTCGTTCAGCTCCCCGTGCCCCGCGGCTTGTCCTGTGCCATCGCGCATCCCCACACCGAGGTGCGGACCGCGGATGCCCGTGCCATCCTCAAGAAGGAGCTGAGGCTGGCGGACGCGGTACGACAGTGGGGGAACCTGGCCGCGCTGGTCGCGGCGCTCTTCATCGGAGACCTCGCGCTGCTCGGCCGCTCCCTGCAGGACGTGGTGGCCGAGCCCGCGCGCTCCCTCCTCATCCCGGGTTTCGCCGTGGTAAAGAAGGCAGCTCTCTCCGCGGGCGCGCTGGGCTGCTCCATCTCGGGCTCGGGACCGTCCGTATTCGCGCTGTGCTCCTCCCGGGACGCCGCGCGCGCTGCCGGAAGCGGCATGGCCGCCGCGTTCCGCGAGGCGGGTCTTTCCAGCGACATCTACATCTCGGACGTCAACACGCGCGGACCGTACGTCCTGGATGACGCGCGTGAAGGCGTGAAGGCCGGCCCGGGGACAGGCGCATGAAATTCGCAAGCCGCGCCAGCCCGCGGCAGGCGGTGAGCTTCCGGGAGGCCCTCTTCACCGGCCTCGCGCCGGACGGCGGCCTGTATCACCCGGTGGAGCGGCCGGACCTCACGGACCTGTTCCCATCGTTCGACGACGCCACTCCCTTCCCCGTGCTGGCGTCCCGCACGTTCGAGCGTCTGCTCTTCCCCGAGCTTTCCGCCGCGGACGTCGAGCGCGTCGTCCGGCGCGCCTTCACCTTCACGCCCGTCCTCAGCAGGCTCGACAGCAGAATCGCGCTCGTCGAGCTCTTCCATGGCCCTTCCTTCGCCTTCAAGGATTTCGGCGCGCAGTTCCTGGCCGCGGCCATGGAGGATTTCCTGGGCCGCGAGACGGGGCGGATCCAGATTCTCGTGGCCACCTCCGGCGACACGGGAAGCGCCGTGGCGCAGGCGTTCTTCCAGAAGCGCAACATCGACGTAGTGATCCTCTACCCGTCCGGCGGGGTGAGCGCGCTCCAGGAAAAACAGCTCACGACCCTGGGCGGCAATGTGCACGCGCTGGAGATTGCAGGCACCTTCGACGACTGCCAGCGGCTCGTCAAGGAAGCATTCCAGGACGCGGCGCTTCGTTCCCGCCTGCGCCTGACGTCGGCGAACTCCATCAACGTCGGGAGGCTTCTGCCGCAAAGCCTCTCCTACATATTCGCCGCGGCGCATCGCGGCGTGCTCGGGGACCGCACGCCGCTCGTCTGCGTGCCCAGCGGCAACTTCGGGAACCTCACCGCCGGGGTGTACGCGTGGCACTGGGGCCTGGCGGTGCGCGGGTTCATCGCCGCGACGAACGTGAACGATGTCGTGCCCGTCTACCTGGAAACGGGGCGCTTCGTTCCGCGCCCTTCCGCCCCGACGCTTTCGAACGCAATGGACGTGGGGAATCCGAGCAACTTCGAGAGGCTGGAAGAGATCTTCCGCGGGGACTGGAGAGGCATGGCCGCGGAGATCCGCGGGGTCTCGATCAACGACGAAAAGACCCTGGAAACCATCCGCGACGTTCACGCGGCCACCGGAATCTTCATCGACCCTCACACCGCCGTGGGTGTCGCGGCAGCGCGGGCCATCCTGGCTTCCTCGAAGGATCTGGCGGAGCACCCGGTCCTCGTTCTCTCCACGGCCCACCCGGGCAAGTTCTCCGAGACGGTCAAGAAAGCAACGGGCAGCGCGCCCGTGCTCCCGGAAAAGCTTGCGGCATGCCTGTCCCTTCCCAAGCGTTCCGTCCGCCTGGGAAAGACTCTCCCCGAGCTGTCAGAGTTTCTCCTGCAAACGTTCGGCTGAGCGGCCGCAGAGCTCCGTCGGTGCGGGCGGCCTGTCGGCGTGCCGCCCGCAGAGTCGCCTTACCGGCGCGCCGCCCGCGCCCGCTTCCTCATCTTCTCCGCGAGGTACGGATTGCCTTTGTCCTTCTGCCAGGCGCGGTAGATCCGGCAGGCCTCGTAGTAGCCTTCCTGGTCGCCGTAGGACGAGGACAGGTCCGCCCGGTAGAGCTCGAGCAGGGTCGGGAACAGCGGGGAGCCGAAGATCTTCTCCGTGCGGTACGGCGGGAGGATCTTGAGCGCGGCCGGCATCATGTGGTAGCGCACGAGAAACTCAACCGGCTCCACGGTCCTCTCGCTGAAGCCCAGCCGCCGGAGGAAGCGCGCCGCGATGCGGGCACCCAGCTCGGCGTGGCCGTCGAAACGCTTGTCGCCGGTATTCTCCGAAACCGGCTTTCCGCTGTCGTGCAGGAGCAGGGAGAGGGAGAGGGTCAGGTCCGGACGCTTCCGGTGCCGGAAGGTGGCCAGCGTGTGCTCCCAGACGTTCCCTTCCGGATGGTAGTCCTTCACGTGAGGGACACGGGTCATGGCGTACAGCTCCGGCCAGGCCGTTGAAACGAAGCCGCTGGATTCCAGGAGCGCGAAGCCTTTTTCGGGGAACCGGGAGGTGAGCAGGCTGACGAGGAGGTCCTTCTGGAACTCAGGCTGCGGCAGTTCGTCACCCGGCTCCCAGCCCAGGGCGGCCCCGTCCACGGTGTAGTGGTAGCGGGACACCAGGCGGGCCGCTTCACAGAGGCCGAGCCAGCGCGGATAGGAGTCCGGGACGAATGTCAGTGTGCCCGCGCGCAGGTCCGGGTACAGGTCGAGCCGGTCGATGAAGACGTTGCGGGCCGGGTCGTACAGCAGCCTCTGAACGGTGAACGGAGCGGGCGGCGGCACGGTCAGTGTCTCCACGCAACAGAAGACCAGACGGTCGTCCCCGTTCTGCACCGCGGCATCCTCCAGGGGGAGCCCCGGAAACTGCAGGTTGTCGAAGGCCTTCGCCAGGGCGACCAGCGAGGAGTCCGTTGCCACGTACAGGGGGCCGGGATCTCTGATTCGGAAGAATCTGTCGAGTGAGGAATAGCTGCAGACAAGGTAGGGGATGTTCTCTTCTTTCAAACGAGCAAGGGCATCGGTCATGAGGGTCCCCCGGTAGCATAGTGTACACAGAACCCGCCGGATCCGTCCACTCTGGGGAGGGGGTGCCCGTCCAATGCCTGCCCGCGCCTGGCCGCGCCTGCCCGGGCCCTCTCGCACCCTCGCCCCGCTACTCGACAAGCGCAGGGATTTTCCTTACAATGAACGCAACGACACGAGAAGGAGAAAAGCATGACAGCAATCGTGTGCGACAGTTGCGGGAAGCAGGTCCCCGGGGCTCGCCGGGAGGTGAACTACTTCACGATCCTGGACAAGGACATCTGCGAGTCATGCCGTGACGAGCTGCTGGACACCACGAAGCAGCAGATGCGTGCCCGCCAGCCCTATTCGTTCAAGGAGTACTACGAGTTCCTGACCAGGAACCTCGCCAAGGCAACGTCCCGGTAGCACGGGCGGACCGGCGGGAGCGGACCCGCGCGGCCCGGTTTCGCGCGCCTCAGATGGTCTCGGACGCCCCTAGACGGCGCGGCCGGCCCGCGGGGCAATGGTCCTGAATCCCGTGTAGGCCGCAAGCGCGGCGGGAATTGCGACGCTCCCGTCTTCCTTCTGAAAGTTCTCCAGGAGCGCTATCAGCGTACGTGAAACGGCAAGCGCCGTGCCGTTCAGAGTGTGTACGAAGGCGTTCTTCCCCTCCTCCCGGAATCGGATCCCCAGGCGGCGCGCCTGGTAGTCCGTGCAGTTCGAAGCGCTCGTGATCTCCCCCCACTCTCCCTTGTCACCCCGCCCCGGCATCCACGCTTCGATGTCGAACTTCCGGTAGGCCGGACCCCCCAGGTCGCCGGTGCACGTGTCGACGATGCGGTAGGGGATCTCCAGCCCCTGGAAGATTCTCTCCTCGATGCCGATGAGCCGGTCCAGCATTTCCTGTGACGCGCTGGGATGGCAGAACACGAACATCTCTACCTTCGTGAACTGATGCACCCGGTACAAGCCCTTGCTGAACTGGCCGGCGGCCCCCGCCTCCCGGCGGAAGCAGTGGGAGACCCCGGCAAAGGTGACCGGCAATGATTCCGCCGGGATCACCTTCCCCGCGTTGAATCCCCCAAGGGTGATTTCCGCCGTGGCGATGAGGCACAGGTCCGTGCCGTCGAGGCTGTAGATGTTGCTCTCCGGGCCCCGCGGGTTGAAGCCGTGGCCGGCAACAATCTCCTCCCGCGCGACGTCCGGCGTGATGAACAGGGTGAACCCTTCACGCATGAGAGTGTCCATGGCGTAGCGGACGAGCGCCAGCTCCAGGATCACCGCCTCGTTTTTCAGGTAGTAGAACTTCTGGCCGGCGACCTTCGCCCCGGTCTCGAAATCCACGAGATCCAGCCGCTGCCCGACCTCCACGTGATCTTTCGGGGTGAAGGAGAACGACGGGACCGTTCCCCACGTCCGCAGCTGCGCGTTTCCGGCCTCGCCTTCACCGAGGGGAGCATCCGGGTGGGACATGTTGGGGATCTTCATCGCCTCTTCGGTGAGCTTCTTCTCCGTGTCTTCGAGCTGCTTTTCCAGCTCCGCGATGCTCTCCTTGAGGCGCTTTCCTTCCTCGATGAGCCGTGCACGGTCGTCCGGGGGGAGCTTGGCCTTCATCCTGTCCGCGTTCGCGTTGCGCGATGCACGCAGGCCCTCGATCTCCTTGAGAAGCGCATTGCGCTGGTCGTAGAGCTCCACGACGAGGTCGGGATTTGCCGTGACGTGGCGGTTCGCCGTGTTCAGGCGCACCGCCTCGATGTTGTCGCGAATGAACTTGAGATCGAGCATGTCGGGATCATAGTCGAGGGCGCGCCCCTAGACAAGGATGTCGAGGGCGAGCGAGGCCATGGATGGCCGACAGCGCGCCCCTGGACGAGCGAGCCCAGCAAGGGACGCGTCAGCTCTCCATCTCGGTGGCCTTGCGTGCTGCTGCCTCGACCGCTTCCATGACCGCGGCGGTGAATCCACCCCTCTCCAGCGCGCGAATCCCCTGGATGGTGGTGCCGCCGGCGGAGGTGACCCTGCTCGCCAGCTCCATGGGGTGCGCGCCGTCCTTGAGGAGACTCGCGGCGCTCTCCAGCGCGGAGGCGGCAACGGACAGCGCCACGCGGTAGTCGAAGCCGGCCGCCACGCCGCCGAGCGCCATGGCGTGGACAAAGGCGAGCACGTACGCCAGCCCCGAACCGGAGACGCCGGTCATCGCGGACATGAGCCTCTCCGGGATCTCCAGGGGGGTTCCGACGGCCTCCGCGATGGAGAGTGCGTCCCGGCGCATCTGCTGGTCCGCCCCGGCGTGCAGGGAGACGCCGACCATGGACGCGCCCGTGAGGGCGGCGATGTTCGGCATGAACCGGGCCACGTTCTCCGTTGCCAGCGCTTCGGCGATCGTCTGGACTTTTCTTCCCGTAAGGATCGAGATAACGCGCCGTCCCCGGGAAGCGCTGCGCACTTCGCCGGCCAGCGAAGCGAAATCCTGCGGCTTGACGCACAGCAGCGTCATGTCGCAGCCGAAAGCCTCGGCAGCGTCCCGCGCCGGCTGGACGCCCAGCGTCTTCGCTTCCTGCTCCACGTCCTCCCGCCTGACGTCGAACGCGACGAGCGCCGCCTGGGGCATCTTCTTCCGCAGACCCGCGGCGAAAGCCTTGCCCATGACGCCGAATCCCACGATCCCGATCCTGTTCATGGGCGGGAGTGTAACAGAAAAAGTCACCTCATGCCGATGAGTTTGTGAGGAGCGCGGCATGAAGATTGGAGTGATCTCGGACTCTCACGACAACCTTCCCAACATCCGGAAGGCCGTCGAAGTCTTTTCGAAAAACGGCGTGGAGACGCTCATTCACGGCGGAGACTTCTGTTCTCCATTCACTCTCGCGGAGTTCAAGCCTCTTGCCGATCGGGGCGTCAAAATGCATGCGGTTTTCGGCAATAACGACGGTGATCGCGTTCTCCTTGCCAGACGCGGAGAGGGCTTCTGCTCTTTCACGGACGGTTCGTTGATCGTGACGCTGGGCGGCAGGAAGATCGTTGTGCTCCATTATCCCGATCTCGGTGAGGATCTCTTCCGCCTGGGCGCCTATGACCTCGTCATCTACGGGCACAACCACAAGGTGCGTGTGGAAGGCGGGGAGAAGAAGCTTCTCAATCCCGGCACGAGCTCGGGATACCTGGCGGACAAGGCCACTGTCGCTCTCGTTGAGACAAACGGCATGACGGTGGAGATCGTCACGCTCTGAAGGTTTCGGCTCCTTCCCGAGCTCCCGCTCGAAAAAAAACCCGCAACGCTTGACGAAGCGCGACCCCGGGCCGTAAAGTGTTCAAGTTGGCTCTTTCGCGTGTCGATAAGGATGTGTGAAAGGAAGGTCGTATGACCGTTGAGAGAATTGGCCCGCTCGACCCGGCAGCGAACATAAAAAAGAGCGAGAAGCCTTCGCGTCTCAAGGCAAAGAGCGACGTCGATTCCATCAACGTGTCTGCGGAGGCGCGGTCCAAGGCGGAAGTCTTCAAGGCCACGGAAGCCGCCAAGAGCGCACCGGACGTCCGCATCGACCGCGTGGAAGAGATGAAGCGCAAGCTGCAGGACCCTTCCTATCCGTCGCAGGAGGTCATCGAGAAGGCCGCCGAAGAGATCATGAAGTCCTTCGGCATATAGACGCCTGCGCAGCCTGGGGGTTTGGGCGGAGGTATCCTTCGGGATTCTCCGCTTTTTTTTGCAACCGCGCCGCGCGGCGTGAGCCAGGGGGCAGCGCGAGGGGGGAGTGACGATGCCGGACATCCTGTTCCACGTACCCGCGCGTGTCGTCTTCGGCCTGGACACGGTGAACCGCATCGGCCAGGTCGTTGCGGAGCACGGGGAGCGGGCGTTTCTCGTCACCGAGGCCATCCTCTACGAAGGAAAGCTGATCAACCGCGTGCAGGACATCCTGGACAAGAAGGGCGTCCAGCACATCGTGTTCGACGAGGTCGTGCCCAACGCCACGAGCACCACCGTGGATGACGGTGTCACGCTGGCGCGCGGGTCCCATGCGGACGTCGTCATTGGCCTGGGCGGCGTGCGCACGCTGTCCGTCGCCCGGTGCATTGCCATGACCGCTCCGGGGCCGCACGACATGGACGAGTTCCTCTCCGGCATCCAGCCGGCCGGCGATCCCCTCCCCTACATCGAGGTGCCCACCACCTGCCGCAACCCGTTCATGTTCGTTGACGAGTATCTCATGATCGACGGCCGGGACCGCACCGGCAGGATCGGGCGGACACAGAAGGGAATCACGAAAGCCGCGCTCATCGACCCCAAGCTGTGCCTCACCCTGCCGGCCAAGTACACGGCCACCACCGTGATGGACACACTCCTGGGGTGCATCGAGGGATACCTCTCCTCCCGGGCAAACTTCCTCTCCGACACGTACCTCAGCCGCGCAATTGAGGTGCTCGGGGGCGTCATCAGGGACGGCCTGCAGAACGTGGACGACCTCCGCATGCGGATGAACGCGAGCACCGCGGGACTGCTCCTGGGGCTGGGCCTCTCGACCACCAAGCTCGGCATCGGTTCCGCCCTCTCCTTCGCGCTGAACTCCCGGTTCATGGTCCCGAAGTCCTGGGTATCGACGATCCTCCTCCCCTACGTCCTGGAGTTCGCGCTGAATGTCCGCGGGGACCGGATTGGCCAGATTGCGCGCTTCCTGGGAGAAGATGTCAGCGATGCATCCCCGGTGGAGGCACCGGCGCGCGCGGTCGAGGCTGTCCGGCGGATCGTGTCCTCCCTCGGGCTTCCCACCCGGCTTCGGGAGTTCGACCTGACCCTGGACGAGATGGTCGAAGTT
>Ga0335070_10004994_pt1 | contig 15567 bp, 9 predicted proteins | sample Lox_Sample_13_FD_206722 | JGI IMG/M metagenome (GOLD analysis project Ga0335070, IMG submission 206722) | Soil microbial communities from Loxahatchee National Wildlife Refuge, Florida, United States - Lox_Sample_1.3 | ecosystem: Environmental > Terrestrial > Soil > Wetlands | place: USA: Florida... | reverse complement strand
GGCGCAGTCGTTCAACGTCCGGTTTGGCGAAACCCGACTGGCCGGAACGGCTCGAAAGTGGACAACCAGTGGCTGCGTCAACCAAAATGCCGCATAACATCCGCATCCACCTGACCGGCTACAGCGGGCTTCGCCCGCCTCCGCCCGCAGGTGATGCGGGGCGTTATGCGGCATTCGACGCCCCAGGGGCACCCCTTGCGCGGTGACGGCTATCGGCCAGGTGCGGTCCCGTGCAAGACTCCGCGGAAACCTGCCATTCGGTGGCGCCCCTCTGAAGAGGCTCACGGGCCCGCTTGTCAGGCCGATGATCTGGCAACGGGACATGCGGATTACCTCCATCCAAACGCTGAAATGAATACAATGCCGAAATAAAGAACATCTGACGACGCGTCATCAAGGTTTCTCAGGGGAACAGCACCATGGCTCTTGTCCAAGAAACCGAAGCTGCAGACTCACGTCTGGTTCAGCGGCCACCTTTCAGTGCTCATGCCGTTGTCACCATCTTGCTCTGTTTGCTGTTCGCGATCATGTACCTTGATCGCGTCAACCTATCGGCGGCCGCAGCGCCGCTGAAGGTTGAATTCCACCTAACGAATACGCAGATGGGAGTGGCGTTCAGCGCCTTCTCGTGGGCGTATCTGGCGTCCGTTCTATTCGGTGGCTGGGGGGCCCGAAAATACGGTGCACGGGCCACGCTCCTCGTCTGCGTGGTCATCGTCGGACTCGGTACCATCTTGACCGGGCTGATCGGCGGGCTCGTCGGTCTTTTCGCCGCGCGGCTCGTGGTTGGCCTCGGCGAGGGACCGGCGTTTCCGGCGGCGACGCAAGCGATGCGCAACTGGTATCCCGCGCATCGCTTTGGATATATCCAAGGCGTCACACATAGCGCCTCGCGGCTCGGCGCTGCAATTGCTCCGCCGCTGGTGGCGGCTATCATTGTCTGGTCGAATTGGCGCACGTCTTTCGTTATCTGCGGCGTCGCCGCGATCGTCTGGGCGCTCACGTGGTGGTTCTACTTTAGGGACGATCCGCGCTCGCACTCAAAAATTGTCACCCGACATCTGGAGGGCTTGAGCGTATCGCTGCCGGATCGCAAGGCACCTATCCCACTGTGGATCTTGACCAGGCGCATGTTTCCAGTCACCATCGTCATGTTCGCCTATGGCTGGAGCTATTGGGTATTCGTATCGTGGCTTCCCCTGTACTTCGCGAACCAGCACGGCCTCGACCTCAAGAAGTCCGCATTGCTCACCAGCGTCCCGTTCTTGGCGGGATTGATCGGAAACACCGCCGGGGGCGTAGCGTCCGACGTCATCCTGAGGCGGACTAGACGCAATCGGCTCGCTCGCTGCAGCGTCGTATGTTTGTCGCTTATGGGTAGCGCGCTGTTTCTGATGCCCTGTCTGTTCATCAAGGATCTCGCCACGGTGGTGGCGTTGCTGGCCGCATCGATGTTCTTCCTCGAGCTGACGATCGCGCCGATGTACGCCATCCCGATGGACATCACAAAGGAGTATGCGGGACTCGGCAGCGCCTACATCATCATGGGCGTGGCGATCGCGGGCATTGTGTCGCCGGTTGTGTTCGGCTGGTTGATCGATCTGACCGGCAACTGGAACATCCCGTTCGCGACCGGTGTCGTGATTCTGCTGATCGGTACAGTAGTTGTCAGTGCGCTACGGCCTGACCTTCGGCTGGTAGTTCCAGAGGAGAAAAGAGCGTGACCGGTTGTAAGAGCGTCAAGTCCCGCGCGGCCATCTCGATCATGGCAGCCCGTTGCGACCATGCCGGCGGTATGCCGAACGCTCCGCGAGCAGCTCGTAGTAGGCTGCAACGGCCGGGTAATCAGGTCGCTTGAGGTCGGCGATCATGAACCAGCGGTTAACAACGAGGCCAACTGGGATGTCAGCTATAGTAAAAGTCGCGCCCATCACGTAGGGGCCGTTGGTTACCAGATGGTCGTCGAGCAGGCCGAGCGCGTGGATGAAGTCCTTTTTTCCTTGCTTGACATACCAGGGATTATTCCACGGTGCCTCTCTTAGCTGTCCGCCCAGGAAAGCGCCTCGCATGGCATGTGTGATGTCGTAAGCGACCCAGTCCATCCATTGTTCGATCCCTTGGCGCTGCACGATATCATCTGGATAAAGATCTGTTGCTCTGTGCTTGGCAGCGAGGTATCGGACGATGCTGTTGGATTCACGCATCACGTTCGCGCCGTCGATGACGACTGGCACCTGCCCGGTCGGATTGAGCTTCAGGTATTCGGGCGTATCGGTTCGCTGGAAACCGCGCCCGAAGTCTTCACGAAGGAACGGAATGCCGATCTCATCGCAGACCCAGAGCACCTTGCGTACGTTGAACGAATTGGCCCGACCGAGGACTCGTAGGGGGGTACTGGCAGTCTTTGCGGAAGATTGGGTGCGGCCCTTCGGTTCAAGCCTCGAGGTTTCCGACATGGTTTGCTCCGGTTCTCGGGTTCTTCGGCTGGCCAGGCATTGCCGGGCGAATTCCGCCTGCGAATCTTGCACCATGATAGCGAAAGTTCGCGAGGTAGGCGGCAGTCGACCCAGATGGATCAAGGTTGCCTCTTCCGTCGACAGCGTGCGTCGTACTGGTCGCGAGGCAGTCTCCTAACTCACATCTGCCGCCCATGCCAATGCTCGAGGGTCCGCTTTCGGATTTCTCTACCGACCGCTGTGGGACCGAGAGTGGACGACCAGTGGCTACATCAACCAAAATGCCGCATAACATCCGCATCCACCTGACCGGCTACAGCGGGCTTCGCCCGCCTCCGCCGGCAGGTGATGCGGGGCGTTGGGCGCTCTCCCGGCGGACCACGTAGAATTCCGGGATGCGCTTCGAATGGGATCCCAAGAAGGCTGCTGAGAATGTCCGAAAGCACCGAGTATCGCTTGAAGAAGCTTCGACGGTGTTCGGTGATCCCTTCGCAATTACATTTCCGGATCCAGACCATTCGCGTGGCGAGAGCCGCTTTCTGACCTTTGGGTTATCCCACGAAGGCCGGCTGTTGGCGGTCATCCACACCGACCGCCGAGGCACGGTGCGTATCGTCAGTGCTCGGCGCGCTCTGCGCGGTGAGCGTCGTATCTACGAAGAGGGCTAACGCCCGTCAGAGATCTCTATGCGAAAACAGTACAAACGCGAAGATTTGGGTAAGGGTGTCCGCGGCAAGCACTTTGCTGCTTACTCCAAGGGCACGAACCTGGTTCTCATCAGCCCGGATGTCGCAGCCGTGTTTCCCACTGCTGAGGCAGTGAACGACGCTTTGCGCAGTCTCGCGCAAGTGGCCGAGCGGGCAGCGCGCCCAACCACGCGCTCAAGCGGACGCGCCGAGAAGCGTCGCCGTACTTTGCAAGCACCTCGGCGGCGCGCCGCTTAGCGCGAGCTTTGGGCGTCCAGGGAGCCTGATACGGTGACTATGCTCGGAGGCGCTGAGCTCGAGACATGAGACGCTCTAGGAGAACGGCTGCCGTGTTGCTCATCACCGTGGCTGGTCTGACGATGGTGTCTACGGCTGCCCGCCCTGAGCAGAAGCCACTACCTAGGGTCGGAGTCCTCTTGCCGGAGTCCTCATCACTTGAAGAGCAGTTGGCGGAGCAGTTGCGCGCGCGCGGTTACATAGACGGTAAGACCGTCAATATGGATTGGCGGCGCTATAGTAGCTGGGGCGCGAAGATGCGAACGATATCCGACGACCTGGTTCGCTCCGGGCCCGACTTGATCGTTGTGTTCGGCACACCCCCGGCGCGCGCGGTGGTAGAGGCGACGAAGACGATCCCCGTCGTGTTCGTCGCCGGCGAACCAGTGGCTATGGGCCTCGTTTCCAGTTTAAGCCGACCCGGGGGCAACGCAACGGGAGCGTCAGGCAACTACGTTGAGGCGGCCGCGAAGCTGCTGGACTTTGTGACACAGCTGGTTCCCGGCGCTCACCGAGTTGTTGCAGTCCGTAATCCCTCGAACCCACTCAGCTTAGGGATCGTGGAGCAAGTGCAGCGGCTCGCACCAGGGCTGCGCGTCCGCGTGATAGTTGTGGATGCCCGAAACGCCGATGAAGTTGTGAGCGGGCTAAGGCCAATTGGCAAACGTCGCGCCGACGCCATCCTGATCCCTCCGGATTTTGTGTTTCAAATGGAGACGGAGCGGGTCCTACACGCCGTGAGGGAAACAGCGTTGCCGGCGGTATATCTTGAGCACGCCTTCGCGGAAGCTGGTGGTTTAGTATCCTATGGGCCTGACCCAAAAGAGTTCGTACAGATCGTGGCAGCGCTCGTCGAGAAGATTCTGAAAGGTGCAAATCCGGCGGAGCTCCCGGTGGAACAGGTCTCAAACCTGAAACTCTCGGTGAACCTCAAGACGGCAAAGGAGATGAAGATCTCCATTCCTCAATCGATTCTCATGCGCGCGGAGGAGGTGACCCATTGATGGCGTCCTACCATAGGCCGGGCGCGATTCGATTGCGATCATCTCAAGAGGCCGCCCGACAAGGCGCTGCAGGGGAGCCGCGGAAGCGGCCCCCTGAGCGCCGGCGTTGGGCGTCGGGGGCGACTGACGCGTCCGACCTTGGCGCCGATCACAAAGTGAACCGCTCCCATCAGCCGTGAGGCTGCGATTGAGGTTGAGGCTCGCGATCGGCAGCACGTCACGGGCATACCGAGACCCAAGCGATTAAACTTTCGCCGATCTTGCTGAGGGAACGCCAACCGATGCAATGCCAGAGTTGTCAACACGAAAATCCACCCGGTATAAAATTCTGCGGGGAATGCGGCGCGCGCCTGACGCTGGCGTGCTCCTCATGCGGGACAGTCAATGCCCCGACGCAGAAGTTCTGCGGGGAATGCGGGGCGAGGCTGGCTGCCGAGCCACGCGCGTTGAGCTCGCCCGCGTCGTATACACCCAAGCACCTCGCGGATAGGATCTTGACCTCCCGCTTCGCGCTGGAAGGCGAGCGCAAGCAAGTGACGGTGCTGTTCTGCGATATCACCAACTCCACGGAGTTGGCCGCCCGTGTAGGCGCAGAATCCATGCATGTGATCTTGCACCGTTTCTTCGAGATGGCGCTGGAAGAGGTACACCGCTTCGAAGGGACGGTGAACCAGTTTCTTGGCGATGGCTACATGGCTCTATTCGGCGCCCCTCTCGCGCACGAGGACCATCCGCGGCGCGGCGTGCTCGCAGCACTCAGTGTCAGGCACGCGCTACGAGAGCAGCAACAGAGCTTAGGGTTACCAGACGGATCGACCCTGCAGCTCCGCATGGGCTTGCATACCGGGCCAGTAGTCGTGGGGTCGATCGGCGACAACCTGCGCATGGATTACACCGCGATTGGCGACACGACACATCTCGCGGCGCGGCTCCAGCAGGCCGCTGCTCCGGGTCAGATTGTTATGAGCGACGCTACCGCGCGTCTGGTCCGAGGATATGTGGTCAGCGAGCCGCTAACGCCGTTGACCTTGAGGGGGTGGCCGCAACCTATTCAGGCGTTCCAGCTAGCTTCGCTTGGTAGCCGCCGCTCCAGGTTGGATGATGATCGCACGCTCACTCCGTTCGTGGGGCGTGACCGAGAGCTGACGATCCTGCGAGAGGCGCTGGACGATGTCGAAGCGGGGCGCGGCCAGGTAGTCGGCATCGTCGGGGAGCCCGGTGTGGGCAAATCCCGCCTCCTGCACGAGTTTCGGCGGGCGATCCAAGGGCGCTCGGTAGGGTACGTGGAAGGCTGGTGCCTATCATTCGGCAAGTCGATTCCGTACCTTCCGCTGCAGGACGCGCTGCGGACGACCTGCGGCATAGCGGTGGCCGATACTCCTGCGCAGATCGGTGAGCGGGTCCGTAGCGCCCTTTACCGCGCCGGGCTTGCCGGCGACGAACTCGCACCGTACCTCCTGCAAGCGTTGGGTGTGAAGGAGGGCAGCGACGCCTTGGCGCAGATCAGCCCCGAGACGGTAAAGGCGCGCACGCTGGAAACGCTTCAGCTAATGGCGCTTTCGCAAAGTAAGCAACGTACTCTCGTGTTGGCGATCGAGGACCTGCACTGGATCGACAAGATATCCGAGGAGTTCCTGGCACGTCTTATTGACAACCTTCCCGGTGCGCGCATCCTCCTAATCACCACGGCCCGGCCTGGCTACGTACCGCCCTGGCAGGGCAAGAGCTACGTAACACAGCTGGCGCTGAGGGTCCTACCAACGGAGGCGGCGCGCCGGATCGTCGAAGCAGTCACTGACAATGCACCGCTGTCGGAGGTCGAGACCAGTTTGATCGTACGCAAGGCAGAGGGCAATCCATTCTTTTTGGAGGAACTGTCGCTCGCGCTGCTTGAGCACCAGGACCTTGGTTTGGGACAGGCGCTACCCGACACGATTCAAGGAGTACTGGCTGCGCGCATCGACCGATTGCCCGAGGCGGCAAAACGCACTCTGCAGATCTGCGCGGTACTGGGCAGAGAGTTTCCCTTGAAGCTGCTTGAGGCCGTCAACGACACGCCGGAGGCGGCGCGCAACCAGCTAGACACGCTTGTGCAGCTCGAATTCCTCTACGAGCGGGCCGAGGCTGACGGACCCGCCTACGTGTTCAAGCATGCCCTGACCCAAGAAGTCTCCTACGACGGTCTACTCACCTCGCGAAGGGAAGCATTGCACGAGGCAGCCGGCCGAGGGTTCGAGCAAATCTACTCGGGGAGACTCGAGGAACACTATGAGATGCTCGCGCACCACTACTCGCACAGCGGCAACGCCGAGAAGGCGATCGAATACCTGGACTTCGCGAACCTGAAAGCGCACAACGCCAACGCCGTACAGGACGCGCAAGCCTACTTCAACGAGGCGCTGCGGCAGTATGCTCGGCTAGCGGACACCGTGCCGCGGAAGCGCTCCCGTGTCGCACTTATCACACGGCAAGCTCCGGTGTTCATGCTACAGATGAAGATGGTCGAGTATGAATCCCTACTGCGGGCCGCCCAAGCGGAGGCCGAGAGTCTCGGTGACGATGCGCTGCTTGGCCGTTTTCTCGCTTGCCTGGGCCATTGCCATTGGTTCAGTGCTCGCTATGACGAAGCGGTTGATGTGTGTCTACGTGCAGCGGACCTCTCCGAACGCAGCGGGGTGTGGGACGGTGCCGCACATGGTTTAATGCTGGTCCAGTGGTCGCACCTGTACGCGGGCTCGTTCGAGAAGGTTGTCGAGACGGAACCCCACGCGTTGCGCGCATTGCAGAGGGCTCCTCACCTTCGGTACCGAATGTGGTCACTGACTGCTAGTGCGTGGGCTTATGCGAATATGGGCCGATGGTCGGAGGCCATCGAGCGGGCAGAGCGGGCCATGGCAGAAGGTAACGCCGTCTCAGACGTGAGCCTCGTCGCCTTCGGCGCTTGGATTATCGGGATCGGGTATGTGCAGAAGGGAGAATTGGATGAGGCTCTTCATTATGGGCAACTCAGCGTCGACAAGGCGCCTACCCCCGGGGATAAGGCCTGGGGCAGCAACGTCCTGCTTTGGGCGACGTTGAAGCGCTCGCCCCAGGACGCACTTGAGAAGTTGAAGCCGATGTGGGAACTTTTTAAGACCACGGGATTCAAGGGCATCATTGCATTTTGCGGTGTGATCCTTTCCGAGGCTTACTTGAGGACGGGTCAGCTGCCCGAGCTACAGGAGACGGCGGCGGCTGTCCGGGACCTCTGCCAAGACTGTGGCCAAAGATTTTGGGAGGGAGCAGCTCGAAGACTTCTTGCGGAAGGCCTACTCCTCGGCGGTAGCAGCGAAAACGAGGAGGCTGGCAATGAGCTCAATGCGTCCATCCGCCTTCTTCAGCAGTGCAGTGCTGAACCTGAATTGGCACGTGCTTATGAATGCTATGGACGTCTCCGTGAAAGGTTTGGAGATATCGCCGGCGCGCGCGATTATCTGAGTCGCGCCCTAGAAAAGTACGAACGCCTCGAGATGCTAATCGAACCTGACAGCGTCCGCAGGAAGCTGGCCACGCTCTAGACTGTGCTCGAATCGACGCCCAACCTCTGCGTGCAGCGGACGCGCGTGAAGCAGCGTCGTGCTTTGCGAACATCGTGCCCGCGCGCCGCTGACGCAGGTCGTTGGGCGTCCGGTGGTTTCGCAACAAGGGCGCGCCTGACACGCACTTTGAAATGATGCACTCACCCCGGGTCGGTATACGGACAAGCACGATGAACGATGTCCGCGCTTGGCTCGAGAGCCTCGGCCTCGGGGAGTACGCCCAAGCCTTCGATACGAACAGGATCGATGCGGACGTACTGCCCCACCTGACCGAGCAGGATCTCGCCGACCTTGGATTGCCGATCGGACCTCGTCGCAAAATCTTGGTCGCGATCCGCTCTAGGGCAGAGAAACCCACCGGACCGACCCAGGGAGAGCCTGCTGGCTCGCTTCCGCGCAGCGCCGAGCGACGCCATATCACAGTGATGTTCTGTGATCTCGTGGGGTCCACCGCGCTGTCGGAGGCACTCGATGCTGAGGATCTACGCATCGTCATGCGAACATATCAGCAGGCCGCCGGCGCGGTGATCGAGCGGTACGGCGGTCACGTCGCCCAGTACCTGGGTGACGGGCTGCTGACGTACTTCGGCTGGCCCGCCGCACACGAGGACGACGCGGAGCGCGCCGTGCGAGCCGCGCTTGAAATCGTCTCGAAGGTGAACGCGCTCGCGTTCCCTACGCCTCTGCAAGTACGCATCGGCATCGCCTCCGGTCCGGTCGTGGTCGGCGAGATCGGCGCAGGAGATGCCGCGGCCTCCAAGCTCGCGGTGGGTGAAACGCCGAACCTCGCCGCTCGCATCCAAGGGCTGGCGGGTGCGGGCGAGCTTGTCATATCCGCCTCGACGCGGCGCTTGGTCGGCGCAACCTTCGAGCTGTTCGACCTGGGCGCACACTCACTCAAGGGGATCGCCGAGCCCGTACAAGTGTGGGGGGTGAGCCGGATCGCGCCCACCGAGGGGCGATTCGAGGCGATGCGCGGTGCCCGGCTAACGCCGTTTGTCGGCCGCGACCCCGAACTGGCATTGCTGCTAGACCGCTGGGAACAGGCCAAGGACCGGGAGGGCCAGGTCGTACTGCTGTCCGGGGAGCCCGGCATCGGCAAGAGCCGGCTGACCCAGGTGTTGCGCGAGCGAGTCTCCGACGACCTCCACACGCTGCTGCGCTATCAGTGCTCGCCCTACCATACCAGCTCGGCACTCTATCCGGTGATCGACCAGCTGCAGCGCCTCGCGGGACTCGATCCTACGGACCGGGCGCAGACCAAGCTCGACAAGATGGAGACGCTGCTGCACAGCAGGGGCGACGATGTTCCGGCCGTGGGGTCGCTGTTCGCTGCCCTGCTCTCCATCGACGCGGCCGGGCGCTATACACCTTGGCAGCTGACCCCGCAGGCGCAGAAGGAAGCGACGCTCAAGGCCTTGGTGGGGCAGGTGCTGGCGCGGGCGGAACAGCAACCCGTGCTGATGATCTTCGAGGACGCGCACTGGATCGATCCGACCACGCAGGAATTCCTGGACCTGCTGCTGCCGGCGATTGCGAGCGAGCGTGTTCTCGCGGTGATTACCCATCGCCCAGAATACCAGCCGCCCTGGGCGCGCCTCGCGCAGGTCACGTCGCTGGCGCTCGCCCGCCTGCGGCGCAGCCAGGCCGTGCTCATGACCGAGAATGTCAGCGGCGGCAAGCTGCTGCCCAAAGAAGTGCTGGACCAGATTATCCTCAAGACCGACGGCGTGCCGCTGTTCGTGGAGGAGCTCACCAAGACCGTTCTGGAGAGCGGTCTGGTCACCGAGGTGGATGGCGTCTATCGTCTCGCTGCCCCTCTTCCCGGTCTGTCCATTCCCTCGACGCTGCAAGACAGCCTGATGGCCCGCCTCGACCGTGCGGCGCCGATGCGCGAGGTGGCGCAGGTCGGGGCATGTATCGGACGGCAGTTCTCCCGCGAGGTGCTCGCCGCGGTGTCGTCGCTCGATCCCGATGCCCTGGACGGCGCGCTTCAAGAGCTCCTGGACGCCGAGCTGATCTTCCGTACCGGCGTGCCGCCCAACGCCACTTACACGTTCAAGCATGCACTGGTACAGGACGCCGCCTACAACAGTTTGCTCAAGCTCGAGCGCCAGACAATCCACGGCCGTATCGCCGAAATGCTGCGCTCCGGCGTTGCCGCTGTCGCCGAGTCGGCGCCGGAGACGCTGGCCTATCACTACATGCACGCTGCACTCTACGAGATGGCAGCCGTTTACTGGCGCCTTGCGGCCGAGCGCGCCAGCATCCGCTTCGCCAACGCGGAGGCGATCGCGCACGCCCGTAACGGGCTGGCAGCGCTCGCTCGGACGCCGCAGAGCGCGGAGCGTGTTGCCTCGGAGCTGGCACTGCGCATGAGCCTGGTCGCAAGTCTGCGGATCGGTGACCACCACGACGAGGCGCTCGCAGAGCTTCAGAGGGCGCAGGAGCTCGCCACCGAGCACCACCGCGTGCTTGCCCTGTCGCGGATCCACCATGCCCGCGGCAACATCTACTTTCCCCTGGGCCAGGTCGAGCGGTGCTTCGCCGAGCACCAAGCTGCGTTGCGATTCGCCAGTCTGGCCCATTCGACAGAGGATGAAGCGCGCGCCTTGGGCGGAATCTGCGACGCCCACTACGTCGGCGGGCGGTTGCTGCAAGCACACGACTATGCCGACCGCTGCTTGACGCTCTGCCGGGAGCGCGGCCTGGAAGCCATCGAGGTCGCGTACCTTCCGATGCGTGCCGCAATCCATATGTACTGCCTGCGGTTCGAGCAAGCGCTCGATGACTGCCGTTCGGTCGTGGCCTTAGCGGCGAGGGTTGGCCAATCGCGCGCGGAGATCGTGTCGCGCAGCACGAGCTGTTGGGTACTCCTGGAGCAGCAGGAGTTCGCGATGGCCGAGGAGCACGCGAGCAGAGGTGTAGACGTGGCGCAACGGATCGGGGCGCGGCGATTGATCCCGGCTTTCAGCGACTCGCTGGCGCGGCTCCGGCTCCACGCCGGGGATCGTGCCGGCGCTGTCGAGCTGCTAGAGAGCGCCTGGGCCATTTCCCGGGAAACCGGTGTGACCCAGCTTGGACCGATCGTCCTGGGCGCGTTGGCGCTGGCCACGCCCGATCCCGCCCGCCGGCGCGAAGCGCTACGCGAGGGGCAGGCGCTCCTGGAGCGGGGTTGTGTCAGCCACAACTATTTCTGGTTCTATCGCTACGCCATCGACGTCAGCCTGGCAGAGGGGGACTGGGACGCCGCGGACACCTACGCGCGTTCCTTGGAGCATTATTTCCACGCCGAGCCGATGCCGTGGTCGGACTTCATCATCGCTCGGGGCCAAGCATTGGCGGGGTTGGGACGTCGAGGCCCGCAGAAGCAGATCATTTCAGAACTGCGGCGGGTGCGCGACGACGCTGCGGCCCTGGGCCTGAAGACAGAGCTTGAGCGGCTCGATACCGTGCTCGAGTCGGCGTCGGCTACGTAGCCGAACCCGGACGAGATCCGTACATGGAAGGACGCCCAACAGCGGCATCGAGCGGAGGCGCCGATAAGCGTCGTACTGCTTTGCTGGCATCCCGGCGGCGCCCCGCTCATGCCGGTCGTTATGCGGCACCGAACGCTGGGTGGAACCCGTCCGCAGGGTGTGCGATTGACCAGCACAGCGGGAGGATGGCCCGAGATCAAGTCGGAATGGAATATGTCCGGACGCCGATCGATATGGCTGGAAGACGCCTAAGGATAATAGTTTCGGTCAAGCGTGGCAGAATGCTGATGGCAACGGACATTATCCGACCGGCGTATCGACTTTTGCACAGTGAGCGCTGATGCCACACATCGCGGAATGGCTCCAATCCCTTGGCCTCGATCAGTACACGTCACTTTTCGAGACGAATGGGATTGATGTTGATGTCCTGGCTTTGCTTTCGGACAGCGAACTGGAAAAGCTCGGGGTCTTGCTCGGGCATCGAAAGAAGATTCTAAGGGCCATCTCCGAGATCGGCTCGGCGCGACTCATGAGCGCGCCTGACGCAGCCGTGTCGGATGCGACCACCTCGTCAACTCTTGCCGAAGGCGGCGAGCGCCGCCAGCTTACTGTTCTATTCTGTGACATGGTCGGTTTCACCGAGTTGGCCTCTCGCGTGGATCCAGAAGTGTTGCAACGGATCGTCCAAGCGTATGAGGATGCCTGTGCGGTATGCATAGCACGCTACGAGGGGTACGTTTTTCAGCGCTTGGGTGACGGCATCGTCGCCTTCTTCGGATATCCGTTGGCCCATGAAGGCGAGGCCGAGCGCGCCATCCACGCTGGACTGACCATTGTCGATTCCTTGTACCGAATCCAAGTTCCCGAGGTGGAGCGGTTGCAGGTGCGGGTCGGTATCGCTAGTGGCATGGTGGTGGTGTCATCCATCCAGAAAGGCGCGGTTGGGGAGACCATGAATCTGGCTTCGCGGCTGCAAGGTATCGCGCCGGTGAGCGGCATCGTGGTAAGCGAGCGCGTACGCCAGTTGGCGGGAGGCCGCTTCATCTACGAGGACCTCGGCGAGCAGACCCTGAAAGGCATTCCGCAGCCGACCCGCGTCTACCGCATTCTTGGGGTGAGCGAGATCGCCAGCCGCTTCGAAGCAGCGACCACGGCAGGGCTTACGCCGATAGTGGGTCGAGACCAAGAGATGGGCCTGCTGGTGGATCGGTGGGTGCAGGCCCAAGGTGGCGAGGGCCACGCAGTGCTCGTATCGGGGGAACCTGGTCTCGGTAAGAGCCGCATCGTGAGCGCGGTACGCGAGCGCCTGGAAGCGCAAGGGGTTCACACCTTGGCGTTTCAATGCTCGCCCTACCACACCAATAGTCCTTTGTACCCCAGCATTGACCACTTGGAGCGGGCCTTGAACTTCCGCCGCGACGACAGCGTGGAATCCAAGCTAGACCGACTGCAAGCCCTGTTGGTCGGTGATTACGGGGGATCCAAAGAGGACTTGCGCTTCATCGCGGCGTTGCTTTCCATCCCGGGTGAGGCAAGATATGGCCCGGTCACGATGACGGCGCAGCAGCTCAAAGACGAAATGCTGAGGGCTCTGGTCGATCTCATCGAGTCAGCCGGACAAAAGCGCAAGACCCTGGTCCTCTTCGAAGATGTTCACTGGGCCGATCCCACCAGTCTGGAACTGCTCGACCTGTTGATCGACCGCGTCACGGGTTTTCCGCTGCTGCTCGTGCTTACGCACCGACCCGAGTTCCAGACTCGTTGGGCACACCACCGTCATGTCACCGGCTTGGGTCTGCCGAAGCTGACCGCCGCGCAAAGCAGAGTCATAGCAACTAGCCTTGCCAAGGACAAGCCTCTGCCAGGCAACTTGCTGGATGAGATCCTCGCCAAGACCGATGGGGTTCCGCTCTTCGTCGAGGAATTGACCAAAGCTGTGCTGGAATCGAGGGACGTACAGGAAAAGCAGGGCCGCTCCGAACAAATCGGCGAGGGGGCTGCTTTCGCCATTCCGGCGACTCTCAGGGATTCGTTGATGGCGCGGCTCGATAGAAACCCGGCCGTCAAGGAGATCGCGCAGCTCGGGGCAGCCATAGGACGGGGGTTCAGCTACGAACTTATCCGAGCGCTCGCGCCGAGTACCCAGACGCAACTCGACCGCGCGTTGCAGCAGCTTACCGATTCCGGATTGGCATTCCAAAGCGGTGTCCCGCCGGATGCCGTCTACACCTTCAAGCACGCGCTTGTTCAAGATGTCGCTTACGACTCCCTACTGAGGAGCAAGCGACAAGAGCTGCACGAGAAAATAGCGTGCGTCCTGGAAAGTCTGCAATCGGCCAGCCTCGAGGAGGTTTGTGAGCTGCTTGCATACCACTACGCACGCAGTCTGAACGTCGAGAAGGCCGTGCACTATTTCGACTTGGCCAACCGCAAAGCTATAGGCTTGAACGCAGTACTCGAAGCGAAAGGATACTTCGTCGAAGCCATGCGGCTGCTGGACACGCTCCCTGGCAGCCCGGAGCACAACCGACGGCGGGTCGCTCTCATCGCCCGACAGATAGTGGTGTTCCTGCTGCTGTTCGAGCTCAGCAGTTACTACGAGTACTTGACCCGATTCGCGCCGGTGGCCGTTGAGCTCGGAGACCCGGCACTATTGGGCGCTTACTATGGCGCTATGACCATGGTCGAGGGTTGCTTCGGCGATCTGGAGCGGGCCATCGGCACCGGACGACGGGCTGCGGAGTTGTGTCGAGAAGGAGGTAATCTCCAGGATCTGACCGAGGTATACGCGTCCCTGGGTTGGAGCTATGTGGACCATGGTGACTTTGACGCCGTGCTGGCTCTGGAAGCCGGCCTGGAGGAAAGTGTCGAGCGTGCGTTAGATCTCCAGTGGTACGCATATGCTCTCGGGGCACTGACGGCGGCCGGAGCATTGCGAGGGGATTTCGACCGGGCACTGACGTTTGGTCGCAAGGAGTATCGAATTGGAGAAAAATCGGGCGACCGCAGTGTGATGTCTCACGCAGCATGGGTGACCTCCTGGGTGTACCTCTACCGCAGCGACTTTGTGCAGGCAGTAGACGCCGCTGAGCGGGCGGTCGAGTTGGCGCCAACTGTTGCGACGAAGTCCTGGGCCGATGCATCGCTTGGGATGGCGCTTTGCCGAGCAGGTAGCCCGGAGCGCGCGATCACGATACTCGCACCACTGGTCCCGGCCTACCGGGCCGCTCGGTTCCGCATGAGCGAATGCTTCACCACGTTCCTAGGCGAGGCGTATTTCCGGGTCGGGAAGATTCCTGAGGCCAAGCATACCTTAGAGGAGTTACTCAGCATCATCGAACCATGCGGAATGCGCGCATGGATGGGTGTTGCACACCGCTTGCTGGGCGAGATCACACAACTGGAGGATCCAACACAAGCGCTCCTTCACTTCGAGCGCAGCTTAGCACTGCTGGAGGAAACGGCGGCTCAGCCGGAACTTGCGGTCGCTTTTGCGAGCGCGGCAAGCTTCTATCGACGTCAAGGCCAGGACGCGCAGGCTCAGCTATGCCTCGACCAGGCGTTGTCGATCTCTGGGATGCTCGGCATTGAAGATTTGCCGGCCAGGGTACTCTCCAGAACTCGGGCACCTGGGGCAGGTGTGGGAGTCGCAGACTGACGGGGCACGGACGTAGAGCGGTAGCACGGGGAAGTTGCCAAGAAATGCCGCATAACAAGCAGTTCAACCAGAGCGCCGAACAGCGGTCCCGCTGTTCGGTTCCCGTCGCGTTTCGCGCGACGGCGCCTGGTTAACGGCGGCGTTGGGGTGTCGCCGTGCTAAGGCACGGTCTTTCAGTGGGTGCGAGTCCGCTCCGGCAACTTTCGCTCCGGCCGGTAGCAACTGGAGCAGCCGCGGCAGGCAACCACGCGGCTGGAAGCCTTTGGTGGAAAGGATGGTTTAGCCATCCCGCGGATGTGCGGGCCATAACGTGAGTCAACGCTGAGCAGGCCTCGAAAAGCGTGATGCGGAAGCCGACTCCGCCCTAACGGGAGGAAGCCTGACAGAGCCGGGGAAGCGAGCGAAACGA
>Ga0335070_10004993_pt1 | contig 15567 bp, 12 predicted proteins | sample Lox_Sample_13_FD_206722 | JGI IMG/M metagenome (GOLD analysis project Ga0335070, IMG submission 206722) | Soil microbial communities from Loxahatchee National Wildlife Refuge, Florida, United States - Lox_Sample_1.3 | ecosystem: Environmental > Terrestrial > Soil > Wetlands | place: USA... | reverse complement strand
TCCAGGGACCGGCGATGGAGGTGCAGCAGGAACATCGCGCGGTTTTTGCAGCAGATTTGCGAGCCAGATCTCGTCCAGCGGCACTGTTTGGTGGGCGCTCTGCCACAGGGTGTGGATTTCTTCGGCTTCCTGCCCAGGGTGGAAGGCATGGTGCTGCAAACCCAGCTCGATCAGGTGCAGGAGATGCTTCGGAGAAGGATAATTGATGCCGGTTTCCCAACCGACGATGGCCTGGCGAGACACGCCCAGGAGTTCCGCCAGCTCTGCCTGGGTCCAATTGCTTTTGGTGCGCAGGGCGAGAATGGACAGCCCAAAACTATAGTCATGCTCGGCATAGTTCGAGTGGCGCAAGGCAGATGGTCTCCTTCTGGATCCTGCAACGCATCGAGTTGACAAGTTATGACAGGTCAATTGTAAAACTTTGTCAGCGGCATTCCTGCTCGAGCTGTCTATACTCATTCATAGTTGAAGCGATGCAAAGATCCACCGCGGCCCAGGAAGCCCGGGGAATGCATCGGAAGGATAGGGCTTCTTAAATTCCCATAATATCACATGGAACTTATGTGAACAAGAAGCAGTTGAAATGGAAAAGGAGAAAAAATATGTTGGCATCACTTACGAAAAATTGGTGGACGTACCTGCTGCGCGGCCTGATTGGGATCATCTTCGGTGTTCTGCTGTTCGTCTTTCCCAAGCCTGCGCTGATGGTTCTGGTGTATTTTTTTGGCGCCTTTGCAGTCACGGAAGGGATTCTCGTCACGGCTGCAGGGGTCAACCTCTCCGGCTACAACGTAAAGGATTGGTGGGTGGTTCTGCTGCAAGGAATCGCCGGTATCATCATCGGTATCGTGACCTTCTTTACACCCAATATCACCTGGACTGTACTGCTAGCCTTCATTGCAGCCTGGGCCATCGTCACCGGGATTTTGGAGATCGTAGCAGGCATCCGCATGCGCAAGGTCATCAAGGATGAATGGGAATTGATCCTGGGTGGGATCTTGTCGATCGTTCTGGGTGTACTGCTGGTCGTTTTTCCAGACGCAGGATCTGTCGGCCTGGTTTGGGCGCTCGGTGTTTTTGCGATCGTGAATGGGATCAGGAACATCGTTTTCGCCTTCCGCCTGAAAGAGGTGCATCAACACCTCGAAACCGCCGGCGTGTAATCCTGAAATCCGAAGAAGAAACTTGTTAAGATTTTACTCAGGGAGTGTATACAAACTCCGGTTATAGCCCGGACCCCGCCTGGCATGATCGAGTTTGCATACACACCTCAAACCAAGGAAATATAGAAAGGAAATATAGTAATGAATGAACCCAAACCATCGGATGATCAATCCGACCCGAACGAAAAAGACAAGGGAAAACAAGAATTCAATAAGCAACAACGAAACTTTCTGATCAGCTATGTGATCGCCAGTTTAATCGGCCTGTGGCTGTTTCAAGCATTCGTCCTCAACCCGTTGATCATTCGCGAGACTCAAATCCCCTACAGCGAGTTCAAAGCCAAGCTCAAGTCCGGGGAGATTACCAGCGTCACCATCGGAACTGACCGGATCGTGGGGACGATGAAAGCCACCGACCCGAAGACCGGGAAAAGCCAGGATGCGCCCTTTACCGTCAACGCTGTGCCAAACGGCGGCGACCCCACCTTGATCCAGGATCTGGACAAAGCCGGGGTCAAGTACCAGGTCAGTGATCCACCGAATCCAATCGGTAATATGCTATTGGAGTACGTCTTACCGCTGGTCTTAATCGGTGGGGTCTGGTATGTGGGCTACCGCCAGATGGCTAAGGGCGGCATGGACATGGGTGGCCTGGGCGGCATCATGGGCGTGAGCAAGAGCAAGGCCACCGAGGTCAAACCCGAAAACGTTGGCGTCACCTACAAAGACGTGGGCGGGTGCGATGAAGCCATCGGCGAACTGCAGGAGATCATCCAGTTCTTGAAATCCCCCGGGAAATTCTCCAACCTGGGCGGGCGCATCCCCAAGGGCGTCCTGCTGGTCGGCCCTCCCGGCACCGGCAAGACCCTCCTGGCCAAGGCCACCGCCGGCGAGGCCGGCGTGCCCTTCTTCGAGACCAGCGGCTCCGAATTCGTGGAGATGTATGTGGGCGTTGGCGCCGCACGGGTCCGGGATCTCTTTGCCCAGGCGCGCGCTGCGGCCCCCGCGATCATCTTCATCGACGAGATCGACGCCATCGGCCAATCTCGCGGAGGCACTGTGGGCATGAGCACAAATGACGAGCGCGAGCAGACCCTCAACCAGCTCCTGGCCGAGATCGACGGCTTCCACAACGACAACGATAAGCCGGTGATCGTCATGGCCGCCACCAACCGGCCCGAGGTCCTCGACCAGGCGCTGATGCGCGCCGGGCGGTTCGACCGCCAGGTGACCGTGTCGGCTCCCGATCTGACCGGGCGGCTGCAGATCCTGAAGATCCACAGCAAGAGTGTCAAGCTGGATCCCAATTTCGATCTGGAGCGGGCAGCCCGGATCACCCCCGGTTTCACCGGGGCGGATCTGGCCAACTTGATGAATGAGGCTGCCTTGATCGCTGCCCGCCGCAACGCTGATGCAGTGACCATGGCAGACTACGAGGCCGCCATCGAGCGCGTGGTGGCAGGTCCGGAGAAGAAAACGCGGGTCATGAACGAGCAGGAGCGCACCACCGTGGCCTATCACGAGAGCGGCCACGCCCTGGTGGCCGAGCTGGTGCCGCACGGCGATCCGGTGGCCAAAATCACGATCGTGCCGCACGGGCGGGGGGCGCTGGGCTACACCATGCAGATGCCCACCGAGGATCGCTACCTGATGACCCGTGAAGAGCTGGAAGACCGCATCGCGGTCATGTTGGGCGGGAGATCCGCCGAGCAGGTGGTCTTTGGCACGATCAGCACCGGGGCCAGCGACGACATCCAGCGGGCGAGCGGGCTGGCCCGCCGCATGATGACCGAGTTTGGCATGAGCGACAAGCTGGGGACGGTGTATTATGCCGCACCCCAATATCAGTACCTGTCTGGGAATGAAACCGGCACTACAGCCAGCCCGGATACGCAGAAGACTATCGATGAGGAAGTGCAGCGGTTGATCACTGAACAATACGAGCGGGCCCAGCAGTTGTTGAAGGACAACCGCAAAGCTCTGGAATCCCTGGCTCAGCAACTGCTGAAAACCGAAACTGTGGATGGGTCCGCCGTGAAAGAGGCGCTGTCATCCGAGGCCAGTAAGTGAAATCCAATGATTTCAAGAGGACCACCTCCGGAGAATAATGGGGTGGTCCTCAAAAATTGACAGGGCGATTTGATTGGGAACATGAACCTCCAATACCAGACATCATCCATTCCGAGAGCAAAGTATCGGAAACGATATGAACAAATCATATCCGTCTTTGCCAGGCATGGCTTTGACGCCAGGATGGCGAAACTTCAGCAAGACCATCCATTCAAACTATTCCATAAATCAGAAAAGCCAGATTCGTCCGAGAAGCTGACGCCGGCGGTGCATTTCCGGCTTGCCCTGGAAGAGTTGGGTCCCACCTTCATTAAACTGGGTCAAATCCTATCGACCAGGGCGGACTTGTTAGGACCAAATTATATCCAGGAGCTTTCCAAATTGCAGGACGAAGCTCCCCCCGAACCCTGGGAGGCGGTTCGCGCGGTAATAACAGAGGAATTGGGAAATGAACCTGAGCAAATCTTCACCCAGGTCGATCCGGTTCCGCTTGCTGCCGCTTCACTGGCTCAGGTCCATCCAGCCGTGTTGAAAAACGGTGATATCGTCGTAATAAAAGTACAACGACCAGATATACGATCGACCATAGATCTGGACCTGGCTATCCTGAAAGATATGGCAGCATTGATACAACGTACGGAATGGGGCAAATTAAACCAGCCAGAAGCGATTGCCGAAGAGTTAGACATAGGTCTGCATCAGGAACTCGATTTTTATCGCGAAGGGCGCAATGCCGACCGATTTCGCGCTAACTTTATTGGCGTTGAAACGATCCACATACCCACAATTTATTGGAAATACTCGACCCGGCGGATCCTGGTGGAGGAGAGACTGTTTGGGATCAAAATCGATGACACGGCTGCGCTGGATGCTGCAGGATATAATCGAAAAAGAGTGGCTTTGGATGCCACAAACCTGGTCGTCAAAGAAGTGTTTCAGGATGGTTTTTATCACGCTGACCCGCATGCCGGCAATATGAATGTGATGCAGAACGGCTTGATTGGGGTTATGGATTTCGGTTTAATGGGAGAGCTGCGGGATCGCGAGCGTCAGTTCCTTACCCACCTCTTTATCTATGCCGGTTCGCAGGATGCAGAAGGCGTAGTCGATGAGTTGATGCGCTTAAGTGCCACAGGCAGTGGCGTCAATCGGGCGAGTCTGGTTGAAGATGTTGAACTATTGTTCGAGAAATACGTGGGATATACCCTCGAGGACATCAAGATTAAGGATTTGATGGCTGAAATCAACCCCATTGTATCCCGTTACAACCTGAAGATCCCGGCTAACTTGTGGATCCTGGTAAAAACGGTGGTGATGATGGAGGGGTTGGGTACACTGCTCGATCCCGACTATGATTTTTTCGCAATCGTCGAACCGATCGTAGAACGATTGAAATGGCAGATGCGGTTGCCGGGCAGCAACTGGGAAAAAACGTTCTATCGCCAGGGGGTTAATTGGGGCGAATTTGTTGACCTGTTACCCCGCGCATCCCGAAGGTTGCTTGAGAAGATGGATCAGAATGATCCATTCAATGTTGAATTGCGGGATTGGGGGAAAATGCTCTCCGGGATGGGCCAGCTCATCAATCGCCTATCCCTCAGCGTGATCATCGCCGCATTGCTCATCGGTCTTTCAATCTTGATCCCAACAACCACGAGTGGAAGCCCGATTCGAAGCCTGATCTCCCTAGGATTTGTGGCAGTGGTCATCTTTAGCATCTGGCTGTTGATTTCGTTCCTCCGGGCTCGGTGATGCAGATTTACCCGATACCCTGTGGCCTGGGGATTGCTTTCCTGATTGAGAACAATTCCGGCCTGTTCCTGGTAGACACTGGCACTCCTGGGGAGGAACAGCGTGTGCTGGCCAAAATTCGGGAAGTGGGCCAGAAGGATCTGAAACTGATCTGGATTACCCATGCTCATTACGACCATTACGGAAGCGCCGTCGCTCTGCGCAATCTAACCGGGGCTGTAATCGGTGTGCATCCAGCAGATGCGGGCAGCATGGCCACCGGCCGGTCCCCCCTCGGTACCTGGCGTTCCTACGGTTTCATCTACCCTTTTGGCCTGAGATTGGCAAACCGGCTCAACCCTCTAACGGAGACCCCACCCGATTTTTTACTCGATGACAGCCAGACGCTGGCTCCATTTGGGCTAAACGCCAGGATTCTATCTACCCCCGGTCACACTCCCGGCCACACTTGCTTGCTTCTGGAAGACGGCACAGCTTTCGCAGGGGACCTGATCGGGATCTATCATCACAAACCTCGATTGCAAAGATTGCTCGCAACCGATTGGAACCAGCTTCCAACCAGCCTTGCCCGCCTGAAAGCAGCCCAACCGGCATGGCTCTATTCGGGCCATTCACTTCGAAAAATTCCAGGCTCCTCACTCATGACAATCTAAACTGCTCCTCGTTGCTAGAGAGGAGTGACCGATGCTCGAAGATGCCAGGGTCATGAAATGACTCGGGATGGCACTTTCTTAGCACTTTGGATTCATGACAGTCTTTTCCCAATTGATTATGATGTGTATATGGAAAGGGCTTAAATAAAGGTGCTGACAATATGCAAATAATTTTTCTCGATCCGGTTCAAACCATCCTTTTGGATATTCTCGCCTGGACAGTCATTCAATTGACGATAGGATATCTCAGCTCCAGAATCCCACTTGACAGGCTCGATTACAATCAATGGTTTTTCCAAACCTTCAAATGGGAACAGAACGGCGAGATCTACGAAAAGCTTTTCCACGTCCGTTCCTGGAAACACCTGATCCCCAACGGCTCCGCACTCTACCCCAACACGTTCTCGACCAAAAACCTGCCCACCCGCGATCCCGGCTATCTGGACCGCTGGTTGAAAGAGAGCGTACGGTCCGAAATCTGCCATTGGATGATGATCTTACCCTGTATTTTTTTCTTCTTATGGAACAATGAGACGATGGGCTGGGTGAATGTAGCCTATGCCATCCTCAGCAACCTCCCACTGATTATCCTGCAGCGGTATAACCGGCCACGGATGCGGAGACTCCTGGCGCAACAAGAAAAGAAAACCGTCAAGAAAGATAGTTCCTATACCCCCAAACAAGAGCTTTCGAAACAAGAACTTACTCATTCTTACCCGTAAATTAGCATGATGAGATGCAGCACTCGGAGAACCAGGTGAAAGGCTCAGAAATCCCCGTACCTATGTATGCATAAGCAGCTTATAATCCTCGGGTCTTGATGACTGCCCGGGTAGCGCATAAAGATGGTTTATTGAGATTTCCCGTGATGGATCCTCCCACGGAGATTCCCAAAGAGCCATAAAGGTTCTCTTGAATTTTCGATTATAATGTGTTCCAATGGATTCTCGTTCTCGCTTGCTCATTATCAATGCCGATGATTTCGGTTATAACGACGCAATTACCCAGGGTATTTTGGCTGGCTACCGCGAAGGCATAATCACTTCGACAAGCGCAATGGTCAATATCCCTGGCGCTCCCGAGCGGATTGTGGCTGCCCATGCCAGTGAGCCTGCCCTGCCGATCGGTTTACACCTTAATCTGACCGCGGGCCGGCCGGTCCTGCCGGCGGAGAAGGTTCCCCACCTGGTCCGTGAAAATGGTACATTTCTACCTTACGAGTCGTTCCTCCTGCGCAGTTCTGAAATTCCCTTGGATGAAGTCCGCGCCGAGGCAGCAGCTCAGGCTGAGATCCTGATTCGATGCGGTGTTGCCTTCGACCATATTGACTATCACCAGCACATCTTCGCGCTGAGTGCCTCCTTTTTTGGCGTGGTAGAGGAATTGGCCAATGAGTACCGGGTTCCTATCCGCCAGCCGATGGTCAAAGTCCTCTCCGGGCGGCTCCTTCTCCATGATCGCCAGAACATCGGTAACACCTTGAAGGTGATAGCGAGCACCCTACACCGAAATCCTCGTTACATAGCAAACCTGTTCCGGTTAATTTATACATATCAACGGGGCAATCGGGTTGCAGAAACGTTGGGCGCCCCAGATTGGTTTATCAGTGCTTTTTTCGGTGATCCAACATTAGCACACTTTTTTGATATCCTGCGCCAGCTACCGCCAGGCCTGAGTGAGTTGATGGTTCACCCCGCAATGGGAACGGCGGAATTGTTCACGATGGAAGAAGGGTATCGTGCAGAACGGTACCGCGAGCTTTCTGTGCTTCTCGATCCGCGTGCCCGCGCAGAGATCGACCGCCTGTCCATCCACCTGACCAATTTTTCGGCTGCGAAACATCTTACATAATCTCTCTGGTAGTGGCTACCCTTCTACCTTAGATTTCTCTTGCCCATCCGAACTGAGCTTGATGAAGATCTTTGACAACTCTTCTAATCGTTGATTGACTCTTTCGTTGACGCTTCCCTCTTCGAACTTCCCATCCGCCGTTCGCTGGCCAGCCTTCATGCCTGTCAGGTGCTCGATCCCTTCATCGACGGTTTTCACCGACCAGATGTGGAACTGGCCGTCACGCACCGCATCCACCACCTCTTCTTTGAGCATCAGATTCTGCACATTGCTCTGGGGGATCATCACTCCTTGCTTCCCGGTCAATCCTTTGACTTTGCAGACTTCATAGAAACCTTCGATCTTCTCATTGACTCCTCCAATCGCCTGCACTTCGCCTTTCTGATTGACAGATCCGGTAACGGCTATTCCCTGGTGGATAGGCAGGCCCGAAAGCTCGGAGAGGATCGCGTACAATTCCGTGCTGGAAGCGCTATCACCATCTACTCCCGAATAACTTTGCTCAAAAACCAGACGCGCTGATAAGCTGAGCGGTTTATCCTGAGCGAATTTCTCCATGAGATAGCCAGACAGAATCAGAACACCTTTGGTGTGAGTAGGACCGCCGAGTTTAGCCTCCCGTTCGATATCGATCAATCCCTCCCTGCCAACGCCGGTGCTCACCGTGATGCGGCTTGGCTGGCCAATAGAGATATCTCCTAAATCGAGAACAGATAAGCCGTTAATCTGTCCTGCACATTCACCTTGAACGTCGATCTTCAGCGTCTCGTCTGCAATCATTTCATTGAGTCGCTCGCGTATCTGGTTAGAGCGGTAAACCTTCTCATCGATGGCCTTCTCAATATGAGCTGCAGTCACCGTTGAGGATTTCTCGAGAGCGGCGTAATAATTGGCCTCGCGAATGACGTCGGCGATTTCACCAAAACAAGTGGAAAGCTTCGTCTGATCTTCGGCCAGTCTCGATCCATGCTCCACAATCCTGGCTAATGCGGAATTATCCACGGGATTGAGCTGATCTTCCGCGCATACCTGATTCACCAGGATGGCATAATCCCCAACGCTTTCCTCCGTTCGATCCATCTCGCTGGTAAAATCGGCTTTCACTTTGAATAGCTCGGAAAAATCCTCATCGTAATTGCGCAGCAACTGATAGAGGTCAGGCTGTCCAATGAGGATAATCTTGACCTCAAGCGGAATGGGTTCTGGCTGTAATGTCCGGGTAGTCATATAGCCCACCAGCTCACCTGGATCTTCGATAACGATGTGCTGGTTGCGCAAGGCGCGCTTCAGAGCTTCCCAGGAATAGCTACTCCGCAATACTTCTTCCACAGGCAACACCAGGTACCCGCCATTGGCCCGGTGCAGTGCGCCCTGGCGGATTAAGGTAAAATCGGTGATCAGCGCACCAAAATGAGCTTCGTTCTCGACGCGCCCAAAGAGATTGCTGTAGGTGGGATTCGGCTCCATGACCACCGGTGCACCTTTCAGATCCCCATTGTCCACCAGAACATTGACGGCATAGCGCCGTTGGAGCTGGCCTTGTATATCCTGGAGGCGGAATAACACATTTTGTTGGTTGGTCGGATCGGCGCGGAAATCGTCCAGGTGTTCCAGTATGTCTTCTTGGACCTTGTCCAGATAGGCCAGGACTTCGGGCAGCCCTTGATATTTTCCCTTCATATCGTCAAATATGTGGCTGAGTGCATAAAGCGCTATCTGCCGATCCATCTTTTTCAGCTCGTCGCCGGCGGTTTTATCCAGCGTTTTTGCCTGTCGAACAGCCGTTTCGATTTCCTTCTGTAGCTCCTCCTGTTTCTGGGAAATAGTATCTTTGTCGGACTGGCGTAGAAGCATGTACTCTGTTTGCGTCATGGGATGACCCCACCGGACAGGAACCGTCATGAATCCCATCGGGGTTTCCTGGATCGCAAACCCTTCCTGCTGCGCCTTGGCGTTAATCCCAGCAATGATATCCTTGACTTGCTGGTCATAGCTACTGGTCGTCTCATTGCGCCTGGCCGTGTATTCCGCACTATCAAAGGCCTTGTGGAGCTCTTCTTGGGCGCTATCCACCAGATTCTTCATATCGGACTGGAACTGCCGTCCCTGTCCGGCAGGCAGGGAAATGACCTGTGGCCGGGAAGCATCGCGCATATTGTTGACGTAGCACCGATCCAGTGGCGAGGGCTTATCCTTGGCCACTTGCTCAAGGAAATGCTCGACCATGGTCTTCCTTCCTGTGCCGGGCAGGCCGGCCACATAGATATTGAACCCCAATGCCTGAATTCCCAGGCCAAATTTCAGGGACCTGGCGGCCCGTTCCTGGCCGATAATCGCTTTGCTGGCCTTCTGGTCCACACTGGTTGTAGTTTTCAGTGTTTCCGGGTCACAGACCTTGCGTAACTGCTGATAGGTTAATTCTTGTGACATTTTTATCCTCCTTCGAGTTCACTTTCAAAACCTCATAGCAACAGATAGATTTAGAATCCAAATTGAATTTAAATATCCAGGATCGCGCTTAAAAGCATCTCACTGGGGCAGCCTTTGAGAAGATAAACATCTGCTCCGGCAACTTTTACCTGGTTCGGTTGCCCGGAATACATCGTCAGCAGGATGACTTTCACAGATGGCCACCGGCTCTTGATCCGCCGGGTTGCTTCAAACCCATCCATCACTGGCATCTGCACATCCATCAAGACCACGTCTGGATGGCACTCTTCCACCATTTTGACTGCTTCCTGTCCGTTCACCGCATTTCCGATCACCTTAATCTCTGGAGTGATGTCCCGCGAACTCAACGATTGGTATGTCGAGAGCAGTGAGTTGAGCGCTTCACGAGTGCGAAACTCGTCATCACAAATCATTACCCTGATCCGGCCTGGACGGGTGCAGTGATCATTCTTATATTCTGGAATATCCTCTCCCATGAATTCAGCATACCTTCCGCTCTCCACAATGTCATCCGACACATGAGGATTCTCATATCCACATTTTGTGGAAATTCAACCAGGAACCCAGCATGTTTTGTTAATCGAAATAAAAAAGGCCGCTGATCGACGGCTTTTTCTATTCATCTTACAGAATAAATTAATACTCTTCTTCTACGAAAATTTTTTGATCATCCAGTGAGGTTAACCCTATCCTTAATGCATATAGGGCGGCCTGCACACGGTTCGCGAGATGCAGCTTATCTAATATATTACTGATGTGAGTTCGAACGGTTGCCTCGCCAATCACCAGATGATTCGCTATTTCATGATTATCCATGCCGAGCGCAACCAATTTCAAGACTTCCATCTCCCGCTGTGTGAGTAGATCCGATGCTGCTGGATGCCTCGCTGGATGGCTTATTTCCTCAAAAACTTTCCGCGCGATGCTCGACTGGAGGAATGGCTCGCCCCGATTTACCTGACGGATGGCTGTGAGCAAATCCTTTGGCTCGGAATCCTTCAGAAGATACCCCAGCGCTCCAGCTTTTATCGCCGGGAAAACCATATCACCGGAAGAAAAACTGGTCAGCGCCAGGATCCGCATCCTCGGATGTTTCTCTTTAATCTTTTGAATAGCCTCGATTCCATCCATTCTCGGCATTTGTAGATCCATTAAAATTACGTCCGGTTTGAGTGCAGCAGCCCGATCGATCGCTTGCTGGCCATCTTCTGCTTCACCAACAACGTTCATATCCTCTACTTCTGAAAGAAGCGCCTGCACTCCTTTGCGCACAATCCCTTGATCATCAGCTACTAACAGGCGAATGGCTTTTTGATTCATGCGAGATACAACCTTTCAGTCAGAATGAACCGGTTACACAGGATGGTATGGAAACAGATAACCTGGTTCCCATACCCGGAAAACTATCGATCTCAAGCCTGCCGCCCAGGAGTGCAACTCGTTCTTCGATCCCACGCAATCCCATTCCACCGCTTTGCCTGGCCTGTTCTGGATTGAAACCCACTCCATCGTCCTTGATTTCTAAACGAATAGCCAGATCGTCAAACCGAATTTGGATTTCGAGATGTTGCGCGTTGGCATGTTTTATCACGTTGTTCAGGGCTTCCAGTGCAATTTTGTACAGTTCCCCTTCCACAGATAGTGGCAGCCGTTTTTCCCCATCGACCACATAGTGAATTTGCAGCCCAGATCGCTCCTCCACTGCAGACAACCTGGCGCGCAATACCACTACCCACCCCCTTTTTTCCAACTCCAGTGGATGGAGCTCAAAAATTAACAGGCGCATCTCTTGAACGGTTTCCCGCGCCAGGTTTCGCAATTCCTGGAGGTGATTCAGTCCAACTTGTTGCTTACCTGCAGAAAATGCCATGTGAGCAGCGTCGGCATACAACGTGATGCTATAGAGCGCCTGGGCTACCGAATCATGTAAATCGCGTGCTAACCGTTGCCGCTCCTCCATCACCGCTAACCTCTCGGCCTGCTCGATTTGACTGGCGTGCTCGATATTCATTGGCAACGCTCCGCGGTTCCCAACCTCGTAAACCAGTTTCATTTCTTTATTCGTGAAATCAAGCATTCTTCTCCGATCTGTTCTGCTCAATGAAGAAGAAATTTCCAGGAATCCGTTTCTTGCAAAGATAAAGATACTCTGCCCGTGAGGTATGAGCAAGAATCCAAAGTGTTATTAAAGTACCATTTTTTCCAACGGAAATAACCAGAATACATGCTCAAGCTCCTCATTCGGTAAATACGCATTTCTGACTTCTACTCTTCATAAACCGGCACTGCAAAGGTTACAGTTACGCCTTTATTCGGATTGTTCGCTGCCCAGATTTTGCCTCCAGCATTGGAATCCTGGCGCTGTACCCGGAAAAACTTATCAAACACGCGTTCCAGGTCTTCCTCAGGGATACCTGCACCGCAATCCTTCACCGCAACTTCGACTTGTTTACCAGCCAGCCTGGCCGAAATCTCGATTGGATCTCCATGCTCGGAATACTTTACTGCGTTATCCAACAGGTTGGTCAACACCTGGGCGATGAGCACAGCATCGACATAGACCAGGGGGAGATCATCAGGAATATCGACGACCACCTGGTGCGTATCCAGTTCCCCTGCCATTTGCCCAAGCACGGTAACAACCAGGTCATGCAGATCGACCGGTTCGCGGTTCAGTCTCAATTCCCCCGCTTCCAGACGAGTCATATCCAGCAAATTCCCAACCAGGCGATTCAGTCTGTTCGCCTGTTTGGTAGCGGAACGGATCAACTCGAGCCGGGTAGCTGGGTCAAGCTGGCGCTCCGGCGAAAGGCTTTCAGACTCTTCCAGACTGGAAAGCACTCCCGTGATTGAAGCCAAAGGGGTACGCAGCTCGTTGGAGAGAGAATTGAGCAGAGCAGTGTGCAACTTCTCCGTCTTGCGAAGCATTTCAGCTTGCACTGCTTTCTCCGCGAATAATGTCCGTTCGATGGCAATCGCAGCCAGGTTCACGACATCTTCCATTAATAAACGCTGGTCGACTGTGAGGGAATCCTGTGAATCCTGTACATTCCGGGATTTAGTCCCAAGAACGCCAACCGTCCCTTTTGATGTGGTCAAAGGATAATAGTGAATATCAACTCCAGGTAATGTTGTCGTTCCTCGCCCGGCATCTTTACCATTTTTGAATACCCAATCAGCCACAGCCAGCTCGTTTTCGTTGAGGGTAAATCCAGCCAAAGAAGAGGCTTTGACGACCAGATGATCCTTATCCGGAAGCAGAATAACGACCTCCCGGTTGAACATCTCGCTTACATTATGGATGACTGTTTCCAGGACCTCGTCCAGATTATTTGCATCCGATAATTCCCAGAAGAAGCGATTCAATGCCCGGCTTTGTTGATCCTTGCGCTGGAGTATATTCACCTGAGTACGTGAGATCTCCGCCGAGTCGCTAATGATCAGAGCAACGATCAACAGTCCAACAAAGCTGAGAAAATACTGGATATCACTGGTAGAAAAAGAGAAACGTGGATCAGCGAAAAAGTAGTTGAAAGCCAGGACACTCACAGCGGAAGCGAAGATGGAAGGTCCTCTACCCAGGTAGAGGGCAGAAAGAACGACTGCAATCAGATAGAGGATGAGGATATTAGATGGCGCCAGATATGATCTGAGAGGAAATCCCAGCAACGTCGCCGCTATAACCAACAACAGGGCGCCGAAATATCGGCTAAATGGTCTGTGCGGTGTAAGAGCTTCTGGAAGAAATTGATGTTCCGCTTTTTGTGGTTTTTCCCCGCCGTCACTGACTACGTAAACATCGATTTGTCCACTGTTGCGAATAATCTGGTCAACCAACGTCCCGGAGACGATTTCAAACCAATGCAGGCGGGAAGGTTTGCCAACAATGATTTTGGTAATGTTGTTTTCATGAGCAAAATCGATCACTTCATCAGCTACGGAAGTGCCGGTGATATTGACCACATTGGCTCCCAATTCTTCGGCCAGTTGCAGATTGCGCTGAATCCGGGCTTTGATTTGAGGCAGCGAATGTTGATACGCAGGGGTTTCGACAAATACCACGAACCATTCCGCATCGAGGTCATTGGCTAACCGCCGGCCGGCTCGAACCAGGCGCTCCTCGAGCGGATTCGTATTGAGGCTCACCATAATTCGCTCGCCGGCCGGCCAGGGACCGGAAATGGATTCGGTCTGCATGTAGTCGATCATCTGGTCGTCAACCTGCTCCGCCACACGGCGCAGTGAAAGTTCCCGCAGCGCGGTGAGATTGCCTTTGCGGAAAAAATTTTCCAGCGCGCGTGAGACCTGGTGGGGGACATAGACTTTGCCTTCGCGCATCCGGTTCAGCAGTTCATCAGGTGGCAGGTCGACCAACTCGACCTCATCGGCTTCGTCGATGATCCGATCCGGGACCGTTTCCCGCACTTTTACACCGGTGATCTGCTGGACAACGTCATTCAAGCTTTCAAGGTGTTGGATATTGACGGTCGTATATACATCGATCCCTGCGGACAGGATTTCCTCGACATCTTGATAGCGCTTGGGATGGCGCATACCGGGCGCATTGGTATGCGCTAATTCATCAACAAGCACCAGCAGGCGCTTCCCATCCCGCGGGCGCCGGGCCAGAACAGCATCCAGATCCATTTCGTACAGTGTGACACCGTTGTAATCAATTTTCTTCCGAGGCAGCACTTCCAAATCTTTCAGCAGCGCTTCGGTTTCTTTACGCCCGTGCGTCTCGATAATTCCCACTACTACATCCACGCCCTCAGCCACACGCTGGTGAGCCGCATCCAGCATAGAGTAGGTTTTTCCCACGCCAGCCGCATAGCCCAGGAAGATTTTTAGCCTGCCACGTACCGGTAGCCGTTCTTCCGCTTGTAGCCGGGCCAGTAGTTCATCCGGATCAGGACGTTCGTAACTTTCAGCCATTCTTGTTTTGTCCGTATAACACCAGGTTCAATAAATACAAATTTCTCCATCAATAAGATACTCGCTCAGTGAAATGCAAGCATGAATCGAAAGTGTCATTAAAGTATCATTTTTTCATCAAAATGTGGACGGAAAAATCGACATGCGATGGATGTACTTGACTACGGCAACGTGTATTCTAAGGTATGAAGGCTGTAGCCTACCCTCGCATGAAAAGGGATATTCGTGAACGAAAGAAGAGTCAAAATTCAAGAAGGAGAATAGGATGAAACACCCTGTTAAGCTGCTTAACTTAGTCATGGGGATGGCCATGCTCCTGGCAGCTTGCGCGCCTGCTGCGACACCAACACCAGCCCCTACCCAAGCCCCCGCCGCGTCGGCTCCCACCGAAATCCTGGCGCCGGCTCCTACCACAGCTCTTGTCTTGTCGCCAACAACTTCTATTCCCAACCCCGCCGCCAAATATTGTGTGGACCAGGGTTTTAAGAGTGAGATCCGCACTGCAGCAGATGGAAGCCAGACAGGCGTGTGCAAATTCCCGGATGGAAGCGAGTGCGATGAGTGGGCTTATTACCGGGGAGAGTGTGGCCCCGGAAAGCCCGCCGCATCGACCGGCGCGATGGATTATTCCAAGGTCGGCAAAGAGCTGGCGGATGCCTTCACCGGCGCCTACAAGGGCAAGACCGTCACCA
>Ga0335070_10004992_pt1 | contig 15568 bp, 18 predicted proteins | sample Lox_Sample_13_FD_206722 | JGI IMG/M metagenome (GOLD analysis project Ga0335070, IMG submission 206722) | Soil microbial communities from Loxahatchee National Wildlife Refuge, Florida, United States - Lox_Sample_1.3 | ecosystem: Environmental > Terrestrial > Soil > Wetlands | place: USA... | reverse complement strand
AAGGCAACGAGAAGCTGCAAGAAGGAGGCGGTTTTGAAGCATAGCTTTCCTAGCTACATTAGCTTGATTAGTGAGTGGGATTCATTAAAGCCTATAGCTGAAATACATGTAGGTGAGATAGTTGAAAATCGAAAAGACATTTGTCATGCTTAAGCCTTCAACCGTGGCGCGAGCTATGATAGGCAAAATTGTTCAAAGAATTGAAGAAAAAGGCCTGACGATCGTCGCTATGAAGCTGACTTGGGTTACTAAGGAGAGGGCAGCGCAACTCTATGCCGTCCACAAAGAAAAAACCTTCTATAACGATTTGGTAGAGTTCATCACTTCAGGTCCAATCGTAGCGATGGTAGTAGAAGGAGACGAAGCCGTGAAAGTCACTCGCAAACTGATCGGGGCAACGAATGCAAAAGAAGCTGAACCAGGAACGGTAAGAGGCGACTTCGCGTTGAGTAACCAGAAGAACGCAGTTCATGCTTCTGATTCCGCCGATAATGCGAAATGCGAAACGGCTGTATTCTTTGCGCCTGAGGAAATCTTGTCTTACAGGCGGGCAGACGAGAACTGGATTTACTAGCCTTAAAATTGTGACTTAAACAGATTTCTTGTGTCAAGAAACTTTTACAAATATTCTTTTAGGTAGCCCTAAACCTGAATCTACATGTTATTAAGGACAACAATCGTTCCTTTCCAACCATGCAAGACCTTAGCAACAACAAAAAATGAGGTGGCAGATGGCAAATGACAAAACTCAAAGACACGTTGCTCTTTATTGCCGTAACAGCTTTCATAGTGACTTTCCTTTACTTCTTCACATTCACTTCATTTGGCTACGGCAACTGGATATTCGTAATTTTCAATATAATATGTTTCAGCCTGTTCTTTTTGCTAGCAGGGTACAGAAAAAAGGTAACGCGCCTTCCCAACAGCGTCTACGTTGCCTTCATCGCAGCCCTGTTTGCAGAAATGTACGGGTTTCCATTGACAATGTACTTATTCATGGGAGTTTTTGGCTTGGGCAAAGTCTACTCGCTGGAGTTTCTGTTGACAGGTGTTATGGGGCAAAACCTCTTCTATAACGTCTTTCATTTCTACATCTTTCCTGCTTCCAAGGTAGTGATGGGCGTTGGAATCATGCTCGTTATCTATGGATGGAAGGAGATATTCCAAGCAAAAGGCAAACTTGTCACAACTGGCCTGTACGCCAAAATCCGACATCCCCAGTATCTCGGGTTTCTTCTCATTACGCTGGGGCTCAACATCCAATGGTTAACAATAATAACAGTCGCGCTATGGCCACTTCTGGCGCTTCTTTACTACAGGCTTGGCAAAACCGAAGACAGAGAAGTAGAAGCTAAATTCGGGCTTGAATTCACAACATACAAGCAAAATGTTCCGGCATTCTTTCCGCGCATGAAGAGAGGACAGAACAAATTTATTGGCCCTTTGGACCAACAGGACCTCGTTAGAAAACAAAGAAGTTGAGGTCGTGGTGCTCCGGCCGGGATTCGAACCCGGGTCCGTGACTCGAGAGGCCACTATACTTGGCCGGACTATACTACCGGAGCATCAAATGCGGAGGGCATTCTAATGTGTCTTGTTTAATAAAAATAGTATCTAAAAAGAAAAAGAAAGAGTTAGTAAGTTTACTCTTCGCCGCCCATTCCGCCTGGTGGAGGTGGTCCGCCTGGTCCGCTCTTTGGCTTGGACGAAGAGATTACATCATCTATTCGAAGTATCATGCATGCGGATTCCGCTGCGGATTTTAGTGCCTGCTCCTTTACGATTGATGGTTCCATTACGCCATTTTCGATGCTGTTTTGTATCTTGCCTGTGAATACGTTGATACCCATGAATTTGCCGTCTTCTTTTTCGTGTGATGACCGTAAAGCGACAAGGATGTCAATTGGTTCGAGCCCTGCGTTTTCTGCGAGGGTTCTGGGGATAACTTCGATGGCATCTGCGAACGCTTCTATAGCAAGTTGTTCTCTCCCACCGACTTTAGTGGCGTATTTTCGAAGTTCGCGCGCGACTTCGATTTCAACTGCACCGCCGCCTGCAACGATTTTGTTGTTTTCTATGACGTCGGAAGTAACTGACAGTGCGTCGGTCATTGCGCGTTCAGCTTCGTCAACCAGGCGTTCGAGACCTGCGCGTATGAGTATGGCTACACTGTGAGGATCTTTGCATTTCTCCACGAAGATCATCTTGTCGTCGCCAATTTTGCGCTCTTCCACTATACCTGCTACTCCTAGGTCTACTGCTTTGAGATCATCGATGTCGGAGACGATTCTTGCGCCTGTGGCACGCGCTAGTTTTTGCATGTCGGATTCTTTTACGCGCCGAGCTGCGATTATGCCTTCTTTGCTAAGGAAGTGCTGGACCATGTCGTCAATGCCTTTTTGGCAGAAAACAACTTGGGCTCCGGATTTCTTTACTTTGGTTGCCATTTCCTGCAACATGTCGTTTTCTTGATCCATGAAGGCTTTCATTTGGGTTGGGTCTCGTATGCGGATTTCGGCGTTGATTTCCGTCTTTTCGATTTCCATAGCGGCGTCGAGAAGAGCAATTTTGGCGTTTTCTTTCTTGCGGGGCATTCCTGGATGAACAATTTCTTTGTCGACAATGATTCCTTGGACGAGTTGAGTCTCAAGGAGGCTCTTGCCCGTCTTCTTGATCATTTGGATGTTATCTATGTCGGCGATCATCTTGTCTCCGCGCTGCTCTGCAATTTGGGTAACTGCGTCTATGGCGATTTGGGCTAGGTGTTCGTGTGCAGTTCCGACTGCTTTGCTACTCATGGTGGTTAATGCGACCTTGAGAAGAGTCTTGGTGTCTTTGGTGTCTACCGGAACGCTGACTTTGCCAACAACTTCGATCGATTTCTGAGCTGCCTTACGGTAGCCACTGACCAATAATGTCGGATGAATATTTTGATCAAGTAGTTCTTCAGCTTTCTTTAGCAGTTCGCTTGCAAGGACGACAGCCGTGGTGGTCCCATCTCCAACCATGTCGTCTTGTGTCTTGGCGATTTCCACCATCATCTTAGCAGCCGGATGCTCAACTTCAATCTCATTAAGGATGGCAGCACCATCATTGGTTATTGTGATGTCACCAAGGTTGTCGATGAGCATCTTGTCCATACCGCGAGGTCCCAGCGTTGTCTTGAGAACTTCGCCAATAACACGGGCGGCCATAATGTTGTTGCGTTGGGCTTCTTTTCCCCTGCTTCGGGTTGTACCTTCCTTGAGGATTAGGACAGGTTGTCCTGAACCTGTAGTTGTTAAATATGCCATATCAATAGCCTCTTTGTTGAGTACAGAATCTTTTCGGATTTATGCAAAAAAACAAACGAAAATATAAACTTTAAGGCTTGCAATGGCGGTTGATATTAGCATTTGCCCCCATAAATGCAGATTCTCACTGTTACCGGCAACTCTTTCAGCGCGTTTTTGGAGCATACCATCTGGTTTGATCACCTAAACAAACGTCAGCAAATGCGAAGGATTTTATCAGCCAAATTGCGTTAATGTCTTAGGTGCAATACTTGCAAATTTCAATCCGTTTCTTCACCGTTTTAACGGAAATAACAGGCAAGCGCGAACAGAAGCTGCAATTTTCGGAAAAGGAAAAGGTGACTTTGGAAGCTGTACTAAAAGCTCTGGAGATCCAATACGGAAAACCCTTCATGGACTATATCTACGATTCGAACACAGGCGAAGTCAAGGGATTTCTACAGTTTCTAATAAACGGAAAAAGCACTTCCGCCCTACTCGGATTGAAAAGCGAACTACATGAAGGCGATATGTTGGCGATCGTCCCGCCTGTAGGCGGTGGATAGAAGTTTACTAAAGAATGAAAGTTCCGTATTGCCAATGATTAGAAACATATGGTTCAGCTTATTTAAATCAGAAAATGGGATTATCCGCGAGAATCTTCAGAGCTTCTGACTATTTTTCTTCAGCAGAGAAAATCGTAGCAAATTAGAATGCAAAAAAAGGCGACTTCTTCCGCATTATTTTAATGTATTCATTCATCGTTTCTTGTTCTTCTGGACTAAGCTGGTCGGCAAACGCCCCCTGAAAGGCACGAACATCAGGCTCGGGAATTTTCGCGAACAAGACATCTTTTTCGAACACGTGTCTTCCGACGGTTGGCTTGTCCATCGATACTGCTACTTGCATGCCCTGTGTGGCTTGTTGTAACGATTTGCCTTTGTCTTGAATTTGTTCGAGTTCGCCAATGTCTTCGCCGTCCTCCGCTCTGACCAAGTTGATTTTGGGTTTGAGCTTGCCCGTGAGCACTTCTACTCCAAAAATAGCTGGCTTAGCTCTGCGGAATATGCACCCGGGGATGACCATGATTTTTGCAGGTTTGACCAGTTTTTCCAATTCAGCCTCAATTTTAGCTTCACTCTTTGATTTAACCCATTTTAGGTAATTTTCAATCATATGGTAAACAATTTGTTCTTTAAATATCTGAACGCCTCGGGTTGTAGCCTCTTCTTCCGCATCAGGCAGTATTTTGACTCCGAAAGCTAAGATAACACCGAGTAGTGGATCGTGTGACTTGACTGCTGAGGCTTCGATGACGTCACGTTTAGACACGTCACCTACGTCGGCGATTCGTACCTGGACGTTGTTTTGTTTCAGTATTTCAGCAATTGCCTCCAGTGAACCCAGAGTGTCGGCTTTCAGGAGTACGCCTTCGATTTGAGTGGTTATTCGTATTTTCTTTATTTCATCTTCGATAATTTTTGCGTATTTTTCAGGCATCTCTCTTGGGCCAACTGCATAAAGTGGGGCTCCTGCAAGAGCTCCTTCCAGGTCAGAGGCTACTATTTTTACTCCCGCTGCGGCGAAAACTGATTCAACTGAGGTGAACTTGTCTCGGGGATCGCGCATCTCGTCAAGTGGCTTGGGCACGAGGATGGCTTTGACTCGGGTTACTATGGGTTTTTCTTTACCTCCGATGACGATGACGTCGTCCTTGTTGAGGGTGCCATCATAGACTATTGAGTTAAGCGTTAGGCCCAGACCCGGTTCTTCCTTGATTTCGAGAACTGATCCCTTGGCGGGTCCCTCTGTTGTCTGCAGCCGCTTCTTGAGATATTGTTGCGTCAACCCGATGAGTACCATCAGAAGTTCTGGAATGCCCTCGCCTGATTTCGCGCTGACTGGAACCAATGCTATAGTTGACGTGAAGTCCCGAACTCGGTCGAACCGATCAGAACTGAAACCCTGTTTTGAGAAAGTTCCCATGATGTCGTAGAGCTTATTGTCCAAGTCTTCTTTAACGAAGGAATCCTGCATTTGGTAGGCTTTCATGAAGGGAGTGTCAGGTTCAGATTTCCAACCTGGTACACGATCTACCTTGTTGACTGCAACGATGAAGGGCGTTTTCCGCGCCTTTAGTATGTCTATGCACTCGTATGTTTGTGCTTCAAAACCTCGCAGAATATCAATCACGAGTATCGCTATGTCTGCGACGCTTCCGCCTCTACGTCGCAAGTTTGTGAAGGCCTCGTGGCCTGGAGTGTCAATAACCAGAAGACCTGGGATTTCGATTCCGCTTTTCATTCGGGCAACTGCTTCTGGACCGATAAGCTTGCTAAGCGTTTCTACGGGAAAGAAGCTGGCTCCTATATGCTGGGTGATCCCACCAACCTCACGAGCGCCTACGGTGGTTTTGCGGATTTTGTCGAGCAACAGAGTCTTTCCGCTGTCCACATGACCAAGAACGCACACAATTGGCTGACGAATAGGCATTTAGGCAAACTCTCTTTGCGAGGCAATACGTTGGGGTGTTTCTTAGATAATGAATCGACGATTAATAAACGCTCAGCCCAAGCCCTCAGATTTTGTCATAGGTTTCTAAGGCTCGAGCAAGGGTTGTGTTTATGCCTTTCAACCCGACAACGGTGAGGGTTAAGAGAACGGTTTCGCGAATCTCTTCACGAGTGGCACCAAGCTTCCTTGCAAAAGGCACATGAGCGAGGGCCGCACCTTCATCGTTAGCCACGATTTTCATACCTATATATAGAAGGTTTTTGGTTTTCGCGTCCAAAGCAGATGGCTTAGCTAACGTGGCGATAAGGTTGTTGAACGCGGCTGCCACGTCGGGGGATTCTTCTTGGAAAATTTGATAGCCTGATTTATCCATTCTGATACCCAATCCTCTTGGGTAAGGAGATGTTTATTGCTTTTGCGCTTTGTCATATCAAGTTTCAGCCGTTATTCGACCGCCAAATAGCATTACCAGAGTTTGTTAGAGCGTAGAGCCCTTAACACTAGCGTTATTATTGATGTTCCCGTTGCTGTTTTTTGTTCGGAGGTCTTTAAGAATTGAATACGCAAACAGGATTAGCCAGAACACGCTTGAAGGGACAAGCAGCAAAGGCAATGAGGCATCCAAGCCTCGACTTATTTCCAACATGGGTCCCAAAACTGCGCCAAACGCGATTATGAGATATATGTTGTGGGTGCAAGGCTGTAGCAGTCTTTTTAGGTCTCCGCTCCAGCACATCAAAGATGTGGCAATGGCAAATAGCAATAGCTCAGCGACTACTTCGAAGAAGCTTCCGACTGGGAGCGTGAAACTGCCAAACCAGTGCTGAGAAACTGGCCATAGCATCTCGATGCCGCCCGTAGGAAAGTCTCCTAGGAGCGGGTGTGAGAGTGCCGCGATATAGTAGGGCAGTGCCTGCTTTCGATAGTACATGAAGAACGGAATCATGAACACCGTTATGGTTATGATAGAATGCGTAGGGCCGCGATGCATGAACAAGCCCATGTTCAAGTTTTGGAGGAGCAAATCGATGTCAGGCAAAATGGAGGCAACAAGCAGCAAAGGCAAATTGAGATCGGTTTTGGTTACCTTGGACGACCCCTTTCCAGCTAAGTATCCGAGGGCAAAATGTCCGATTGCAAACATCTTTTTCCCGCTTTGTTGTTTCGCCAATGTAAAAAGAGACTATTAAATTCAACCATTGCCACTCAAAAAACTCTTAAGCTAGTTGCCTCATTCAAGAAATTATTAAGAAGGTTGATGAAAATGCCTTATTGCACAAAATGTGGAGCGCCGTTGAAAGAAGGAGACAAGTTTTGCCCCATCTGCGGCGAGCCAGCGGCAAGAATTAGCCGAGAAGAATTCACAGTTACCGGAAACAACTTGGTTGACCGAGTTCGAGACCTACTGCATGAAGGCAATGTGACCCGCGTTGTTGTCAAGGATGAGAAAGGTAGCATCCTGCTGGAAATTCCGGCGACAGTAGGTGTTATAGGGACGGTCATCGCCCCGTGGTTAGCAGCCCTAGGCGTAATTGCTGTTTTGGCAGCCAAATGCAAAATTGTTGTTGAAAGAAGAGAATAAATGCCTTCTACTCTGGGGGCTTAACTACAATTAGAAGCGCTCCCGCAACCAGGACTACGAGGCTAAGGAAACCGAAGAACCCTGTGAACAAAGCTAGAGTCGAACCACTAGTTGCAGTGACATAAAGCAACACAATGCTGACTATAATTAGGATTATGCCAACAAGCTTCTCTGCGATGGTTACCCAGAAGTTTCCTTCTTCACTCATGCCAATCCATCCGATCAGGGTTATTGTACAGCTACATAACACCAGAGTATTTTAAATTTCTCATCACTCAAGCGTGGAATATAGACTGGTGCCAAGATCGAAAGGTTCGACCTCGCTTGTTGTTTTGGTTCCTGCAGGTTCTATTCGGACTCAAAGAGCCAGCTTGGCGACTAGCAAAAATCTTTATTCTAATCCGAAGTAAAAGGTCATAAACTGAAGGCTGAAAACCTTGACAGAGAAGAAATCCAGCACTGACACAACTATCGAGACCATAGAACTGGCCAAGGTACACATCTACTCCGAAAACGCACACGAAAAACACACAAGTGCAATAACCAACGCCTACGCATTTTTCCTGGGAATCTTCGTTGTGTTATTCTCGTTTCTTTTGGAGAAGGCAATTCCTCTATCTGGATTCGCCATCGGCTCTGCCGTCCTCTTGGTCGGAACAGTTTACGAAAGATACCTCGTCGAGAAACACTTCAAGAAGGACCTTAACAGAATCTCAGAAATGATCGAACAAATAAAGGCTGGCAAAGAGCTAGGATCGCTGGAGAATTTGCTAAAAAGTTAATTCTGGGGCGTTGCTCATCCGGATGAAAATCTGCTTCAACCGACAGCACTGTTCGGGAAAATATCCCGGTCCCACTTCATCATACTTCACCCCGAGCTTCTTGCAAAGCTCTTTTATGATTACGCTCTCCAATATTGAAGCGGAACCCAACATCTGCCCCCTATCTCTACCCACCAAATTATCTAGCGTATCAACAAAGAGATCCAGTTTGTTGGGAATCTCATGCTTTGGACACCCCTTCCTTTCTAAGTAGCAGTAAATTATCTGCAGGTTAACGTTTCCTAACACAAACGCTATTGTCTCGTCAATGACTTTCAGGAGTTCAACCTCAAATGTCATTAATAGTCACAAGAAGCTCTGATATCGCAATACTTAAGATTTATGGACCGTGCTTCAACAGATTCCAAGCGCAACCATCCGCAACCGCAAAAACTCAAATACCTAAAAAACAAACTCAGAACCCACGAGCAGCGACCAAAAGCCACAACTTTGAATGCATACGAGCAATCATATCGACTACCAATGAAGGGTACTCGAGACGTAATTAGAAAAGCCTATGCAGATTCTATGTTTGAAATTCCCAATAGGCCGGAATATGAATCCAATTCCTATTCCATCAGACTAAGACAACCCACTCCTCCTAAAACTGTCTGGACAATACCCCACGAACGCACAGTTTTCATATTGGAAGACATACTTGTCGGGACAAACCGCCTGGCATTATTGGGACAATGTTTTTCCGTTAGCCGACTCCCGCGCTTACTTCAACCCTCTAGAAAGTCGCTAACCAATAGTCATGACTATACCTGAGCGAAAACGATGCAGTTTTCATGTTGAAAAACCTAATAGTTATAACTATACTTTGGGCAATAGTTATGACTCAAAGTTTTAGTCCTCGAGAACAACCGACCCCTTGTCAAAGTCCAAGAGAATGCCAAAGACTACACTCGGAAAACCCATGCACACTACATGTTTGAAACAACTAATAGTCGGACTAAGCACCAAGCAACAGTGGCGACAACGAATTCGTATTTTACAAAACCTCCGACCCCCCTAGCCAGATAATTGCAACCAATGTCAACCGCAAAGCTGCGACCAACATATTTGTCTTTCAGTCATCAAGAAAAGTGAGCTTTCCCTTGATTATTCTGCGCTATCGCCTCGCCGTCGTTTTGTTTATGGTAAGTGCCCATTTGCACCCTTTGACTATTTAGCAAAATGTGATCCCCCCCTGCAACACCGCACACTGAATAGCCATAACAAAATCCGCAGGCAATTAGTTTGAAAACTAATTAACCTGTTTCTGCAGTTTAGCCACTTTTCTTTTCACGCATTGTTTTGGGTATGTAAGCGCATTGAGGATCTGGCCCCAAGATGTCGCCTGAAAAGTAAAGTGCGGATGTCCGGCAACCGCCACAGATGTCTTTGAATTCGCACACTCCGCATTTGCCTTTCAGGTTTGCTTTGTCTCGAACTTTGGAGAAGAACTCGCTGTTCTGCATGCTTTCCCAGATGCTTTGTAAGGATTGCTTTTTGACGTTGCCGAATCGGTAGGCGTCGTTGTAGCTGCAAGGGATGGCGTCGCCGTTCTCTGCGATGCTCATGAACTTGCCAAAGAAGCATCTTCCAAGGAAGAAATGGTTGAACCAATTGTCCCAGTCCTTAATGCCCCGCTGCTTGGCAACTCTCGCGAAGCTTGGGTAGTAGACATTGATTTCGGGCTTTCCATTGTAAATTCCCATTAGGTCGAACAGTTTATTCCAAGCCCACTCGTACTGCTGGGCAGAAGGACACACCATGCGATTTGCACCGTCGCCGCCGTAAGGTATCATGCCGTGGAAGATTACCCATCTAGCTCCGTACTTCTTTCCCAGGTCCAGGACCTCGACGAAGTCTTTCTCATCTACGTTCGACACCGATTCGCTCACATTAGCGAGAGTATAAACGAGGCAGTTAAGAAGCGTCTCCCGTGAAAGCCTTTCAATAGCTTTAACTGAGCTGGAAAAAGCGCCCTGACCCCGGATAGCATCATTTGTGGCCTTGCCACCGTCGATACTTACAGAAACCTTAACCTCATTCTTCACGATGCTTGCAAGTGACTTTTCGGTAAGCAGACGTCCATCCGTTATGATGCTGGCGTTCATACCCACTTTTCTTGCGTAGGCAATTACGTCGAAAAGGTCACTTCGCAAAAGGGCTTCACCGCCAGTTATGCCAAAAAAGCTTGCGCCAAACTCGTAAGCCTGATCAACGGTGCGTTTCGCGTCGGCGGTGCCAAACTCATGAGGAAATGCTGGTTTCCCGGCGGAAGCGCAGTGGACGCAGTTGAAGTTGCAGCCAAACGTGCATCTCCAAGGTAGAATATACAGTGGACCCTTTCGTTGCATGCCTAGTCAAGCCCACGAATGTTATTTAACTCTTCACGCGAGCACGTACGAAAAACAAAGTTGACCTTAAGGGCAGTTTGACGCAGAATAACTTTTTAAGTCGAGATGGAGCCCATCCTAAAGGAAGCTTCCGCAATGAAGACCGCACTTATCTTGTATTACTCAAGCACAGGCAACACAGAGAAAGTCGCTCAAGCTCTCCGTCTCGGCTTGGAAAACGCAGGCCTGCTGGTCACTCTTAAAAAGCCCCAGGAAGCTGCTAACGTTGACTACTTCGACTTCGACCTCGTTTGTGTAGGTTCACCAGCAATTCAATGGCATCCCGCGAAACCTTTGGACGACTTGCTCAAAGCCAAACTGAACATTTATCGCGAACTAAGAAAGATTAAGCCATCAGCCCCTAAAATTGAAGGAAAAAACTCGTTAATCTTTATCACTTACAGCGGTCCACACACAGGACTAGATGAAGCAACTCCAGCAGGGAAATACATAGCCCAATTCTTTGCCCACATAGGGTTCAACATCATCGACGAATGGTACGTCCTAAGCGAGTACCTCGGAAACACGGAGAAAAGCACCCAAGGCAAAATGGGCGATATACGAGGGAAACCTTCAGCGGAAGACCTACTAAAAATAATGCAAGACGCCCAAACTTTGGCGTTGAAAATTTAGACTAATCTGCTCTGCTTAGTAACATCGGCTCATCCTGTTTTTCCCTATCAACCACAAGCCTGCCATCACAAATAACCTTCTCCACCAAGTTCACGCCAACGCTGTAGCCTAGAAATTTGTGGTTTGGCGCATTCAAAACAAGAACATCTGCCTGCTTCCCAACTTCCAAACTACCCACTTCACCAGCTCGACAAACGGCGTGAGCAGCGTTAATCGTAGCGGCCGTAATGGCTTCAGCAGGAACCAGGCGCATAAAGTGACAAGCCATTGCGATCGAAAGCTGTTGGTTTGGAAGATACAAACTCGAGTTAAAACCCGACCCCAAAGCTACGGCCACGCCTGAATTAATCATATGCCGAGCGTTGGCGTATTTGTCAATCATCTGACTAAAAGTAGCCGCAGGAAGCAAAACTGCAATTACGCTTTTCTCCGCCATAGCCTTTATGCCAACAGAAGAAGCGTAGTTTAAGTGGTCTGCAGAAACAGAGCCCACAGCAGCTGCTGCTTCTGCGCCTCCAAACGCGCTCATGAAGTCAGCATGCATTTTAGGCTTTAATCCGATGCTCTTTGCCGCAGTCAGAATTCGTTTGGATTGCTCAAGGTTAAAGATTCCACGTTCACAAAAAACATCGCAAAACTCGGCAAGGTCAGAATTCGCCACTTGAGGAATCCCTTCTTCGATTATGAGATTCACAAATTCGTCAACGTTGTTACGGTAATCAAGCGGAACGGCGTGTGCACCCATGTAAGTGGAGACCACGCCTGCGCAATGCAGTTGATTAAGCCGTTTTGCGACGTTCAGAATCTTAAGCTCGCCATCTGTTGTTAGACCATAGCCGCTTTTCGCTTCTAATGTTGTGGTTCCATGCGCCAGCATTGTATCTAATCTTTCAAGACCAAGATCAACTAGTTTTTCCGTTCGCGTGTTCCGCGTTTCCTTAGCAGTTTTCAACATGCTGCCGCCGGAATCAAGAAGCTCAGCGAATGAAGCGCCTTCAACCTTCATTTGGAACTCATCTTCCTGAGAACCAGCAAAAACCAAATGCGTGTGAGGGTCTACAAACCCGGGAAGGACTGTTTTACCCTTTGCACTTAGGATATACTCGCCACGATATGCCTTTGTTATGTCGTGGGTTTTGCCCACCGCTACGATCTTACCCGCACGTATTGCCAGCGCCCCATCTCGAATTATTCCGAGCTCGCGCATGTCCTTTCCTTTTCGAGGAGCTTGACTACTTCCAGACAGGGTCAGGAGTTCTTCCGCGTTCACTATTAGAATATCTGCGCTCTCGCGGGCCCTTCCCTTCTGTGCTTTGCTCGTTAATCTTAGCCTCTCCTACCTTTCTTCGAAACGAAAACCGTGGACAAGTGGAACTTCACAATGTTGACTTGAAATGCGATGTGACAGTCTGGTCACGCTTCACCTGTCAACTTTTGAAACGGTTAGACCTTAATTGCCCAACACGGTAATATATCTTGCCCAAGAAAAATACATGCTCACCAGAACCCAAACTTTAAACTCTCAAAATGCTAAAAGTTTGACACAAATCGAGGCACATGTATTGTCTTCGAACGAACCCAAATTTGAAGTCCCCACATGGAAGCACGTATATGACATGCTGCTCAGGCTCGCAAACAAAATCCGCAACGACAACCTGCAGCCCGATGTTATCGTCGGCGTTTCCCGAGGCGGTTGGGTTCCCGCACGGCTGTTGTCAGACTTTTTGGAAAACCCAAACCTGGCAAATGCAAGAGTCGAATACTACAAAGGGATAAATGAAACCGAAAAATCACCGAGGTTGACACAATTTTTAAGCACCGACGTCAGAGGAAAAACAGTACTAGTTGTCGACGAGGTCGCCGATCGGGGCGAAAGCCTCAAACTAGCAAAGGAGCACGCTTCTGAGCAAGGCGCTCGTAATGTAAAAACCGCCACAATATACTGCAAGCCCTGGAGCAAATTTAAACCCGATTATTACGGCGAGGAGACAGGCCGTTGGATAGTTTTTCCATGGGAGATTAAAGAAACAATAAAGCTTATTTGCAAAACACACAAGACCGACCTTTCAGTAGCTCAAGCAGAGCTTGCCGAGCTTTCTAAATCAGGTGTCTCGAAACGATTAATTAGCCATTTTCTAAAGGAGTTCTCTGACTTCAAACATGCGAAGCCATCTTGAAGAGTATGGAAAATTTGTTGAAATCACTGGGTTCAGAAACGTTCGGGTTAAAGATGCAAAGGGTCTTTCCAAAACCCTAATAGACAAATTCCCTGTAGACTGCGATGTTCAGTTCTTCGACGCAAATTTGGTGGCGACTTGGCAGCACCTGTACTTCGCCGTTCTTAATGCGCTCATGAACATAGAGACCGAGCGCTGTATCTCCAAAAGCATCGCAGTGGAAACCGTGCTCTACGCGTCTGCACAAAGGCAAATCCGAAAAGCCATAGACTTCATCGGTTTGAAACCTAAGTCTGAAAATGCGGCTATTGTTGTAGTATGTAACAACGAAGAATCGGGTGGAGCAGTTATTGAAGCAGCGTCGGCACTTCTTGGGGCAGTGCCGGATGAATCAGTTCTCGAGCTATCAAAGGTCAAAGCTAATCTGATAAGAAACGCCTTTGGAATTGGCGAGGCTGAATTAGATGCTTCAATATCGCGAGGAGTAAACAAAGATCAGGCCCTAGTCGAGCTGGTCGTGGAGCGTGTGGCTTTGCTTTCTACCCGGCTTTAGATGTCAAAGCATTTTTTCTTTCAGCACAGAAATGAGGTCTGTCGGCTTAAGAAGAGAGATACCTGTGTATGCACCGAGGACCTCTACGAGCACTACCTTGTCAGGTTTGTCCAGATCAACTTTGTTTTTAATGTCGGTGGCGATGGCTTCGATTAAGTCGCGAGTGTGAATACTGGTGAAACGTTTCTCTACGGTCACGCGGAAAGTTTCGCTAGCTGTCATCTTCGAAGTGAGCTCCGCTGCAGCCGCTCTGATTTCTTCAAGGTTTGTGTGCACCACTTTTTGGACCGGGATTATTCTGAGGCCGTATCGGAATTCGTATGGTTTCTCCTGCAACGTGGCTCGAAACTTCTCCACAGCGACAACTGGATCCAAAGCCGTTTTGGCCACGACCAATCCTCTAATGCCTGTTCTATCGGCTTTTGCTTCGGCATCTCCGGCTTCTTTAAGCAGAAACTCGAGTTCGAAGACCATTTGGCGTTCGTTTCCTCGCATAGTAGACGCCAGCAGGTTAAAGTCTGAAAGCAATTTCGGTAGCTCCGCCAATGTTTGGTGCGGCGAAGCTTATTTCTGTTTGTGATAATAAAAAAAATCCCTTCTGCGATGGGTCAGTGTTAGTTTGGCTAATTTCAACGCCCTTGTGGGCTCCTAGCCGTCGCCTCACATCATTCCCAATAACCTTCGGTGGGCTGAGGATTTATCCATTTTGATGGCTTGCGTTCGCCTTGCTGGGGGGTTCTGGGCTAGAAACTGGAGCGAAAACATGTGGATTCTCCTTTGTGGTTTGCGATTTTGTACGTCATTTGACGTAAGACAATGTTTAAACCGTTCTGTGGTAAGGTAACCATTACTAGAGTGTTTGTGAGGTGAAAACTAAAATGGTTTTTATCGAAGAAGATGAAGAATGGGAAGAAGGCGAGGAAGAAGAGTGGGAAGAAGAAGAATGGTAAACTTGCTCCAAGGCGTTTTCGCTTGTAACGTCTTTTCTTTTCAGGATTAATTATTCTCGACTTTTGGCATCCTTATTTTGTTTTAGATTCCTTAGAATAGCCACATTTCGGAAACTGACACTGGCAAGCATTAAGTTCACGGAAAACGGGCGCAGCAGCCGGGTTATTATTTATAACTGTCTATTTTCTTTTGATATCCGAATATCCATGACCCGCATAGCCGTAATGGACCACGACAAGTGTAAACCGAAAAAATGCAATCAACTATGCATCAAGTATTGTCCTATGGTCCGTAGCCGAGTGGAAGCCATTCGATATGAAGAAAACAAAATCGTCATAAGCGAAAAACTCTGTAGTGGATGCGGCATATGCGTCAAAAAATGCCCGTTCAAGGCTATTAGTATCGTTAACCTTCCTGACGAACTTGAAAAAGATTGCAGCCACCGTTTCGGCCCAAATGCTTTCAAACTCTTCCGTTTGCCTCAGCCTTCGCCGGGAACTGTCCTGGGATTACTTGGTCAAAATGGAATAGGAAAAAGCACTACTCTAAAGGTTCTCTCGGGCGAAATCAAGCCAAACCTGGGCAATTTCCAGAACCCGCCTGACTGGAACACAATTATCCAATTCTATCGCGGCTCTTCGCTCCAAGACTATTTCCAGAAAATGAGCCAAGGTGACA
>Ga0335070_10004990_pt1 | contig 15570 bp, 14 predicted proteins | sample Lox_Sample_13_FD_206722 | JGI IMG/M metagenome (GOLD analysis project Ga0335070, IMG submission 206722) | Soil microbial communities from Loxahatchee National Wildlife Refuge, Florida, United States - Lox_Sample_1.3 | ecosystem: Environmental > Terrestrial > Soil > Wetlands | place: USA... | reverse complement strand
AATCATCCTCTCCGTCGGATACAAGCTCCTCATCGCATGGTTGGATGCCGGAATTCCGAGTACTCACCGAGATACTGCATCAAGCACAGCGGCGGCATAAGCGCCGAGGACAACTGAGCATTTGGAGGCTTATTTTCGCCTCGATGAGCCCCCCTCTCGCACTTTCCACACGAAGGACCCGCCCTCGCTTAGGTACCGTGGTAACCTTTCGTCACCACCACAGGTAGTAAGATGTTTACAATTCAGCTCAAGCTGGAGGGGAGCGTTCATGTCGGCCCAAGGGTCAGCGCCTCGTGCGACTCTGGACTTGAAGGTCAAAGTGTGGGGAATGGGCAGTAACAACCAGCCCTTTTTCCAGAACGCCATCGCCCAAAACATAAGCGCAACCGGTGCATGCGTTTACGGCATTGAACCCGATTTGAAGGTCGGCGATGTCATCGGCGTCCAGTACGAAGGCAAGAAAGCCCGCTGCAAGGTCATCTGGGTTGTGGATGCCGGCGCCCTCAAGAAAACTCAAGTCGGCCTGCAATTGGTTCAGGACCAGGATTGCCCCTGGATCTCAGCGCTCCCCGCCGAAATGAAAAATGAAGAGCGCACCCAGCCACGCCACGAAAACCGCCGCAAGTTCCTCCGCCACAAGATCTCTTACCCCCTTGAATTGCGCGATGAGCGCGTCAACACCCCGCTTCGTGTCAATGCAACCGACATTAGCGGGAACGGCTGTTATGTTGAAACTGTCATGCCGCTTCCGGTTGCAACTGCACTGCGCGTCGATCTATGGATCGGCGAGGAACGCCTCTCGCCGAGCGCTGTCGTGCGCACACGCGATCCCGGCGTCGGCATGGGAATCGAATTCACAGGTTTGCCCGAAGAGTCGAAAAAGCGGTTCCAGGCTCACCTCGACAAGTTGGATACCTCCAGCGCAGCTCTAGGCGCGGGACCCAAGAGCTCCCTTTAACTCGCAGGCCATAACCCCTGCCCGCTTCTCGTGTAAAATCTGCATCTACCGCCTACATCCGCCATCGAATCACAGAACAAGCGGTGCGAATCTGCTTTCATGAAAATCGGGATCACGTGTTACCCAACCTACGGTGGCAGTGGCGTAGTGGCGACGGAGCTAGGCCTCGAACTCGCCCATCGCGACCACGAAATTCATTTCATCTCTTATGCCCAGCCGATCCGCTTGCGTGGTGACGACGAACCAAACATTCACTTTCACGAAGTCGAGGTTTCCCGCTATCCCCTGTTCGACTATCCACCCTACGATCTGGCATTAGCGACTCGCATGGCCGAGGTTGCACAGCTCTACGATCTCGACCTGCTCCACGTGCACTATGCGATCCCTCATTCCGTAAGCGCTTTGCTCGCCAGACAGATGCTGGCAGCTGGTCCGCGCGGGAAACGCCTGCCCTTCGTAACCACTCTTCACGGAACTGACATCACACTCGTGGGACTCGACCGCTCCTATCTCCCCATCACGCGCTATTCCATCGAACAAAGTGACGGCGTCACCGCGATTTCAAACTATCTCAAGGACCGCACCCAGCGTGTCTTTGATGTGAAAAACAAAATCGAGGTGATCTACAACTCAGTGAACTGTGACGTGTACTACCGCAACACGGAACTGGCCGATCAACTGCGTCGCGAATACGCTCCTGATGGCCAGCGCGTTCTCGTTCATCTCTCGAACTTCCGGCCGGTCAAGCGTGTGAACGATGTGATCGAGATTTTTGATCGGGTGCGAAAAAAGATTCCTGCGAGGCTGTTGCTCATCGGCGATGGCCCGGACCGATCTGTTGCCGAGTGGTCAGCCGTTCAAAAGGGCATTCACGACGACGTGCTATTTCTCGGCAAGCAGGATCAGATTTACGAGAAGCTCTCGATCGCCGACATCATGTTGTTGCCTAGTGAACTCGAATCTTTCGGCCTGGCCGCTCTGGAGGCAATGGCCTGCGAGGTTGTTCCGATCTCGACCCGGGCTGGCGGCATACCCGAAGTTGTCGATCATGGAACCAGCGGGTATCTGGCGGATGTTGGGGATGTAGAAACAATGTCCCGCTACGCCATCGAACTACTCAGTGATGAGAACCATTTGCGGGAAATGGGAAAGCGCGCGCGTGCCGTTGCGATGGAACGATTCTGCTCAACGAAGATCGTGAAACAGTACGAGGATTTTTACCGCCGCATACTGGAACGCTCGGCGTAGAAGCCTTCAGGCACCGAACTGGTGGCCTCCACCAAAGGCAGCCGAATCCGAATCAAAGTTCCCTTCCCTTCATGGCTGTCGATAGTCATCCGCGCAGTATCGCCGTACAAGACCTGCAGCCGCTCCGAGATATTCGCCATTCCGATTCCCATCCCCGACCAACTGCTGCTCTCTTCTAGCTGAGCTCCCCCCATCCCGACGCCGTCATCCTCCACCTCGATGATCAAACGTGAATTGGTGACCCGGCTTCGCAGAAAGATGGTTCCTCCGTCGATCTTCGGAGAGAGACCATGCTTGATGGAATTCTCAACCAGCGGCTGCAACAGCATGCTCGGGACGACAACATCCAGCGACGCTGGATCGAGTTCCTTCACCACGTGCAGTTTCTCGCGCCCGAAACGAACCACCTCAATATCGAGATAGTTGTCGATAAACTCAAACTCGTCCCGAAGCTGTGCGAACGCTTCGCCGCTGCTCAGCAGTCGCCGTAGAATCGTCGCCAGCTTCGTGATCATTTCGCGCGCCATGTCAGGATCGAATCGTACCAACGACGAAATGGAATTCAGCGTATTGAACAAAAAATGCGGATTGATCTGGTTTTGCAGCGCTTCCATCCGCGCATGCAGAAGTAATCGTTCCTGCTCTTCCAGCTTGATCTGGATGCGAACGCTGTTGAACACCTTGATCTCGATCCCGATCGCAGCCACGGTAGCCGCATAGATCAGCGCCATCACCCAATAATTGCCAGGACTTTCGATACTGTAGAAGTGATTTGGAAAGCTTCTGGCCAGTTCCGTCTGCACAAACCGCAGGCCCACGATGGTCCAGAAGAACATCACCTGCCAATCAAACAGCCGCGGACGCGGCAGGTTCCGCCGAATGAGCCGGAAAATGCTCTGGTCAATAAAAGGAGAAAACGACCAGATGTCATCTTTATCTCGGGCCATCGTGCGAAGCTGGCCAGCAAGAAAACCCGAGAGCACATGAAACGGCATCGCTGCCCATTCGAGGTGAACGAGCGCCGGAACACTCACGAGCGCCCCGCCCAGTGACCCCGCCCAGCGACCGCCGATCACCCCGAGCAACATCGCTGTTTCGAAGCTGACGTCGCTTGCCTGGAAACTGGGTTGCGAAATTCGAATCAATACGCCGAGCATAATCGGCAGCGCGAACCACAGAACCAGGTACATCTTCTGCCGGAACGTGCGTTCTTCCCGGAACAGCAGCCTCTTGAATTCCTTGGAACGCACCAATGTGCTCGACACAGCCGCAGCTACGCCCAGTTTGATCAGAAGATTGATGAGAATGAGACGCGGTTCCATGCAGTCGATTCGCGAGCGGGCCACAAGTGCGTATTTCAGCCGGACGCTTCAAAAACTGTAGCACGCCCTAGCTTCAGTAGCCTTTGTGTTTATCCACCACATGCTCCAATGGCTGATTCGCCAGATATCGTCGTAGATTGCCCGAGAAATTCTCGTAATGTCTCTGCCAAAGCTTGTCGGTGATTCCTGCCGTGTGAGGCGTGATCAGAAGATTCTCAATATCCCACAATGGAGAATCCGCCGGCAGCGGCTCTTCGTCAAAAACGTCAAGAGCAGCGCCAGCGATCCTCTGCGCTCGGAGAGCTTCTGCAAGTGCGGTTTCATCGACTTGCTGCCCACGTCCAACATTGATCAGATAAGAATCCGGCTTCATGACTGTAAAGCGCTCTGCGTTCATCAACTTTGTAGTCTGCGGCGTCAGAGGCGCAGCTAGTACCACGAAATCGGACTGCCGCAACACGTCATCAAATTGAGAACCCGAATAAACTGAATCCACTCCCTCCGGTTTCTCTTTCTTCACATGTTCGCGAACGGCAAGCACACGCATTCCCAGCCCTGATGCCATCCGCGCCACCCGGCGTCCTATGCTGCCCAGTCCCACGAGTCCAAGTGTCGCCCCGGAAATCTCCTTCGGATGTGTCCGTTTGCTCCATATGCTTTCCTTACCCCATTCATGCTTGCGTTGGAGTGCGGTAGCCTGCGGGATCTTCTTCGCCAGCGCAAAGATCAAGGCCATCACATGCTCCGCCACAACCGGACCATGCACCTCAGTCGAATTGGTAAGCACAACATCACTGTTCACAAGCTCTGGAAACAAGAACTGATGGACGGCAGCGGTCGGCGTGTGGATCCAACGTAACTTTTCGCATACTACAAATTGCTCGGGGCGAAGTGAGAGCGTGAAAACAATTTCAGCGGCGCGAAGATTCGGCTCGAGCCCCTCGTAAGAATCCCGGTGGACAATCGCCAGTTCAGGAAATTCCTGAGCCAGCCGCTGCGAGAACCAGGCAGGCGCCCTCCACAACTCGAACCGATGATGGACCACGATTAATAGATTCATGGCGGATTTCCGAGGAGAACCTTCGCGGATCAATGAGGCTCAGAGGAATCTCTAGCCGAACGCCAATTCTTTCGCCCGTTGGGCAGCCTTCACCACGGCTTTGATAAGCGTCACGCGCAACTTCCCTTCTTCCAATTCCATGATCGCATCGATCGTGCAGCCCGCCGGTGTCGTCACTGCATCCTTCAATAAAGCCGGATGATCCCCGGTCTCGAGCACGACCTTCGCCGCACCCAGCGTGGTCTGCGCGGCCAGCAAAGTCGCAATATCCCGTGGCAGGCCGACTTTTACTCCAGCTTCAGCTAGCGATTCCAGGATGATGTAGATGTACGCAGGCCCACTCGCCGAAAGCGCGGTCACGGCATCCATGTGCTTCTCATCAACGACGACCGTGCGCCCCACTACATCGAAGAGATGACTGGTCAGCGCCACATGCTGCGCCGTCGCATGCTTGCCTTTGCAGATCGCCGTCATCCCAGCGCCCATCAAGCACGGCGTGTTGGGCATGGCGCGGATTACCGGAACGCTCGGCGGAAGATTCTTTTCAATCATCGATGTCGGAACCGAAGCCGCCACCGAAATGATCAGCTGCTTGGGTCCAACATGCCGGCTGATCTCCCGCACTACTTCCTCTACCACCTGCGGCTTCACCGCAATCACGATGATGTCCGCATCCTTGGCCGCTTCCACATTGTCGGTACCGACCTTGACTTTCAATTTTGCCGACAATGCCTTCGCACGCTCCGGATGCGCCACGGTCGCGGACGTAGCCTTCGGACTCAATGATCCGTTCTTCAACAACGCCTGCAGAATGATGCCTCCCATTTTCCCGGCACCGAGAAACGCCACTTTCTTGTCTTTCAGGTCAGTTCCCATAATTTTCCTTGATGTGAAGAGAAAGCCTCGCCTAGACATTATCAGAGGCTCTGCAACTGCGCGCGACTTAGCGGGTAGCGACCTGCGGCTGCTTCTGCATCCAGTTCCACGCCGTACTTACGATTTCCTCGAGGCCACGCGCCGCCTTCCAGCCCAGCAACTGCTGCGCCTTCCCCGGATTCGCCACCAACGCTGGCGGGTCGCCTGCACGCCGCGCTACTTTCTTGTGAGGAACTGATTTTCCGGTCACCTTCTCAACCATCGAAATTACTTCCTGCACCGACGCTCCCTTTCCGGTTCCGACATTCACGGCGAAGCTTGGCTTCCCCGCCGATAAATGTTCGAGAGCCTTCACGTGCACGCTCGCCAAATCATTCACGTGAATGTAATCGCGAACGCAGGTTCCATCCGGCGTGGGATAATCCGAACCAAAGATTTGCAGCGGCGGCATCGTCCCCGCAGCCGCTCCGAGCGCAAGCGGTATCAAATGCGTTTCTGGCTCGTGCAACTCCCCGATCTCGCCGCTCTCGTCCGCTCCCGCTGCATTGAAGTAGCGCAGGCTGGCATACCGGAAATCATATGCCCGATCGTAAGATTCCAGCGCCAGTTCAAAAAACAATTTCGACATTCCGTATGGATTCACCGGCTGCCGCGGAATATTCTCCTCGATTGGAACCTTCGCCGGTTCGCCATAAACTGCGCACGTCGACGAAAAGACGATCTTCTTCACTCCCGCATCCAGCGCCGCATTCAGCAGAGATAGTCCACCCTCCACGTTATTGTGGAAATACTTCCGGGGATTCTTCACCGATTCACCCACATAAGCGGAGGCCGCGAAATGCATGATCGCATCGACTCTGGAAAGCACACCGGCCAAAGTCTTCGCGTCGAGTACGTCTCCCTTCACCAGTTCAAATCCCTTGGCGAAAAACTCGTAACCAGTACTGAGATTGTCGAAGATGATGACTTCATGCCCGGCACGCTTCAGCGCACGAGCGGTATGACTGCCAATGTAACCGGCGCCTCCAATGACAAGTACGACCACAGCGGCTTCCTTTCTGACGCTGATCTCGAGAAGAACTCCAATTGTACAAAACAGTGCGGTAAAGCGGTTAATCCAGCTCAATACTGACATCTTTGAGTGCTAGGATAAACGCAGTCCACTGAACATCTGCCGTTGTCTTCCGGCCCATTGAGGTTATTCGTTATGGAGCAATTAGCCGACAAGAAATGCATCCCCTGCACGGGAGTTGTCCCGGCCCTGAAAGGCAAAGCCCTCGAGAAACTCCATCAGCAGTTACCCCTGTGGGATGTAGCAGACGAACATCATCTCGTCCGCGAATTCCGCTTTCCAGATTTCAAGCAAGCTCTCGCATTTGTAAATCAGGTCGGCGAAATCGCCGAAGCGGAAGGCCATCATCCCGACATTCTTCTGAGGTGGGGTAAAGCCGAAATCACAATCTGGACGCACAGAATAGACGGCCTAACCGAAAGCGACTTCATCCTCGCCGCGAAAATCAATCGCTTGTCGCACACTTGATCTCTGCGTTCTCAGCGGCCGTTCTCCGCGTCCTCAACGGTCAAAGATTTTCGGGGTTGCCGTTCACAGTAGCTTTTCAGGTCAACGTAAAACTTCCGTGCTCCCTGCTCGATGAGCGAGCCAACCGCGAGCCCCGCCATTCGGGAAAATGTTCCGATAAATTCCAGCTGCGTCCGAATCTCAGTAACGCTCTCCGACACTGCCTTGAACTCTATCTGGCTGAGAAGCGTAATTCCCCCAAAGTGGCTGATGTAATCAATGCGCCGATACGGCTCGAAATGCGTAATCACCTGATCCACTACTGCCCCGTAAGACTGCTTCGCCTCGAAACGCATGCGGCTGTCGACCTCCCACGGCTTGCCCTCGGTCCAGGCAAGCTTCCTGATATCCGACCAGGCCCACGTGTCAGGTTGTGTGTAGACATCAAAGACAAATTTCAGCGGACGATTGATGGTGACGCAAATATCGGAGCGGCCCATGCAGGAGCTCCTTCAATCAGATATCGCAGGGGAGGCGATCGGGCTGAAGCAGTGTAGGGGAAAAAACGGTCCGCCGCAATCTAGACGACCGGCGAAGGTTTTTTGACATATCGTGTTCGCAGTACCCACGCCATTAGTCCAGCTGGAATGACCATGAAGATACCAGTTCCCGTCGCCATTGTCCTAGCGGGGATTCCCATATCGAGGAACCGCCCGCACAGATAAGCGGTGGTAGCAAATGTAAAGCTGGCCAATCCCAAATCCGCCGAAAACACTCGTCCGCGGAAACGATCTTCGGTGCGAAGCTGCAACAACGTCGTCGAAAATACCCAAACCGTGGATCCTCCAGCATGCGCCAACATCGCGCACGCCGAGGCCAGCCATACCGTTCGGCTGATGCCAATCAGTCCATACCCGAATGCAATCGTGATGTAACCGAGCAGAATCCCCAGACGCAGGCGGTGGTCATTGTGTCCAGCCCAGCGTGCCGAGATTAAAGGGCCCACAAGCGCGCCGAGTCCGCGCCCACCCAGCAAAATGCTCATGCCCAGCATGGCGCCGCTAGCCGAATCGAGACCGTGACGATGTACGGCAAATTCCCCGGCTCCCAACACAGTGAAGATCACCCAGCTAGGGCCTACCATCAACTCCCCAGCTTTGGCAAAGACAGCCGGCAGCAACGTAGGATGACTCCGGATGTAGTCAATTCCCTCTTTGATCGGCGAGAAGTCTACGAGGTCCCGCGCTCGCAATGGAGTTCCACTTTCAGCATGCGGCTCGCGAAAATGCATTCCTCCAATGAGCAGCGCAGAAACCAGGAAAGACAACGCATTCAGAACGAATGCAGCGTTCCTGCCAAGAAATGCTGCGACCACACCACCAACGGAAGCTCCTATCAACAGATTTACCGACCATGTGGCCGACGAGAGCGTGTTCGCCACCAGCACTTCTTCCGAAGCGGCAATGTTCGGAATTACTGCGCTCCGTGCCGGCTCAAAGAATGCAGCCATCGTCGTTTCCGCCAGCAGCAGCGGATACACCAGCCACACCATCGACGCTGACCGCACCAACAACATCATCAGCACAACCGCACAACGGATCAGATCCGCGGCGATCATCACGTGTTTGCGCTTGATTCGATCGTTCACGACACCGGCGGTCGGCCCCACCAGAGTCTGCGGAATCACTTGCAAAACAAGCGCCAGCGCCACAGACCCGGCATGCCCCGTCAATTGCAATAGGAGCGTGTAAATCGACAGCGTATAAAACCAGTCGCCAATCTCAGAGACGATCTGCGCAACCCAAAGCCGCCGGAAATTCGAGTTCCGGCCGACCAGCCGCGCGTAAGAACGCAACGTAATCGTCGCAATTTCGCGTTCGGGCTTCGGGTCCATCAGGAGTGCATAGGGTAACCGTTGCGATCGACTCTGAGCAAAAGCGGGGAGTAATGCGATGAGGTTGTCACCAGATAACAGCTCTCAAAACGACTCTTGTCATTCCGACAAGTCGCGCAGAGAGGGCGGAGGAATCCGTTGTCCCGTCCCACACCACGGGATTGACTGCGCCCTATCGATTAACCTACGATGCACCGCTGGCTCACACTCCGGCCCCATCCTCGTCCATATCTCAACTCGGAGGAATTCATGAGACGGACTTTCGCGCTACTCGTAGCTCTGTTTGCGGCGGCCCCATCATTTGCACAGACTGATTACGTCACTCCTAATGAAAGTCTGGTAGCCGAAGGCATTCCGCAGATCCCGGCGTCGCTGGCCGAGTCCGTCCGCCGTTACAGCGAATTCCGCGCCGCTTTTCTATCCAGTTGGCACCCGACGAAACGCGAAATGCTGATCGGAACTCGCTTCGGCGACACTAATCAGATTCATCAAGTGAAATTCCCTGGCGGTGCGCGCACTCAACTTACGTTCTTCCCAGACCGCGTCGCGGGAGCCGCCTATCAGCCAGTGAATGGCGACTCCTTCATGTTCATGAAAGACATTGGCGGCGGAGAGTTCTTCCAGATCTACATCTACGACCTCAAGACCGGCGACATAACCTTGCTCACCGACGGCAAATCGCGTAACACCGACCCGCGCTGGTCCTATCAGGGAGACCGCATTGCTTACGGCTCAACCAAGCGCACCGGGAACGACGTCGATATCTGGGTCGTCAACGCCAAAGATCCTGCTAGCGCGCGCATGGTCGCGCAGATGGAAGGCGGCGGATGGGGCATTTCTGATTGGTCGCCCGACGGAAAGCAACTCCTCGTGACCAACGAAATCTCAGCTGCAGAAAGCTATATCTGGCTAGTCGATGTTGACTCCGGAAAGAAAGACCTCCTCACGCCGAAGGCGGGCACGGAGACGGCAGAGCGCGGCAATGCCCGTTTTTCCAAAGACGGCAAGGGCATCTACCTCGCCACGGACGAAGGCTCTGAATTTCAGCGTCTCACCTATCTCGATCTCGCCAGCCGTAAAACCACCGTCCTCACGCCGAACTTGAACTGGGACGTCGGTGAAGTAGATCTCTCTGACGACGGCCGTTGGCTCGCGTTTGCGGCCAACGAAGACGGGATCAGCAAGCTGCACGTACTCGATACCCAGACGAAGAAAGAATCCGCCGTTCCCAAACTTCCGGTTGGCGTAATCTTCGGCCTGCAATGGCGAAAGCACAGCCGCGATCTCGGATTCACTTTAACTACCGCCAGCCAACCGTTCGATGCCTATTCAATCGATATGGCCAGCGGCAAAATCGAACGCTGGACTTTCAGCGAAACCGGCGGCCTCGACACCTCCGGATTCTCCGAGCCGCAGCTGATTCACTGGAAATCATGGGACGACCGTTCCATCTCCGGATTCCTCTACAAGCCCCCGGCGAAGTACACCGCAAAGCATCCCGTGATCATTGATATCCACGGCGGACCCGAAGGTCAGACGCAGCCGGACTTCCTCGGCCGCGACAACTACTTCATCAATGAGCTTGGCATCGCGATGATTTACCCGAACGTGCGCGGATCAACAGGCTACGGCAAGACCTTCCAGAAACTTGATAACGGATTCCTGCGCGAGGGCTCGTATAAAGACATCAATACTCTGATCGACTGGATCCAGACGCAACCTGATCTCGACGCCAACAAAATCCTGATCACCGGAGGCAGCTATGGTGGCTTTATGACTCTGGCCGTCGCTACGAATTACAACGATCGCATCTGCTGCTCAGTTGATGTCGTCGGCCCGTCGAACCTGGTCACATTCCTCGAACACACCTCGGGATACCGCAAGGACCTCCGCCGCGTAGAGTACGGAGACGAGCGCGATCCAAAGATGCGGGAATACCTCGAATCGATCGCACCCGCCAACAAAGCGAAGAACATCACCAAACCGCTATTCGTAGTGGTCCGGAAGAATGGAACACAAGTGTGGTGGCTTTTAGCCAAAGACGAAGGACACGGCTTCGCCAAAAAGAAAAATCGCGACTACCAGTTCTACGCTACGGTGGAATTCATAAAGGAGTTTTTACTGAAATAAGAGAGGAGGGTTTTCTTAGCACTCTTCGCGGAAACCTTAGTGTCCTTCGCGGTAAGGCTCTCTTAAGCGACAGGCCCCGGTACGCCGGCCGTTATGCCCGCAGCTTTCGTTTCAGATCGTCGGCAATCTGCTTGCCATGAAACCGCCCGTTCTCGATAAAGATTTCGTTCGTCCGCGACCCCGCAACAATCACGCCAGCCACATAAACTCCGTGCACATTGCTTTCCAGCGATACGGGGTCGCAAACCGGTCTGCATTGCTGCTCCGACAATTCGATTCCCATACTCCGCAGGAAATCGTAGTCCGGATGGTACCCAATCAGCGCCAGTACGAAGTCATTTTTCAAACGAATTGGCCCGTGCGGTGTCACTACTACAACGTGATCGATCCCGATCTCCTGCACCCAGCTATTGAAATAGGCCTCAATTTCGCCCGCTTTGATGCGATTCTCCAGATCCGGCTTGATCCAGTACTTCACATGATGGTGAAGCTGCGACTCGCGATGAACAAGGCTCACTCGTGCGCCATGCCTCCACAAATCAAGCGCCGCAATCGCCGCCGAATTTTTTCCTCCGATCACCATCACGTCCGTGTCGTAGTACGGATGCGGCTCGCCGTAATAATGCGATACCTTCGGCAGATCCTCGCCAGGAATATTCAACTTGTTCGCCAGATCGTAATAACCGGTCGAAACAATCACCTTCTTCGCGGTATAGTCATGCGGACGTCCCGCCCGGTCGGTCGCCGTGACGGTAAAGTTTCCGTCCTCGCCCATCACGGTCTTCACCCACTCATACTGCCGCACATCCAACTGATAATGTTCGGAAACTTTCCGGTAGTACTCCAGCGCCTCTTCACGGGTCGGCTTTTGCTGCGCGGTTGTGAAAGGAATATTCCCAATTTCCAGCAACTCCGGCGTCGTGAAGAACACCATGTTCGCCGGATAGTGAAACAACGAATTCACCAGGCATCCCTTGTCGACAACGATTACCTTTAGCCCGGCAATCTGTGCCTCGATTGCGCACGCCAAACCCGTCGGCCCGGCGCCGATCACCAGCACATCCGTCCGCATCTCCGGCACAGGCTTCACCTTAGCCTTCGGTTGCGTGTCGATCTCATCTGCTGTGAGGAAGTCTGGCATCGAATAGCGAGTAAGGGACGGTGGCAAGGGGGCTTGGAATCAGTCGGAAACGAATGATTCTAGCATGCTGATCGTGCACGTTCCGAGCGCCTGCTCGATGCGCGATCGCGAGACGCCTAACCGGCGTTTCTGATGTCCCGAGCGCTATAATTTTCGGTTGCCTTTATAGCCTCTCAGGAGCACGTCATGTCCACTCTTACCGAATCCTCTCAAGCCATGCGCATCGAGTCCGACAGCATGGGCAAAATCGAAGTCCCGTCCAATGTCTACTGGGGCGCACAAACCCAGCGCTCCCTGCTGCATTTCAACATTGGACGCGACACCATGCCCCCCGAGTTGATCCGCGCTTTCGGCATCCTGAAAAAAGCGTGTGCATTAGTGAACCAGGATCTCGGAAAACTGCCCGCCGATAAGGCGAAGTTGATCGTCCAGGCTGCGGACGAAGTAATCGCCGGCAAGCTCAACAACCAGTTCCCTCTCCGTATCTGGCAAACCGGCAGCGGAACACAGACGAACATGAACGTCAACGAAGTGATCTCAAATCGTGCCATTCAGATTGCGGGCGGCGAAATGGGATCAAAAAAGCCGATCCATCCAAACGACCACGTCAACATGTCGCAGTCCTCGAATGACACCTTCCCCGCCGCGATGCATATCGCCGCCGCCGACCGCGTGAAGAACGTCCTCATCCCGGCAGTAAAGACCGTACGCGACGCAATCGCCACCAAGGCCAGGGAATTTGACAGCATCGTAAAAATCGGCCGCACACATCTGCAGGACGCCGTCCCACTCACCGTCGGACAGGAATTCGGCGGATGGGCTTCGCTTCTCGAGCGCGACGTCAAGCGGCTCGAGCAAGTACTCGACGGGCTCTATGACCTAGCAATCGGCGGCACCGCCGTCGGAACCGGCCTCAACACCCATCCCGAATTCGCCGAGCGCGCAGCGAAAAAAATCGCCGATCTCACCGGACTTCCCTTTCGCTCGCACCCCAACAAATTCGCCGCTCTCTCCGCGCACGACGAGATCGTCTTCGCACAAGGTGCCATGGAAACGCTCGCCGCATCGTTCATGAAGATTTCCAACGACATCCGCTGGCTCGCCTCAGGCCCGCGTTGTGGACTCGGTGAACTCATCATCCCCGAGAACGAGCCGGGCTCCTCGATCATGCCCGGCAAGGTTAATCCCACACAATGCGAAGCCATGACCATGGTCTGCGCCCAGGTTCACGGAGCCACCGCTGCCGTCGGCTTTGCCGGATCGCAAGGCAACTTTGAGCTCAACGTCTTCAAGCCGGTGATCATTTACAACTTCCTGCATTCCGTCACTCTGATCGCCGATGCCTGCCACGGCTACGTCGAATACATGATTAAAGGCATCGAAGTCGACCGCGACAAGGTCGATTCGTACGTGAAGAATTCCTTGATGCTGGTCACCGCGATCGCCCCCAAAGTCGGATACGACAACGCCGCCAAGATCGCGCACACTGCCCACGTGGAGCGCTCCAGCCTACGTGAAGCAGCGGTGAAGCTCGGCCATCTCACACCAGAAGAATTCGATCAATTGGTGAAGCCGGAGAAAATGACTCGGCCATAACAGAAAATCCGCAATTGATGGGTGCCCATTTGGCCGGTTCTGCCAAAAGTGGGGCTTTTTCTCGCCACTTCTATTCGGCTTGCGCTCCGTACACGTTTCCGTCGGAGCCCAAAGAGTTTTTGTCTACTGTACTTTGATCGAATATTTGGTTTCGCTTAAGGCCCGTACCGACTAAGGCGTCTTTCTTCTTCGCTGTCGTAATTACCACCACACTCACCAGCACCAGCGCAGTCCCGCAAATCGTACGCAGCCCCACAGTCTCTCCGCCAAGAAAATATCCAAGTATCACCGCGACCACGGGATTCACATACGCATATGTCCCCACCTTGGTCGGCGACTCATGATGAATCAGCCAAACATAAGCCGTAAAAGCCAGAATCGAGCCAGCCCCAATCAGATAAGCCAAGGCCAGCCAAGCTCCCGCCGAGACTGCCTGCAGATGAAATCCACGAAACTCGCCCAGCGCGAAAGCAATCAGTGTTAGCAACACGCCACCAACCAGCATCTGCGCGCCCGAACTCATTGCCTTGCTCGCTGGCAATGGCAGTTTGCGCGTAATTGCCGACCCAATCGACCAACTTACGGCCGCAACAATCAGCGCGAGGGCACCGAACCGATCGATTGGCGCATCCCCGAAACTCGCGCTGTGGCTAACAAGCACGCCGACTCCAAGAATCCCGACAGCCAAAGCAAGTCCCAGCCTGGCCGTAAGCCGCTGCGTCTTCATGAAAAGAATTTCTGACAATGCCATGAAGACTGGAATCGTCGCCATCATGACAGCCGTGACTCCCGAAGGCACGCGGCTCTCTGCCCAGAAAACCAAGCCGTAATCCCCAACAAAAATTGGCACTGCTACTATGCCGGCTGCGCCCCATTCGCGCCGCGTCGGAGAAGCCGTCCCCTTCAGCCGCATCCATCCATACAACAGAATGCCGGCCACAACGAATCGCATGCCCGCCAAAAGAAACGGAGGAACCTCCCGCACGCCAACACGGATCGCAAGAAACGTCGATCCCCAAACAAGGTAGATGACGGCAAATGCCGCCACTGTTTTCCATCTCGAAATCGGACCCGTGCCATCCATATCCGCTCGCAAAGCTTGAAGCTGATTAGATCATCAGCCAATCACAGAAACGCGGATTTGGCACATAAAAAGAATTGATCGGTGGATTAAGCGCGCTGAAATGCGCGAGAAGCGAGGGCTATTTCTTCAACAAACTTGTATGACTGGCCACACACTGCCACTTGCCAATATCCAGGACCCAGGTATCGGTGAAACGGCCGTAGTGCTCGTAGGGTTTCCCTTGATAGGACCCTTGTGTATGGTAAGTGCCGGTTACAACGGCTGTGTCGCCGAAGAAGTTCATCTTCACCTCAGCGATGTTCGCCGCGCTCGGTTTGTAGCGAGGATCTCTAATATCCGCCAGAAACTTCTGCTTGTCGCTGATTTCTCCATCCCATTCGGTATTCACAAATCGGCTTGAGACCAGAGCATCCAAAGCCGCCGCGTCCCGATTTACTTGAGCCTCATTCCACAGACGTTCCAGGACAAGCAGTTTGCTCTCGCGCGGATCAGCCTGTTGGGCCATCACGGCCAGCGAACTCAATGCAAGCAGAAAGCAGCAGAAAAAGTTGCGAATCATGTGCGAACACGTCCAACGTTTTGTCTTCGGGGAGAACGTGCAATGACGATAGCAGGGGCCGCTATCGCCAAGCTATCGGAAAGATACGAAAGGCAGTTACCATCGTCACGAATCTTTTACCGGAAGGAAACCCGGCAACCATAAGAAAATAAAGAAGAAATACTTCAATTAAAACTGACTAGG
>Ga0335070_10004989_pt1 | contig 15570 bp, 12 predicted proteins | sample Lox_Sample_13_FD_206722 | JGI IMG/M metagenome (GOLD analysis project Ga0335070, IMG submission 206722) | Soil microbial communities from Loxahatchee National Wildlife Refuge, Florida, United States - Lox_Sample_1.3 | ecosystem: Environmental > Terrestrial > Soil > Wetlands | place: USA... | reverse complement strand
GGTGCCGGAGATGCTGCGGCGCGGCTACAAGAAGCACATGGCGCTCGGCCCGATCCTCGGCTCGGGCGGCCTCGCGGTGATCATTCCGCCCTCCGGCCTCGCCGTGCTGCTCGGCAGCCTGGCGCATATCGACATCGGCGCGCTGCTCATCGCCGGCGTCGTGCCGGGCGTTCTGCTCGCCCTGATGTACGCGACGCTCATCTTCCTCCAGGTCACGCTCGACCCCAAGGCCGCGCCCAGCTACGACGTCGCCGCCACGAGCTTCATCGCCAAGGTCAAGGCGGTATCGGCCAACGTCCTGCCCATGGGCTTCATCATACTCCTGGTCATCGGCTCGATCCTGTCGGGCGTCGCGACGCCGACCGAGTCGGCGGCGCTCGGCGCGGTCGGCGTCTTGATCCTGATGGTGATCTATCGCGTGCTGCGCTGGGAGACGATCAAGCAGTCGCTGGACGACGCGTTCCGCGTCACGGCCATGAGCTTCCTCCTGATCATGGCCTCGACCACGTTCAGCCAGATCATGGCCTTCTCGGGCGCGAGCAGCGGCATGGCGCAGTGGGCGATCGGATTCAACCTGCCGCCGGTCGGCCTGTTGCTGATCATGGTCGCGCTCCTGCTGTTCCTCGGCATGTTCATGGACCAGCTGTCGATGATGCTGCTGACCTTCCCGGTGTTCGTGCCGCTCGCCCAGACGCTCGGCTTCGACCTGGTGTGGTACGGCATCATCATGCTGCTGTCGCTCGAGGTCGGCTTCACCACGCCGCCCTTCGGCCTCCTGCTGTTCGTCATGGTCGGCGTGGCGCCCAAGGGCACGACCCTGATGCAGGTCTCGGCCGCGGCCCTGCCCTACATCATGTGCACGCTGATCCTGATCGGGCTTATCATCGCCTTCCCGCAGATTGCGCTCGTTCTGCCGAGCCTGATGACGAAGTGACGCGGCGCGCCCTGCGCGCGACCGGAGACGCACCGATCCGAGATGCCTGACCGCGACCGCATCCAAGACGCCGCTCGGTTCTTCTGGGACGACCGCCAGGCGCGCCGGCCCTACCGGGCCCTGCCGCCTGCCCTGCGACCGCGCTCGCTCGACGAGACCTATGCGGTGCAGGAGGCGCTGCAGGCCCTGATCGCGCAACAGCGCGGGGCCATTGCCGGCTACAAGGTCGCGCTGACGTCGCCGGCCATGCGGCATCTGCTCAGGGTCGACGAGCCCTTCGCGGGGGCGATCTTCGCCGACACCGTCCGGCAATCGCCGGCGACGGTGAGCGCTGGCGATTTCGTGCGCCTCGGCATCGAATGCGAGCTGGCGGTGCGGCTCGACCGCGACCTGCCCGCAGCGGGCGCGCCCTATGATCGCGACAAGGTCGCCCGGGCGGTCGGCGCGTGCATGGCGGCCTTCGAGCTGGTCGACGACCGCAAGGCCGACTACGGCAACCTCGACGCGCCCTCGTGCATCGCCGACAACGGCTGGAACGCCGGGGTCGTGCTCGGTTCGCCGAGGACCGAGTGGCCCACGCTCGACCTGGAGCGCGCCGCCGGGCGCCTCACCATCAACGGCAAGCTGGCCGGCGCCGGGCGGGCCGGCGACGTCATGGGCCATCCCTTCGAGGCGCTGGCCTGGCTCGCCAACCTCGCCGCGCGGCGCGGCCGAGGCCTCGAGCGCGGCCGGATCGTCATGACCGGCAGCATCGTCGCGACCACTTATGTCGCGCCCGGCGACCGTGCGGTCTTCGCGTTCGACGGCCTTGACGCGACGATGCTCGATGTATCCTCTTAGCGCCGTGTCACGCAGGAAATCCCGATGACGGGCCGGGCCTCCTATGACGGCGTCGTCCTGGCGGCGCCGGTTACGATCCCCTATGTGCGCTATTCGATCCGCGGCGCGCATTGGTTCCTGTCGCGCGCGCTCGCCGGCTCGCTGAAGCGCGCCGGCCTGAAAAAGGAGCAGATCGACGGCCTGTGCGTCTCGAGCTTCACGCTCGCGCCCGACAGCGCGGTCGGCCTGACCCAGCATCTCGGGCTGACGGTGCGCTGGCTCGACCACATCCCGATGGGCGGGGCGGCGGGCGTGGTCGCCGTGCGCCGCGCGGCGCGCGCCGTGCAGTGCGGCGACGCCGACATCGTCGCCTGCATCGCCGGCGACACCAACCAGGTCGATTCCTTCCGCCTGATGAACGCCAATTTCAGCCAGTTCGCGCGCGATGCCGTCTACCCGCTCGGCTCGGGCGGCCCCAACGCCAGCTTCGCGTTCCTGACCGACTACTACATGCGCACCTTCGGCGCGCGGCGCGAGGATTTCGGCAAGCTTTGCGTCGCCCAGCGCGACAACGCGCTCAAATTCCCCTACGCGTTGTTCAAGAAGAAGCTGACGCTCGACGAATACATGGACGCGCGGCCGATCTCGGACCCGATCCACCTTTTCGACTGCGTCATGCCCTGCGCCGGCGCCGAGGGCTTTCTCGTGATGAAGCGCGAGCGCGCCGAGGATCTCGGCCTGCCCTACGCCAGCATTCTGGGCGCGATCGAGCGCCACAACGCCTTTCCCGCCGATCCTGTGCAGTTCCGCGGCGGCTGGGCGATGGACTGCGGCGATCTCTACGCCCAGGCCGGCATCGCGCCCGCCGACGTCGATTTCATCGAGACCTATGACGACTATCCCGTCATCAACGTCATGCAGATCGAGGATCTCGGCTTCTGCAAGAAGGGCGAGGGCCCGGACTTCGTGCGGCGGCACAGCTTCACGGTCGACGGCACCTTTCCGTTCAACACCTCGGGCGGCCAGCTTTCGGTCGGACAGGCCGGCGCCGCAGGCGGCTCGCTCGGCATGGTCGAGGCGATCCGCCAGCTCACGCGCGAGAACCTCGCCGGCGCCGTGCCCGACGCGGAGATCGGCCTGGTCAGCGGCTTCGGCATGATCAACTACGACCGCGGCCTGTGTACCGGTGCCGTCATCCTGAAGGCGGGGCGTGCATGACCGAGCCGATAAAGCGCCCGAAGCGCAAGAACCCGGTGCTGCGCACGCGGCTGCCGACCCTGCCGCCCGGCACGCGCGCGCGCGTGACGCTGGGCCTGACCGAGGCGGCGGCGCGCGGCATCTTCGCGCTCCAGGTCTGCCGCGACTGCGGCACGGTGCAGTACCCGCCGCGCGAGGCCTGCCACAACTGTCTGTCCGACCGGCTGGTGTGGACGCCGCAGGACGGCCGCGGCGAGCTGATCTCCGAGACGCGCATCCGCCATGCGCTCGAGCTCTATTTCCGCGAGCGCACGCCGTGGCGGCTCGGCGTCGTCAAGCTCGACGTCGGGCCGATCGTCGTCGTGCAGGTGCACGGCGACATTCCGCCCGCGCCGACCCGCGTGCGCGTCCAAGCCTGCCTCGACAAGTCCGACCAGGCGGCGCTGTTCGCCCTTCCCGAGAAGGATACCCCCCACATGGCCGAGGACCGCCAGCTGCGCGAGATGACCTGCGATCCGAAGTTCCGCAAGGTCCTGGTCACCGACGGCAAGACCCAAATCGGCCAGGCGGTGGTGCGCGCCTTGGCCGAAGCCGGCGCGGACCTGATCTGGGTCGGCTATGCCGAGCCGTGGAAGAAGTTCGCCGGCTTCGACGAGCTCGAGAAGATCCCGCAGGTGACGCTGGTGCCGCTCGACCTGACCGACGCGCGCTCGGTCAAGGAGCTGAGCGGCGAGATCGGCGCCAAGGTCGACATCCTGATCAACACCGCCGAGCTGCACCGCGCCTACGGCATCGGCGCGCGCTACGGCACCGACGTCGCCAAGGCCGAGATGGAGATCAACTATTTCGGCCTCTTGCGCCTGGCCCAGGAGTTCGGCCCGGTGATGCGCTCGCGCGGCGCGGACGGCCTCAACAGCGCCGTCGCCTGGGTCAACCTGCTGTCGATCTTCGCGCTCTCGAACTATCCGCAGCAGGGCACCTTCTCGGCGTCGAAGGCGGCGGCGCAGTCGCTCGCCCAATGCCTGCGCGCCGAGATGCGCGCCTCGGGCGTGCGCGTCATCAACGTCTATCCGGGGCCGGTCGATGACGAATGGAACCAGCTGATCCTGCCGCCCAAGCTGGCGCCGAGCGCGCTTGCCAACGCCATCGTCAAGGCGCTCAAGGACGGCGTCGAGGACGTCTATCCGGGCGACGTGGCGCAGGACTGGCTGGCGCGCTGGCGCGACAACCCGAAGGCGCTCGAGCGCGAGCTGGCCGGCTGAGAGGGAGCGGACCATGAGCAACGACATCCTCGCCAAGCTGGTCGGCGCGCTCGCCGCGGGCCGCGTCCGCGTCGTCGACCTGACCCAGACCCTGTCGCCCGACTTCCCGCCGATCGTGCTGCCGCCCGAGCTCGGCCAGGCCTGGCCGTTCCGCATCGAGGAGATCTCGCGCTACGACGACCGCGGGTCCAATTCCTACTGGAACAACTTCTCGTGCAGCGAGCACACCGGCACGCATTTCGATGCGCCGATCCACTGGATCTCCGGGCGCGACCTGCCCAACAACAGCGTCGACACCGTGCCGGTCGAACAGTTCGTCGGCCCGGCGGCGGTCATCGACTGCTCGAAGGAGGCGGCGGCCGATGCCGATTTCCTCCTGACCGTCGACTTTGTGAAGGCGTGGGAAAAGCAGCACGGCAAGATTCCGCCGCGCGCCTGGGTGCTGATGCGCACCGACTGGTCGAAGCGCGTCACCGACCCGATCGCCTACCAGAACCTCGACGAGACCGGCCAGCACACGCCCGGGCCCGACGAGACCGTCGTGCGTTTCCTGGTCGAGGAGCGCGACGTCATCGGCTTCGGCACCGAGACCATCGGAACGGACGCCGGCCAGGCATTCCATCTGCGCCCGCCCTATCCGGCCCATTACTACATGCACGGCGCCGGGCGCTGCGGCCTGCAGTGCCTGACCAATCTCGACCAGCTGCCGCCCCAGGGTGCCGTCGTCATCTGCCCGCCGCTCAAGATCGAGCAGGGCAGCGGCAGTCCGCTGCGCGTGCTGGCGCTGGTGCCGGCCTGAGCGTCGGCGCGCGATGAGCGCCAACCCGGCCGCCATCGACCTGCAGCCGAACGCGCGCACGGTCTACGACGTGTTCGCGGCCACCGCGGCGCGCCAGCCGGACAGCGCGCTGATCGCCGTGCCGCAGCGCCTCGCCGAGGCGTGGGAGCTGCCCAAGGCCGAATTCACCTATGGCGAGGTCACGACCGAGGTCGAGCGGCTGCGCGCGCTCTACGCCGGCGCCGGCTACGGCCATGGCCACCGCGTGGCGCTGCTGCTCGAGAACCGGCCGCTGCTCTATGTCCACTGGCTGGCGCTGAACGGTCTCGGCGTCAGCCTCGTGCCGATCAACCCCGACTACAGATCGGAGGAGACGCGCTATCTGCTCGACCACAGCGAGGCCGTGCTCGTCCTGGCGCTGGCGCATCGCCTGGACGAGCTGCGCGCTATCGCCGCGACCAGCGAGCGCACGCCGCCGGTGATCGACGTCGCGCGCTTCGCGTCCGACCTGCCGCGCGCGCCGCGGCCGGGCAGCGGGCGCGCGCCCGGGCCCGCGGACGAGGCCGCCCTGCTCTACACCTCCGGCACCACCGGCCGGCCCAAGGGCTGCATGTTGTCCAATGCCTATTTCCACGGCTGGGGCCGGCGCTACGTGCAGATCGGCGGCCTGGTGTCGCTCCGGCCCGGCCGCGAGCGGCTGCTGCAGCCGCTGCCGACCTTCCACGTCAACGCCATCGGCAACGCCTTCCAGGGCATGCTGTTCTCGGGCGGCTGCCAGATCGTGCTCGACCGCTTCCATCCGAAGCTGTGGTGGCGCGAGGCGGCCGAGACGCGCGCGACGATCTTCCACTATCTCGGCGTCATGCCGGCGATGCTGCTTGGGGTGGCGCCTTCGCCCGACGATCGGCGGCACGGCCTGCGGCTCGGCTTCGGCGGCGGCGTCGAGCCGGCGCATCACGCCGCCTTCGAGGCGCGCTTCGGCTGCGTCCTGACCGACGGCTGGGCCATGACCGAGGCGGGCGGCACCGGCCTGATGTCGGCGTGCGACGAGCCGCACGTCATCGGCGAGCGCTGCATGGGCCTGCCGCCGCCCGACATGGAGATCCGCCTGGTCGACGGCGACGCCCGCGATATCGCGGGCGCGGGCCAGGGCGAGATGCTGGTGCGCGCCAAGGGGGCGGACCCCCGGCGCGGCTTCTTCTCGGGCTACTTCAAGGACGCGGCGGCGACCGAGGCGGCCTGGGCCGGCGGCTGGTTCCACACCGGCGACGTCATCCGGCGCGACGAGGCGGGCCGGCTCTATTTCGGCGAGCGCAAGAAGAGCATCATTCGGCGCAGCGGCGAGAACATCGCGCCGGCCGAGATCGAGCTGGTTCTTTATCAGTGCCCGCTGGTGCGCAATGTCGCGGTGATCGCGGCGGCCGATCCGGTGCGCGGCGAAGAGGTCATGGCCTGCATCGAGCCGGCCGAGGGCGCGAAGCCCGACCGGGCGACCGCCGACGCGCTGTTCGACTGGTGCTTCGAGCGGCTCGCCTATTACAAGGCGCCCGGCTATGTCGCGTTCTTCGACGGCCTGCCGACGACCTCGACCCAGAAGGTGCAGAAGGCGGGGCTCGCCGCGCTCGGCCGCGATCCGTCCTCGGGCAAGACCGTATTCGACCTGCGCGAGCGCAAGCGGCGCGAGCGCCAGACGTCGGCGCCGGCCGAGGGGTCCCGCCGCCTCTAGGAAGGAGCGCGCGCGGCGGCGTTTGCCCGAGTATCGGAATATTAATGTATTTCTCTTCTTATTGTATTTCTCTTCGGGTAGTCACGAAGAATGCGTTAAAGTGAAATCAACGCAGTACTGCGACTAAGCATAGTATTGACCTCGACCATGGACCGCTTGGCGCCCCGACCCACCGATCGCGCTTCGTCGACGCCTTCATCGACGAGCGTGGGCCGGAACGTTCCCCTGGTCTTGACCGGCGTCGTAACGGCGCTTCTCTTGATTCCGATCTGGACGGTCGTCGTCCCTCCGCTCAACGACTACCCCAATCATCTGGCCCGCACCTACATATTCGCGCATCTGCACGAGAATCCGTTCTTCCAACGGATGTTCGAGCTCAAATTCGTAGTCGTGCCGAATCTGGCCATCGACATCATCGCCACGGCCCTTCAGCGCATCGTGCCGGTCTACGACGCGGGGAGGATATTCCTGACGCTGGTCCTGGTGCTGTGGATCGTCGGGCCGGTCCTGCTGCACCAGGCGCTGCACAAGCGGCTCTCGCTGTGGCCGCTGGCGGCGGGTTTCGTCGCCTACAATGCCTGCTTCCAATGGGGCTTCGCGAACTACCTGTTCAGCACGGGGCTCGCCTTCGTCGTGCTCGCCGCCTGGATCAAGAGCGAGCAACTCCGCCCGACGACGCGGTTGGCGATCTTCTCGCTCCTGGCCACCGCCCTCTTTCTGAGCCACCTCCTGGGGCTCGCGGTCTATGGCCTGTGCGTGTTCGGGTACGAGTGCCGCAGCCTGCCGGCGCTGTTCCGGAAGCCGACGTCCGCGTGGATCCAGCAGTGGCTACCCGCCGCCGGTCAATTCGTCGTCCCGGCGCTGCTGTTCGTGTTCGTCTCGCCGTCGGGCCGGCATTTCAGCGGCGCGGCCCTCGCGGATCTCGAGATCCACATCACCTATCTGAGCCGCTTCATCTACAGCCTGCGCTCGCCGACCTGGATGGAGCTCGGCATCGTCGACTATGCCGCCTTCGCCTTCCTGGGCGCCGTGATTGCGCTCGGCTTTCTCACCCGGCAGCTCGTCGTCCACCGGGCGTTCGTGCCGGTGCTGATCTGCGTCGGCATACCCACGGCCGCGCTGCTGTTCTTCCGCTACAGCTTCGACGACCTGCTGCTCTATGTCAGGCTGCCGCCGATCTTTGCCGTCCTTCTGATTGCCGGGACGTCCTGGCGCACGGAGCGTTTCCCGAAGCTGCTCGCCGCGACCGTCGGTATCGGCGCGCTGCTGTTCGTGGCGCGGCTCGGCTTCATGACGGATCGCTGGCTCTACTACGACCATCAGTACGCCGAGTTCCGCCAGGCGCTGGCGTCGGTGCCGCGCGGCAGCGCGGTCTTCGAGGTGATGGTCCACGAGCCGGTGATGCGGCCGCCCCGCCTGCACGGCAACCCGGAATATCCCTATGAGTTCATGACCGAGCTCGCGACCATCGAGCGCTCGGCCTTCAGCGCGCTGCTGTTCAACTTCCACGAGCTCGAAGAGCTGCGCATGACGCCGGCCTATCGCCCGATCTCCGCCGGCGAACAGGATCCGCTCGAATGGGAGCAGTTGGCGAGTCACGCGGCGGCCGGCGGTCCGGCGGCGCATTTTCAGGATGGCTGGCCGGCGCATTTCGACTATGTCGTGGCGATCGATCCGGCCGGGCGCGACGACAGCCTGGCGAAGTGGCTGACGCCGGTCCACCGCGGGTCGTTCTTCACGCTGTTTCGCGTCGTGAAGCCGGGGGAGATCCCCGCAAAGGGCTCCGGTTCCTAGCCCACCGTTCTCGGCTTTGCCCGATCACACGGGCAACACGCGCTAGCCTCGACCGGCCGCGGGCATCGGGTCCGCGCCGGCCGCATGCGCCGGCGCTCTGCCCTCTTGGTATTGCACGCTTCTCAGCCGGTAGAGCTGCCAGAGCAGCAGCACTCCGCCGAAATACATGTACGAGATGAGCGGGTTGAATGGCGTATAGGTCAGGGGCTCGACTTCGTTGAAGAAGAAGCTGCCGGTCAGCACGAAAGCGACGGCCAGGACGACGATCGAGCCTTTGCCCAAGCGATTCGAAGCGAGCGTCGCCGGCAGCGCGAAGGCGAACATCGGCAGAAGCAGGCCGTAGTGATAGGTCCAGGCGATCGGCGAGGCGATCGTCAGGCTGAGCGCCATGATCATGAGATCGGCAAGCCCCGAGCGGCCGTGCTCGCGCGCGCGCCAGAACAGCGCCGCGCCGACGATCGCAACGGTCGACGCCAGCGTGCCGATGTGGACCCAGCGGTTATAAGGCGGCACCCACTTGCCGGGCGGCAGGTTCACATACTCGTCGAACAGGATCGTGCCGTTGTGCAGCAGCCGGTTCATCAGACCGTTGAACGACTGGTTGAGCGTCAGGCTCTCGCCGTGGGTCGACAGAAACGACAGCACCCGCAGATAGTCGAGGTTGTTGTCGACGCCGAAGATCGCGATCGACAGCGCGATGAAAACGATGCCGGCGCCGAGGAACCACAGGGTAAAGCGCCATTCGCGCCGCAACGCGCCCCACACGAGCAGCAGGCCGAGCTGGGGCTTGATGACGCAGATGAGCGCCGCGACGAAGCCGGCCAGCGCCTTGCGCTCCGTCATCCAGGCGAGCACGACAATGGCGAACAAGCAGTCGATCCAGCTCTGGATCTGGCCGAAATGGTAGGCGTGCACGATCGGCAGATAGCCGATGGTCAGGACGCCGCACAGCATCCAGCCGAGCTGGCGTTCCGGCCGAAGGGCGAGCGACGCTTTCGGCAGGTGGCGCCGGCACGCGGCATCGAAGATCGCCGCCACGGTGACCGCGGTGATCAGCACGGCGAACCACGACGTGACGTTGAGCGTCACGTTCGACGTCTCGATGTGATAGGGCAGCTTGGCGAAGGGCCAGATCAGGATCAGGCTGAGCGGCGGATACTGGAACTTCGACAGCTGGTCGAAGAACACCGCCTGATAGATCGTCTTGTCCCCGCCCGACAGGAAGTACTGCAGCGCGTACTGCATCGGCTCCCAGGAATCCTCGGCGTCGAGACGATGCCAGAGCAGGAACTGGCGCGAGAAATTCAGGGTCGAGACGTGGTGGACGACGTAATACTGGACGAAGTTCAGGACGATATAGCACGCGGTGAACACGACGAGACCGCGCGCGAGCGGGCCGAGGCGGGACCAGACGGGGATCGTCGCGGCGCGCATCGGATCAGCCGTCGAGCGGAAGAGCGGCGTGGCCGGTCACGAGCGCGACACCAGGACAACGCCGGCGACGATGAGCAGCGTGCCCGAGACGCGCGCCACGCCCATCGGCTCGCCGAGGAAGAAAAAGCCGAACAGCATGGTCAGGATGAAGCCGAGGCCGACGAACGGATAGGCGAAGCTGAGATCGGTGCGCGCCAAGACCCAGAGCCAGAGGATGGCGCCGACGCCATAGAGGAACAGGCCGAGCAGCACGCGGCCGTCGGTCGCGACGGTCGCCAGATTGCCGATCAGCGACTCGCCGGCCAGCGAGCCCTGGACACGGCCGCCCGACATGCCGAGCTTGAGCACCAACTGGGCGACGGCCGACAGCGACACGCTCGCCAGAATCAACGCAATGATCTTCATGATCCCCCATCCGTCGCGCCGGACCCGCCGGCCGGCATGTCAATGACGCGCCCCTGCGCAATGCCCCGATTTCCTGCCGACGCTGCGCCTGCCGCTCCCTAGGCCGCCCGCGCCGCCGCCAGCAGCCCGCCGGGCAGCGGCGCCAGCGCATCGGCCGCGGCCTGGGGCGAGCGCGCCAGCTCGTGGCGCAGCTTGTAGAGACAGCAGAGCAGGATCAACGCGCCGAACAGGCCGATCGACATGAAGATGTTGAGCGGCGTGTGCGCCCAGGCGTCGGGCACCTCGAAACGCTCGCCCATCAGCACGAAGGCGGCGACGAGCGCGATGACCCAGCCGCGGCCCATGCCGCGCGCCGCCAGCGCCAGCGGGAAGCCGATGGCGAACATCACGATCGTGCCGCCGTAGTGATGCGACCAGGCGAGCGGCGAGGCCATGGTGAAGCTGAGCCCGGCGATCAGGAAATCGACGTTGGGGGCGCGCTTGTGCTCGCGCCAGCGCCAGAACAGCGCGCCGAGCATGAGCGCCGCCGAGCTGATCAGCGTGCCGATATAGACCGCGAGGTTGTAGGGCGCGTAGTAGAACAGCTCGCCCTTGCCCCACTCGGCCCCGCCCCACGCCTCCTGGCGCGTGATCGGGCCGTTCTCCATCAGGCGGTTGAGCAGGCCGTTGATGGTCTGGTTGGAGAACAGAGCGGCGCCCTGGGAGGCAACGGACAGCGCGGACATATAATCGAGATTGTCGGCAATTCCGTAGGCGATGACGGCGCCGATCAGGAATGCCGCGCCGGTGCCGACGAACCACGCCGTGAAGCGCCATTCGCGGCGCAGGACGGCCCAGATCAAAAAGATCGCCAGCGCCGGCTTGATGACGCAGATCAGCCCGACGCAGATGCCGGCCAGCGCCTTCCGCCCCTGCAACCAGAACAGGAAGGCGATGACGAAGAAGCCGTTGAGGTAGCTTTGGATGTTGCCGAGGTCGACCGCCTCGACGAGCGGCACGTAACGTATGGCGAGCACGGCGGCCAGCGCGAAGACGATCAGCCGCTCGGTCGCGTCGCCGCCCTTCAGCAGGTCGGTGTAGCGCGCCAGATAGCTGACGAACAGATAGGCGGCGATGGCGACGGCGACCAGGAACAGCGCCAGCGCCGTGACGTTCAGCCAGAAATCGGAGTTGAAGCCGAGCGTCGGCAGAAGCTTGAGCGGCTCGTAGACCAGGAGACTCGTCAACGGGTACATGAACATGTTGTGCTCGTTGACGGTGATGTGATGGTAGATCAGCTGGTCCGGGAACTGCGCGAGGCGGTCGCGCGCCAGGTCCATGACGAACCAGGAATCGCGGTTGAACTTCCAGAGCAGCAGGATGCGCACGTGCATCAGCGACACGCGCAGGCCGGTCGCGGCGAACAGCGCCAGCGGCAGCACGAGCGCGATCAGGAAGGTGAACACGGCGAACGCCCGGGTGAAGGGCGAGAAGGCGCGCCAGCGGGCGAGCAGGCCCCGGCGCGCAACGGCTTCAGCCATGGCGGCGGCTCCCGGTCGAGCGGGCGCGGGCTAGGCCGACTAGAGCCATGACATGCCGACCGACCCCAGCACGTAGAACACGGCGATCAGCCCGAAGGCGATCCACGACACCCAGTCCTTGGCGGAATAGAGGATCGGGTCGTCGAGCATGTGGCCGCGCGCGGTCGCCAGCCACAGCCGGCACTGCCAGAACAGGATCAACGGCACCATGCCCCACAGAAGCGTCGGCATGGCGTAGGTCTCCTGCGCGATCTCGCTGTTGACGTAGAACGACATCACGAGGGCCGAAACGAAGCTGCTGGCCACGCCCATGGCCATCAGCACCATGGCGTCGCTGACGAAATAGCCGCGGCGCTTGCGGGTGGGGTCTTCCTCGCCCTGGAGCTGGCGCATTTCGCCGCAGCGCTTGAGGCAGGCGAGGCCGAGGAACAGGAAGCCCGAGAAATTCAGCAGCCAGACCGAGACCAGATAGCCCGAGGCGATGCCGCCCGCGAGCAGGCGCACGGTATAGAGCGTCGCCAGGATGAAGACGTCGACCAGCGGCCGCTCCTTGAGGCGCGCCGAATAGGCGACGGAGAGCGCCGCGTAGAAGGCGATGACCAGCGCCGTTACCTCCGAGACGAACGCCGGCAGCGCGACGCCCACGGCCAGGAGGATTGGACCGAGCACGCCGAAACCGATCGGCAGCGCGCCGCTGGCGAAGGGCCGCTTGCGCTTGCGCGGGTGATGGCGGTCGGCCTCGACGTCCATCAGGTCGTTGATGATGTAGACGCCCGAGGCGGCGGAGCAGAAGCCGAGGAACGCCACCGTAGTGGTCAGCATGGCGTCCGGGTCCCACAGCGCCTGCGCCATGATCGGCGAGACGAAGACGAGCAGGTTCTTGACCCACTGGTAGACGCGCAGCTCGCGCACCAGCGCCTTGAGGCGGCTGCCGCGGCGCGGCATCTCGGCGGCGATCGGCACGACGGCGCGCGCCGAGCGCGCGACCGAGGCCGGCGTGTTGACCAGGATCGCCGACTGCGCCTTGCGCCAGACCGGCAGATCGGCGCTGGCATTGCCGGCATAGGCGAAGCCCTTGACGCCGAAGCGGCGCTCGAGCGCGTCGGCCTTGGTGCGGCCCTTCATGTTCTGCACGCCGTCCGACGCGATGACTTCGTCGAACAGGCCGAGATGGTTGGCGATCGCCCCGGCCAGGCGCTGATCGCTCGCCGTCACGAGCACGAGGCGCCGGCCGCGCGCCTGCTCGGCGCGCAGATAGGCGAGCAGCTCGTCGTTGTAGGGCAGCGTCGAGACGTCGAGCTTGGCGCCCTCGGCCAGCTTGGCCTTGAGCACCGAACGGCCCTTCATCAGCCAGAACGGCAGGGCCAGGAGGGCGAGCGGGCGCCGGTGCGCCGCGTGCAGCGCCGATTCGACCAACATGTCGGTGTTGACCAGCGTGCCGTCCAGGTCGACGCAGAGCGGTACCTCCGCCGCGCCCGCCTGGGTACCGCTCGCAACGGCCCGAATCTGCGGTACGTTCATACCGAATGCGTCCCGGCCAACGGGGTGAAGCTGCACCTGCCCGTGGCCGATCCTTGTACACGCCGGCCTTGGCGGCGCAAGGATTTTTCCGCCACGAGCGAGGCGTTTGCGGCGGCACCGTAACGCCTGGAGCGTTAACGCCTTGTTAAGCCCGCGCCGGAAAGTGCGGGGCTTGCGCGGCGCGGCGCGCTATGGCCTATGGGTTTCGGCCGGGCGACGGACCCACCTTAGACGAGGAATTTGACGCATGACTGCCACGGGAAGCCGCTTCAAAATATGGTATCAGGGTGCCACAGACCGCTCGGTCCACAGCGACTACATCAGCCGGCTCGAGGCGCATCTCAAGAAAGTGGCCGACCCCGAGTTCACCGGCCAGTTCACCGGCGTCAATCCGCCCGCCAGCACGACCCACGCGCTGACCGAATATCGCATCGGCGCCGCCATCGCCCGCAACGTCGTGCGCGCCGAGCGCGAGGGCTATGACGCGGTCGCCATCACCCATTTCCAGGACGCCGGCCTGCACGAGGCGAAATCGGCCGTCGACATCCCGGTGCTCGGCCTGGGCGAGACGACGTTGCTCTATTCGTGCAGCCTCGGCCGCAAGCTCGGCCTGATCACCATCAACCCGGCGTTCATCCCGTGGCACGAGGACCAGGTGATCCGCTACGGCCTGACCCAGCGCGTGGTCGGCGTGCGCGCGGTCGACGCCAAGGTCAGCGACTTCATGCGCGCCTTCGCCAGCAAGGAGGGCTATGACGAGCTCTATCCGAAATTCGCGCGCGAGGCGCAGGCGCTGCTCGACGCCGGCGCCGACGTCATCGTGCCGGCGGGCGGCCTGCCCATGCTGCTGTTCGGCGGCGAGCAGGGCGCCTCGTTCGGCGGCGCGCCGATCGTCAACGGCCTGACCGTGCTCGCCAAGATGACCGAGATGACGGTCAAGCTGCGACGCCTCTCGGGCCTCACCGTCAGCCGGCGCTCGAACTACGCCAAGCCGCCGAAACAGGCGCTCGACGAGTTCATGGGCGCGTCCTGAGGCACGCCATGGCGACGAAAATCCGCCGCATCGTCACGGGCCACGACGCCGCCGGCAAGTCGGTGTTCCTGACCGACGCTCCCGCGCCCTTCCCCAACGAGGTGCCAACCGTGCCGGGCCTCGTGGTCACCGATCTTTGGCAAACCGCGACGACGCCCGCCGACAACCGCGGCGCCAAGGACGCCATCGAGCGGCCGCTGAAGCTCGAGCCGGCGCAGACCGGCACGGTGTTCCGCGTCGTCGAGTTCCCGCCCGACAAGAGCTGGCAGGGCAAGGCCGACGCCGGCAGAGCGTTCGAGGCGATGGGCGCCGGCCACGCCAAGAGCGCGCACAGCAGCAACCCGATGATGCACAAGACCGCGTCGGTCGACTACGCGATCGTGCTCAAGGGCGAGATCTGGGCGGTGATGGACGACAGCGAAAAGCGCATGACCGCGGGCGACGTGCTGATCCAGCGCGGCACCAACCACGCCTGGAGCAACCGCACCGACCAGCCGGCGCTGGTCGCCTTCATCCTGGTCGGCGCCAAGCCGGTCTGAGCGCAGTTCAGCCGGCGCGCTCGGCCAGGGCGAGCGGCCGCGTCGCGCTTTCCGTTACAGCCTTGGCCTCGGCCGGAAAGACCAGCCGCGCGAGCAGGCCGGGATTGTTGTCGGCGAGCTCGAGCGTGCCGCCGTGCAGGCGGGCGACGGCGGCGACCAGGCTCAGGCCCAGGCCGCTGCCCGGCGTGGTGCGGCTCGAGTCCATCCGGTAGAAGCGCTCGATCACCTTGTCGCGGGCGATAATCGGGATGCCCGGTCCGTCGTCGCCGACCTCGACGGCGGCGCGGCCCGGCTCGGCGCGCAGCGCGAGCGTCAGCCGTCGGCCGCCGGCCGCGTATTTGAGCGCGTTGTCGATCAGATTGGTCAGCGCCTGGAACAGGAGATGGCGGCTGCCCGGAATGGTCGCCGCGGCGTCGACCTTGACCTCGAGCGCGAGCCCCTTCTCCTCGGCCACCGGCTCGTAGAGCTCGGCCACGTCCCACACCAGGGCCGCGAGATCGATCGGCTCGAAATGCTGGCGCGGCGCGCCGCTCTCGGCCTGGGCGATGCTGAGCAGCGCGTTGAAGGTCTTGAGCAGCTCGTCGGCCTCGGCGATCGAGCGCTCGATG
>Ga0335070_10004988_pt1 | contig 15571 bp, 22 predicted proteins | sample Lox_Sample_13_FD_206722 | JGI IMG/M metagenome (GOLD analysis project Ga0335070, IMG submission 206722) | Soil microbial communities from Loxahatchee National Wildlife Refuge, Florida, United States - Lox_Sample_1.3 | ecosystem: Environmental > Terrestrial > Soil > Wetlands | place: USA... | reverse complement strand
GCTTGGAGGGCTGAGACGCCCGTTTGTTGGTAGCCATACTGTATTAACTTATCCCTTTCGGCATATAGGTCTGCGGCGTTAGCTGGTGTTACTTCGTATTCTGGCTTAGTCCCGCGGAACTTGATGATAGTGCCTACTTCGTTGTTAAACGCAGCAGACGCCACTTTACTGCCCTCTTCTACGAAGATACGGGGTACACCTACCAGCTTGATAGCGCGGCTTATAGTGAATAATAGGCTGTTAAGCTCCATCTGTGTGCCCATAAGCTGTTCAGCGATACCTTGGGACCAGAAGCCTAATAGACGCGGAGCATAGTGCATAAACACGAATGGGAAGTCATCTTTATCGTATTGTTCGTCAATTAGGAAGCCTGTGGATACCGCTAACGTATGGCGGCCATCTTTGAAGTCCTTGCCAGAGCGAAGATGCCAACCTTCGATAACCATTACTAGATCGGATACTGAGCGGGCACTGTCGGCTGAGTTATCGGGCAGGCCTTTAACAGCTAATTCGATCTTCTTAGCGTGTTCTGGGAAGTTAGCGGCTAATACCTCGCGGTCTATGAGCTTCACACGATACATCTGCCGGGGTTCACCGTACATTGCTTCGTTAGGGTCTATTAATATCTCGGTAAGGAGGACGCGCTCCATAGCGACACGCTTATCATAGTCCTCATAGACATGTATCACACCGGTGCCTTCGACTAAAGCATCACGAAGGCAAATTGCAGCTTTCTCATAGGCCTTAGTTTGATAGAATTCCCCGAGAGTGAAATTATTGAGCTTTTTAGCCAAGTTTCGTTGTTTATAATCGCCGTTGTCGGTGAGGAACACCGGCTGAGGGCGGCTTTGCGATATCCGAGAGACCAATGTGTCAACGATAGATTGAATGAGATTGAATGTAGGTCGTTCCTGTGGTAATCCATAGGTCTGATCCATCTTACTGATATTGGTCCCAGCGAAAGAATATAAACTCTGATTTCCGTATAAACGCGCATATACCGCCGCCTGTCTATATCTGTATTGCTGGGTTTCTTTAAGGTAGGCTGCTGTGGTAAGCATCATAGCCGCGCACTTATCGCGGTCCTTCTCTAGCCACCACTCGGCTAACACACTTTCTTCTTGTGAATTAGTCTTAGTCTTGAATGTTACCGATTTAACGGGTTTTTGGCCCTTAATCTTCATTATTGCTCATGTCCTGCGGCTGACCACATAAGGAGTTGCTCCTCAGTAAGCTCTTCAGATTCGATTTTATCGGCTATCAGCGGTGCATCTGGATTCATTGGCGTGAACTTCGGCACTGGGATGTTGGCCTCTGGGATGTCGGATGAGTAATCAATTCTTCTTTTTTCGTTACTAACGGGCTTCGGTAGTAACGTGAGCTTTACTCCATCGATCTCAGCGGACGTGACGCCGCCTTCGCGTAGCGCCTTAATGACCTGTTTAAGGTCCTTTAAACTGGAAATGAGCACTAGAACTGCCTCTTGCTCTTCATTTTACGGCGGATGCTGGACACCATGTCATGTTCGTCTTCATCTTCGAGGTCGTGGCCATGCTCATTGGAATCCTCGGGTTGGTCGATATCTAAGTCCGATGAGTTATAATTCTCTTTCTTCAGAGCCTCGAAGCTCATCTGGTCTTCGTTGTTCGGCTCTTCTTCATGCTCGGAGTGAAGGTCAGCCATACCGCCCTCGGCCATGTACATCTCATGCTCGATGTCGGAATCGCTGTCAGCGCCGTGCTGTTCCTTGTGGCGCTTCGCCATGATAGCTGCGGCCATAGAGTCGTGATGCTCTTCTTCCATTTCCTCTTCAGGCGATACTTCACCGCCGCGAGCCATTTTCTTCATTTCCAGGGCTGCAATGATAGGGCCTTTACGATCTGGACGCTCTTCTTCAAGGCGTTCTGCCATCATATTGCCTTCATCTTCGGAAGGATTCAGGTCGGTAAGATCGTCTTCGTACATACCGTCAGGATGAATTTCCTCATCCATCTCTTCGATTTCGCCGCCCTTAGCATAAGGTTTACGATGGGTGGAATGCTCATCTTGCATATCGCGAATATGAGGTCCTTGGCGATCCGCGCCTTCTTCATCGTATTCCGAATCAGGCTGTTCGCTAGGGCTAGAAGGATGGGCCGTCGACTGGAGGTCCTTCTCTTGGTCAGTGAGGCGGGAAGTGAATGTGCTACCTTTAACGATGCTAGGAGCCGAGAGCGGGGTACGAGAGGGCTTACGGGCCTGAGCTACTGTGGGTTGGTCTGTCCATTGGTCATCATGTGGTGCCTTGTTACCGCGATTCTTTCTAAGCATTTCCTGGTCGTTTTCGTCGACCATACCGCCATCAGCATAATTCATATCCGGTGAGCCAGACTCTACCGCGCCGCCAGCGGCTTTCTTCTTTCCGCTTCTGCGCTTCATGCTATAAGCTATTGCAATTGCTTGCTTTTGCGGCTTTCCGTGTTCCATTTCAGTTCTGATGTTTTGCGAGAAAGCTTTCTGTGATTTGCCTTTAGATAATGGCATTTTAATACTCGTATATCGAAATGGTTACTTTTACAGCTTCAGGTTGGTTATCCTGGGCTAAGCTCGAGCTAGTCACGATCTTGATCGTATCGCCAGCGGTAGCTGCAATAGCGATTGAGGCTCCTGCGTCACCAGCGTTACTAGTGTATTTCGTGCTGGAGTTCAGCTTAATGAGTGTCACGACTTGGCTAGCAACTGCAGCGCCGCCGCCAGAGCCCGTGCCGGCACCGCCGCCTGAGCCTTGAGTGGCTGTGGGGACGATGGCATTAGGGAGTTGGAGCTTACATTTCACTTGGTAGTTCGCGGTGTCGGGAACTACGATATCAGTCTCACCAAGGTTCGTTACAGTCGTGTTTAATACAAATGCCATTAGTCTTATTCTCCAACTTTTTGGTTTTGAGCTTCATAGGAATGGGGGCTAATGTGCTCCCCTTCTTCGTGGGGTTCAGAATCTAGGATCTCGAACATGTCTTTCATTGCTTCGGCAAGTCGCTTAGGATCTTTAGCTTCGATTGCCTTTATTATTTCATGAGCGCAGGCTTCATGGGCTGCTGAAGGGTCATCTTTGTCCTCAGATTCACTAGATTCGTCTGGAGCGCGAGTCTTAATGATTAGCCCGGCGGCAGGAGCTTCTTGGCGGCGTTTTAAAAAGGGAAGAATGGAACACCTCCGGTGGTCAGTTTTACGCCGACGTCAGTAAATATCTTGCAAAATGTCGATAATAGAGTATTATTATACAATAATAGGAGAAAAAATGGCCATGCAAGAAGAAAATAAGTTAAATCCAAAGATATGGTGGATTAGAAGTTGTAAATATGAATCCCCAACTATATTACATGTTCAAGAATCTCCATTAGAACACAAACAAGAATGTTGTTCGTGTATACCCGTTATTGAAAAGTCTGCGTATGATGTTGTTGTAAACGAACGGGATGCGGCACTTAAACTTGTATCAAATATGCGTAAAATTCGTATAATTACGGCTGATGAAGTAGCTAAAAATTTAAATTCAATAGTCGGGCCAACACAAATAGGAAAAGTTCTTTGGTATGATAGCCGAGACGCTATCGGGGTTATTTCTACAGATGATGGCCGAGAATATACATTTAGTATGGGATATTTTGGACATATTGGTGTTAGCAAACCAAATTATGTAGTAAATTCATTAGGTTACGTATTAAAGGGCCAACTTGTTCGCTTCGAGCCGGTAGAAAGTCTAGCTTGTAATATCCGTGATTTTTTAGACAAGTAAAAGATTCTGCATTTAATAGTCGCCGTATTCATCTTTGAATGCCTGGGCGTCTAAATGACCCTTTAGCTCGGCTTCCCACATTTCGTTGGACTGCGCCTTAAGCCATTCAGGACTACCTGGCTTTGGCTTCTCTATAGGCGCTTGGTAGGCATATGCAGGGCTAAATTTAAACGCATATAGCACCGCATCGCAGATATCTGAGTGATATCGATCACTTACTTTGATTCTTTCTGGTGTTGATTTATCTCTATCAATTTCGACGAGATAAGTATCCTGGGCGAATTTCGATGCTGATTTAGCCTTGAACCGCCCGGTGCGCATCGCATCGTTCAAGAACTCTATAGTCTCCATCTTACGAGCTTTATCGGCGGCTTCCACTGGAATCTGATACCGGCGGATCATTTCCTCACCCATCTTCTTGCCTAGTCCGCCCATATCCATTACCATCTTCGTTATATCGTATTTGGACTGGAGTTGCTGGACCTGCTGGACTAACTCGGTAAGGCCCTGTTTCGCTGTAACAAGCTCATCGACGAGATAGGTATCAGGGCTGGAATCATGATAGGCTAACACCGCAAGAGCGTCGGCATCGTCGAAGCCTATATCGATACCTAAAATATAGTGCCATTTTCCAGGCAGATCTGGGCGCTTTTGGTAATGATTCTTGGCCTCATCGTAGCGGTACAATAGGCTATTTGTATCTAGGACCCATTTACCGAACCACTCTCGTTGGACTGAAGGGTCTTGATAGTTCGTGATACCACGGCGCTTCATTTCCCGATCGAATACCTGTTGGTGCGTCATCTTCGAAGTGATGGGAATGAAGGGGTTTTGCCAATATGTCCAGTGGTGCTTACTCCAGGTATTTGAGGTATCCGTGGAGCACTTATGGAAATAGCCGACAGGAATAGGCCCTGGTGTGCCGATAAGGACGAGGCTACCGGCATAGTCAATAAGGGCAGGGCCTATGATATCGTCGATTAGCTCTTCTATGTACGATTTAAACGACTGGCACTCATCGATGTAAACGAGTTTCATCGCCATACCGCGGAACTTCTCAATCTCGGATGCATCCTTGGCGCCGACGACGTAGATCGTAGAGCCGTTCTTGAATGTTAGGCTCAGCTCTATCTCATTGAGTTTAACGTCTTTGATAGCGCAGGACTTCAATATCTTCTTGAATTCTTTCCAAATAATGCGTTTTCCGGATACACTGGAAAGTGTTATGTAGAGGTTTGTGCTATCTGGGTTGTTAATAGCGGTATGAAGGAGATGGGCCGCACAGGCCGTAGTTTTACCGGCGCGGCGAGAGCATACCGCTACTTTAAAGGGATTAGGATCTTGGACAAAGGCTAACTGTTCCTGGAAAAGAAAGTTTTCCAGCACGAATATATTCGCGTTGAATTTCTCAAGTGCCGCCTTTGGTGTAGGCGGCAATTTGCCATTGTCTATTATACGTTTCATTTCTTAAGTGTAAGTGTCGGCGCTGCAGGAGCTGGGCGTTTAGCTAATACCATATGGGTAACATTTGCCAGCGGAATAAGAACCTCACTGCCTTTGCCAGTGATGAGTAGCAGTGCGCCGTCTTGAAGATAGAGCTTCAGCTTGCGGTCCGGCCCTTCTGGCATATTCGTCAATGTATCCTTATAGTTAGCGTCACCGGGGATAAAGATCGGCCCATGGAGCTTAGCGTATGTAACTTCGATATCGAAACTTAGTTTCATTGTTGGCTCGTTTCCGGTACTGTAACGGCCTGATCAGCTTCTTTTGCCTTAGTCTCAGCATCAAGTTTATTCCGATAAGCTGCTTCCTGGTTAATCTCAACTAAACGTTGGTTGATGCGCTCAAGGTCCTTACTGAGGACATAAGCCTGATACTGGTTTTGGCCAGCTTGGCCGCTCAGTCTGTTATATTCGGCTTGGATCTCTTCCATGGCGCGCGGCGGCGCTTCCTGCGCTGTTTTGCTTAACTTCTTCAATAACTTTTTCATAAACTCCTGCTTGTTATGGGGTAAAAGGGGTTAAAGACGATGCCGGGGAATTTGTGTAGTAGTTCATTACCGATAGGCGTGAGATGCATATAAGCCTGAGGATGCTGCGGTAGGAGACTTCTGCCGATACCGCGCTTCCGCCACGGACTCTTGACGAAGGTCCAGATAATACACTGGTAATCCGCACTAAGGATGCTATAGCCTAAAATGGTGTCGGGATCTTCCTTGAGACACGCCAGCTTTACGTTAACCTTACCGGAATCCAGGAGTGTCTCGGCTATTATCTTGTAATTCTTCATGAATATATCTTTAGGAATAGCTGTGAAGTATGGATCGCCGTAGTAAATACCGCGGAGGAGTGTCGCCATAATAAAGTTCTTATCATTCGGCACCATGTCTCGGATGTTGTACAAGCCTTTGAAATCACTCATTCTTTTTCTACTTCAAATTCTGCAGTGCTGATATCTTGTATCAGTCGAACTTTTAATTCTGCAATAGCCAATCGGATTTGATCTTCTGTAGATAAATTAGAATTTGGGTTTATCTCTATTGAGTAATAAACAGAATGATACTGAGCTACTATCGCACACCTTTGCTCATGTCCATTACTGGACGAATTTAGTAGCGGCGCTTTTACTATAAATTTGAATTCGTTTGATTTACTCATTTATTCACGTACTTATCTAGCATTATTTGCTTCAGCTTCTGAAGGACTTTATGGACGAAATCCCTATTCGTTTTCTTAATCTTTACTTTTTTCAGCGTTTGCGTAATATCCCGGATACTCAGACCATTTACATGATATTCCCAGATGACTCGTTCCAACTCGGATTCGAATGCGTACTCATACAGAAGCCAACTTGCTAGGCGGTGGTACTCAGCTTTAGCCTCTAATCCGCCATATTGATACACCGCTCGATCCCTGGTAAACTCAGTCGATAGGCCTTTAAACCGTCCATCTGGCATTTCGATGTCATTAAACCCTGACTTCGCCAGTTTACGATACCAAATCTTGCGTAATGCTTCGTAACTATTAGGCTTTTTGCTCACTTGCCGGTGTTTCGGCGGTCGTGACTGCGGCCTGCTGGAGTTGAGCTGCCTCGCTGGCGGCCTTTTTCTTAGCTTCTTGGGCTTCCCGGATCTCGAGGACTTTGGCAGCGGCTATCTGATTCGCTGCATATTTCCTTAGGAGCTTAACAAATGTATTCTTCGATACGCGGTTCTGGCCTGGAGGCATACGCATAATCTCGTTACTCGCTACCCAAATCAGGGATTCTTTATCAGCGATAGGACCAGTTAACTCCACGATATCATTCGCGAAATCGTTGAATTCCGTCATTCCAACAGGGAGTTGTGTCGGGAAGTAGCTTATTAGTCGTTTCCATACATTCATAGTCACCTCTCTTTTAATATACACAATAACGTCTTAAAATCAAGCATTTTATACATCTGCCAGCGTTTTTCCGATTTTTGGCTCGGCTTCGAGCTTAATACCTTCCAATTCAGTAGTGTTTACCATGGCATCTTGGAGAAGAGCTGCTATCCATTCGGCCTGGTCTTCAGGGCATTCCACTATTAAGCTGTCATGGACTTGACTCACGATTTTACCGTCTAATCCGGCTTGTTTATTGTATTTATAAAAAGCTATGGCCGCTCGGTTAACTATAGATGCGCCTGTGGACTGGATTCTATGATTTACAGCTAAATTCAACATGTTGCGCACTTCATACGGATAATCGGCATGCTCCATATCACCGTAAATCTTCGTAATCTTCTTACCATCTGGGATGCGACGTTTCCTGCCAAACAAATTTTCAACATAGCCATTAGTCTTTACTAAGCGATGAGCTTCCCGCATCATCTCTTTAACGCCTGGAAAACGTTCGAAATAGTCATCGATGATTTGCTGTGTCTCTTGGATAGGTTTTCCCGTGGTAGGCGCTAACTGATGGGCTGTAGCGCCATATGTGGATGCTAGGGCTATAACTTTAGATAGATCCCGGAGTTTCTTATACTTCACACCGAAGGCATTAGGTCCTTCTTTCTGTGGCTCACAATCGTATTTCCCAAAGACTTCCTGACCAATTACAGAGTAGAAATCGCTAGTTCCATTAAACGCTTCGCGCAGTCTGGCGTCACCTGAATAAAAAGCGAATACCCTTGGTTCGAGCTGAGAATAGTCGGCTCCGACAAATACTCTTCCGGGCCTGGACACAAGGCAAGCCTTAATCCTTTTATCATCTCGAGGCAAGTTCTGAAAGTTAGGGTTACGTGATGCGTACCGTCCTGATGTAGTACCATGTTGTAAGTAGCTAGATCGAATAACTCCATATTGTATGCGCTGCTCCATTCCTTTGACATAAGTTGTTAAAAGCTTCATCTTTCGCTGATATTCCAACAATCGTTCAATCCATTTATACTTTGGTGCGAGCTTAGTCAATGTCTTTTTATCGACTGCGATATAAGCCCACGGCTCCTTAATCTTCTTAGCCTTCACTTTCTTGCCATTTACTATAGCTTCTGGGTGGGATATCCCACCTGACAACATTCCCACCGAGGCTATGAAGTTCCGTTTCTCGGCTGGAGTGTACACTTTGAGGCCTAGGTTCTTAGCCAATGTCTTACCACCAGCAGTCAAGGTACCGAATTCAAGGCTTAAAACACCGAATAAGAGCCATGAGAGCTGCTGACTGGCGCCTATATTGAATGTGTTCTTTGCATTTGTGCCGGGATACTTCTCTTTGACATAGGGCACTATTTCTTGGTGAATGAAGTCCTTCGCCTCAGCACACTCAGCCTGTAGCGTCTTTTTCAATTGCTGGAGGGCTGGGAGGTCAACAGATAGACCGACAGTGTTTAGCTCATATGTCGGACCGCGAAGTAGTGGCATCGACTCATCTTCATAGAAGAACTTATCGAGTTTCTGGTCGTAGAGATCAGGGACTAGCTCAAGGAAGATCATATAGGTCAGCCAGGCATCTTTAGCGCCATATTTCGCCATAACCTGGCTATCGCACTTATACATCTCTTTATCTTTGGCCTGCCACTTCCCGCCATTTGCTTTAACTGAAGCCTGCATCTCCTGAGCTTCCTGAGTTGAATCCTCGCCGAATAGGTTCGCAGCTAGGTCTTTAAGGCCGACACGGCGTTCTTCATCGAGGAGATGGGCCAGAATCATCGTATCTGTGTGTAATGACTCGATTAATCTAATTTTATAATTCGCCTCGACCATTGCGCAGTCAAATACCCCATTGTGCATTATGAGCTGCTTCTCTTTTAACGTGCTTATTAGCCTCAAGATTGCGGGCTTAAAGGCATGGTCGGGGTTATATTCAAGCCGGGATTGGGCGGCATTCCAAGATGCTATAATGACGTAGAATGCAGCACTCTCTTCACAGCAAAGGCTAAGGCCTATAATCTCGGCGCCTTGATGGACACCGTTCGTTTCCGTGTCGAAACTAATAAGGTCCTTATCTTGGATATACTGGGTTAGAAGGTCGACGCCCTCAGTAGTGTCTAAGATGATTAGCCCTGGCTCTATCATTATTTTTTCACTAGCTCTACGTTTACTAAAAACGTTAGTAATCTAGCTTCGGCTTCTTTAATTCGCTTTTTACGATTCTCAATTTCTCGTTCTGAATCTTTAATTATTCCTTGAAGTGCATTGTATTCATCTTCCGCAAAGGTCTTATTTACCCATTCGCGCGCTTTATGCATATATTCATCCCCTTCGAAGGTGCGTTTAATGTCTAACACCTCAACTATCGTATCGGCAGAATACGCAGTCATTGTGCAATCGCCACCATAACCACCTTCATAGGTATATGAATAGGGTCTTTGATAAACTTTAATAGCTTTCATGTTTACTCCTTCGGAGCAGATTGATAGGTTAATATCTCAGTCTTACGGTCAGCTTTGCGTTTATTAGTCGCGGCTGGCAGGAAGTAATTGAACGATGTAATTTGATCCTGCGTCATATCTTCCATTCTCTCGGTATCGCTGTCGAAATGCAAGTAATAAGGCACGTCTTCTTGGATAACGTCCTGCTTCTTCTTAAAGCGTATCTTACAGTATTTAAAAGCCGTCGCTGTTGGGCAGGATGGATTACTATGCATCCGTTTCAAGGGCTGCCACAGTGTCATTAGATAGTCACAATACCATTCAAAGATAGTAGTGCCATATGCAGCGTCCTTGTTAAGCTCTAAGTCGCCGATACCGGCCTTCTCGCGACTTGTCTGGGATTGCATTACGAGGAATGTATTCGTTTGGACGGCAAAGGCCTTCATCTGATGGCAAATAGCCATAAGGTCCTGGTGCTCATCTTTCCCATTCTTTTTCTTCAATGCTCCAATGTGGTCTACGACGACACAGCCGATCTTGAACTTCGTCTTCTCTTGAAACTTCAGGATATAGTCCTTAATCTCGTCTAATGAGAGATGACGAAAGTTACCGTCTTCATCGTAGTTACTCATTACGTGGACTTTCTCGTGGAGCTGGGTATCGGTCCCGCACATCGTCTTCCAGCGGTCCGCTATCTCATTCGCCGGCTGTTCCAATGGCACGAAGAAGTGGTGTAAGTCTGGATTAGCCATAGCGAACCACCGGAACATGTTGAGCGCGAAGGACGTCTTACCGACGCCAGAGCCAGCTACGAGGCCCAGAACCTGACCTAAGCGAAAGCCGCGGGCGGTGTTGTCGACTCTGGGATGGCACCGGATTCGCTCAGCCTTTAGGCTATCAGAACTCCGTTGTAATATATCCTTTACGCTATTAGACAGGGTTAATTCTGTATTGGGTTCTAATTCAAACGTCCATATTTTATCGACGATATTAATGGCATAGTTCTTGCGGTGGATAGGTGCTCGCTGAAGGGCCTTGGCACTATTCACGAGGACGCTGAGAGCCTCATCCTTGGTAAAACCAGATGCGAACATAATATGTCCAAGGCGATAGTCGGATTTTGAGCGGTCCTCGGTATGGCCGGCCCACAGAGCCTTGGCCTCTGGGTTGTCGCGCACAAGTCGTCCGAACTTAGCTGGTAGCTCTTCTGCGATGTCGACGTCCTGGTTGATACCGTGGGTACGATTATAATGGTCTTGGCAGGCGGCCTCGTCCTCAGTGGCGATAGGCGGCAGTAGTCGATCGAATTCCTCAGCGGTATATTGTACGTTTTCAGCGTACAGTTGTACGCATTCAACGTACGATCCTTTGACTTTAGTATTCAGAGTACTTGGCATGCGCATAAGTTGATAAAGCGTTGCCATACTCTCATCAGTGTTGAATAGGCGGAGAAGGCGTTTCTGGAAGCGGAGATAAGACATAGCGTCAAGATTCTGAATATTCCAATAACAATGAATACCATGGCCGGAATCTACTATTCGTGACGGGATGATACCTATTTCTGCAATTCTTTCCAAGAACGCGTCTTTGCTCGCATACTTTCCGTCTTTAAGATCACAATCCACAAAGCAACAACGCCAAGTATCAATATGAGAGCCATTAACAGGGCCGTGATCTGGATACTCGCTAGGATGATTTGGAAGGAAATATACATTGTAGCCCTGAGCATTCAGTTCCTTAATCTCTTCATCAGTGAAGAAGCCTTCCAACGTCTTTAAGTCGGGGCGCTCATCCTTGAGCCATTTCGGTAGTATTAATCGATAATGTCTCATATTCCCCTTAAATTAAATAAAAAAGCGGGTGGGGCGCTACTCCCACAATGCGCTTACTGAGGTTCAACTGGCAAGGTTACGGCTGTATGGCTACAGTTGATTCTTGCGTTACGCTCTGCCTTGACAGGGCCAGAGACCAGTGATTACCCTCACATTCAGCGCCGATTATTGTCTTAACTGCGTGTTCCAGTGAGCAAGATTCCACATCGGACAACCTAGTGCCTACACTCACAGCTTCCCTTCGGCTTTCACCTCGAGATGATGCTTTCGCATCCTCCACGCCTCCGCTATAATAGGAGTTACACCTCAGCGATTACCTATTTATTCTTATTCCGATTCAACAATTCCTGCACTTTCGAAATACCACCGCCGCGTTTAACTACAGGAGCCACATAGACCGGAGTTTCTTCCGCAGTATCGTCGTCTTCTTCCACTTCGTCATCTGCTACTAATACGGTATTCGTAGCCCCAGTCGGAAGTGCTAATGAGCCATCTACATTCTCATTATCGAAGTGCACTACGAATGTTTTCATAGTATTACCGCTTTTCAGCTTAGTCAATCCTGTACAGTCGATTTGTACCCAGGTTCCTGCGGGCAATGTCTGGTTTTCTGCCGCGTATTGAGTTTCGGCGCGGGTCATTACATTAATCAGGTTAGCGTTACCCGTAACTCCAGCAATACCTTTTTGTGTTTTAATCATAAAGGTAGTTTTTGTCTTGCCTGGATTGAATTGGTCGGGGTATTCAGTTCGGCCCTTGTAATAGCCCTCGATTTTGTCAGGATTCTTTTGACCGGCCTTAGTAAATCCGCCGATTGTGACATAATAGTCAGGTTTGTTTTGGGTTCCATATTCTTTGAGGGCCATGTGCACTCCTTAGTGTACTTTTTGTTTAGGATCTCTTATTTCATCAGTTACGTCAATAATTTCATTAGAAATAATGACTAACTTATTTAAAGCTAATATCGTATTATCGCTTATCATGCCGTCTTTAATAATGTCCTTTTTTAAGGAATCCCCAAGATCAGCCACAGCATTCACATACTTAACGAATTGCGCCTTCGTTATCATTTTACCTTTTATACGCCATGTTAGGTTCAAGGTAGATGCGATCTTTCATCCAAGTTTCCACTGGCTGGTCGTCGAAATAGGCTAATGGCTTAGACATCACTCGATCCACGTATTCCTGTAGTTCTAGTGCTATCACCGCGTTCCTAGCCCATTCCCAGCCGCCGCGGCTCCATACGATAACATAAGATCCCCGTTGGTGCTCTTCCTTGAGCAGCCGGACCATATTAATATTGTAGCGGAGGGTAATATAGCGCCGCTCAACGGGGTCGAAAATGAGAACAGGAGGGAGATTCTCATTCTCTGGTGAATTCGGGTATATGAGTGTTGAATCTACGTCGAATGGACGTATATTCTCGTTTTTAACGACTTTCATGTGGTACCTCATAAACATTACACGCGTGCATAAGAGGCCATAACATCCAATCGTCGTCTAATTTAGCTCTATTAATATGACATCTAAAGACGCATACTGTTTTTTGAAGCGCTTGTGCATAACCTAATTCCCATGAACAATCACGACCATAATCGCCTATTAACCAAATTTCGTCGGCTTTTTGTATTTCGATTATATCGACGCATGCATAACGCGTTTTTTCTTCCAATTGTTGTGGTTCTGGATGAAAGATCGACATTTCTCTCGTGGTATATAGCTTTAGCAATTGTTTCACATACTCATAGTTTTCCGGCCTGCATGATGAGCAAATATAAATACGTTTCATCACTTAGCCCCTGGAGCCATTGGCGCACCAAATCGTTCATGGAGTTCTTGGGACAGCGCTAGCGCACGCCATGCCATTTGACTAACTTCATTCAATATTTCTTGCTCGAGTACTTGGTCATCGCGATCCCACTTTGCTAATAAATCTTCAGTATCGATTAAATGGCGTAGGATGCAATCGCCATGATCCGGTGACTTTCCGCGGGCATGATGCATCTCTTCTCCGGGGTTGTGCTTGTCGTTACCGAGTTTCGAGATCTTGGCGACTCCGGCTAATGCTGCAGGGAAATAGCGTAGACAGCCGCGGAACAGGGGATAGTTCTTACGCTCTTGAGAATCTGTTGGTAATGTCAATTTCCCCTCCATACAGTATATACTTTGCGTTGATATTCCGTAGTAGTCAAGTCTTTCGCATTGCCTCTATTATAAGCTATCACTGCTTTCTCAAGATTGCCATGGTACCGGGAGATTTGTCCAGACAAATATTTCGCTGCATAGTGAATATTCGTAGCGGGGTCCAAAAGGTCTTCTTCTGTGCCTTCAAAACCTAGGTCTTGGGCCGTACGGAGCTGAAGTTGGCAAATACCAATGGAGTTCCTACCACCGTCGTCATAGTGGATAGCAGAAGCGACATGTTTTGTCTCGACGAAGCATAAGGCCTCGAGGAGGCCGGGCGGTAGATGGTATTGGATACTAATGGCTATAAAAATGGATGTTAGTGTCATGCTCTTAGTTTAACACTAAGGGTTAGAATGTCAAATCTGTCTTATAATGAACCAACCCAGCGCCCGCCCTTTTTCAATACCATTGGGATTATCTGCGGGATACCATTTAAAACGACTATAAGGCTCACTATGGGACGCTTCGGGTTGACCTTGTTATAACCTAAGGCTAAGGATTTATCATCAGCTAGACAGCCAGTGTGGGCATCGAACATTAACTTCTCTGGAGTGCTGATATAATTGATTTGAGCCTTTTCATGATAGTGGCCCTGAATACAACTCATTCCATATTGGCTGGCAAGTTTACCAGCGGCGGCTGACTTTCCATGACAAAGATACACCGGACCTAGCAGGGTCTGAACTATAACGTCAAAAACCCATTTCCAGCCTTTAGGAGCATCCAAGATATCATTATAAGACTTAATAGCTTTTCTCGGGATTTTGCCTACTAGGGCTTTTCGGAGCACCATCGAGCCGTGGTTACTCTCTACTACTGTGACTTCGGGGAATAGCTTATAGATAGGCGTTAGGCCTTTAATGGCCTTTTCTAGCTCGATGCCAGCGGAATCAAGGTCAGGATCGGAGTCATGGAAACTGCTATCATGATAGTCGACTTCGTCGCCAATACACACCACGGTATCGGGCTTATATTTCGCCTTCACGGCTTTGAGGAACTTCACAGTATCGGGGTGCGCATAAGGCCAGTGCATATCGCTTATTACAAGTAGACTTTTAGAGACCTTTTTCACGTTTCAATCTCCTTCGCTCTTTGTTTTCGGCCTTAGTTTTTAGTTTATGGCAGGGCTTACAAATGGGTTTTAGATTGGCTTCGGCGCACCATGTATTATTAATAACTTCATCCCAAGACATTTCTTCGAGGCTCTTATTGACTGGTATTAAGGGCTCAGTATGATCAACTTGCATTAAATACTTTGGCTCCATTTTTCCACATCCAGAACACTTACACCATTTTGTAACTCGCGGTCGTGTTGGGTCAGAATAGCTGTTAATAACACTGGCGTCCAGCACTTTACGCCGCAATTCTGAACGACTAAAAACACGGCGAATAGCGCCTTTCAGTAAATTGCGCTCTTTCGCATTATCAGGCTTTTTCAATCTGACTTACTCCGTTGACTAGGCTCACAGTGTAGGCGCTATCAAACAGGCTCTTAAAGGCCTCGCTGTGTTCCACTATGAAGATACTCTCTTTACTTAACGCCAATTTTTGTAAAAGTGAAAAAGCCTTGTATTTAAAGGTATCTGAGAGCCCGTCTAGCGCCTCGTCGAAAAACACTTGTAGGAATGAGACGGCGTTATTAGTCTCTACTGCGCGCATCACAGCTACGCCGAAGCAGAGTTTCAGGATGCACCGCTGACCTTTGCTGAGTTGTGTAAAGCTGCATCGATTGCCGTCCTTCGTGATTTCAACTTCGAGTTTATCGGCGTCTTCCGCTGAAAATGCTATACGAAGTTCTGCATCGAAATGCTCAGTTAATAGTTCATTAGTAGTATGCTTGAGGCTTGAAATCGCATTCTTAATCGTCGTAGTGCGGTAATCGGCGATAACTTCTTGTAATAGCTCTAAGTCCTCAACTTTACTCGCCAATTCATCTATTTCGGATTG
>Ga0335070_10004987_pt1 | contig 15571 bp, 13 predicted proteins | sample Lox_Sample_13_FD_206722 | JGI IMG/M metagenome (GOLD analysis project Ga0335070, IMG submission 206722) | Soil microbial communities from Loxahatchee National Wildlife Refuge, Florida, United States - Lox_Sample_1.3 | ecosystem: Environmental > Terrestrial > Soil > Wetlands | place: USA... | reverse complement strand
TATACCAGATGGATCGCGAGGAGCTGCGCCTCATCGTGTGGGAATTGCTGGCCAACCGGGGCGGAAGCCGGCCCGCAAAGCCGATCCCGTTGGCTGCGCCGGGAATCTTCGACGGTGATCCCGCGCGACTGGCCGTCAGCTGGTTCGGTCACTCGACGGCGCTGCTGGAAATCGACGGTTACCGCGTGCTCACCGACCCGGTCTGGAGCGATCGATGCTCGCCGTCGGACATCGTCGGGCCGCGGCGCCTGCATCCGCCGCCGATGCAACTGGAAGGGCTGCCCGCCGTCGACGCGGTGGTGATCAGCCACGACCATTACGACCACCTCGATATCGACACCGTCATGGCGCTGGCCCGCACCCAACGGGCGCCGTTCTGTGTGCCGCTCGGTGTCGGCGCGCACCTGCGCGCGTGGGGGATACCCGAACACCGCATCGTGGAGCTCGACTGGTATCAAAGCGCTCAGGTTGACCAGCTGAGCTTGATTTGCATGCCGGCACGGCACTTTTCGGGCCGCTTCATGGACCGCAACACCACCCTGTGGGCGTCGTGGGCGTTCATCGGCCCCAGTCATCGCGCCTATTTCGGCGGCGATACCGGCTACACCAAAAGCTTTACCCAGATCGGCGCGGACCACGGACCGTTCGACCTGACCCTGATGCCTATCGGGGCCTACAACACCGCGTGGCCGGACATCCACATGAATCCCGAGGAGGCGGTGCGAGCGCATCTGGATGTCACCGACGCGCGGTCGGGACTGCTGGTGCCTATCCATTGGGGCACGTTCCGGCTCGCGCCGCACCCATGGGCAGAGCCGGTGGAGCGTCTGCTCGCCGCCGCGGAACCCGCTCGGGTCAATGTGGCGGTTCCCGCACCCGGTCAACGCGTCGATCCGGCGCAGCCTGCGCAGTCCAACCCGTGGTGGCGGCTCTGATTTGACGGCAGCCGCTCAGGCCAGCATGGACAGCCAGGTACTCCACTGTTCGGCTCGTCGCGCCCAACTGTTTTCGGCGACGGTATAGGCGACTTGGGCCTGCAGATGTGCCTCGGTGCCGGCCGGATCGACCTGCCGGGCCGCCAGCACCTGGATCACGCGCTCGGCGAACGCCTCGGCATGGGCTTGGGGATCGGCGAGCGGGGGCGTCAGGTCGATGAAACCGGCGCCCGTTTCCGGCAACGCGCCCAGCTCACTGGTGACGACGGCGCACCCCGCCGCCATCGCCTCCATCACGGCGATGCAGGAGGTCTCGGGGAAGGTGTTGGGGTAGGCCAGCATGGTGGCCCGGCGCAGCGCTTGGGCCAGTGCCGGTTGAGCGACGGAACCGTGATACGCGACGCCGGCTGATGTGCGCGCCATGTCGTACAGCGGCTGGAACGGGTCGGGCAAGCTGTTGTAGACGGCCATGCTGCTGTAGATCTCGAGGCGGGCGTCGGGCACCGCGGCCCGGATCCGAGGGAACGCCGCCAGCAGGCGGTCCAGCCCGCGAAACGGGGTGCTGGTGTAGCAGAGCATCGCCGGATCTTCCTTGGCGGGCATGATCGGTCCGCCGCCGAACAGGTCGGCAAATGCGGGCCCGGCGGCGTTGCGCAGGATGGCGGTGCGCGCCGGATCGATGTCGAACGCCTGGCAGAACCAGGCGGCCTGCCAATCGCTGACGAGCGCAAAGCCGTCGAGCTGCGCCCGGATCTCGGGCCGGGCCAGGGGCGCCACAGCGGGCTGGTCGTGGGCATGGCCGGTCCACAGGATCTGGCGGGCATCCGGTCGGCACTGCGCCTTCAGCTCGGCCAGCATGACGACGCCGTTCACCTGCACGACACAGTCGGCGTTGGTCAGAATGCCGTCGTGGATGCCGCGGATCGGTTGGCAGTGGACCCCGCGCACCAGCTTGGCCTGGGCGGTGTCATTGGCCAGCGTGACCCGGTGGCCGAGCTTGGCCAGTTCAGGCGCCAGATAGCAGACCGCCGACTGCGAGCCGCCCAGCGGCCGCTGGAACGGCGTATCGGGGTCGTAGCCCGAGCCGGTGGCATCAATGAAGACGACGTCCATGCGCCCGGACTCTAGCGGTCCGAATCATCGGTCCCACGCGTCGAGTTCGCATGACATCGATGACCACAGATGGCCTCGGCGCCACGCTAGAGTGCGGCCATGAAAAGACTCGCGGCGATGGCTGCTATCGCGGGGGTTTTGCTTGTGTTGTCCGGATGTGGGCCCGCCCGACCAGCATCCCGCCCACCGTCGGCACCGTCGGATGCACCGCCCAACGAGGTGTCCGGTCTGGCGATCCCGGCCGGCTGTATCGACGAGGCGATCTCGAAGGTCGACGGTCTGGTCAGCGACCTGATGAAGCGTACCGGCATCCCAGGAATGGCGGTCGCGATCGTCCATGGTGGAAAGACGGTGTACGCCAAGGGGTTCGGCGTCAAAGATACGAGCAAGGGGGACGCTCAAGACAACAAGGTAAATGCCGACACCGTCTTTCAGTTGGCCTCAGTGTCCAAATCGGTCGGTGCGACGGTGGTCGCGCATGAAGTCACCTACAACGTCGTAGCGTGGGACACGCCGGTGGTCTCCAAGCTGCCGTGGTTCACGCTGAGCGATCCCTATGTCACCAGTCATCCGACCGCCGCGGATCTGTATTCGCACCGTTCGGGGTTGCCCGACCATGCCGGCGACAAACTGGAAGATCTGGGCTACGACCGCCGGCTGTCGCTCGAGCGGCTGAAGTACTTGTCGCTGGCGCCTTTTCGAATCGGCCACGCCTACACCGACTTCGGGATCACCGCCGCTGCCGAGGCGGTGGCGGCCGCGGCGGGCAAATCGTGGGAGGACTTGTCCGAGCAAACGCTCTACCGCCCGTTGGGAATGACGTCGACGAGTTCGCGGTTCGCTGATTTCATGGCCCGGCCCAACCATGCGGTCAACCACGTCAAGATCGCCGACAAATGGGAACCGCGATTTCAGCGGGACCCCGACGCGCAGTCACCCGCGGGCGGGGTGAGCTCGTCGGTCAACGACATGGCGCGCTGGCTGATCATGTTGCTGGGCAACGGGACCTACGGCGGCCAACGTATCGCGTCGCCAGAGGCGTTATTGCCCGCGACCACCGCGCAGGTCATTGCGGTGCCGGCTGCGACGCCGAAGGCGCGCGCCGGCTTCTACGGCTACGGGTTCAACGTGTCGGTGAGCTCCTCGAGTCGCACGGTGCTCAGTCATTCCGGTGCCTTTGGTTTAGGCGCCGCAACTAATTTCGTGGTGATGCCGTCCGAGGACGTGGGCATCATCGCACTGACCAACGCCGCACCCGTCGGCGTGCCGGAGACGCTGAGGGCCCAGTTCATGGATCTGGTGCAGTACGGCGAAGTTCGCGAGAACTGGGCGATGTTTTACAAGGAGGCCTTCGCCGCGACGGAAAGGCCGGAGGGCTCGCTGGTGGGCAAGCCGCGGCCCGAAAACCCCGCTCCGCCCAGACCGCTGAGCGACTACGCCGGCGTGTACGCCAACGACTACTGGGGTCCGGCCATCGTCACCGAACGCGACGGCGGTCTGCAATTGGCGATCGGGCCGAAAAACGAGACGTTCAACTTGACGCACTGGGCCGGCGATACCTTCACGTTCCCGGTGACCGACGAAAATGCCCCACCCGGAACAATTTCCAAGGCTGTGTTCGCCGGCCCCACCCTGAACCTGGAGTACTTCGACTCGGACAAACTGGGAACTTTTACCCGATGAGCTCATTGCCGATCGGAGGCCTGAGCGACGCCCAGGTCGCACAGCGGGTCGCCGACGGCAAGAGCAACGCCGCCCCCGAACGCGCCACCCGCAGCGTCGGCGACATAGTCCGCGCCAACGTTTTCACCCGGATCAATGCGATCCTCGGCGTGTTGCTGTTGATCGTGCTGGCGACGGGCTCGGCGATCAACGGCATGTTTGGTCTGCTCATCATCGCCAACAGCATCATCGGCATGATTCAGGAAATCCGGGCCAAGCAGACGCTGGACAAGCTGGCCATCGTCGGACAGGCGAAACCGCTGGTGCGCCGGCAGTCCGGGACTCAAACCCGGTCGCCCAGCGAGGTCGTGCTCGACGACATCATCGAGCTGGGGCCCGGAGACCAGGTCGTGGTCGACGGCGAGATCGTCGAGGAGACGAACCTGGAAGTGGATGAGTCGCTGCTCACCGGGGAAGCCGACCCGATCGCCAAGTCCGTTGGTGCGGAGGTGATGTCGGGCAGCTTCGTCGTCGCCGGCACCGGGGCCTACCGGGCCACGAAGGTTGGCCCGCAGGCCTACGCGGCCCAGCTGGCCGGGGAGGCCAGCAAGTTCACTTTGGCGAAATCCGAACTGCGCAACGGCATCAACAGAATTCTGCAGTTCATCACTTATCTGTTGGTGCCGGCCGGGCTGCTGACGATCTATACGCAGTTGTTCACCACGCATGCCGGCTGGCGGCAGTCCCTGCTGCGGATGGTCGGTGCCCTGGTGCCCATGGTGCCCGAAGGCCTGGTCCTGCTGACGTCGATCGCATTCGCGGTCGGGGTGATCAGGCTCGGCCAACGCCGATGCCTGGTACAGGAACTGCCGGCCATCGAGGGACTCGCGCGCGTCGATGTGGTGTGCGCCGACAAGACCGGCACCTTGACCGAAAGCGGAATGCGGGTCTCTGAGGTGCTGGAACTCGACCGGGGAGGCCACCAGACTCTTCTCGTCGATGCGCTGGCCTCCTTGGCCGCCGCCGACCCGCGGCCCAACGCCAGCATGCAGGCGATCGCAGAGACCTACGACCGGCCACCGGGCTGGATTGCCACGGCCAGTGCACCTTTCAAGTCGGTCACCAAGTGGAGCGGTGTGTCGTTCCGCGACCACGGCAATTGGGTGATCGGGGCGCCCGACGTGCTGCTGGACCCGGCTTCGGCGGCGGCCGAACAGGCCGAGCGAATCGGGGCGCTGGGGTTGCGAGTCCTGCTGCTAGGCACCGGGGACGTGGCCGCCGACGATCCAGACGCACCGGGCCGGGTCAGCCCCGTCGCGCTGGTGGTGCTCGAGCAGCGGGTGCGGCCCGACGCTCGCGAAACGCTGGAGTATTTTGCCGACCAAGGGGTTTCGGTGAAAGTGCTCTCCGGTGACAACGCGGTGTCGGTCGGGGCGGTCGCCGCTCAACTCGGGCTGCGCGGTGAGACGATGGACGCGCGCCAACTGCCCACAGAACCAACGCAACTGGCTGACACGTTGGACACCCACACCACCTTCGGTCGGGTGCGCCCCGACCAAAAACGTGCCGTCGTGCACGCCCTGCAATCGCACGGGCATACCGTCGCGATGACCGGCGACGGCGTCAACGATGTGCTGGCCCTCAAGCACGCCGATATCGGCGTGGCGATGGGTGCCGGCAGCCCGGCATCACGCGCGGTCGCACAAATCATTCTGTTGGACAACAGGTTTGCCACGCTGCCCTATGTCGTGGGCGAAGGCCGGCGGGTGATCGGCAACATCGAGCGGGTCGCCAACCTGTTTCTGACCAAGACCGTGTACTCGGTGCTGCTGGCGGTTCTGGTGGGCCTGGAGTGCCTGTTTTCCAAAGTGCTCAAAGCCGATCCCTTGCTGTATCCCTTTCAGCCGATCCACGTCACCATCGCGGCGTGGTTCACCATCGGAATCCCGTCGTTCATCCTGTCGCTGGCGCCCAACAACGAACGCGCGTACCCGGGCTTCGTGCGGCGGGTGTTGACCTCAGCGCTGCCGTCCGGCCTGGTCGTCGGAGCCGCCACCTTCGCCTCTTATCTGTTGGCCTACCACGGTCGCCATGCCACCTTCGCCCAACAGGAACAAGCCTCGACCGCGGCGCTGATCACACTGCTGATGACGGCGTTATGGGTGCTCGCCGTGGTGGCGCGTCCCTACCAGTGGTGGCGGGTGGCGCTGGTAATCGCGTCGGGTCTGGCCTACGTGGTGATCTTCAGCATCCCGCTGGCCCGGAAAGTGTTCCTGCTGGACCCGTCGAATGTCGCGGTGACATCGACCGCGCTGGGGATCGGCGTGCTGGGCGCCGCCGCGATCGAGGTGACGTGGTGGATGCGGGCCAAGATGCTGGGCGTGCAGCCACGGCTGTGGCGTTAGCTGCCGGGCTTCACCGGGCAAGTAGGATTTCGGCGGAAGGAGGGGCGCATGGGATTCCTGGACAAGGCAAAGGAGTTGTTGTCGCAGAATGCCGACAAGGTTGAGACGGCGATCGACAAGGCCGGCGAATTCGTGGACGACAAGACGCAGCGGAAGTATTCCGACACCATCCACAAGGTGCAGGAGCAAGCGAAGAAGGCTGCCGACGCTGCCGCTACGGGCGAACAGCAGAACTGAGCACATGGCGAAGCTTTCCGGATCCATCGAAGTTCCGTTGCCGCCAGAGGTTGCCTGGAAGCATGCCTCGGACCTATCCCGGTACAAGGAGTGGCTGACGATTCACCGGGTGTGGCGCAGCACATTGCCCGACGACATTGAAAAGGGCACGGTCGTGGAGTCGATCGTCGAGGTCAAGGGCATGTACAACCGGATCAAATGGACGGTCGTGCGTTACAAGCCACCCGAAGGCATGACACTCAACGGCGACGGCGACGGCGTCGGCGGCGTCAAGGTCAAGCTGATGGCCAAAGTTCAGCCCGCCGAGGAGGGCTCCGTCGTGGGCTTCGACGTGCACCTCGGTGGCCCTGCGCTGTTCGGGCCGATCGGCATAATCGTTGCCGCTGCGCTGCGCAGCGACATCGATCAGTCGCTGCACAACTTCGTCACGGTATTCACCAGGCCCGATCCGGGCATGAACGGCGGCCTTCATCGCTGATCGCGCCGGCCGGTGAGTTTTCGGCCCTAGCGCCACCCACTTAACGCCGAACGTCACGTGACCGCCAAGCATCGGCGTGGGCGTTGGTCGCACGGGCCGGCGGGCAAGTCAGCTAATCTCCCAACCATGATTCGCCGGCTGCGCCCTGGTTGGCTGGTGGCGTTTTTCGCCTTGGTGATTTCGGCAAGTGCATGGATGCCGTGGCTGACGACGGCGGTCAACGGTGGCGGCTGGGCCAACGCCATCGGCGGCGCTCACGGCAACTTGGAACTCCCGCGGGGGTTCGGCGCCGGCCAGCTCATCGTGCTGCTGTCCTCGGCGTTGCTGGTGGCCGGCGCCATGGTCGGCCGTGGCCTGTCGGCAAGGCTGGCTGCTGCTGCGGCGCTGACTATTTCGCTGCTCATTGTCGCGCTGACGGTGTGGTACTACCGACTCAATGTCAACCCCCCGGTGTCAGCCGAATACGGGCTCTATGTCGGCGCAGTCGCGGCGGTGTGCGCGGTGGTGTGTTCGGCGGTGGCGGTGATAGCGGCGGTGGCGTCCGGTCGATCCACTCGCTGAGTTCTACGGCGACGGGAACTCGTGCTTTCCCGACGTGGCGCTGTCCTTGGGCTCGTTGACGCCGAATACGAATGGCGCGAAGACGATCTCGCGGCCGTCGGGGTCGCGATAGGTGACCGCACCCGCCGCCTCCCAGTACGGATGCTGCTGCACGGGCTCAATTCCGGCGGCGTGCAGGCGTGCGATCGCCCCGTGCTGTGCCGGTGGGTCGGGGAAGTACAGGCAAAGCTGGTCGCCGGGATCCACCGCGACGGTATCGGCGGCCTCCACGATTTCCAGGGTCAGGTTCCAGCTGGGCAGCCCGAAGATCGCGCCGTTGCTGCCATAGCTGTCCTCGAAGGTCTCATAAAGCGGCAGCCCCACCAGCTCCCGGTAAAACCGCACCGTTTCGTTGAAGTTCGACGAGCGGCGAGCGAAGCGGATGGCGCCGATCGGCGCCAGCTGCGCAGGCCAGTGCGTGTGCCGGCGGCGGGATCCGTAGGCCATCGTCACAGTCCGATCGCGGCGCCCGCCGACTCAGCGGTGTGCCAGCGTCGCAACTCGGCTCCGGACGCCCATGTCGAATGCGTTCCGTTGCAAATGCGTTCCGGCAATTGCAGTTTGCATACTGGGCCATCAGCGATGCGGGCGGCGTCGAAGACCACGCAGTACGAGGCGTCGGTGTTCATGTCGGTGGTGAGGGTGACCAGGTAGCCGTCGTCTTCACCGCGGGCGCCGACCCGCGGCGCCATGGCGGTCTCACTCCCGTAGACGCCGTCGCCGAAGGCGAATCCCTCTTTGGTTCCGGTGTGCAGGTCGTGTTTGACCAGTCCGTCGAACAGAAACCATCCGGGTTTGCCGGTGGCAGCATAGGCGTAGCGATAGCTGCCCGCGGCGTAGTCGGGATTGATGGTGCCGAACTCGGTGATCGACTCGGATAGTTGCTCTTCTTTTACCGCTCCGGTGGCCAGGTTGAGCCGCCATCGGTGCAGTCGCGACTGCAGACGATCAAGCGCTAGGAAGCGAAACAGCTTCTCCCACTTCGTCTCACCAGTATCAAGTGGCGAAGGGTCACCCTCGAAGAAGCCGTCGAGCACAATTTCGTCACCATCCTCGTAGGCATTGACGAAGTGCAGCACGAACGTGGGATCAGCCTCGAACCATCGAATGTCGCCGGTGCCGCCCCGGCGCGGCAGCACCGCGAACCGCGATGGAATGTCCGGGTAAAAGCGCGGCAGGTGCACATCGTGCTCGAGCAGCCCGGGGTCCCAGAACAACGGGAAGTCGTTGAGAATCACGTAGTTTTCCGTGAACGCCATGTCGTGCGGCAGCCGCGGCCCGGGCAGCGGGATGTCGACGTAGTGGACCAGTTCGTTGTTCTCGTCCACGACACCGTAATGCATGTACGGGTCCTGCTTGCTGTAGTTGAAGAACAGCAGTTCACCGGTTTTGTTGTCTACCTTGGGATGTGCGGACACACCCCAATCCGAAGGGAAGCGCCCGTTCCACGTCTCCTTGCCGAGTGCGCCCGCCGAGCGGGGGTCGATCCGGTACAGGTCACCGCACTGGTAGAAGCTGGTCAGCGCGACACCTCGGTGGACAATGACGTCGGTGCTCGACGCGTCCTTCATCCGGGTGCGAGCGCCCCACCCGTCGTCGCGCTGGGCCAATTGCACCGGCTCGGCCAAACCCGCCCACAGCGGGCCACCGGCTTCGTTCTCGGCCAAAAATCCCTCGGTGCGGACAAAGCGGTTGCGGTAGAAGGCGTTTCCGTCACGGAAGCCGACTACATGCAGCATGCCGTCGCCATCGAACGGATGATAAGTCTTAAACGCCGGGTGCAGCGGGTTCTCGGTGTTGCGTAGATAGATGCCGTCTAAGTCGCGCGGGATTTCTCCCGCCACCGCAGTGAGGTCGTCGGCGTCCCACTCGGTGGTCTGTGGACGCCATGGTCCGGTGCGGTAGGGGTGGTCGTCGTCCTCCGGGAGAGTGGACAGGAACTTGCCGACGATCGCGACATCCATGTCAGGCACCTCCTGCCGCGCCGACAACGAAACTGACCGTGGTGGCAGTGCTGCCGCCGAAGTTGAGGGTGCCGAACGTCGTGGCGCCCTCGATCTGATATTCGCCGGCCGTACCGCTGACCTGCTTGGCCGCGTCGAGCAACATTCGCACACCGGAGGCTCCGACCGGGTGGCCGCCGCCGATCAGTCCGCCGCTGGGGTTGATTGGCAGGCGGCCGCCGATCTCGATCTCGCCGTTCTCGATGGCCTTCCACGCCTCGCCGGGCGCGGTCAGCCCGAGGTGGTCGATCGCCAGGTACTCGCTGGGGGTGAAGCAGTCGTGGACCTCGAACCCGTAGAGGTCGTCCAGGGTCAGTTGGGCGCGACGCAACGCGTCGAGCACCGCTGCCCGCACGTGCGGTAGCACGTAGACGTCGTCGGCGGCGCGATCGAGTTTCTGCCGCAAGCTCAAGCCCACGGTGCGGTGTCCCCAGCCATCGATGCGTCCCATCGGGCGCGCAGCGGGATTGTCGCGCAGGTACGCGTCATTCACCAGAACCAATCCCGCCCCACCGTCCGTCATTTGGCTGCAGTCGAATCGCCGCAGCCGACCCTCGGTGATCGGATTAGTCTCGTCGTCAGCGGCGATCGGGTCGGGGACCGTCCAGGCCCGCGTCTGGGCGTTGGGGTTACGCCGGGCGTTGGCGAAGTTGAGCTGAGCGATCGCACGCAGGTGGGTGTCGTCCAAGCCGTAGCGCCGGTCGTATTCGTTGGCGACCTGAGCGAACATCGACGGCCACAAATAGCGCGCGTCGGCTCCCTCGTGACCGGTCCAGGCAGCCGCGCCCAGATGTTGGGCGGCGGTGTCGCCGGGCACGGTCTTCTCCAGCTCGACGCCGACCACAAGCGCGGTGTCATAGGCGCCCGACCGCAGATCGGCCATCGCGGCCAGCGTCGCGACGCTGCCCGACGCGCAGGCCGCTTCGTGGCGCGAGGCCGGGGCGTCCCACAGCTCGTCGCAGACCGTGGCCGGCATCGCCCCCAGGTGGCCCTGGCGTGCGAACATCTCGCCGAAGGCATTTGCGACGTGGACCACGTCGATATCGGCGCCGGTCATCTTCGCCGAGGCGAGCGTGCCCTCGACGACCTCGGCGGTCAACGCGGCGAAGTCGCGGCCTTCTTTGCTGAGGTTGCGGGCAAAATCGCTTTGATAGCCGCCGAGAATCCACACACCGGTCGAGCCGTCCATATGCCGCACGGTACTCCTTGACGGGAGCACCGTTGAGACGTATCCGCGAGCCGGTTCGGATCGCCGTCCGCCCGAAAAAGGGCGGCCCCGTCGGCTCTCGGGCTGAACCGACGGGACCTTGGCGAGCACGAAGGCCGGCCCATGTGCGCACCTCTCATGGCATTGCCCTCAATGGCGATCGACAAACATACGGACTCAACGCCCTTGAGTAACGTGGAAAAAGCTTCTGAACAACGGGAAGTCGCGAATGCCCGGCCGCGCCTACCGGGTGCCTTCGACAAGTTCGGTGGACTCGGGTGGACGTGGGGTGGCCGCACGTTGCCGCAAATCCTCGGCGTCGGCGACATCGATGGTCGCCAAGTCGATGCCTTTGGTCTCCTTGGCGGCTACGGCGGCCAGTGCACTGACCGCCGCGGTCGCGGCCAGGTACCAGGCGATCGGCACCGCGGATTTGTAGGTCTCGAGCAAGCGAACCGCGATGATCGGTGCCAGGGAACCGGCCACGATCGCGGTGACCTGATAGCCGAGCGACACCCCGGAATATCGCATCCGGGTCGGGAACATCTCCGCCATGGTCGCCGGCTGGACCGCGTACATGAGGCCGTGGAACACCAGGCCGACGACGATCGCCGACATGATCAACGCATTGCTGCCGCTGTTCATCATCGGGAACGCGAAGAAGCCCCAGGTGCATGCGCTGACCGCGCCGACGAAATAGATTGGACGCCGCCCAAATCGGTCACTGAGATGTCCGGTCAGCGGGATGACCGCGAAGTGCACGGCGTGGGCCGCCAACAGCCACCATAAGATGACCTTGGTGTCGGCGTGCACCTGCACTTTGAGGTAGGTAATTGAGAACGTGACCACCAGGTAGTACATGGTGTTCTCACCCAAACGCAAGCCCATCGCCGTGAAAACCCCACGTGGGTAACGCTTTAACACCTCGACCGCACTTATCCGGCTCACGCTGGCGTGCTCGGCGCGTTGCTGGGCGATGCGGAAAATCGGTGCGTCTGTCACCTTGGTGCGGATGTAGTAGCCGATCAGTACGACGACCGCGGAGAGCCAAAACGCGACGCGCCAGCCCCAGCTGAGAAAGGCCGCATCCCGCAGTGTGGAGGTGAGAATCAGTAATACCACCGTGGCCAGCATGTTTCCGCCGGGCACCCCGGCCTGCGGCCAGCTGGCCCAGAAACCGCGGCTGGCATTCGGGCTGTGCTCGGCGACGAGCAAGACGGCGCCACCCCATTCGCCGCCGACGGCGAAGCCTTGAAGGAAGCGAAGTGCTACCAGCAGTGCCGGGGCCCAGTACCCGATCTGGCCGAAGGTGGGCAAACAGCCCATCAAGAAGGTGGCGGCACCTACCAACAGCAAGCTGAACTGCAGCAGCGCCTTGCGTCCGTACCGGTCGCCGAGTTGGCCGAAGACGAGACCACCGAGCGGGCGGGCGGCGAAGCCCACCGCATAGGTGACGAAGGCGGCAAGGATTGCGTCAAGCTCGTTGCCGCCTTTGGGGAAGAACACCTTGCTGAATACCAGCGTGGCCGCGGTGCCGTAGAGGAAGAATTCATACCATTCGACGACGGTGCCGGCCATGGAGGCGGCGACCACGCGGCGCAGATACGTTTTGCTGTGGGTTAGCTTGTCTGGCAAGTCATTACGCACGCTCATCGGTTGCCCTCCTTGGCGGGCCGCCCACCTGGGGCGTCGAAGTTGGCGGTGAATTGGCTTTTTGCTGGACGACGCGGCTGATCGGTGTGCTGGCGGATGGCAGCGTACCTGGCTTGGGTGACGGCGCGCAGTGTGAATGTCAAGGCGGTTGCCGTTCGACGGCGCCGCCCTGTCGCGCTCGGCGGCCTCAGCCGTCAGGCAATCGCACTACCGGCGAAAAGGAAGCGTTGCGACACGGTCACGGATGCATACCTATCTACTCATCACCGGTCACAGCAGCCGCGCTGATCACTATCGTCACATGAGCCAACTTGGGACGTCAATGCGGTGTCCTGCCCCTCGAAAGGTGTTACATGTCGGCGGTTCTTCGGAGTGTGTCGCTATCGATGGCGTCGGCGGCCGCTGTCGGGCTCGTCCTCGTGATCGGGCCGGCGTCATCGGCGAACGCCACTCCGTGTGGCGCACCCGAAGCCAACGTCGACCCGCCGGCCGCGCCGCCGGCGATGCCCGCGCCGCAGCCGGTCGTCCAGCCACCGACCGGGCGCAGACCCTCTCACGCGAATGACCAGGCTCCGCTGCCTCGGTTGGGTCCCCTGATTTCTTCGTTGCTCAAGCCGAATGCTGCGGCTCCGCGGTATGCCGCCCCGATGAGACCTCAGGCGGAGGTGCTGCCACCCGGACCGAATCCTCCCGCACCGGGCCTTCCGCAGCCGCCGAATGCCGGGCAGTTGCAGCCGAACGCGGCACCGGTCCCGCCGCAGCCGGCGCCGCCGCCCCCGCCGCCCCCCTCGATCGCGGGGGCACCGACATCGCTGGTGGACTGGGTGACGGGCCCGAACGGCCCAAACAAGACCCTGCAACGGTTCGGTATCTCCGGCACCGACCTCGGGATCGTTTGGGACAACGGCGATCCCGCCAACCGTCAGGTCCTCATGGCTTTCGGCGACACATTCGGCTACTGCAAGGTGCACGGCCAGCAGTGGCGCTACAACACGCTGTTCCGCAGTTCCGACCATGACCTGTCGCAGGGGATTCACGTGGCGGACGGCGCACCCAACGACAGGTATTCGGGATCCCCGGTGTGGGTACCCGGCCTGTCCAAACAGGTCGTCAACACCATCCACAAGGCGACGCACGAGACGGGCATCATTCCGACCGCCGGCATCTCCCTCGGCAGGACGCAGTACTTGAGCTACATGTCCATCAGGCAGTGGGGCCGCGACGGGGAATGGTCGACCAACTATTCGGCGATCGCGAGATCGGTTGACAATGGCCAGAACTGGGGGATCTTCCCCGGTACCATTCGCACCGCATCGCCGGACGCCATCCCGGGCGTCCCGTTTACTCCGGGAAATGAAAATTTCCAAATGGGGGCGTTCATGAAGGGTAACGACGGTTATCTCTACCAGTTCGGGACCCCGTCGGGACGCGGTGGTGCGGCATTTCTGGCGCGAGTCCCCCCGAGCCAATTGCCCGATCTGACCAAGTACCAGTACTGGAACGGCGACGACGGCGGCCGCTGGGTCCCGAACAACCCTGGAGCTGCAACACCGGTGTTCCCCGGCCCGGTCGGCGAAATGTCGGCTCAATACAACAGCCATCTCAAGCAATACCTGGTGCTGTACACCAATGGCGGCAGCAATGACGTGGTGGCAAGGACCGCGCCCGCTCCGCAAGGACCGTGGAGCCCCGAGCAACCGCTGGTGTCGTCGTTTCAGATGCCGGGCGGCATCTATGCGCCGATGATTCACCCTTGGTCATCGGGTAGAGACCTGTACTTCAACCTGTCGCTGTGGTCGGCATACGACGTGATGCTGATGCATACCGTGTTGCCCTAATCGTGATCGTCTCGTACCCCGAATAACCGGTGGACGAGGCGCACCCTGAATAAACGGGGCCGAGTGAGGAAGGAGACCAACGATGATCACCTTTGACAACCATGCCAGGCTGCGCGGCTTCAGCAACCCACCAGGGCGGCCCGGCATCGAGGTGTGCATCGAGGGCGTGCGCCGCGCGGACGGTGCTGTCAGGCTGGGCATCCTGGTAAGCGGAACTGATTGCCGACAAAGACATTACGGCTGACCCGCTACCCGGTCACGGGCCGGGTGGTGGCGGTGGCGGTGGCGTCCATCGCTTGCCGTCCGTGGTCCATCCGCACGGCAAATAGTTCCCTTGCGGCGGCTGGCCGTCGAACGTCAGGCACTTGGGTGCGAACGGCGGCGGCGTGGGAGCCGGCGATGGCGGGTCAGCGTAAGCGACGGTCCCGCTGAGCAGTAAAACCCCGGCGGCCACAAATATCGCTGCTGATTTCCTCATGGCGGGTTCGGCGGTTACGGCCCGAAGGGCGATGCTGGTTCCTGTTCGGGCTTAGCGCTCACGTTGTGAATGCTAGTCGCTGCCCCCGCGTGTGACCGCGAAATTTCCTGGCGAATCGGAAGCGCGCCCGACTGGCTACTGTGATTGACTCTCAAGCCAAGCGACGCCTCGTGCCACCGCTCAATGTTGCGCACCGCATCGCGCACGAAAGGGCTTGCCCGTAAGAGAGCGAACAACGCATCGCGTACCAGCGAGCCGGGGAAGCGGAGCGGCCGCTTCAGGTGTAGCAGCAAGATCACGCGGTGATCTTCGGTGTCGTTCCACACTTCATGCGGGAACATGTCGTCGAAGATCGCGATTTCGCCCTCCTGCCACACTACCTCCTGGTCGCCGATTGCCATCCGACATTCCTCGCGCTCGCGTGGCACGATCAGGCCCATATGGGCGGTGACAATTGCCTTGGTGGGCCCGGTGTGTCGCGGCACGTGCGCTCCTGGCAGCATCACCGAGTACATCGCGGTCAGCAGGCCCGGGATGTGCTCCAGGACTCGCGCCGTCTCGGGACAGCGGGCGCAGTTTACGTCGCTGCGGATCCCGTAACCCCAGAGGAAGAAGGAGCGCCAGCGATCATCGACCGCGATCTTTTCATGATCGACCGAAATCTCGCGCAACGAGGGTATCGACATCGGTTCGCACATCAGCGCTTGCGCGTCGTCGCGGATGGCGGTCCAGTTGTCGGCGAGGTACGTCGTCCAGGAATAGAGCTCGTTGGGAAAGACCTGATATTCCTTGGTGGCCGCGGACCAGATCATGATTCGGTCGAGAAGTGGTAGGAGCCAGAGACCCAGGGAGATGATCAGCTCGCGGCCGGACGTGAGCTTCGCCATCTTGGATTCTTCTGTCCCAGCGCACATTCTTTTCCCTCGTACCCTTTTGGCCGGCTATACGGTGCGGCTTGAGCC
>Ga0335070_10004986_pt1 | contig 15571 bp, 13 predicted proteins | sample Lox_Sample_13_FD_206722 | JGI IMG/M metagenome (GOLD analysis project Ga0335070, IMG submission 206722) | Soil microbial communities from Loxahatchee National Wildlife Refuge, Florida, United States - Lox_Sample_1.3 | ecosystem: Environmental > Terrestrial > Soil > Wetlands | place: USA... | reverse complement strand
CCGGGGCCGGGGGATAAGGGCGGCCTCGGCGCCACCTGCCGGGCGTTGTCTGGCACTAGACCACCACTGCGGATCATTGCTCTTCCTCTGACATTCCTTATATAATTCGCGCAAATGACGCCGGCTGTCCTTTGTCAGGACGGAAAGGAGCCCCGCCGTGACCCGAACGACTGACGTCGCGTCCGCTTTCACCCATCGAGTCCGGACGCCGCTCGTCCGGCTCGCCGCCGCCCTCACCGCCGTCGCCGCGGTCCTCGCCTCCGGGGCCTGCTCGCGGGCGGCAGGGGTCCCGCCGGCCGACCTCGTCCTGACGAACGCCGCGGTCTATACCCTCGATAGGGAGCATCCCTGGGTCGAGGCCGTGGCCGTAGCCGGCGGCCGGATCGCCTACGCCGGGACCGCCGGGGGCGCCGCGCGTTTCCGCGGCCCGGCGACGCGGACGCTCGACCTCGGCGGCCGGATGGTCCTGCCCGCTTTCCAGGATTCCCACATCCACCTCATCGAGGGAGGCCTCGAGTCGCGCCTGTGCAACTTGGCCGGCCTCGAAACGGCGGAGGCCGTGGTCGCCGCGATCAAGGACTACGCGGCCCACAATCCCGACCGGGCTTGGATCACGGGCGGCCGCTGGGAGCTGCCCGTCTTCCCCAAGGCCAACCCGACCAAGGAGGACCTGGACAAGGCCGTGCCCGACCGGCCGGCCTGCCTCTTCGCCGCCGACGGCCATTCGGCCTGGGTCAACACCCGGGCCCTCAAGCTCGCCGGGGTCACGGCCAAGACCCCCGACCCGCCCGGAGGCCGCATCGAGCGCGACCCGAGGACGGGCGAGCCGACCGGGACGCTGCGGGAGAGCGCCTCCGGCCTCGTCGCAAAGCTCGTCCCCGAGCCCGGCCCTGAAGAGACCCTGCGCGGCCTGAGGACCGGCCTGGAGATGACCCGGCGTCTCGGCATCACCTCGATCATCGAGGCCAACGCCCGGGAGGATCTCCTCGACGCCTACGCCGCCCTCGACCGCTCCGGCGAGATGGAACTCCGCGTCCTGGCCTCTCTCCACGTCGATACGGACAGAGGGCCGGCCGAAGTCGCCCGGCTCCGGGCCCTCCGCGAGAAGTACCACGGCGCCCGGTTGAAGTCCACGACGGCCAAGATCTTCGCCGACGGCGTCGTCGAGTCCCATACCGCCGCGCTCCTCGAGCCCTACCTCGACCGGCCCAAGGACCGGGGCCTGCCGCTCCTCGAGCCGGCCGCGTTCGACGCCCTGGCCGTCGCCCTCGACGCTGAGGGCTTCCAGATTCACGTCCACGCCATCGGCGACCGGGCCATCCGCATGACCCTGGACGCTCTCGAGGCGGCCCTGAGGGCCAACGGCCCGAAGGACCTGCGCCACCACGTCGCCCACCTCGAGCTCATCGACCCCGCCGACATCCCGCGGTTCAAGGCCCTCGGCGTCGTCGCCAATTTCCAGTCCCTCTGGGCCTACGCCGACCCGTACATCACCGAGCTGACCCTGCCCATCCTCGGCCCGCAGCGCTCCCGCTGGCTCTACCCGATCGGGAGCGTCGCGCGGACGGGCGCCGTCATCGCCGGCGGCAGCGACTGGCCGGTGTCCTCGGCCAACCCGCTCGAGGCCATCCAGGTCGCCGTCACCCGCCGCGGCCCGGACGCACCGGCCGGTCCGGCCTGGATCCCGGAAGAGACGGTCGACCTCCCGACGATGATCGCCGCCTACACGGCGAACGGGGCCTACCTGAGCCACGAGGAGGGCCTCCGGGGCGCGGTGGTCCCGGGAAAGCTCGCGGACCTCATCGTCCTCGACCGGAACCTTTTCAAGATCGCGCCGTGGGAGATCCACAAGGCCCGGGTCCTGCTGACGCTCTTCGAAGGCCGCGAAGTCTGGCGCGACCCCGCCTTCTGAAACGTTGACTTGGGCTCCCCGAGGCGCTATGTTAACGTCAGAGGCTCAGCCGAGGGGAGGTTATCATGTATGCCCGAGTCACGATCCTCCAATTGAAGAAAGGGAAGGCCGAGGAGGCGATCCGGCTCTATGAGATGAGCATCCTGCCCGCCGCCGAGGCCCAGAAGGGATATCGCGGGTCCTACGTCCTGGCCGACCGGCAGGCCGACAAGGGGATCACCGTGACCTTCTGGGAGAGCGAAAGGGACGCCCTCGACAACGAGGAGAACCGTTACTACCAGGAGCAGCTGGTCAAGGTCGTCAACTTCCTCGCGGCGCCCCCCATCCGCGAGGGCTACGACGTGGCTGTTTCCGACCGCTGAGCCCTGCCCCCCGCCCGTTGTTTACGGAACCCTCGGGGTATGCTATAACATACATCCGCCATTCGAGGCCGCATGAATATCCTATCGATCGTCCTCCAGGTCTTCGTGGTCCTCTTCGCCATCACGGTCCACGAGGCCGCGCACGGCTGGGCCGCCCTGAAAATGGGCGACCCGACCGCCTACGCCGCCGGCCGCGTCACCCTCAACCCCTTGGCCCACATCGACCTCATCGGGACGGTCCTCCTTCCGCTGGTGCTGATCCTCGCCCACCAGCCGGTCTTCGGCTGGGCCAAGCCGGTCCCCGTCAATCCCCATAACCTCCGGCACCCGCGCAAGGACAGCCTGTGGATCTCCCTTGCCGGGCCGGCCGCGAACCTGGCCACGGCCGCCGTGTCGCTCGTCCTCCTGAGGCTGACGCTGCGCCTCGCCGCGGGCATGCCCGCCGCCTCGATGTGGGCCAAGTCGGTCGGGGGCCTGGCGCAGCTCCTCTACATGGCCGTCATGATCAACTTGGCCTTGGCCGTCTTCAACCTCATCCCCATCCCGCCCCTCGACGGGAGCGGGATCCTGGCCGGCCTCCTCCCCGAACAGGCGGCGGCCCAGTACGAGCGCCTCCGTCCTTACGGATTCATCCTCCTGATCATTCTCGTCTACACCAACGTCCTGAACTCTATCTTCAACCCCATCCAGAGCCTCGTCCTCCGCCTCCTCCGCTAGCATGCCCGAAGACGTTCTCGACCCCCTCCCCGCCGAAGAGGCCGCGCCCATCCCGCCGGCCGAGGCCGGCGACGGCTACCAGGTCCGCCTCGGCGCGTTCGAGGGACCGCTCGACCTCCTCCTCTTCCTCATCCGGAAGAAGAAGATCGACATCCACGACATCCCTATCGCCACCATCACCCGCGACTATCTCGGCTACCTCGAGCGCAAGGAGCGCATCAACCTCGACCGCGAGGCCGAGTTCCTTTTCATCGCCGCCCTCCTCATCTACATCAAGTCCCAGATGCTCCTGCCCCGGGAGACGGACCTGGCCGAGCAGGATGACCCTCGCCGCGTCCTCGTCAACCGCCTCCTCGAGTATGAGAAGGTCAAGGCCGCCTGCTCCGTCCTCCGCGGCCGCGAGGAGGCCCAGATCCTCCAGTGGCGGCGGAACTTCCTCCCGCCGCTCCCCGGCGAGAGCGCGCTCGATTTCGTCGAGGTCAGCCTCTTCGACCTGGCCGAATCCTTCTTCCTCCTGATGAAGCGCCGGGCGGCGGAGGACACGCGCATCATCAAGGGCCGGGACGTCTCGACCGAGGAGAAGATGAAGGAGCTCCTCGGCCTCCTCCGCGACGGCCAGGTCCTCGACTTCCTCGCCTACTTCGAAACCCAGGCCTCGCTCGAAGAAGCCCTCGTTTCGTTCTTCTGTCTTCTCGAGCTCGTCAAGACGCGGACGGCCGTGGCCGCCCAGGACGAGATCTTCCAGACCATCCGGGTCTGGCTCCGCAAAGACACGCGCCGGGCAGGTCACCATGAGTAACGAGCTGCGGGACATCATCGAGTCCCTGATCTTCATCTCCCAGGACCCCTTGAGCGTCGACCGGATCGCCGCCGTCCTCGAGGGCGCGGCGGCCACGGACATCCAGGCCGCCGTCGACGAGCTCGCCCGCGGCTACGCCGAGGCGGGCCGGGGCATCCGGGTCGTCCACACGGGCGGCGGGTATATCTTCACGACGCACCCGGACCACGACCGCTGGGTCCGCAAGCTCCTCCAGATCGAACGCAGGAACAAGCTCTCCTCGGCCGCCCTGGAGACGCTCGCGGCCATCGCCTACCATCAGCCCGTGACCCAGTCCGAGGTCTCGGCCATCCGGGGCGTCGATTCGACCTACACGCTGAAGACCCTTCTCGACAAGAAGCTCCTCAAGATCGTCGGGCGGAAGAAAGCGCCGGGGAACCCCCTCGTCTACCGGACCTCGGAGCGCTTCCTCCAATATTTCGGGCTCAACGGGCTCGACGAGCTGCCGTCGGAGGAGGAGATCGGCAAGATCCTCCAGGAGGAGAAAGCGTCCGAGGGGTAGCCGCTAAGTCTAGTCTCCGCCAGCACTTAGAGTTGACAAAGCGGGGCGGCTCAGATAGGATAGGGCCTATTTCCGATCGCGAGACCATGGAAATCATCGTCGCCGAACACAGCGGACTCTGCTATGGCGTCAGGCGCGCCCTGACCGTGGCCCGCCGCACGCGCCGGGCCCGCGCCGGGAGCGTCACGACCCTCGGCGACCTCATCCACAACCCCCGCGTCGTGGCCGGCCTCGCAGCGGAGGGCATCGGCTCGGCCGGGACCCCCGAGGGGGTGCCCGCCGGGACGGTCGTCATCCGCAGCCACGGGGTCGCCCCCGAGGTTGTGCGCCGCCTGCGCCGCCGCAAGATCGACGTCGTCGACGCGACCTGCCCGATCGTCCAGAACATCCAGCGGCTGGTCGAGGCCCTGGCCCGCCGAGGCCGCGAGATCGTCATCGTCGGCCACCGCGAGCACCCGGAGACGCGCGGCCTCGTCGGCTACAGCCGCGGCCGGGGCGTCGTCGTCGAGGACGAGGGCCAGGCCCGCCGGCTTCCCCTCCGCAAGTCCCGGGCCGTCGTGGCCCAATCGACGCAGGGCCTCGAGGCCTTCGAGCGCGTCGTCGCCGTCCTCGTCGGCAGGACCCGGGAGCTCGTCGTCCACAACACCATCTGCGATTCGACCCGGACCCGCCAGAAGGCGACCGCGGAGCTCGCCGGCCGGGTCGACGCGATGTTCATCGTCGGCGGCCGGCAGAGCTCGAACACCGCCCGCCTCTACGAGATTTCCAAGCGCCTCCGGCCGCGGACCTACTTCATCGAGAGCGCCGGGCAGATCACCCCGGCCATGCTCCGGGGGGCCCGGACGATCGGACTCTCCGGGGGCGCCTCGACGCCGCCCGAAGCCATCCAAGAAGCCGTTGGCGCCATCGAGCGGAGCTTCAAACGGAATACCATCAGGGAGTGAACGTGCCATGACCGAATCCACCAAACACCCGGACCGCGACGACCCCAAGATGTCGTCGGAGGACTACGAGCACCTGCTGGACCACTACCAGTTCCACCAGCAGGAGATCACGATGGGCAAGATCCTCAAGGGACGGGTGATCAAGAGGACGCCGACCCACGTCCTCGTCGACATCGGCTTCAAGACTGAAGGGGCCATCCCTGTCGAGGAGTTCAGCGACACCAAGGCGCTGGCCGAGCTCCGGCCGGGCTCCGAGGTCGAGGCCATGCTCGAAAAGACGGACGTCAAGGACGGCTACCTCATCCTCTCCAAGCGGCGGGCCGACGGCGTGCGCGCCATCGACCTCCTGGAAAAGGCCTTCGCCCAGAACACGGCGGTCGCCGGCAAGGTCGTCGACCGGACCCGGGGCGGCTTCGCCGTCGACGTCGGCATCCCCGCCTTCCTGCCGGAATCCCACGCGGACATCCGGCCGGTCAAGGACCCCGCCTCCCTCATCGGCCAGACCCTCAAGTTCAGGGTCATGAAGTTCGACCGCAAGAGCGAGAACGCCGTCCTCTCCCGCCGGCTCCTCCTCCAGGACGAGCGCGAGAAGCGCAAGCGGCGGGTCTTCGACCATCTGGCCAAGGGCCAGAAGCTCCCCGGGCACGTCCGGTCGCTGACGAACTTCGGCGCCTTCGTCGACATCGGCGGCGTCGAGGGGCTCCTCCACGTCTCGGACATGTCCTGGGGCAAGATCGGCCATCCCTCCGAGCTCCTCAAGGCCGGCCAGGAGATCGAGGTCGTCGTCCTCGACTTCAACGAGAAGGACGAGCGGATCTCCCTCGGCCTCAAGCAGCTGACCCCCGACCCGTGGGCCAACATCGCCGAGAAGTACCAGGCCGGCCAGAAGATCACGGGCAAGGTCTCGAGCCTGACCGACTTCGGCGCCTTCGTCGAGCTCGAGAAGGGCGTCGAGGGGCTCGTCCACATCTCCGACCTGACCTGGTCGCGCAAGCTCGTCCATCCGAAGAAGATCCTGTCGCCGGGCCAGGAGGTCGTCGTGACCATCCTCGACGTCAACCCGACGACCAAGCGGATCTCGCTCGGCCTCAAGCAGGCCTCGCCCCATCCGCTCGACGTCTTCAAGCAGAAACACGGCGTCGGGTCGCGGATCAAGGGCCCCGTGACGAGCCTGACCGATTTCGGCGCCTTCGTCGAGATCGAGAAGGGGATCGAGGGGCTCGTCCACATCTCCGACATCACCTGGGAGAAGGCCAAGCATCCGTCCGAGAAGCTCCGGGTCGGCCAGGAGGTCGAGGCCCTCGTCCTGGCCATCGACGTCGAGCGCCAGAAGGTCTCCCTCGGCATCAAGCAGCTCGAGGGGGACATCTGGGAGGACTTCTTCAGCCGGCAGCAGGTCGGGGACATCGTCAAGGTCAAGATCGTCCGCATCACGGACTTCGGCGTCTTCGTCGAGATCGTCCCGGGCATCGAGGGCGTCGTCTTCACCTCCGAGCTCGACGAGAAGAAGATCGAGAAGCCCTCGGACGAGTTCGCCGTCGGCGACGAGCGGAACGCCAAGATCATCCGGCTCAACCCGAAGGCCAAGAAGATCTCCCTCAGCTTCAAGCAGGCCCAGTTCGATCTCCAGAAGCAGGAGTTCCAGAAGTTCATGGACTCCCAGGACGACCGGATGACGCTCGGCGATATCATGAAGGACCAGCTGAAAAACCTGGCCGCCCTCAAACGGGGAACCAAAAAGGAGGATTCGCGTGATAAAAGCTGACCTGATCAACAAGATCTCTCAGGAGCTCAGCATCCCCAAGCAGGATGCCGAGACGGGCGTCAACATGTTCTTCGAGACGATCCGGGAGGCCATCCTCAAAGGGGAGGAGATCGAGATCCGCGGCTTCGGGAGCTTCCGGTTCCGCAAGCGGACGTCGCGCTCGGGGCGCAACCCCCGGACGGGCGAGCCGGTCAAGGTCCCGCCGAAGAAGGTCCTCTATTTCAAGCCGAGCAAGCTGCTCAAGGAGCTGATCAACAAGTAATGCGCTACCTGACCGCACCCTGGCGGGCGGCCTACGTCCGCAAGGCCCTGAGCGTCCGGGGCTGCATCTTCTGCGACGCCATCAAGGCGGGCGAGGACCGCGAGGCCGCCGTCCTCTGCCGCGGCCGCCGGGCCTTCATCATGCTCAACCGCTACCCCTACACGCCGGGCCATCTCATGATCGCCCCCGCGCGGCACCTGCCCGACCTGACCCGGGTCCGGCCGGACGAGGGCGCCGAGATCTTCGCGCTCCTCCAAGCCGCCCTCCGGGTCCTCGGCGCGGCCTACAAGCCCCACGGCTTCAACACGGGCATGAACCTCGGGCGGAGCGCCGGGGCCGGGGTCACCGGCCATGTCCATCTCCACGTCGTCCCGCGCTGGACCGGGGACTCGAACTTCATGCCCCTCGTCGGCGGGACCCGGGTCTTCATCGAAGACCTCGACGCGACCTACGAACGACTGCGTCCTCTGTTCGACCGAGAGAGGCAGCGGATCAAGCGGGCGGAGCGGTGAGCGAGGCCCTCCGCGACCGGCATTGAGGTGTCATCATGCTTAAGACCATGCGGAAGAACGTCAAGTCGCTGAAATGGATCCTGTGGATCATCGTGGCCACGTTCGTCGTCTCCATCTTCTTCATCTGGGGCGGCGCCGGCCGGCTCGGGGAGGGGGGCGGCGGGAACACCCTGGCCATGGTCGGCCGGGAGAAGATCTCCGGAGACGAGTACACCCGGGACCTCCGCCAGAGGCTCGACGCCATGAAGAAGCAGTTCCCCGGCCTCAACGAGAACCTCATCCAGCAGCTCAACATCCCCCAGCAGACGCTCGAGCAGCTCATCCAGCAGCGGCTCCTCCTCCAGATCGCCCGTGAGAAGGGAATCCGGGCCACGGACGACGAGGTCCGGGCGAAGATCGTCTCCTACCCCGTCTTCCAGCGGGACGGCAAGTTCGTCGGCTTTGACGCCTACAAGAGGGTCCTTAACTACTACCACATCCCGCTCAAGGACTTCGAGGAGGGGCTCCGGCAGGAGGTCGTCATGTCCAAGACCGTCGGCTACCTCACGGCCGGGATCATCGTCACGGAGGACGAGGTCTGGGACGGCTACCGGAAGCAGAACGACTCGGCCAAGATCGAGTACGTCGTCGCCGAGGCCTCCAAGGTCGAGGTCAAGGACAAGCCGACGGAGGCCGAGGTCCAGGCCCGCTTCGCTAAGGCCCCCGGGGCCTATAAAGTCCCGGAGAAGCGCCTTGCCGAATACGTCTTCCTCAAGACCGATGACGCCAAGAAGGACGTCAAGGTCACGCCGGCGGAGGTCGAGAAGTACTACAAGGACAACCTCGCCCAGTTCCGCGAGCCGGAGCGCCTGCGCCTCAGCCGGATCTGGCTGCCCTTCACCGCGAAGGACAAGGAGGCCGTGCTGGCCCAGGCCCGCGACATCCTGAAGAAGGCCCAGGCCGGCGCCGATTTCGCGGTCCTGGCCAGGACGTTCTCGAAGGACGACAAGGCCAAGTCCGGCGGGGACTGGGGCCTGACCGACTGGCGGTCCCTGTCGGCCAAGGAGACTGAGGCCGCGGCCAGGCTCGCGGCCGGCCGCGTCTCCGACGTCGTCGAGACCGACACAGGCGCGGCCATCCTGAAGGCGACCGAGAAGGCCCCGGCGGCGACCAAGGCCCTGGCCGAGGTCAGCGCCACGATCAAGGGCATTCTCGAGGACCAGAAGGCCCGGGCCATCGTCTCCGACCGGATCGGGCGGCTCGAGAAGCTGGCCCGCAAGGAGAAGAGCCTCGACGTCGCCGCCCAGAAGGAAGGGCTCAAGGTCTCGGCGACGGGCGCCCTCCGCAAGGGGGCCCCGCTGGGCGACTTCGACTCGGCCGGCGCCGTCAGCGACGCCCTGTTCGGGCTCAAGGAGAAGGCGATCTCGGCCCCGATCTACACCTACACGGGAGCCGGCCTGGCCCAGCTCCAAAAGGTCGAGCCCGAGCGGCCGGCCAAGCTCGAGGAGGTTCGCGACGAGGTCGAGAAGACGATCCTCGACGGCTGGAAAAAGGAGCGGGCCCTGGCGACCCTCCGCGAGCTCCGGACGAAGCTCAAGGATGACTGGGCCGTCGAGGCGGGCAAGCTCAAGCTCGAGTACAAGACGGTCGCGGAGCACAAGCGGGAGCAATACCTGAGCCTCGTCGGCGACGACCCGGCCGTCGACGCCCTCGTCTTCTCGCTCCCGCTCAAGCAGGTCAGCGACCCCGTTCCGGTCGAGGACGGCTACGGCCTCTTCCGCGTCCTCGAGAGGAAGGAGACGACGCGCGCCGACTTCGACAAGGTCAAGGCCACCGAGCGGGAAACCCTCCTCGAGCAGAAGCGGAACAAGTTCCTCCAGTCGGTCCTGGCCCAGGCCCGGGAGGAGAGGAAGGTCCGGGTCAACTACGACCTCTTCGTCAAGCTCAATTCCCAGGTCATCTCGCGCTACGCCGGAGAGTGACCGGCCCCATCGCCCGCGCTTCAAGTAAACCGATCTTTATTTGAAAGGAGAGCGAGATGGAGACGACCAAGATCTCCCTGCCGCCCGAGGCCTACCAGGAGCTCCCGCCCGGCCAGGTCTATAAGCCCTTCGTCCCGGCCGAGTCCGTCATCCCCGAGGTCACGGCGCGGTCCGTCCTGTGGGGTCTCTTCATGGCCCTGTTCTTCACCTTCTCCATCGCCTACCTGGGGCTCAAGGTCGGGACGGTCCCCGAGGCGGCCATCCCCGTGGCCATCCTCGCCGTCGGCATCGGCTACCTCTACAAGCGCAAGAGCACCATCCTCGAGAACGTCATCATCCAGTCGATCGGCGCGGCCTCGGGCGCCCTGGTCGCGGGGGCCATCTTCACCATCCCGGCGCTCTACATCCTGGGCCTGCCAACGGACATCGTCAAGATCTTCCTCTCGACTTTCCTCGGCGGCTGCCTGGGCATCCTCTTCCTCATCCCGCTGCGGCGCTACTTCTGCGTCGAGCAGCACGGCAAGCTGCCCTTCCCGGAGGCCACGGCCACGACCGAGATCCTCGTCTCGGGCGAGTCCGGCGGCAAGCAGGCTTGGGCCCTCATCCTGGGCGTCGCCGTCAGCGGCGTCTACGAGTTCCTGACCATCGGCGTCCGGGCGTGGGACGAGCTCATTACCTTCCGCTTCCTGCCCTTCATGGACAGCCTGGCCGTCAAGACGAAGATGGTTTTCAAGATCGACGCCCTCTCGGCCTTCCTCGGCCTCGGCTACGTCATCGGGCTCCGCTACAATGCCGTCATCGTCGCCGGCGGGCTGCTTTCGCACTTCGCCTTCGTCCCGCTCATCTGGTTCCTCGGCCAGCACCTGTCCGGCGCCCTCTATCCGGGCGCCGTCCCCATCGCCCAGATGAGCGAGACCCAGATCTTCAGCACCTATGTCCGGAACATCGGCATCGGCGCCATCTTCACGGCCGGCGTCCTGGGCATCATCAAGTCCATGCCGGTCATGGTCAAGTCCTTCTCCCTCGGCTTCCGGGAGCTCTTCAAGGGCCAGAAGCCGGACGCGGACGCGGCCGTCCGGACCGACCGCGACCTCAAGATGAAGACCATCATCCTCGGCCTCCTGGCCACCGCGGCCGGCCTCTTCTTCTACTTCCTCTGGATCTCGAACCTCAAGCTGGCCATCATCGGCGTCCTCGTCTGCATCCTGCTCTCGTTCCTGTTCACGACGGTCGCCGCCTACGCCATCGCCATCGTCGGCACGAACCCGGTCTCAGGCATGACCCTCATCACCATCATCCTCTCGAGCGTCATCCTGCTCGGGGCGGGCCTGTCCGGGCAGCAGGGCATGGCGGTGGCCCTGCTCATCGGCGCGGTCGTCTGCACCGCGCTCTCGATCTCCGGCAGCTTCGTCACCGACCTCAAGGTCGGCTACTGGCTCGGGGCGACGCCGCGCAACCAGGAGCGCCTCAAGTTCGCCGGCATCCTCGTCTCGGCGCTGACGGTGGGGGTCGCCATTTCCATCCTCGACAAGGCCTTCTCGTTCCAGAGCGGAACGCTGGCCGCGCCCCAGGCGAACCTGATGGCCACGGTCATCAAGTCGATGATGTCCCGCGAGCCCGTGACCTGGCTCCTCTACGCGGTCGGGGCCTCCGTCGCGATCGTCGCGGAGCTGGCCAAAGTGCCGCCCCTGGCCTTCGCCCTGGGGATGTACCTGCCCCTGCAGCTGACGACGCCGCTCCTCGTGGGCGGGTTTATCTCGCATCTGGTCAAGAAATCGACCAAGGACAAGGAGCTGGCCGAGCGGAGGAACAACCGCGGCACCCTCATCTCGTCCGGGTTCATCGCCGGCGGCGCCCTGATGGGCATCGTCCTGGCCGTCCTCAAGCTCACCAAGGTCGATCACCTGATCAGTCTCGGCGTCCCCATGGTCCTCGAGAACGGGCGCTGGGTCGACGGCACGCCGTGGCCCTGGTTCACGAAGTACGGTCAGGTCATCAGCCTCGCCGCGTTCACCCTGCTCTGCGGCTTCGTCTACTGGGACGCACGGCGGACAAAGTAGGGATCCAGAGAAGGAGGGAGACCGAACATGGCAATCAACAAGCTCTACTCGGCGGCCGACCGGGCCATCAACCAGGCCCTGCGGATCCGGCCGGGGGAAAAGTTCCTGCTGGTCACGGACACCCAGAAGCTCGAGATCGCCGAGGCCCTCGCCTACCACGCCAAGCGGGCCGGCGCCGAGACGACGACCTACCTCATGACCGAGACCCTTCGGCCGATCGAGGCGCCGACGCGCCAGTTCAAGGAGCTCATCCGGACGGCGGCCGTGACCGTCTACATGCTCGAGGGCCGCTTCGCCGAGAAGCCCTTCCGGGGCTTCATGGTCTCGGAGGGCGCCAAGCACGGCCGGATCTGCATGATGCCTGGCATCACCCGGGACATGATGGAGCGGCTCGTGGCCATCGACTTCTCGCGGATGGCCGCCTTCACCCGGAAGGTCATGAGGGCGATGAAGGACGCCGACGACGTCGTCATCGAGAACCCCGCCGGGACGCGCATCGCCTTCAGCGTCAAGGGCCGGCGCTTCGACGCCGACATCGGCGACATCTCCAAGAAGGGCGTCCACGGCAACCTCCCGGCCGGCGAGTGCTTCACGGCCCCGGTCGAAGAGTCGTTCACGGGCCGGCTTGTCATCAGCCTCATCGACGACAAGCTCGGCCACGGGGTCATGGAGTTTAAGCGGGGCAGGCTCGTCGCCTTCCTGGGCAAGGGGATCGCCGAGGTCGTCAAGACCGTCGGCGCGGACCCGACCGCCCGCATCGTCGGCGAGTTCGGCATCGGCACGAACAAGGGCGCCAGGATCTGCGCCAACATGCTCGAGGCGGAAAAGGCCTTCGGCACGGTCCACTTCGCCATCGGCGACTCCTACGGCCTCGGCAAGAACAAGAGCCGGTACCACTTCGACGCGCTCATCGACAAGGTCACGATCCGGGCCAAGGGCCGGTACGTCGCCAAGGACGGCAAGTTCCTCCTCTAATTCGGAAATGAGTATTGTGTCCCCGAAATTCGACTTCGACAGGGTCATCGACCGGACGGGGACGGAGTCCCTCAAGTGGGTCTATCCCCGCAAGGTCCTCAAGGTCGAGGACGCCATCCCGATGTGGGTCGCGGATATGGACTTCGAGGCCCCGCCGGCCGTGGTCGAGGCCCTCCGGCGGCGGGCCGAGCACGGCGTCTTCGGTTATCCCCTGGTCCCGCCGTCGTTCTACGCTGCAGCGATCGGCTGGCTCAAGCGCCGGCACGGCTGGGAGGTCCAGAAGGCCTGGATGTCCATGACGCCGGGCATCGTCCCCGCGCTCAACTACGCGGTCCGCGCCTTCACCAGGCCGAACGACCCGGTCATCATCCAGACGCCCGTTTATCACCCGTTTTATTACGCCGTCGAGAACAACGGCCGGCGCGTCGTCCGCAACCCCCTCCGCTTCGACGGTCGCCGCTACACGATGGACCTCGACGACCTGCGGACCAAGATCGACGCCCCGGGCCGGATGCTCATCCTCTGCAGCCCGCACAACCCCGTCGGCCGCGTGTGGACGCGGGAGGAACTCGAGGCCCTCGGCCGGATCGCCGTCGAGCGGGACCTTCTCGTCATCTCTGACGAGATCCACCACGACCTCGCCTTTCGCGGCCACCGTCACCAGGTCCTGGCCGCCCTCTCCCCGGAGCTGGCCCAGCAGACGGTCACCTGCATCGCGCCGAGCAAGACGTTCAACATCCCCGGCCTCGCGACCGCCGCCGTCGTCGCCGCCAACCCGGACCTCCTCAAGAAGTTCGAGGACGAGAGGGAACGCGCGGGCTTCGAGCTCGGCCAGGTCTTCGGCATCGTCGGCTTCGAGGCCGCCTACGCGCACGGCGGGGACTGGCTCGACGCGCTCTTGCCTTATCTCGAGGACAATGTCGACCTCATGGAGACGTTCCTCGCCGCCCGTATCCCCGAGATCAAGTTTGTCCGGCCGGAGGGAACGTACCTCGCGCTCCTCGACTGCCGGGGCCTGGGGATCGATCCGGCCGCGCTCAATGGCTTCTTTTTAAAGAAGGCCCATGTCTATTTCACGGACGGGGCGATCTTCGGCCCGGAGCTCGAAGGCTTTGTCCGCGTCAACTTCGGCTGCCCTCGGGCGGTGCTGGCGGAGGCTCTCGAACGGGTCGAGCGGGCGGTCTGCGGCGTCGGCCGATGACGCATGTGACATAGGACGGGGCTTAGGGGAAGGGGTCAGGTCCATTTTCTTCCAGTTTTGTTGGAAGACAGGAGACCTAACACCTTCTTTGGCTCGCCCGCAGGCCCGCGAAGACGCGCGCGCGTACCTGCTTGTCCACTTGTTCAGGGGAGGTGACCGATGTTCCGAGCGAGAACGACCGGGTGCCTGGTCCTGGCCGGGGCCTGCGCTCTGCTCCTGCTTTCCTGCCGGAAGGCCGAGCCGCCCGCGCCGGCGCGCGCTCATGCCGCCTTCGCCTTCCCGCGCTCAACGCCCATCGCCCGCAAGGACGCCTTCTTCGGCCTCCACTTCGACCTCCATCCCCAGGAGACCGACACCTCGCTCGGCGCCGACGTCTCCGAGGCGAACATCCGCGGCCTCCTGACGCGGGTCAAGCCCGATTACGTCCAGTACGACTGCAAGGGCCACGCCGGCTGGACCGGCTACCCGACCGCGGTTGGCTGGGCCAGCCCGGGCATCGTCAAGGACAGCCTGGCCGTCTGGCGCAAGGCCACCCGCGACCTCGGCGTCGGCCTGTTCATCCATTACTCGGGGGTCTGGGACACCAAAGCGGTAAAAGAGCATCCCGACTGGGCCCGGCTCGGTCCGGACGGCAAGCGCGACCCGAACGTGACGAGCGTCTTCGGGCCCTACGTGGACAAGCTCCTCATCCCGCAGCTCGAGGAGGTGACGGCGAAGTACGGCCTCGACGGCGTCTGGGCCGACGGCGAATGCTGGGCCGCCCAGCTCGACTACTCCCCCGCCGCGCTGGCCGCCTGGAGAGAGCAGACCGGATACAGGTACGCCCCCAAGAGTAAGAAGGACGGGCTCTGGCTCGCCTGGAAGAATTTCAACCGCCGCGCCTTCGAGCGCTACCTCAACCACTGGGTCGACGCCCTCCACGGCTCAAACCCCGCCCTTCAGCTGACCTCGAACTGGATGTATACCACGTTCGCCCCGAAGCCCGTCGAGGCCAAGCTCGATTTCCTGTCGGGCGACTACTCGCCCTCGCTCTCCGTCGACCGGGCCCGGGTCGAGGCCCGCTACCTCGCTTCGACCGGAATGCCCTGGGACCTCATGGCCTGGGGTTTCGACAAGGGCCAGGGGCTCGGCTGGAGCCTCAAGCCGGCCAAGCACCTCGAGCAGGAGGCGGCCGTCGTCCTGATGCAGGGCGGCGGGTTCCAGATCTACCACACGCCGACCCGCTCGGGGTACATCGTCGAGCCGATCATCCGGCAGGAGGCGGCTTTGGCCGAGTTCTGTCGGGCGCGCCAGGAGGCCAGCCACAAGAGCGCCTCCGTGCCCCAGGTGGCGCTGCTTCTTTCGAGCGAGAGCTATTGGGAGGTCTCGGACAACGTCTTCGTCCCGCCGGGGGACGCCTACACCGAGCTCGAGGGCACCCTCCACGCTCTGCTCAACCTCCACTACTCCGTCGACATCCTGGCCGAGCACCAGCTCGGGCCGCGGCTGCACGATTTCCCGCTCGTCGTCGTCCCCGATTCGCACAAGCTGACTCCGGAATTCCGAAAAGCCCTGACGGAT
>Ga0335070_10004985_pt1 | contig 15573 bp, 13 predicted proteins | sample Lox_Sample_13_FD_206722 | JGI IMG/M metagenome (GOLD analysis project Ga0335070, IMG submission 206722) | Soil microbial communities from Loxahatchee National Wildlife Refuge, Florida, United States - Lox_Sample_1.3 | ecosystem: Environmental > Terrestrial > Soil > Wetlands | place: USA... | reverse complement strand
GCAAAATAGCACGGGACTAGACACCGGTGTCAAAATCAGTCATATTCGAACTACGGTGGGGAAAGTGCATGGGCTTAGTACTGACGCGATAATGACACCGGTGTCCATTCCCTGCTCGTGGCGGCATCGCCAAACGTATTTGGGCCTGAATATATACGGCATAGGGGGATCTTCATGAAAGCTCGCAAGGTGCGCCTGGTTGAATTGGGCGTTTCGGCCATGGCCGCGGTTTTCTGGGCGGCTGCGCCAGGGTTGTGCGCGGCGCAAAGCGCGGCAGCAGAGCCCGCGTCGACGGCGGCCGCTCCGGCAGCGGACGAACTCGAGACCGTCGTTGTCGTCGGCATCCGTAAGTCCCTGCAGAAGGCCAACGACATCAAGCACGATGCGGCCAACACCGTCGAAAGCATCCTCGCGGAAGACATCGCGAAGATGCCCGACCTGAACCTCGTCGAATCCATCCAGCGCATGCCCGGCGTCGCGATCACGCGCGAGGGTGGAGAAGGCCGCAACGTGACGCTGCGCGGCTTCGCGCCGGACTTCACCTCGACGACGCTGAACGGCATGGAGATTCCGGCCAGCACCGACGGCCTCGACACCGGCGGCTTCACCCTCAACGCCGGCCGTGCGTTCGACTTCAATGTGTTCGCCGCCGAGCTGTTCAACCGCATCGACATCCAGAAGACGCAGAAGGCCTCGAACGAGGAAGGCGGCATCGCCGGCACCGTCGACCTCTACACGGCCAAGCCCTTCGACTTCAAGACGCGCACGTTCGTGGCTTCCGCGCAGGACGGCTACAACAACCTGACCAAGGCGAACGACCCGCGCCTGAGCTTCCTCTACAGCGACACGTTCGCCGACGACAAATTCGGCATTCTGCTGTCGGCGGCGTTCTCGAAGCGCACCGTCTACCAGGAAGGCTATTCGAGCGTGCTGTGGACTTCGCCGTACGCGAATGGCGATTCGTGGGATACCTCGCAACTGGCCACCGTGAACGGCACGCCCGACGGGAGCTGCGGAGCCGCGCATGCCGTCGACTGCCTGTGGGCGCCACGCCTGCCGCGCGCCGACTTCTTCGGCAACGACCAGAAGCGCACCGGCCTCACCGGCTCGCTGCAGTTCAAGCCGACCGACAAACTGTTGCTGACCTTCGACGCCCTGCACTCAGAACTCAAGAACGACCGGTACAGCTACAACTCGATGGAGTGGCTGCTGACGCACGGCCCGGCGAGCGGGTTCTTCGGGCAGACGCCGCTGTCGTTCACCGTGGGCCCCGATGGCAAGCAACTCATCGCCGCGAGCTTCGACAACGTGAGCTCCTGGTACGAGAGCCGCCACCAGGAATCCACCTCGAAATTTGACCAGTTCGTGCTGTCCGCGAAATACCAGATCGCCGATCACCTGGCGCTGGACGCGATGGCCGGCAGCGCGAAGGACGACGCCGATCGGTCGGAGCTGCGGTTCTACTTCCGCTCCAAGCCGCACTTCTATTCCTATGACTACTCCGCGAATCCCTACGTACCGGTGGTCAGCTTCGGCGGCTACAACCCGAGCGATCCGAACAACTACCTCGACAGCGTGATTGGCGCCGATCGCCTCGACAACATCCTGAAGAAGAATTTCACCTCGAAGGTGAACCTCGTCTATGACGGCGGCGGCTTCACCATCAAGACGGGCCTGGCGTACAACGACCGCAAGGTGCGGTACGGCGACGCCATCGGGTCAACGCAGCCGGTCGATCCCACGCAGTATGCCGAGCCCTTCCCGATCTCCGGCTTCGGCAGCGGCCTGGGCTACCCGGGGCTGACGCCGTTCGCCGTCGCCAATTTCAGCGCCATCGCCGCTGCCGGCCTGGTGGACCCGAACGGGTACACCGACAACGTGGGCGCGGACTGGACGGTCGACGAGCGGACGTTCGGCGGATACTTCGAGCTCAACAGCGAGTACCACCTCGGCACGATGCGGCTGCGGACGAACTACGGCCTCCGCTATGTAGGCACCACGGTGACCTCGGACGCCGTGATCGGCGCGACGCCGGTCGAAGTGAAGAAGCACTACGACAACTACCTGCCGTCGATGAACTTCGCGCTCGACATCACCAAGCAACTGACCGCCCGCCTGGCCTTCGGCCGCAGCATGTCGCGGCCGGGTCTCAATTCACTCAACATTGCGGGGCCGCAGTTCAACTACACGACGAGGACGGTCGGCAACCTCGGCGATCCCGGGCTGAAGCCGTACCAGTCGAACGACACCGACCTGAGCATCGAGTGGTACATCCCGAAGGGCGGCCTGCTGTCGCTCGGCGTGTTCAACAAGGACATCGTCAGTTCGCTGACCACGCAGGTGGTTTCGAAGTTCGTCGACCCGGTCTACCTGCCGGCGATCTACGCCGATCCGCAATGGATCGCAGTGGCCAACCCGGCGCTCGATCCGGCGCTGGTGCCGTACACGTTCACGAGCGTGGTCAACACCGACCAGGGCAACAGCGTGAAGGGGCTTGAGTTCACGTACAACCAGCCGTTCACGTTCCTGCACGGCTGGCTGTCGAACTTCGGCGTGGCCTCGAACTACACGCACGTCGAAGCCCGGGATTCAACCGGCTTGTCGCCCAACTCCTACAACTTCACCCTGTACTATGAGACGCCGCTGTTCGGCGCGCGCGTTGCCGTCAACAAGCGCGACGACTACCTGGTGCAGGTGAACCCCGGGAACGGCAATGCCGAAGAGCGCAAGGTCGGCCCGACCCAGGTGGACATGGAAGTCTTCTACAATCTGAACGATCATCTCTCGTTCCAGCTCGAGGGAATCAACGTCACGGATGAGAGCGAGCGCATCTACGACACCGGCCTCGGCGACCAGGACCTCACGCGCCAGTACACGCACACGGGCGCGCAGTGGTTCCTGGGGGCGCGTTATCGCCTGTAAGGCGCAGGTGCCCGCGCATCGGCCCCCGGGGAGCGTCGATCGGATGCTCCCCGCGGGCCGCAGCGGTTGAAGCGGCGCAAGGATAGCCCCATGTTGCAGCGCCCCCGGAAAGCCCACGTCGTCATGGCGGCGCTGCTCGGCACGTGTGCATCGGCGGTGGCCGGGTCGGGCGAGCTCAGGCCGATCGATGACAGCTACAACGTCGCGCAGCGGTACGATGCCTACAAGGCGCAGTACCCGCAGCTGCGTGTGCCGGTGCTGGAATTCCAGGCCGGGCAGCGGGTGCTGTTCGATCGCCTCTACAAGAAGATCGGCGAGCGATCGTTGCATGTCGATGTGTTCCTGCCCGCCGTGGCGCACAACACGCATCGCGCCATCGTGTTGGTGCACGGCGGCGGCTGGCGCTCCGGCAACAAATCGAACTTCTACGCGATGGCCAACCTGCTCGCGCAGCGCGGCATCGCCTCGTTCCTGCCCGAGTATCGCCTCTCGCCCGAGGCGAAGTATCCGGCGAGCCTGCAGGACCTCAACGATGCGATCGCCTGGGCAAAGTCGCAAGCCGGCACGCTCGGCATCGACCGCAACCAGATCGCCATCGGCGGCGAGTCGACCGGCGGTCAGGTGGCGGCGCTCCTCGCGTACACGGCCGATCGCGATCTCTACAAGACGCATGCCGGCGATGACACGCGGGTGAGCGCGCTCGTCGATCTCGACGGCGTGCTCGATCTCACGGCACCGCTGGCGCTCCAGTACGAGAACGCCGCCGGCAGCACATCGCTCGCTGCGCAATGGCTCGGTGGGTCGATGGAGCAAGACCCGAAGCGTTGGCGCGAGGCCAGTGCGGCCACGTACGCAGGCGCGCATTCGCCGCCGACGCTGGTGGTCACCAGTGGCGAGCCGCGCTTCACGGCCGGGCTCGACGAGATCAAAGTGGCCTTGCAGGCGCACGGCATCCGCTGCGACGTGGCCGCTTTCGATGGCACGCCGCACGCGTTCTGGTTGTTCGATCCCTATTTAGGGCAGGTGGTCGACAGGATCGACGCCTTCCTGCGCGCGGCGAAATGACCCGCTACGCCGGATGGATCATTGTCGCGTCGGGTCTGCTGGCGCAGGCCGGCTGCGCGACGCATGGGCCCGCGGAGCAGGCCCGCTACCAGGTGAGCCAGACGTGCAACGGCGCGCTGCATTGCTACGCCACGATACAGGCGGCGCTCGATGCGACCGAAGGCGCGCCGGAAGGTGGATGGATCCTGGTGCAGGTCGGGCCGGGCCACTACATCGAGAAGGTCACGCTCAAGCGATCGAGGGTCCGGCTGCGCGGAGCGGGCGTCGACCGCACGTTCCTGCAGTTCGACATACCGGCGCAGGACGCGGCGCGCTACCACCGCGACCACTGGGGCACGCCGGGTTCGGCCACGCTGACGATCGATGCCGACCAGGTCATCGTCGAGGGCCTGACGATCGAGAATACCTTCGACTTTCTCTCCAACGATGCATTGCCGGATGACGACCCCCGGAAAATCGTGAACTCGCAGGCGGTCGCGCTGCTGCTCGACAAGCACAGCGATCGCGTGCTGGTGCGCGATGCGGCGCTGCTCGGCTACCAGGACACGCTGTTTGCGGATGGCAAGCGTGGGCTGGTCCGCCACAGCACGATAGCCGGCAACGTCGATTTCATCTTCGGCGGCGGGCAACTCCTGGTCGTCGACAGCACGATACGATCGCGGCCGCGCACCGCCGCTTTCAAGGCAAATGAAGTGCAGTCTATCGTCGCCGCGCCCTCGACGCTGCTGGCGCAGCGCATCGGCATCGTGGTGTACCGGTCGCGACTCACGCGCGAGCAGGGCGTGCCCGACGGATCGGTCGCGCTCGCGCGCCCCTGGCATCCGACGCGCAATTTCCCCGATGGGCGCTACGCCGATCCGAACGCCGTGGGCCAGGCCTTGTATATCGATTGCTTCATGGATGCGCACATCCTGCCGGATCACTGGACCAGCATGGCCGGTACCGCGCGCGATGGCAGCAAGACAGCGCTCTTCACGCCACAGGATTCGCGGTTCTTCGAGTCCGGGTCGCGGGGCCCCGGCGCGCACCACGCGGACATCGGCATCAAGTGGACCGACGCGCCGTCGATCGCGGAGGTCACTCGCGTGATTCTGGATGATTGGCCGGAAGCATCGATCGGAGGGTTGCCGTGATGAAAGTTGCCATCGTAATGCTGGCTGCGAGCGCCAGCCTGTTGTGGGGCGGTTGCGCCATCGCCGACGCGCCATCGCCGATGGCAACCGTGCAACTGCCGCACGGCGGCTGGGCGAAGACCGTGGGCGGCAAGGGCGGGCGATTGATCCGCGTGACCACGCTGGCGGCCGATGGCCCCGGGTCGCTGAAGGAAGCCATTTCAGCGCACGGCCCGCGCATCGTCGTCTTCGAGGTCGGCGGGCAGATCGATCTCGGCGATGCGACGCTGCACATCACCGAGCCGTACCTGACCATCGCCGGGCAGACAGCGCCTTCCCCGGGCATCACGCTGATCCGCGGCAAGGGTGTGGCGATCACCACGCACGATGTCATCGTGCAGCACCTGCGCGTGCGCACCGGCGATGCGGGCCATGCGAAGGCCAGCGGCTGGTCGACGGACGGCGTGCGCACGGAAGACGGTGCCTACGATGTGATCATCGATCACTGTTCGCTCACCTGGGCGACGAACAAGATCGCTGCGGTGTCGGGCAGCCGCTTCAAGGGCCAGACGCCCGAGGAATGGCGCAACTCCACCTCGCACCGCGTGACGCTGTCGAACAACATCATCGCCGAGGCGCTGTCGCATTCGTCGCACTGGAAGATCGAGCACTCGAAGGGCGCGCTGATCCACGACAACACCACCGGTGTGCTGATCATCGGCAACCTGTTCGCGCACGACTACGAGCGCAGCCCGCTGTTCAAGGGCGGCGTGCACGGCGCGATCATCAACAACCTGATCTTCGATCCCGGCCAGCGGGCAATCCACTACAACCTGATCGCCGAGGAGTGGGGATCGCATCCATACCAGGTCGGCAAGATGACCGCTGTCGGCAACGTGTTGCGCGCGGGCATGTCGACGCCGCCCGATCTCGCGTTCCTCGAGATCGGTGGCGACGGTGACCTCGATTATTACGGCAAGGACAACATCGCGGTGGATCGCATCGGGAGGCCGTTGCCGATGGAAGGTTCCTACACGACGACCGGCGCGCACATCAACGATCTCGCCTCGCCACCGGTCTGGCCGGATGGCATCGAGCCCATTCCGGCCCGGGACGTCCAAAGGACGGTGCTGGCGGGCGTCGGTGCGCGGCCGTGGGACCGCGATTACCACGACGCCAGGCTGATTGCCGATGTCGCCGAGGGCCGCGGCTGGATCATCGACAGCGAGTCGGATGTGCACGGGAATCTGCCGCAGACGCCCACGCATCGCGCGTTCAATCCCGCCGACTGGGATCTCGACACGATGATGCCGCGCTCGCCGGGCGCCTTGAGTTCGGACGCCAAGTCGACGACGCTGATGGTGCCCGAGGGCAACTAGAAGATTGCGCTGCCGGGTCGGCGGCGCGGCGGCGCCGGCGCACGGCGGCGCGGCGGTCAGCGCCTAACGTCAGCTCCGTCCGGCTGGAATTCCGCCAGCTCCGCTTCCGTGGCCAGGATCGCGTCGCCGTGCACGCCGTGCTTGAGCGCCGCCAGTGCCAGTCCTGATTCAGCGACGCTGCGCAACGGTGCGCCGGTCAGGTGGCGATGCAATACGCCGGCGGCAAAGGCGTCGCCCGAACCGATGCGATCGACGATCGCAGCGACGGTGAGTTCGTCCGTCTGCCATTGGCCATCGCGCGCATCGACGCGGGCCGAAAGGCGATGGCGGCCGGGGTCGACGACCTGCCGCGCGGTCGATGCCTGCAGTTGCAGCTTTGGGAACGCGGCGAATGCAGCCTCTGCCGCCGCGCGCCGCTGCTCGGGCGCGGCGCCAGGGAATTCCCGGCCCAGCAGGAGCGAGAGGTCGCGATGATTCCCGAACAGGATCGTCGCTTCGCCGACCAGCTCGCGCAGGATCGCGCGCGGATCGCTGTTCCAGGCCTGCCACAGGTTCGCGCGGTAGTTGGCATCGAAGCTGATCGGAACGCCGGCGGCCCTCGCCGCCGCCACCGCGGCGCGTGCCAGTTCGACGCCGCCAGGGCCGAGTGCGGGCGTGACACCCGACAGGTGCAGCAACCGCGCGTCACGCAGCGCCTCGTCGAACTCGAACAGGTCGGTCGGAGCGAGCGAGAACACGCTGCCGGCGCGATCGTAGGTGACGCGTCCGGCGCGCGGCCCGGCGGAGGGTTCGAGGAAATACAGGCCCAACCTGCCGCGTTCGCTGCGCACGAAGCTTGTGTCAACCGTGGCGGCATCGAGCCAGGCCTTCGCAGCAACCCCGAGCGCGTTGTCAGGGAGCGCGGTGACCATGCGCGCAGGCGTTCCAAGGCTGGCCAATGCGACGGCCACATTCGCCTCCGCTCCGCCGAAGTGCGTGGCCAGCGTGGACGCGCGCGCCAGCGGCATTCCCGCCGGCGGCGACAGCCGCAGCAGCATCTCGCCGAAGCAAGTGACCACGCCGCTCATGATGGCTCGTCAGCGCGCCAGCCAACCGCCATCGACGGCCAGGATGTGGCCGTTGACGTAGTCGGAGGCGGACGAGGCGAGGAACACGGCGGCGCCACCCATGTCCGCCGGTTGGGCCCAGCGCCCGGCCGGAATGCGCTCGAGAATGGCGCGCGATCGATCGGCATCGGCGCGCAGCTGCGCGGTGTTGTCGGTCGCCACGTAGCCCGGCGCGATCGCGTTGACATTCAACCCCTTGCCGGCCCACTCGTTGGCGAGCAGGCGCGTGATGCCGGCCACGCCGGACTTCGCCGCGGTGTAGCTGGCCACGCGGATGCCGCCCTGGAAACTCAGCATCGAGGCCACGTTGATGATCTTGCCGGAACCGCGCTCGAGCATATGCCGGCCGACCCGCTGGCACATGAAGAACACGGCCTTCAGGTTGACGTCCAACACATCGTCCCAATCGGATTCGGAAAAATCCGCGGCGTCTGCGCGGCGGATGATGCCGGCGTTGTTGACCAGGATGTCGATGCGGCCCGCAGCGGCCAGCGCCTCGGCGACCACGCGTTCGACCGGCTCGGTGCTGGAGAGGTCGGCTGAAACGAAATGTGACTTGCGCCCGAGCCGCTCCGCTGCGGCCAGCGTCTCCGTGGGCACGCTCTGCCCAACGGCGACCAGGTCCGCGCCGGCGCAGGCGAGCGCGAGCGCGATCGCCTGACCGATGCCGCGGTTGGCCCCGGTGACCATCGCCACCTTGCCGGACAGATCGAAGGAAACCGCCATGGTGTCGCGATCCCTCACTTCAACTGGCAGACGTCGAGCACTTTCATGTCGGTGTAGTCGAGGTTCTCGCCGCCCATTGCCCAGATGAACGCATAGGCCTTCGTTCCCGAGCCCATGTGGATCGACCAGGGCGGGCTGATCACCGCTTCCTCGTTGGCCAACACCAGATGACGCATCCTGTCCGGTTGTCCCATGTAGTGGAACACCCGATCCTGCTCGCCGGCAAGATCGAAATAGAAATAGATCTCGCTGCGCCGATCGTGCAGGTGCGGTGGCATCGTGTTCCAGACGCTCCCTTCCTCGAGCACGGTCAGGCCCAGCAGCAGTTGCGCGCTCTCGCACACGCCGGGGATCACCAGCTGGTAGATCGTGCGGCGGTTGGAACTGGCCAGGTCACCGCGCACCAGCGGCTTCGCCTGCTGCAGCGTGATGTGCCGGATCGGGCACGCTCGATGCGCCGGCACCGAGGCGAGGTAGTAGCGCGATCCCTTGCCTTCGAAGCCCACGGACTTCGAGCCCATCGGGATGTACAGGCATTCCTTGTTCTGCATCTCGAAACGCTGGCCGTCGACCGTGATCGCGCCCGGCGCGCCGATGTTGACCGCGGCCATCTCGCGCCGCTCCAGGAACGGGTGACCCTTGGCGCTGGCGGGCTCCGACTGGTCGGGCAGCTTCAGCACGCCGTCGCCCGGCACCGCGCCGCCGATGACGAAGCGCTCGTTGTGCGAGTAATTCAGCCGGAGCTGCCCCTCGACGAACATGCCGCTGACCACATGGCGCTCGCGCAGCGCCTCGTTGGAGACGTCCTGCATCATGTCGGGGTGCGTGGCGTGATAGGTGTGCGCGAACATGGGTGCTCCAGTCAGTGCTGGTCGGATGGTAACCGGTGTCAATCAGCCCTTTATAGACGTGATCCGGGGCGGAATCAAGTTGGTGGCGTGGCCGGCGCCGGGACGGCCGACGCGCGGCGGATCAGGTCGGAGGGGAAGCTCGCGGCCAGGTCTCCGGCATGGGTGGGGTCGATGAGCTTGAGCGCGGCGGTGCGAGCCATCGTGCGGATCGGCCAGCGGACGGTCGTCAACGGCGGCCACAGGTGCGCTGCAATCGCCGTATCGTCGAAGCCGACGAGCGAGAGCTGGCCGGGCACCTCGATGTCGCGCTCGCGCGCGGCATGCAGCGCGCCGGCCGCCATCTCGTCGTTGCTGCAGAAGATCGCGGTCGGGCGCGGCCGCACCTCGAGCAACTGCTCCGCTGCGGCGCGGCCGGTCTCGAAGGTGTAGTTGCCGGTGGAGACGAGCTCCGGGCCGCAGTCCAGGCCGTGCCTGGCCAGCGCGTCGAGGAATCCCTGGCGCCGTTCCTGCGAGGAACGAAAGCCGTCCGGCCCGGCGATCAGGCCGATGCGGCGATGCCCGAGGCCGATCAGGTAGTCCACGGCCTGCGTGACGGCGACGCGGTCATTCGACTGCACGAGGTGCGGGCCGTCGTCGAGCGCGGCGGAGCCCATGCGCACGTAGCCGCAGCCGATTTCCCTGCATAACGCAGCCACTTCCTCGTTCTCGGAAATCGGCGGCAGCAGCATGACGCCGTACACGCGCTGCTGCTGCAGGAAATTGCCGATGTCGCGCAGCATCGAACTCGAGTGGCGATCGACCGGACGCACCACCAACGCAAACTCGGTGTTGCGCAGCGCATCCAGGATGCCCTCCTGCGCGCTGAGGATCATCTGCGCGTTCGGGTTGTCGTGGATCAGGCCGAGCAGGAAATTGCGGCGCAGCGCCAGCGCGCGCGCCTGCGGATTGGGCACATAACCGAGATCAGCGATGACCGACTGGACCTTCCTGCGTGTCTCCTCGTTGAGGAGCGGCGAGGCGTTGATCGCGCGGCTGACGGTCTTCTTCGAAACGCCGGCGAGCCGGGCAACGTCGTTGATCGTGGGTCTTCGTTTGTCTTTTCGGCTACCCGGCATGCCCCTGACGCTCCAGGTTGCGGCGAACCCGGGAAAATTGACACTGGTTTCCAACGCTACGCCTTGTGGCGCTCGCAAGTCCACCCCTCCGGGCCAGATTGACTTGCTTATGACACCGGTTTCCTATACGGTAAAGCCCATGAGTTCGGAAGCGCCGTCCCCGGAAAAGACGTCCCTGGGCGACGTCGCCCGCGCCTTCGTCATGGCCCGGCGAGAGGGCCGGCACCTGGCCCGTTACCCAGGGTCCGCGCCGGCCGACCTGGCCTCGGCCTACCGCATACAGGATGAAGCGCTGCGGCTCGACGGCCGCGCCATCGTCGGCTGGAAGGTTGGGCGCATCCCCGATGCCGAGGTCGCCCGGCTCGGCGCCAATCGCTTGGCCGGACCGATCCTCGCGGGCACGGTGTTGTTCAACGCGCCGGGCTTCGAGGCGGCGATGCCCGCATTCGCCGGCGGCTTCATCGCCGTGGAGTCCGAGTTCATGCTGCGCCTGCGTGTGCCGCCGCATGGCGCGCCACCGCCGGACGACGAGTCGGCGAAGGATTGGATCGACGACGTGCGCATCGGCGTCGAGCTTGCGAGCTCTCCGTACCCCGGGATCAACGACGACGGGGCCTGTGTCACGATCTCCGATTTCGGCAACAATGCCGGTGTGCTGCTTGGACCCTCCATCACCGACTGGCGCATCCGCAACCTCGGCCAGATCACGGTGACGACCGAGATCGACGGGCGCGAAGCCGGGTGCGCGACCGCCGCGAGCATGCTCGATGGGCCGTACGGCGCGGTCCGGTTCCTGCTCGATCACCTGCGCTGGCGCGGCATCGCGCCGCAATCGGGCTGGTGGATCTCGAGCGGCGCGATCACCGGCGTGCATGCCGCGCGGATCGGTGATCGTGCGGCCGTGACCTTCGCAGGCGTGGGATCGATCTCGTGCCGCATCGTCGCCGCGCAGCGCTGAGGCTGGCAGGGCGCTGATCATGGCCAGCGCCGTCTCCGCGCGCAGCGGCCGCCATCGCTGGCTCGTCGTCGCACTGCTGTTCGCCGCCACGGCCGTCAATTACGTCGATCGCCAGATGATCGGCGTGCTCAAGCCGACGCTGAGCCACGAGTTGTCCTGGTCGGAAATCGACTACGCCCACATCGTGTTCTGGTTCCAGGTGGCCTACGCCATCGGCTACATCAGCTTCGGGCGCATCGTCGATGTGCTCGGGGCGCGGCTGGGCTACGCGCTCGCGATCGTGGTGTGGACGATCAGCCACATGGCGCACGGGCTGGCCGTGGGCGTAACCAGCTTCGCGGCGGCTAGATTTGGCCTGGGACTCGGCGAATCCGGGAATTTTCCCTCCGGCATCCGCGCCGTGACCGATTGGTTCCCGCAGCGCGAGCGCGCGCTGGCGATCGGCATCTTCAACGCCGGGGCCAATATCGGCGCGATCATCACGCCGCTGCTCGTGCCGGCGCTGGTGATCGCCTTCAACTGGCGCGTGGCCTTCTACCTCACCGGATTGCTCGGCGTCGCATGGTTGGCCGCCTGGTGGGTCTTCTATCGTCATCCCGCCGAACACAAACATGTATCCGCCGGCGAACTCGCCTGGATCCGCCAGGACGCGCCGGATCCCAAGGCGAAGGTCGGCTGGACCGCGCTGATCCGCAAGCGGGAAACCTGGGCGTATGCGCTCGGCAAATTCCTCATCGACCCGATCTGGTGGTTCTACCTGTTCTGGCTGCCGGGCTATCTCTTCAATCGGTACCATCTCGATCTCAAGACCTTCGGCCTGCCGCTTGCCATCGTGTACCTGATCTCGGATCTCGGCAGCATCGCCGGCGGGTGGATGTCCTCGAGACTGCTCAAGGCCGGCCGCACCCCGAACTTCGCCCGCAAGGCCACGATGGGCTTCTGGGCGTTAATGGTCATTCCGATCTGGTGGACGCAGTCGATCGACAGCCTGTGGGGCGCAACGCTGCTGATCGGACTCGCGACCGCCGCGCACCAGGCCTTCTCCGCGAACCTCTATACCCTGCCGTCGGATGTCTTCCCGCGCAACGCGGTCGGCAGCGTGATCGGCATCGGTGGCACGGTCGGTGCGCTCGGCGGCATGGGCATGGCGCTGTTCACGGGCTACATCCTCGACACCACCGGCAGCTACGGGCTGCTGTTCGCGATCTGTGCGAGCGCGTACGTGGTGGCGTTGCTCGTGGTGAATGCGCTGTCGCCGAAGTTGCAGCCGGTCGCCATGGAGTCTTGAGGACCCGCGCCGGTGGTTCAGTAATACAATTGGACACCATCCATGTGATAACGATGGTCATCAACGGTAGTCTGTACTGGAAGCAGCAGCGCCATGCCAACCGCCACGGTCCATTTCAAGGAAATCATCCAGGACTCCCAGGACTACGGGAGCGATGACAAGCACATGGTGTCGCGCGTGTTCTTCGACCTGCAGGTCGGCGACAAGAGATATCCGGGGGCGCATGCGAACCTGAGGCAAGCCGTCGGCGCGACTGCATCGGACCCCGTCGAGGTGTCTCCGCCGGCCGGATACCCGGGTCCGTTCGATCAACGGAAATTCCAGGCGGAGGTCGAGAAATATTTCCGCGACCTGGTCGGGGGCTCGGCGTCCTCGATCAAACGCGCGCCGGGCGCCAAGAGCTTGCGCATGCGCAACGTCCGCCGCAGGAAAGCCCTGTCGGTGTCATTCGAAGTCGAATGACCGCAGCGGGACGGCTGAGGCGCCTGCGTCGCGCGGAACTGCCAGCGGATACCGTGGCGTTGGCGCGCTACCTGATCGGCAAGGTCGTGGTGCACGACACCGACTCGGGCCGCTTGAGCGGGCGTATCGTCGAGACGGAGGCTTATCCAGTCGGTGATGCGGCCGGGCATGCCTTCATCGGCAAGACGCGGCGCAATCGATCGCTGTTCCTGAAGCGCGGCCACGCCTACGTGTACCTGTGCTACGGCACATCGTTCCTGCTGAACGTGACGAGCGAAGTGGCCGGGGTGGGCGCCGGAGTCTTGCTGCGCGCGATCGAGCCGCTGCAGGGCATCGGCGAAGGCAGGCCCGGCCGGGGCCCGGGACGATTGACCACGGCGTTGCAGGTGGATCTCTCGCACGACGGGTTGGACCTGTGCGCCGCCGGTTCGCTGTGGCTGGCTGCGGGCGCGCAACCGGCGGGCGCGATCGGCAAGAGCGTGCGCATCGGCATTACGCGCAATGCGCATCGACGCCTGCGCTTCTATGAAATCGGCAACGCGCACGTGAGCGGCGCGAAGAAGATGCGGCAATAGACGCCGATTGGCGCTCGCGCTGCCTGGTCAGTTCGTACGCTTCGCCAGCGCCTCGCGCGCTTCAACGATCTCGGGTCTTCCGGGCTTGTCCGCGCGTGCGCAGACCGTCAGTAGTTCGCCAAAATACCGTCGGCTCGATTCACCGTTCCCGCTGAGCTGCGCGGCGTGCGCTGCCCCATACAATGACCGGAAGCGGCGTGGCTCCTTCCTGAGCGTCGCCTCAAATTGCGTGAACGCCCTGGCCGGCTCATTCATCTGCAACAGCATTTCTCCGAGCAGTTCCCGCGCCGGGGCCAGTGGTCCAGGCGTCACGGCGCTTTTCTCGGTGCCATCTTCCATGTTGGCGGCCGATTCCATCTGTCGCAGGGCATCGTCGTTCTTGCCTGCCGCCAGCGCCGACCACGCCGACACCTCGGTCGCCTGGATCTCCACCTGGCGCGCCCAGTAGAGCTCGTTGGCCTTCAGGAGTCGCTGCTGGATCTGCGCGAGCGCCGCCGCGGCCTCGTCTGCGGTGGCCACCTGTCCCAATCGCGCCGCGCCCAATCCGCGGGCGAACCACGTGATCGCATCCGTGTAGGGGAACGGCGTCTCCGACACCACCAACTTCCCGGCCTGTTGCCAGTCCTGGCGTTCGAGCGCGAATCGTGCGGGGATGGCCGCGAGCGCAAAATAGCCGGCAGCCGGCGGGCCGGCGCCCACCAGCTGGGCCTTCGGATTGAAGCGCGAGGCCAACTCCGGCAGCGCCGCCAGGATCGCCGCTGCCGCCTGGTCCTGGCCCGTCTGCAGGTAAGCGTAGGTTTCGTAGTCGCTGGCATGCAGTTCCTCGGACGTCTGGCCCTGCCGGCGCGCGGCCGCCGCGGCCGCGATGTTGGCGTCGATCGACTCCTGCCAGTATCCGAGGCGCGTGAAGGTGTGCGACGGCATGTGCAGCGCGTGCGGCGCATCGGGGGCAATCGCCGCGTAACGCCTGGCCGCGGCCAGGGCGCGGTCGGCCAGCGGCGGCACGTCGTAGGCGTGGATGATGTAATGCGCCAGTCCGGGATGCGTGGGCTGCTGCGCGAACAACTTCTCGAGAATGGCGCCGGCCTTGAGCTGGTCGGCATAGGTCTTGTCGTTCGGATTCGCCGCGAACGCGAGCGCCAGCGCATAGAAGATCTGCGCTTCGTGGTCGTCCGGATATTTCGCGGCAACGCCGGCCATGGCATCGCGATAGGCGAGCAGGCGCACGGGCTGCGGCGCGTTGTCGAAGTCGGCGTACAGCTTGCCGGCGGCCGCGAGATAGTCGCGTTCGCGCTCCGTCCTTGCGCCCAGCTGCTGGCCGCGTTCGACGCTTTGCTGCCCGAGTTGCAGCTGGTTCCTGGGCTTTTGCCCCGGCGCGAAGGGATTGCCCCAATCGGCCAGCGCGATGCCCCAATGGGCCATCGCGCAGCTGGGATCGTCCTGGAGGACGGCATTGAACCCTTCGATCGCGCTGCTGAACTGGAACGAATGCAGCAGCGCGACCGCGCGATCGAAATCGCCCTGCGCCTTGTCGTTGCACGAGGTGGCGAAGTGAACCTGCCCGAGTCTCTCCGTGCTCCCGTGCTCGTGCTCCTGCGCCACTCCAGTCGCCGCGAGCAGCATCAGCGGAATCGCCGCTCGGAGTCTGATCCTGTGCATTGACGGCTCCAGCGGCCTCAGTCGGCACGCGACATCCTGTTCATCAGGCGGCGAGTGTATTCGACCCTCTCGTCGAATTCACGCGCGCCGATGCGCTCGGGCCGGAAGCCATCGCGCTTCATGCGGATCAGCGACTCGACCATCGCGCCGCGCGTCGACCACATCCAGATGCCCGAAGAACAGCACCGGTTTGGCCACACCGCTTCCGTGCAGGCGCACGACGAGATTGCCTTGTATCGGTCTCGATCATCTGCTGGAAGATCTCGCGCGCGAGGATCCGGTCTGCCTCGGGCGGCAACGGGCCGGGGGGCCGCACCGCCGACCGATGTCGATGCGGCAGGCACAAACGGAAGCA
>Ga0335070_10004984_pt1 | contig 15576 bp, 8 predicted proteins | sample Lox_Sample_13_FD_206722 | JGI IMG/M metagenome (GOLD analysis project Ga0335070, IMG submission 206722) | Soil microbial communities from Loxahatchee National Wildlife Refuge, Florida, United States - Lox_Sample_1.3 | ecosystem: Environmental > Terrestrial > Soil > Wetlands | place: USA: Florida... | reverse complement strand
CGGCATCTCCAATCAGACAGCGATCGTGCAGCACCTGACGCTGGTGGCCGGGATGGCGGGCGCTGCCATCGCCGCCCGCGAGCGCCGCCTGCTGGCGCTCAGCTCGATCGAGCTGGTGCTCAAGGGTGTCTGGCGGGACATCGCGCGCGCCTTCGCATCCGGCGTCGCGGCAACCGTGACCGTCATGCTGTGCGTCGCCAGCGTCCAGTTCTTGGCCAGCGAGCGGGGCGCCGGCGGCGTGGTGGCCTACGACATCCCGCGGTGGGTCGTGCAGCTGGCGCTGCCCATCGGCTTCGCGCTGGTCGCGCTGCGGCTGCTGTACCGCGCGTCGGAGCGCTGGGCCTGGCGCCTGGCGTCCGCCGCGCTCGCCGGGCTGCTGATCCTGGTGGTGCTGCGGCCGCCGGTACCCGCCGCGCAGCTCACGATCCCCGCGTTCGTGGTACTGCTGCTGGCCGTGGCCTCGGGAGCGCCGATCTACGCGGCGCTGGGCGGCGCCGGCCTGATCCTGTTCTGGCGCGACGGCTCGCCGATTGCGTCGCTCACCGTGGACCACTACGGCCTCGTGACCAACCCGACGCTCCCGAGCGTGCCGCTGTTCACGCTGGCCGGCTACTTCCTCGCCGAAGGCGGGGCGTCGCGCCGCCTGATCCGGGTATTCCAGGCGCTGGTGGGGCAGGTGCGGGGCGGGCCCGCGATCCTGGTCGCGCTGGTCTGCGCGTTCTTCACGTCGTTCACCGGCGCCTCCGGCGTCACGATCCTGGCGCTCGGCGGGCTGCTGCTCCCGGTGCTGCTGGCCGCTGGCTACTCGGAGCGCACGGCCCTCGGCCTGCTGACCGGAACGGGGTCGCTCGGGCTGCTGCTGCCGCCGTGCCTGCCGCTGATCTTCTACGGCGTCATCGCCGGCGTGGACATCAAGCAGATGTTCCTCGGCGGCATCCTGCCCGGCATGCTGCTGATCGTGCTCACGGCCATCTGGGGCGTCAGCCAGGCGCCCCGCCGCACGGCCGCGGAGCGCGCGCCGTTCGACCTTGGGGAGGTCGGCCGCGCGCTGTGGGCCGCAAAGTGGGAACTGCTCGTGCCGGTCGTCGCGCTCGGCGGGATGTTCAGCGGCCTGGCCACGCCGGTCGAGGCGGCCGCGCTGACGGCGGCCTACGCGTTCGTGGTCGAGACGTTCGTGTACCGCGACCTGCGTCCGTTCGGCGACGGGCCGCGGGTCATGGCCGAGTCCGGGGTGCTGGTGGGCGGGGTGCTGCTCATCCTGGGCGTCGCCCTCGGGTTCACCAACTACCTCGCGTTCGCCGAGATCCCGGCGCGCCTGGTGGACTGGGTGACCGCCGCCGTGCACTCGCGGTGGGGATTCCTGCTGCTGCTCAACGGGTTCCTGCTCGTCGTCGGCATGCTGATGGACATCTACTCGGCGATCGTGATCGTGGTGCCGCTGATCGTTCCGCTCGGCGCCGCGTTCGGCGTGGCGCCGGTCCACCTGGGCATCGTGTTCCTGGCCAACCTGGAGCTGGGCTACCTCACCCCGCCGGTGGGCGTGAACCTGTTCCTCTCCTCGCTGCGGTTCAACAAGCCGATGCCCCTGGTGATCCGGTCCATCATCCCGATGCTGATCGTGCTGATGATCGGCGTCCTGCTCATCACCTACGTGCCGGCCATGACCACGACGCTGCCGCGGTGGTTCGGGCAGTAGCGGTCGGTCACCCCTGCGCGGCCGCGAAGGCGAGCTCGGCCGGCCGCTGCGCGTAGCTGGCCAGCGACGCGGCGGGCCGCAGTCGTGCGGCCTCGACCAGCGTCGGCACGTACCGCGTGAGCGGCGTGTAGCGCATGCCGAGGACGCTCTTGCTGCGCTCGTTGGCGAGCGCCGACATCCAGGGATCGCTCCAGGGCGAGCAGTCGGGCAGGAGGCCCGCGGCGTCGAGCGCCTCGCGGGGCGCGCGCCTCACCACCAGAGGCCGGCCGCAGGCCGCGGCGAGGTGGCCGAGCACTTGCTCCAGCGTCACCGTTTCGTCCTGCGAGACGTTGATCGAGACGCCCGGGCTTACCGCGGGCGAGCCGGCCAGCAGCGTCGCCGCGATCACGTCGCCGCCGTACACGTGGCGCACGGGCAGCCCGTCGTGCGGCAGGAGCAGCGGTCCGCCGTCCAGCAGCCGCCGCACGTAGCCCGCCAGGCGGCCATAGTGGTCCCGCTCGCTGTTGATCATCGGCATCCGCAGCACGAGCGCCGGAAACCCCCGCGCCGCATGGGCGGCCATCAGGGCGTCTTCGGCCGCGCGCTTGTCGACGCCGTAGACCCAGTTGCGATGATCGTGCGCGCGGGCGGAGGGCGGCTCGGGCATGACGGGGCCGTCGTAGTCCTCCTCCCGGAACGGCCTCGTAACACCGGTGCGGACGAGGTAGACGTTGCCCGTGCTCCACGCCACGTAGCGCCCCGCGTGGCCGTCGAGCAGCCGCGCGACGGAGCGCGCCTCCTCTCCTGTGTAGAGGGTCGTGTCCACGACCAGGTCGAAGCTGCGCCGGCTCAGCGCCGCGCGCAGGACTGCCTCGTCGGCCCGGTCGCCGTGGAGGCGTTCAACGGCCGCCGGCAGATCGTCGCTCGTGTGCCCCCGGTTGAACGTGGTGACGGTATCGCCGCGCTCGAGTAGCGCCGCCACCAGGGCGGGGCCAAGATTGCGCGTGCCGCCGATGACCAGGGTGGTTGCCACGCGGGTAAGGGAACGCGGGGCGACGGCGGCCGAAAGGGGTAGGCCCGTGAGCCCGGTATGCGTTGTCGTGGGCGTGGGTCCCGGCATCGGCCTGTCGGTCGCGCGGCGGTTCGCCCGCGGAGGCTTCGCGCTCGGACTGGTGTCGCGCAGCGCCGAGGCGGGCAGGGGCTTCGCGGCGGCGCTCGCCGCGACGGGAGCGCGGGCGGTGGCGGTGGCGGCCGACGCCGGCGACGCCGTGGCACTGCGCGGGGCCCTGGAGCGGCTGCGCGCCGATCTGGGCGAGCCGTCCGTGCTCGTCTACAACGCGTCGTCCTCGCACCGCGCGGCGCCCTCCGCACTGAAGCCGCCCGATCTGGAGGCCGACTTCCGCGTCTCGGTCACGGGCGCACTGGTGGCGGTCCAGCAGGTGCTGCCGGCGATGCGCTCGGCCGGCCGGGGAACGGTGCTGCTCACCGGCGGCGGCCTGGCGCTCGCGCCGTCGGTCGGGGAAGCGTCGCTGTCGGTGGGCAAGGCGTCGCTAAGGAGCCTGGCGCTGTCGCTGGCCGCCGAGCTCGAGCCCGCGGGAATACACGTGGCGACGATCACCGTGGCCGGATTCGTGGAGCCCGGGACGCGTTTCGACCCCGATCGCATCGCGGAGGAGTACTGGCGCCTGCACGGCCAGGAGCGCGGGCGGTGGGAGCGCGAGGTGGTCTTTCGCTAGACAGAACGGAACGTAGCTTATGCGTGAGCCCTCGCCTGGAGCGGGGGTGGCACATCGATTGGTGGAGGGTGGCGTCGTGAAGGCGTTTCGCGTGGTCGGCGCCCCCGCGATTGTCGGCGTGTTGCTGACGGCAGGTTGCGGAGGCGATGGTCAGAAGGCGGCCTGGCAGCTGGCGCAGGATTCCGCTGCGGCGGCCGCCTGGAATGCGGCGGAAGCGGGCATCCTGGTGCGCGGCATCGCGCTCCAATGGGCCGGCGGCTGGATGCTGGAGCGCTGCGGCTCGGTGGCGAACCGGCTGGTGGACAGCACGGCGCGGCAGTTCACCGAGCTGGCCCAGCCGCTGCTGGCGAAGCGGGGCGACTCGCTGTTCGCCGAGCTGCTGGTGACGGATTCGAGCAGGGCGAGCCTGGCGGTCCGTGGCATACGCAGGCTGACGCGGCCGAACGTGGGCGGCGGATGCACCGAGCCCCGGCCGAGCTTCCTGTGGCGTGTGAACGGGGGACCGCCGCCCTGGATCGTCATGGTGGACTCGGCGCACATCGTGCTGACCGATCGGGACAATCCGACGGGACTGCCCTTCGCCGAGGTGCCACCCTACTGGGCCGGCACCTCCAGGGTCTACCAGGGGTTCAACCGGGGCGCGGGAGAGCGGCTCATCGAGGTCCGCATCTCGCACGCGGCCTGCCGGGACAGCACGACCAGGGCGTACACGGGCTACACGGCGGAGGTGCGCCGCAAGAGCGGCACCGTGCTGGCGTGCGCCGTGGCCGGCATGGCCGAGCCCGCGTCGATGAAGAGCCTGACGCGCTGACGCTCCGGCCCCGCCCCGGTCGGATCCTGATGCGCACGGCGCCGCCTCCCGGCGGGCGGCGCTTCGTCGGCATCCATTTCCCAAGGCGGCCCGCGCGATGAGGAAATGCCTCGTGCCGATGGCTGTGGCCCTGGTCCTCGGGCGCTCGGCCGCGGCGCAGGGTCCTCTTGGCGCCCGGGTCTGGGACAGCACGCTGACGCTGCCGAGCTACGCGGAAGGCGCGCCCGATCCCAACCCTCCATTCGACCTGTTCGGCTACGACGGCCGGCCCGACTATCCCTACACGATCCGCGACCGCCTGACCGACCACCCGGTGGCGCGGAGCTGGCGGGCGATCTGGCTCGAGAACGACTACCTGCGCTGCGCGGTGCTGCCGGAACTGGGCGGCCACCTGTACACGTGCACCGACCGGATCAACGGCCAGTCGCTGTTCTACGACAACACGACGATCAAGCTCGCCGCGATCGCCTATCGCGGGTCGTGGGCCGCGTTCGGGGTGGAGTTCAACTTCCCGGTGTCGCACAACTGGGTCACGACCTCGCCGGTGGACGTGGCCTGGGGTGCGGAGAGCGACGGGAGCGCCTGGGTCGCGGTCGGCAACGTGGACCGGCCCTACGGCATGCAGTGGACCGTGTGGCTGGTGCTGCGGCCGGGCCGCGCCCTGCTGGAGCAGCACACGACGCTGTACAACCGGAGCGGCCTGCGGCGCCGCTTCTACTGGTGGACGAACGCCGGCGTCCGCGTGGGCGACGACTCGCGCATCCTCTACCCGATGCGGTTCACCGCCTCGCACGGCTTCACGGACGTGGACACCTGGCCCGTGGACCGGCGCGGCACCGACAACAGCGTCGTCGGCAACCACCGCTTCGGGCCGGTGTCACGGTTCGCGCACGGCAGCCGCGAACCGTTCATGGCGGTGTGGCATCCGTCGCGCCAGGCGGGCATCGCGCACTACTCCTCGCCCTCGGACCTGCCTGCCAAGAAGATCTGGTCCTGGGGTCGCGACGCGGACGGCTTGGACTGGAGGCGCGCCCTGTCGGACGACAGCAGCGCCTACGTCGAGATCCAGGCGGGACTGTTCCGCGACCAGGAGACGTACGCGTACCTCCAGCCGCACGAAGCCGTGCGGTTCACCGAGTACTGGGTCCCGATCCGCGGATTGGGTGGCCTGACGCGCGCCACGCCCGACGCGGCGCTGAACCTGTGGAGGGAGGCGGATTCCGTCCGCCTGGCGCTGAACGTGACTCGGGTGCTTTCCGAGGCGACGGTCGAGATGCGCGGGGAAAGCGGAGTGCTGACCAGCCGCCGCGCGTCCCTGCGGCCGGAAGAGACGGTGCGGGCAGCAGCGGCGGCGGGGCCGGGGCCGGTCACCGTCACGGTCCTGGATCGCGCGGGCCGCGTGCTGCTGAGGCACACGGAGGGCAGGTTCGACTGGCTCCCGGATTCGCTGATGCACGCCGGGGCGCAGGCGCATCGCGCCATGCCCCAGGCCGCACAGCGCAGTGAAGGCGACTGGCTGGAGGCGGCGGACGGCCTGGAGCGTGACGGCTACGCGCTGGGCGCCATGCGCGCCTATGACGAGGCGCTGCGGAGGTTCCCGGCGTCGCTTCCGCTGCTGCGGGGAGCGGGGCGGCTCGCCGTGGTGATGATGCAGTACGTGCGCGGCGACTCGATGCTCGGCGAGGTGCACTCGAGGATGCCGACGGACTACGAGGCCTCGTACTACCTGGGTCTTGCCCGCATCGCGGACGGTGACACCGGCGGCGCTCGGGCGCTGTTCGAGGAAGCGCAGCAGTTCGGTCCGCTCCGCCCGGCAGCCGCGTTCGAGCTGGCGGCGCTGGAGGCCCGGTCCGGGGACCCGGCGGCGGCCGAGTCCCGGCTGGCGCGCGCGGGCTCGGAGCAGCCGCTGGCGGTCCGGCTGCGGGCGGCCGCGGTGTTCCTGGCGCGGACGCAGGGGGCCACGGACCGCGCGCTCGAGCGGCTGCGGCAGGTGCGGGGCGCGGATCCCACGAACCTGCTGCTGCGGCTCGAGGCCGTGCGGCTCGGCGGATCGGACGAAGGGCTCTGGCGGGCGCTGGCGGCCGACCCCGAGCGCATACTGGAGCTGGCGCTCGAGTATGCGCGGTTCGGCCTGTACGCGGACGCGCTGGACCTGCTCGCGCGCGACTACCCGACGGATGGCGTGGTCGGCGAGCCGGGCGCGGTGCGGCCGGAGCGGTATCCGCTGATCGCCTACGTCCGAGGGTGGGTGCGGGAGCGCGCGGGCGGGCAGGGCCGGGAGGATCTCGCCGCGGCCTCCCGCATGCCGGCGACGTACGTGTTCCCGAATCGTCCGGAGGAGTTCACCGTTCTGGCCCGCGCGCTGGCCGTGAACCCGGATGACGCGACGGCGTGGCATCTGCTGGGGGAACTCCAGCTGTGCGCCGGGATGCTGGAGGGGGCCATCGCGAGCTGGCGGCGCGCCGCCGCGCTGAACCCCGCCATACCGACACTGCACCGGAACCTCGGCTACGCGCTGCTCGCCGCCGCGCGGCCGTTGCCGGAGGCCCGGGCGGTGTTCGAGGCCGGTGTGCGCTACGATTCGCTGAATGGCGCCGTCCTCCTGGGCCTCGACTCGGTGCTGGCCCTCGGCGGCGCGGGCCCGGGCGAGCGGGCGGACGTCTTCGCCCGCTACCCGCGGCCCGACTCGATGAGCGTGGCGCTGGTCTTCCGGGAGGCGCGGCTGCTCGCGCGCGCGGGCCGCTTCGATGATGCGGAACGGCTGCTGCGCAACCGCTATTTCCCGCGCCGCGAGGGCGGCACCAACGTGCGGGAGGTCTGGCTGGAGGTGCGCGTGGCGCGTGCCGAGGCCCTGGCGGCGCAGCGCGCGTGCGCCGAGGCGAGGCGGGTCGTGGACACGCTGGCCAGGCCGGTTGCGGGCCTGCCGTTCACGCGGGACGGGCTGGAGCCGTTTCTCCAGGGAGAGTTCGCGAACCGTGTCGCGCAGGTGAGGGTCGCATGCGGACGCTGACGAGATGGTCGTGGCTCGCCCTCCTCGCCGCCGGAGCGCCGGCGGCGGCGCGGGCGCAGGAGCCCCCGCAGTCGTACACCGTCTACCGGACCGTGACGCCGCCGCGGATCGACGGCGCCCTGAACGACGCCGCCTGGCGGCGCGCCCCGTGGACGAGCGCGTTCGTGGACATCGAGGGTGCCCGGAAGCCGCTGCCGCGCTTCGCGACGCGGGTCAGGATGCTGTGGGACCAGCGCTACCTGTACATCGCCGCGTCGCTCCAGGAGCCGGACGTGTGGGCGACCGTGACCCAGCGCGACTCCGTGATCTTCCGCGACAACGACTTCGAGGTCTTCATGGACCCCGACGGCGACACGAGGGAGTACGCGGAGCTGGAGGTCAACGCGCGCAACACGGTGTGGGATCTCTTCCTGCCGGTGCCGTACCGGGAGGGCGGCCACGCCGACAACTCCTGGGACATCGCGGGGCTTCGCACGGCCGTGCGGGTCGCGGGGACGCTGAACCGGCCGGCCGACCGGGACTCGGGCTGGAGCGTCGAGATCGCGATCCCGTGGCGGGGGATGGAGCGGGCCGCGCACACGACGGTGGCGCCGCGGCCGGGGCAGCAGTGGCGGATCAACTTCTCCCGCGTCGAGTGGCGCGCAGACACGGCCGCGGGCGCGTACCGGAAGGTCCCCGGCCAGCGCGAGGACAACTGGGTGTGGTCGCCGCAGGGCATGGTGGACATGCACCAGCCCGAGAGCTGGGGCAGCGTCACCTTCTCGGCGCGGCGCGGACTTCCGGCCGACACCGAGCGCGTCGCCGCCGCGCCGCCGCGCCCGGTCGTCCTGAGCGGCTATCGCGCGCGGCTCGCCGGCGCGCGTCTGGCCTATCACTCGGCGCATCCCGAGGCGGACACGGCGCTGCTGGCGCGGGCGCGCTCCGACGTGCGCACGGTCGCGTGGGAGACGGACACCGTGCCGGAGCGGGTGGCCGCGGACACGGTCACGTTCGTGTGGCTGACTGCGCTGTCCGGCAGCAAGGGCGTGCAGCCGTTCGGCCTGTCGGTGGACGGACGCTCGTGCTTCACGTTCTCCACCGCCGCCGACTCGACGGCACGGGGTTGGGACGTACGCGGCTGCGACGGCATGCGACTCACCTTCCAGGCGACCATGGCGGACCGCTACGGCGACTTGTTCGGGTGGATGTGGCTGCGGGTACCGAGGGCGGCCGTCCGGCCCGGGATGCCGTTGCGGCTGCAGGTGACCGGGGCCGACGCCGGCAGCAGCGCCTGGTACATGACCTTCGAGCACCGCCTCGCCGCGCACCCGCGCGTGTGGCAGGACCCGGTGCTCGTGCGCACGGACAGCGGGGCCGAGGCCGGGCTGCGCGTGATCGTGGACAACCTCGGCTGGTATCACGACGCGAGCGTCCAGCTGCCCGGACGCGCGAGCGTGCGGCAGCCACTGGAGTTCGGCGCGAACGTGCTGCGCCTCACGGCCGGCGCCGTTCCGGCGGCCCAGGACCGCAGAGTCGTGGTGTGGCTCGACGGCATGCTGGCGCTGGACACGACGCTGCGGTTGGAGCCGGTCGGCCAGCGGGACGTGTACGTGCTCCCCTACTCGCACAACGACGTCGGCTACTCCGATCTCCAGGAGCGCGTGCGCCGCATCCAGTGGCGGAACATCGACGAGGCACTGCGCCTGATCGATCGCACGCGTGATTACCCGGCCGAGGCGCGCTACAAGTGGAACGTGGAGATCCTGTGGCCGCTGGAGAGCTGGCTGGCGCAGGCCTCGGACAGCGACCGGACGCGGTTCTTCGCGGCCGTGCGCGCGGGATCCATCGGGCTGAACGCGCTCACGGCGGGCGTGCTGAGCGGCCTGGCCACCTCGGCCGAGATGGGGCACTTCCTCGACGAGGCGCGGCACCTGCGCCAGGCCTACGCCCTGCCGATCACCACGGCGCTGATCTCGGACATTCCCGGCCAATCGTGGGGCATGGTGGGCACGCTGGCGCACGCGGGCATCCGCTACTTCGCGCTCGCGCCGAACAACGGCGACCGCATCGGCTACACGATCGAGACCTGGGGCGACCGCCCGTTCTGGTGGACCAGCCAGTCGGGGCGCGACAGCGCCCTCATGTGGGTGGCCGGCGCGTCCTACTCGGCCTTCCACTTCGCGCCGATGCGCATCCAGGGCGAGAAGGTGCTCTTCGGCCTGATGCGACGGCTCCAGGCCCAAGGGTATCCGTACGTCCAGGTCCAGTTGCCGTACACGGTGGACGGCGACAACGGCCCCAACGACGCGAACCTGCCCGACTTCGTGCGCGACTGGAATACGCGCTACGTCTCGCCGCGGCTCATCATCGCGACGCACGGCCAGATGTTCCGTGACTTCGCGGCGCGCAGCGGACCGGGGCTGCCGGCCGTCGCGGGCGACTTCACCGGGTACTGGGAGGACGGCGCGGCCTCCTCGGCGCGCGAGACGCGGATGGCCCGCAACGCCTCCGACCGCATCGCGCAGGCCGAGTCGCTGCTGGCAATGCGGGGTGCGGCGGGCACGCTGGCCGGGCTCTCCGATACTGCGTGGTACGACGTGACCATGTGGGACGAGCACACCTGGGGCGCGGCGGCCAGCGTATCCGATCCCGACGCGGCGGACGTGGCGGCGCAGTGGGCGTACAAGCGTCACTTCGCCCTCGCGGCCGACAGCCTGTCCCGCGCACTGATGGCGGCGGCCCTGGAGCACGGCGGCGAGGTCGTCGAGAACGCGTTCGACGTGATCAACACCGCCTCCTGGGCGCGCAGCGACGTGGTCCTCGTGCCGGCGGCGCTGAGCCGCCGGGGCGAGCGCGTGGTGGACGACCGGGGCCAGCCGGTGCTGTCGCAGCGTCTGTCGACGGGCGAGCTGGCGGTCTTCGTCCGCGACCTGCCCGCGCGCTCGGCGCGACGCTATCTCGTGGGCGGCGCGCGCGCCGTGCCGGGCGGTTCGGCGTCGGCCGTCGGCAACGTGCTCACCAATGGGCTGGTCACGCTCACCGTGGACACGGCCAGCGGGGCGGTGTCGAGCCTGACGTGGAGGCGCTGGGACGGCCAGCTGGTGGACATCGCCCACCGGCGCGGCCTGGCTGACTACGTCTACGTCGCGGGCACCGACACCTCCCGGGCCGCCGGCGCGGCGCACGTGCGGGTGCGGGTTGTGGAGCCCGGGCCGCTCGTGGCGGAGCTCGTGGTGGAGTCCGACGCGCCGGGCGCGCGCCGACTGGTGCGGCGAGTGCGCGTCGTGGACGGACTCGAGCGCGCGGACATCACGGCGGAGGTGGACAAGCTCCGCGTGCGGGACAAGGAGGGCGTGCACCTGGCGTTCCCGTTCCGCGTGGCCGGGGGCCAGGTCCGCTTCGACGTCGCCGACGCTATCGTGCGGCCGGACAGCGATCAGCTGGCGGGCTCGTCCCGCAACGTGGTGAACGTGCAGAGCTGGGTGGACGTGTCGAACGACTCCGTCGGCGTCACGTGGGCGACGCCGGACGCGCCGCTCGTGGAGATCGGCGGGCTGAACGCGGAGCAGGGCTGGATGCGGTCGCTGCCGCGGGCGCAGACATTCTATTCGTACGTGATGAACAACTACTGGCACACGAACTACCGGGCGGACCAGGAAGGTCCGGTCGCCTTCCGGTATGCGCTGCGCCCGCACGCCCGGTTTGTCGCCCAGGACGCCGAGCGGTTCGGCCACGAGGCGCGGGAACCGCTGATCGTGACCGCGGCGTTCGGGCCCCACCCGTAGCGCCTCACGGCTCCTGAACCTCCAGCGCACGAGCGTGCATGCGTATCGCCCCGCTTGACTGGGTCGTCGTCGGCCTGTCCGTCCTGATCTCGTTCCTGCCGGCGCTGTTCTTCTGGCGCCGCGCCGGATCGAGCACCACGGAGTTCTTCACCTCGGGCCGCGCCGCGCCGTGGTGGCTCGTGGGCGTCTCCATGGTCGCGACCACGTTCAGCACCGATACGCCGAACCTCGTCACCAACATGGTGCGGGAGCACGGCGTGGCGGAGAACTGGCTGTGGTGGTCGTTCCTGCTGACGGGCATGATGACCGTGTTCTTCTACGCGCGGCTGTGGCGGCGCTCGCGGGTGCTGACCGACCTCGAGTTCTACGAGCTGCGCTACTCGGGACGGGCGGCGAGATTCGTGCGCGGGTTCCGCGCGGTATACCTGGGCCTGTTCTTCAACTGCGTCATCATGGCGACCGTGAACCTCGCGGCCGCCAAGATCGCGAACATCGTGCTCGGCTGGCCGATGCACCGCACCCTGCTGGTCGCGGCGACGATCACGATCTTCTTCGCGTCGGTCGCGGGGCTGTGGGGCGTCCTGGTCACGGACTCGATCCAGTTCACGATCACGATGACGGGTACGTTCGCCGTGGCCTACTTCGCGGTGCAGCAGCCGCAGGTCGGCGGGCTCGCGGGCCTCCTGCACCGGGTCGGCCCGGCGACGCTCAACATGCTCCCGGACTTCCGCGACTGGTCGGTGGCGCTGTCGGTGATGATCATCCCGCTGACGATCCAGTGGTGGTCGGTGTGGTATCCGGGCGCTGAACCGGGCGGCGGCAGCTACATCGCGCAGCGGATGCTGGCCTCGCGCACCGAGAAGGACGCGGTCACGGGCACGCTGCTGTTCAACGTGATGCACTACGCGTTGCGGCCGTGGCCGTGGATCATCGTGGCGCTCGCCTCGACGCTGGTGTTCCCGCAGCTGAGCGACCTCGCGCGGACGTTCCCGTACGTGGACCCGAAGCTGGTCGGGAACGACATGGCGTACCCGGCGATGCTGCGCTTCCTGCCCACGCCGTTCCTGGGGCTGGTGATCGCCGGTACGCTGGCCGCCTATCGCTCGACCATCGAGACCCATCTCAACTGGGGCACGTCGTACCTGGTGCACGACCTGTATCGCCGCTTCCTCAACCCCGGCGCCCACGAGAAGCACTACGTCCTCATGGGAAGGATCGTCACCGCGCTGCTGATGGTGATCGCGGCGTTCACGACCTACGCCCTGGGCACGGCCAAGGAGGCGTTCGACCTCATCCTCTCGATCGGCGCGGGCACCGGCCTGCTGTACCTGCTGCGCTGGTTCTGGTGGCGCGTCAGCGCGTGGAGCGAAGTGGCGGCGATGGTGAGCTCGTTTCTGGTGGCGGTGGGGTTCTTCATCGCGGGGAAGCACGGGCTGCACGTCCCCACGCACGTGTCGCTGATCGCGACGGTCGCGTCCACGACGGTCGTGTGGGTGGCGGTGACGCTGCTCGCGCCGCCCGCCGACCGCAGCACCCTGGTGGAGTTCTACCGGCTGGTGCGCCCGGCGGGGCCGGGCTGGGGCCCGATCCGCGCGGAAGCCGGCGTGGGTCCCTCGCCCGACAGTCTGACCCGCTCGCTGCTCGGCTGGGTGCTCGGCTGTGCGTTCGTGTACGCGGCGCTGTTCGGGGTCGGCAGCGCGCTCTACGGCCGCGCGACGCAGGCACTGGTCTTCGCGGTGCTGTTCATCATGAGCGGGCTCGGGCTGCTGCGGCTGATGCCGAGACTGTGGTCGGCATCGGGCGCAGGGAGCGGGAGTCCGCGGGACGCGGGCAATCTGCAGGAGTGATCGCATGAACGCATGGACCAGGGTGGCGGCGGTGGGCGTCGCGGCACTCCTCGCCGCACCGGCCGCACGCGCGCAGGCGCAGCAGGGCGGCGCATCGCCGCTGGCGACGGTGACGGTGGAATCAGGCACGCCGGGCGCGCGGATCCCGCGCGACTTCCTCGGCTTCAGCCTCGAGGTCTCGACGCTGGGGCAGGGGATCGGCGCCTTCGCGGGCGACAATCCGCGCGCGGGCGAGCCGGCCGAGCAGATCGTCTACGCCCTCGGGCACCCGGGCTCGCCGAACACCGCGTACTTCCGGTTCATGCGGAACTTGGGCGCAGGCATGCTGCGGCTGGGCGGCAACAGCCAGGACAACAGCTGCTGGGACAGGGGGCACGCTCCGCACCCCGACGGATGCCAGGCGGAGCTGGGCCCCGACGACCTGCGGCTCTTCTCGCAGGCGGCGCGCGAGAGCGGGTGGCGCCTCATCGTCGGGATCAACCTCAAGCAGAACTCACCGGCCTGGGCGCTGGGCGAGGTGGCCGACGGCATCGCGCGGGTGATCCCGCGGGAGCAGGTCTTCGCGATCGAGCCCGGGAATGAGCCGGACCTGTTCATCCGCACTCCGTACCGGGCCGCGGGCTACAGCCCCGAGAACCTGGTCCAGGACTTTCTCGGGTATGTGCGGGCGTTCGCGTCGAGCCCGGCCGCCGGGCGGTACGCGCTGGTCGGGCCGGCGACCTGCTGCGGGTGGCGCAACCCGCGCGACCTCGCGACGTTCGTGGACGGTGTGGGCCGGCACAACCTCCGCTGGATTACGGTCCACAACTACTCGGCGACCACCTGCAACGGCCGCACGGTCAGCATCGCGCAGCTGCTCTCGCCCGAGCTGATGGACCGGTTCAACGACGAGGCGCGCCCTCTCGCGGCCGTCGCCCGGGAACGCGACCTGCCGATCGCCATGGCCGAAACCAACTCGGCCTCCTGCGGAGGCATGCCGGGGGTCAGCAACGCGTTCGCCGCGGCCCTGTGGGGCGTCGACTACGCGTTCTCGATCGCCGAGGACGGATACGTCAACCTGGACTTCCACTTCAGCTACCGTCCGGAAGGCGGCAGCTCGTACAACCCCGTGGACAGCTACGGCCGGCAGGGTGCGGCCGGGCGCTGGACCTACCGGAACGTGGCGCAGCCGCTCTACTACGCGATGTACCTGTTCGCGCAGCACGCCTCCGGCCAGCGCCTGCTCCCGGCTCGCGTCGAGAGCGGCATGAACGTGCGGGCATACGCAGTGAGCCGGTGCGCGGGCTGTGCGGTGAAGGTCTTCGTGCTGAACAAGGACACCAGCGCCGCCGGGCAGGTGCGCGTGCACCTGGATCGCGCGATGGGAAGCGGATCGCTGCTGCTGCTCCAGGCGCCGACCCTCGGATCGCTCGCGCCCGAGGTCCGCTACGGCGGGCAGCAGTTTACCTCGGGGGGCGTGATCGCGGCGCCGGTGACCGTCGTGGTCAGGCCGGACGAGCGCGGCGACTACACGTTCACGCTGCCGAACGCGGCGATCGCGCTGCTCACCGTGGAGCGGCGGGGTCGCTGAGGCGCGCTCAGCGGCGCGGCCGCTCGAGCTGGGGCAGCGGCGCGCGCCTGAGCGAACAGTCCATCAGGACCGCGAGCCGGCGCTCCCGCGTTTCCTCGCGCTTCGCGCTCATCACCCAGTAGGTGCTCGTGCGCCGGTACCAGGGCGGCATGGACTCGAAGTACCCCCATGCCGCACGGTTCGCGCGAAACCTCCGCTCGTACGCGGGCGCCAGGCGCATCGCGGCCCGCTCGAAGGAGTACAGGCCCGTGCGGTCCCCGGTGCGCGCCTCGAAGGCCGCGAGGCCGGGCGCGGCCATCCGGCCTTCGGCGATCAGGCGCCTGGCGTGAGCGACGTTCACCCGGCTCCAGATGCTGCGCGGCTTCCGGGGCGTGAACCGGATGGTGAAGCTGTCTTCGTCGAGCGCGCGGCGCACGCCGTCGATCCAGCCCCAGCACAGGGCCTCGTCGAGCGCCTGGGTGTAGGTCAGGCCGCGGTGAGCGGCGCGCACCTTGAACAGCCGGATGAGCAGCTCCGGTGTGCGCGCGTGGTTCCTGCGCAGCCAGGTCCGGAACGCGGCCGCGCTCCGGAAGGCGACGGGAGCAGAGGACGCCGGCGGCACTACCGGGCGGGGTGCGTTCGTGGCATCAGCGCCGGCCGCCGAGGATCCCGCCGAGCACGCCGCGCAGGATCTGCCGGCCCACCTGGCTGCCGACCGTGCGCGCCGCCGACTTGGCCATGGACTCCAGCATGCCCTGGCGGCGGCTGGTGCCGAAGATCAGATCGCCCAGGCCCCCGTGTCCGGTTGACGGGGGTGCGGCAGTCGGCGTGCGCGGCCGCGGCTGCGGCGACGCGGGCTCCTGGTCCGTGCCCCACTGCACCGTGGGCGGCTCGGACATCGGGACCGGTGCGGGCGCAGCGGCCGCGCGTCGCTTCGCGAGCATCTCGTACGCCGATTCGCGGTTCACCCGGGTGTCGTACTTCCCGCCGACGGGGCTGCGCGCCCGGACGGCGGCGCGCTCCTCCGCGGTGATCGCGCCGGCTCGGGAGCGCGGCGGGCAGATGAGCGTGCGCTGCACGGGCATCGGCACGCCCTGGTCCTGGAGCGTCGAGACCAGCGCCTCGCCCACGCCGAGCTGGCCGAGGACCTGGGCGACGTCCAGCTTCGGGTTGGCGACGAAGGT
>Ga0335070_10004983_pt1 | contig 15578 bp, 18 predicted proteins | sample Lox_Sample_13_FD_206722 | JGI IMG/M metagenome (GOLD analysis project Ga0335070, IMG submission 206722) | Soil microbial communities from Loxahatchee National Wildlife Refuge, Florida, United States - Lox_Sample_1.3 | ecosystem: Environmental > Terrestrial > Soil > Wetlands | place: USA... | reverse complement strand
AACGCGCCCTGCTCCGCTCGCTGGGTGGAGGCTGCCAGGTACCCATCGGGGCCTACGCCGAAGCCATTGACGGCCAGCTACGCTTGACCGCTGTGGTGGCACGACCTGATGGTTCGCTGGTCCTGCGGGAACAGCAGTCGGGTAAGGATCCGGAAAAGCTGGGGGCGGCTGTGGGAGCGGCCCTCCGGAAGAAGGGCGCGGACCGGATCCTCCAGGAAGTTTATGGCGAGGTGGTCACCACCCCGCAGCAGCCATGAGACAAGCTTCGGCGGGCTCGCCGACCTCTCCGGGCCGCCTCAAGGGCAAGCGCATCCTCATCACCCGGGCGGCGCAACAGGCCGGCTCCCTGGCGGAGCAGTTGCGCGCCCTGGGCGCTACTGTGGTCGAGATCCCTTCCATCGAGATCCGCCCGCCCCGCTCTTACGAGCCGCTTGATCAGGCCATCGCCAACATCTCCCGCTACGACTGGCTCGTCCTGACCAGCGTGAACGGCGTGCAGGCGCTGTTGGAGCGCGTGGGCCACGCCGGGCTGGCCCCGGACCATCTCGCCCAGGTGAAGATCGCGGCCATCGGCCCGGCCACGCGCAAGGTCCTCGAGAGCCGCGGGCTCACGGTCGCAATCATGCCCAGGCAATACATAGCTGAGTCGGTTGTAGAAGCCATGCGGGACCAGGTGAAGGGCAAGAAGGTCGTGCTGGTGCGGGCCCGCGTGGCGCGCGACGTCATCCCCGAGGAATTGCGCAACGCGGGCGCCCACGTGGACGTCGTCGAAGCCTACGAGACCGTGGTACCGCAGGCTTCGCGGGAGCGGCTGCGCGACCTGCTCTCCCGCCCCGGGCAGCGACCCCACGCCATCACGTTCACCAGCTCCTCCACCGTGCGAAATTTCCTGGAACTGTTGGGCGCCGAGAACAAGCACCTGGTCACCGGAGTGATGCTGGCATCGATCGGCCCGGTGACTTCCAAGACCCTGCGCGAACTCGGCCTGGGCGTCCATATCGAGGCCGCCGAGTACACCATTCCCGGCTTGGTGGCGGCATTGGCCGAAAATCTCTGATCAGAAGTGATCGGCCTTCGGGCTGGTGCCGGGGGGAGTGCCGCCGGCGCCGATGCGCCCCCAGGCACTGGTCTGCCAGTTGTCGGCGTGCTCGGCCGCAGGCATCCAGTCGGGAAGGGCCACCTCGACGGCTTCCGCGAGGGCAAAGAGGTAAGGCTCGTAAATCGAACGCAGCTCGGTCAATTGACGCTCAGCTTCAACGCCGTCTGAAAGTTTCAGCCCCGCCGAGCCAAGGAAACGCCGCAGTTCCTGTAAGCGCTCGGCGGGCAGACGGTCCCGCGGCGGCGCCATCGGGCGGGCGCGAAAGATCTGCGCCAGGTCCACCACTGCGTGCCGGGCGATGGCGAAGGTCAGGCGCGCCTGCCGGCGGGCCACCCCGTCCACCCCGACCAGTACCAGCGCACATGTATCCAGGACGGCAGTCAATGATCCAAGCCAGGACTGGTTGTCATGCTGCGAGCGAAAGTAGCAGAGCACGGGGTAGGAGAGATGGCTCTCCAGCAGGTCGGCCGCCCAGCCCTCCCAGTCCCGCAGCCAGGGGTTCAAGGCGTCAAGACTTCCATCAAGGGCGTGGCGGCGCAGCAACTCACCGGCGCTGGGCGGCGATCCGGCGCGCGCGTCGAGGAGGGTGATGTTGGTCTCGCGCCGCGAGAAGCTCTGGTAGATAGCGGGAATGTAGCCGATGACCAGGGCCAGGAAGGCGAACCCGGTGCCCCCCTCGAGTACGGTCAGAAGCCGGCCGACAGCGGAACGAGGTGTCACATCGCCGAGACCCAAGGTGAAGAAGGTGGTGCCGCTGAAGTAGATGTCAGTCCAGATACCGCGATAGGGCATATTGGACCGCGCCGCCGTCTCCAGCGACCAATTCAGCAGTCCGAATCCCAGCACCAGCATGACTGCCCATGAGGCGATGAGGCCGAGCAGGGAAGCAGGGCCAAAGTAGCTGAGCAGGGTCTCTCGCAACCTGCGTTCCCTGACACCGGCAACCAACGTGCGCCACACGGACCAGGTTCTGCGGTAGTAGAGTCGCGTGAAGCGGAACTGGCGGGTCACCCGGCGGGGCAGAACGATGGTCTCAAATGCTTCCCACAGCACGAGGAGGACGATGACCACGCCCGAGATCCCGGCCAGCACTTGCATAGTCTCGTTTGGATGGTGCGCGAAGGCAGCAGGATTCAGAGAGCTTCCATCACTCCAGCGAGCAGCCACAGTCGGGCACCGGCACATACTTCTTGAGGAAGTCGGTCACGCGCCGGATGCTATCGATCTGGTTCTCGACCCGGCTGAATCCATGGCCTTCGTTGTCATACACCTTCAGTTCGGCGGCGCCCCCGCGTTTGCGGACTTCTTCCACGATCTGCTGCGACTCTTCCTTCGGACAGCGCGGGTCGTTGCCCCCGGCCAGGATCATCAAGGGCGCTTTGACCTTGTCCACGAAAAAGATGGGGGAGCGCTCGGTCCACAGGTCTTTGTTCTTGACCGGGTCACCCATGGTGGCGCGGTCGCTTTCCTGCAGCTGCGGGTCCTCGTTCTGGAACTCGGTGAACCAGTTGACGAAGGGCACGATGGGCACTCCCGCCGCCCACAGCTCCGGCGCCTTGGTCACCGCCATCATGGTGAGGTACCCGCCGTAGCTTCCGCCCATGGCGACCAGTTTCTTCGGGTCGACGTAGCCGGTCTTCTTGATCCAATCCGCCGCGGCCAGGACGTCGCGCAGGTCTCCGCCTCCCATGTCCATCTGGTTGGCCTCGAGGAATTCCTTGCCGTAGCCGGTTCCGCCGCGATAGTTGGGCGCAATGACGACATATCCCCGGTTGACCAGGACCTGGACCTGGCGGTTGAAGCCGTTCATGGTCTGCGATTGCGGCCCGCCGTGGATGTAAACGATGGCAGGCAGCTTGTTCTCCCGCGGCATGTTGTAGGGGATGAAGACGAAGGCCGAGATCTGCCACTTGCCGTCGCTGCTCGGGTAGTGGACCAGGAAAGGTTCTACGAGGTCCTCCGAACGAACACCCCCGACCAGCGACTGCGTGATCTGCCTCGATCGTCTCGACCCGAGTTCGTAGACCCACAGGTCGTTGGGCGCGTTAGCCCCGCTGTGGTAGTAGAGGAGCCGTGAGCCGTCGCGCGAGAAAGATTCGTTCCCGGCACCGGCCGCGTAGTTGACTCCTTTGGACAGCGGCAATAGTTCGAGCCGCCGTGCGGCCAGGTCGTAAAGATACAAGTCGAAGTTTCCGTCAACGTTGGCCTCGATGATCGCCGTCTTGCCGTCCGGCGAGAAGGCTTCGGCCGAGATCGGCCACTTCTCCTGGGTGATCCAAGCCACCTTGTGGGTCGCTGCATCCAGCAGGGCTGCGTTGTCGTAGCCGTTTCCGGCATTGGAGGTGACCAGCAGGGTCTTGGCGTCGGCGGACCAGTCGTTGACGTCCCAGAGCTGCTCGCCGCTGTGCTCCGTCAGGTTTGTCCTCTGCCCGCTTTTGACGTCCAGCACATAGATGTTCGAGTCTCGTCCGTTGGCGTGCGAGAGGGTTGCCGCCAGGCGGGCTCCGTCTGCCGACCAGACCGGGCGTCCGTAGGACCATTCCTTCGCGGTTCCCGAGGTCAGCGGCCGGGAACGCCGCGTCAGCATATTCATCAGGTGGATCTCGAAATTCGCCGAGGTCTTCGGCTTCACCAAATAGGCCAGGGTCTTGCCATCGGGAGACCAGGTGGGCGCCTCCTCCGCAATCTCGGGAGTGTTGTTGAGGTTGGTGACTTCGCCGCTGTGGGTGTCCACCAGGAATACATCCCACTGCTCGTTGCCGTCGGTGTCGGAGATGTAGGCGATGTAGCGGCCGTCGGGAGACCAGGCCGGGGAGCCTTGGCGCTGGTCGCTCACCGTCAGCTGCACCGGCCAGCCGCCATCGGCGGAAACCGTCCACAGGTTGTTCCGCCCGCTGGTGTTGCTGATGAAGGCGACTCGCTTGCCGTCTGGCGACCAGGAGCTGCCGCCGATGACCCGCGTGCTGTACAGCTTGTCCACGGCGAAGGTCGGCAGGTTCTGCCGCGGCTTGCTCTTGACCTGTTGGGGATCGGTGATGAACGAGGAAGTCAGGGAGATCTGGGCCAGGACGTCCGGAGCCATTGACACCGCCGCGAGCATGATCAGCAAGATTCGCACGGGAAACCTGAAGCGTCAGGATATGGGAGGAATGGCGCCTGCGCAAACCCGGTGCGAGTCACGGCTTGGCGGCGCGGTGGATCTCCACCGTGCTCCAGGTCTTGTCGGCGGCGTGGCAAAGCGTCTCCAGCGGGCAATCGGCGCACTTGGGCGTTCGCGCCGCGCACAACTGTCGCCCGTGATGGATCAGCTGGTGGGCGAAATCGATCCAGCGGGGCTGCGGGACCACCCGCATCAGGTCCTGCTCGATCTTCTGCGGGTCATCCTGCTGGGTGAGCTCCAGGCGGCGCGAGATGCGGTGCACGTGGGTGTCCACCACCACGCCCAGGGCTTGGTGGAACCAGGTGCCGAGGACGACGTTCGCCGTCTTGCGCGCCGCCCCGGGAATTTCCAGCAGCTCTTCCATGGTGTCGGGCACCTGTCCGCCATGGCGTTCCATGATCGCTTTGGCCGCGCCCACGATGGATTTGGACTTGTTGCGGAAGAAGCCGGTGGAGCGGATGTCGGGCTCGAGCTGCTCCGGCTTGAGCGCCGCGAACGCCGCCGCTGTCGGATACTTGGCGAAGATGACCGGCGTCACCAAGTTGACCCGCGCATCAGTGCACTGCGCCGACAGGATGGTCGCTACCAGCAGCTCCCACGCCGAGCCGTGCTGCAATGCGCAGGTCGCGCCGGGATAGCGCTCGTCCAGGCGCTTGAGGATCTCCTTCACCCGCTGCGGCGCGACCGGGTCATAGCTTGCGGCCGGCCGACGCGCAGCCGGTTTCGCCCGCTTGCCGCTGGGGGCCGCGACGCTGGACTTACGGACCCTGGGCGGGTTCACCTTGGGTGCCTGAAAGCTCTTCCGAGCGCCCTCGTGGCGTCCGGTCTTGGCTGGCTGTCGGGGAACCACGCCTCGGACCATATGGGCACGAGATTACAATGGACGCCGTACCCGCTACAATTGCCCTTATCCTGTGGGGAACCGAATGCCGACCAGCAATGCTGCTGTGCACGCTGCCCAAAAGTCCCTGCCCGCGCTGCCCCTGACCATCGAGGGCTCCAGCGTGCTGCACCAGATGATGCGCGTCCGCTGGCCACAATGGCGCAAGCTCCCCGCCGGGGAGAAGCAGAGCATCGCGAGGGAGGCGGCCAAGGTCCTCGAGCCCATGGAAAAAGCCGGCGAGAGCGCCGCTTATTCTATGTTGGGACACAAGGGCGACCTGCTGTTGGTGCACTTCCGCGAATCCTTCGACGCCCTCAATTCCGCCGAACTGCGCCTGCAAAACCTCCAGCTCTTCGAGTACCTGGAGCCCGCGACCTCGTATCTCTCGGTGATCGAGCTCGGCCTGTACGAATCCACTGTCAAGCTCTACCAGTCGCTGGCCGAGCGCGGCATCGAGCCCCATTCCGCGGAGTGGAACCGGGAAGCTGAGGAATTGATGCAGCGGCAGAAACAGGCCATGGCGACGCGCTTGTTCCCCAAGCTCCCAGCCTCGCGCTACATCTGCTTCTATCCCATGGACCGCAGGCGCGGCGAGGACAAGAACTGGTACCTTCTCCCCATCGAGGAGCGGCAGCGGCAGATGGACGAGCACGGCCAAGTCGGCCGGCGCTATGCCGGCAAGGTGCAGCAGATCATCACCGGCTCCATCGGTTTCGACGACTGGGAATGGGGCGTGGACCTGTTCGCCGACGAACCGCTCATCTTCAAGCGGTTGATCTACGAGATGCGCTTCGACGAAGTCAGCGCGGTCTATGCCCAGTTCGGCGCCTTCTACGTCGGCATCCGCTGCCAGGCTTCCCAGCTAGGAAAGCTGCTCGACGGGGAAGCGCCCGCCCGGTGATTGACGCCGCGACCAGCGGCGACTACCCTGATTTCCCTATGGCCGTGAAATCCATACAGCTCGGGCAGGTTTGGCGCAATAACGAGGACGGACAGAACTATCTTGTCACCAAGCTCTACAACGAAGTCTTTACGCAGTACGCGATGCTGCGGCTGGCGAATGCCTCCGCCGCCTCGACCGACACGATCCGAGTCAAGGTCGTCAAAGGGGCCGAAGGAGCATCGCTGCCGGGCTACACCTACGCCCAGGAGTCCCAGGAGTTCTGACCTCCTCGGAAGGAGCGCGCCATGCAACCGTTCGCCTGTCCCCACTGCGGTTCCCATGCCTACACCGTCGTCCTCACGGGGTGTAGCATCACCAATGCCACCCTGCAGGAAGGCTACGAGTGGGACGAGGAGAACCAGCAATACACCAGCACCGGCACTCTCCTAGTGGAGAGCGACGAGGTCACACCTGGGGACAGCCAGGCCGTTTGCAGCGGATGCGAACAGGACGTGACCGCCGCCGTGTCGGAGTACGAAGAAAGCGTTGCTCCGGGCGAGGAAGCGGCCGGCGCCTGAGCCTCCGCCGCCCAACACGCCCGTGATTGCCAGGACCCTCGCCGCCCTCAGCGGCTTCATCATCGCTGTCATCTCCACCCTCGGGTATCCGGGCATCGTCCTGCTCATGGCGATCGAATCGGCCTGCATCCCGCTGCCCTCCGAGGTGATCATGCCGTTCTCCGGCTACCTGGTGTACACGGGAAGGTTCGGCCTGATCTGGGTGGCCATGGCAGGGGCGCTGGGGTGCAACGTCGGGTCGCTGGTCGCTTACGAGATCGGCGCTTTTGGCGGGCGGCCCCTGGTCGAACGCTTCGGCTCCTACGTGCTGCTCAACCGCCGGGAACTGGAGCTGGCCGACCACTTCTTCGAACGTTATGGCAACATGACCGTGCTCATCAGCCGCATGTTACCTGTCATTCGGACCTTCATCGCGCTGCCGGCGGGCGTGGCCCGCATGCCTCGCCTGCAATTCCACTTCTATACCTTCCTCGGGTCCTTCCCGTGGTGCCTCGGCCTGGCCTATATCGGAGTGGTCCTGGGAGAGAACTGGGACAAGGACCCGCGTCTGAAGCAGTGGTTCCACCGCTTCGACGCCATCATCCTCGGACTACTGTTGTTGGGCGGGGTTTGGTTCATCCGGTCTCGCTGGTCGCACCGCATCCGCGCCCGCTAGCCGATGCCCGAGATCCTACGCAGCATCGCCTCGTACGTCTTCCACGGCAGGCAGGCGCGCAGCAGGCGCTGCAGGTGCACATGCTGTCCGACCACGTAGCGCAGCCGCGGTTCCGGGTCCTGGGCGACGCGCACGATCACCCGCGCCACCTCGCTAGCGTCGCGCTTCTTCACCTTCGTCCTGATGAATTCGGCGTAACGCTGGATGCGCTGGTAATTCGGAGACCTATGGCCCGCCGCGTCCTGGCCGATGCGCAGGTTCTTCTCCCAGATATCGCTCTCGTAGGCGCCCGGCTCGATCAGCACCACCCGGATGCCCAGCGCCGCGGTTTCCAGGCGCAGGCACTCGCTCCAGCCTTCCAGAGCGAACTTGGAGGCGCTGTAAGAACTCGCCACCGGCTGCCCGGAGAGGCCGCTGGCCGACGACACCATGATGATGTGTCCCGCTTTGCGCAGGCGCATCTGCGGCAGCACCGCCAGGGTGAGCGCCACGGCGCCAAAGAAGTTGGTCTCGAATTGCGCGCGGACCTCCTCCAGGCGCAGGTCTTCGGCGAATCCGGCCATCACAAAACCGGCGTTGTTGACCAGCACGTCGATCTGGCCATGGTCGCGCATGATGCCGGCCACGGCGGCGGGCAGGGAATCGATGGCGTTCACGTCGAGCCGGCGTACCTCGACGGCTGCCCCCACATTCGCCTTGGCGATGGCTTCGTCCAGGCGCGCGCGCCGTTCCAGGTTCCGCATGGTGGCCACTACGCGGAAGCCGGCCTTGGCCATCTCCACGGCGGTCAGCAGGCCGATGCCGCTCGAGGTTCCGGTGATGAGCGCGGTCTTACCGGTCAGCGCCGTTCTCCTTGCGGGGCGGCCTCGCCGACGGAGGTGCCGGTGCGGGCCTCATTGTAGATAGCGCGGGCCACCCTCCAGCTCCCATCCTGGTCGCGCTTGAGGATCCGCAGCGCATTGACGACTTTCGTGTTCTCTACTTTGCTCTGGCCGGCGCGGGTGCGCGACTGGATCTGGCCCCACTGGTAGGCATAGTCGTCCACGATGCGCACCTCCTGCCATTGTTCCTCGTAGGAGAGGGTCTCGGTGTTGCCCAGGGCGTCCTTTTGCTGTTCGTAAAACTGACGCAGCTGGGCTCTTCCGGAAACCGGCCCGTGCCCGGGCGCCATCAACACCCCATCGTCGGTCCACAGGGCGAGAAGGGAGTCCACATCGAAGGCCATGCTGGCGGCGATGTCCCGTTCCTGCAGCTGCCGGATAGCCGCCTGGTCCGTTGCGCTCCTGGACTGCTGCTGTGCCGTCCCCGCGGGCGGAACCGTCCGGCGCTTCTGCGTGAACCCGCTGGTGGCCAGTGTGAATACAAGTAGCGCGATCAGCGTGCTGCGCATGACGGATCCTCCGGGGCGTGCATTCTCCACCGCCGCCCCGCGTATTTGCAAATCTCCCCTCGATACGAGAAGATAACGGGTTTCCCGCTGCCTATTTTTTCTCATAGAAGGGACCTGACCGATGCCCACCGCTGCGCGCTCGAAGCCCAAGGCCACACCGATCGACCCCGCCCGGGGCAAGCTGGGAGTGATGATCCCTGGCATGGGAGCTGTGGCCACCACCTTCGTGGCCGGCGTAGAAGCGGTCCGCCGCCGACTCGCCGCTCCGGTGGGCTCCGTCACCCAGATGGGCACCATCCGCCTGGGCAAGCGCACCGCCGGGCGTTCTCCCCTGGTCAGCAAGTTCGTCCCTCTCGCCGGCTTGAACGACCTCGTCTTCACCGGTTGGGACATCTTCGAGGACAATATGCACGAGGCGGCCCGCAAGGCCGGGGTCCTGGACCGCGATCTCCTCGACCAGATCAAGGGATTCCTCGAGACCGTGAGCCCGCGCAAGGCGGTCTTCGACCGCAACTACGTGAAGAAGCTCGATGGGCCGAACGTCAAGCAGGGCAAGAACAAGATGGAGCTGGCGGAGCAATTGCGCCAGGACATCCGGGACTTCAAGCAGAGCTCGGGCGCCAAGCGCTTCGTCATGATCTGGTGCGGCTCCACCGAGATCTTCCTCCGTCCGTCCGCCGTCCACCAGTCGCTGAAGGCGTTCGAAAAAGGCCTGCTGAAGAATGACGCCAACATCGCGCCTTCGATGATCTACGCCTATGCCGCCTTGAGCGAGAATGTCCCCTTCGCCAACGGCGCTCCCAATCTGACCGTGGACATCCCGGTCATGCAGGAGCTCTCCCGGCAAAACCTGGCGCCCATCTGCGGCAAGGACTTCAAAACCGGCCAGACCCTGATGAAGACCGTCCTGGCCCCCGCCTTCAAGGCCCGCATGCTCGGTCTCAGCGGCTGGTACTCCACCAACATACTGGGCAACCGCGACGGCGAAGTGCTGGACGACCCGGAATCGTTCAAGACCAAGGAGGAATCGAAGCTGGGGGTGCTGGAGCACATCCTGCAGCCCAAGATCTACCCTCAGCTCTATGGCAAAATCTTCCACAAGGTGCGCATTAACTATTACCCGCCCCGCGGTGATAACAAAGAGGGTTGGGACAACATCGATATCTTCGGTTGGCTCGGCTATCCGATGCAGATCAAGGTCGATTTCCTGTGCCGGGACTCCATCCTGGCGGCGCCCATCGTTCTCGACCTGGTGCTGTTCATGGACCTGGCCCAGCGAAGCGCAGAATTGAAGGGCATCGGCATCCAGGAGTGGCTGAGCTTCTACTTCAAGTCGCCCATGACCGCACCCGGCCTCTACCCCGAGCACGACCTCTTCATCCAGCTCATGAAGCTGAAGAACACCCTGCGCCACCTCAAGGGCGAGGAGCTCATCACCCACCTCGGACTCGAGTATTACGACTAGAGCGGGGCAACTCTGGGTGTTACCCGGGGGCCGTCGCCAGCATCTTAAGGAAAGGGCGGATCCTGAGCCTGCGTGGCAGTGCGACTTCCCTGGTCCCCAAGCCAAGGGTCTGGGGCGCATCTTTTGCTTGCATCGCGGGTTAGAAGCCGTAGGAGGGCGTCCGCCCAGTTCGGGAACAACCCCACCCAACGGATAACGCTGGCGCCGGGATGTTGCCTCTAAAGAGATGAACGTTCTACCGGTTCGTAGCAGGACTATAATGACGACAACGAGCCAGCAGTCCCAAGGGGGTTCGCCCATGAATCGTCGCGCCTTGATCGCCCTCGCCTTAGTGTTGACGACACCGGCGTGGTTGCTGGCACAGAACGCGCCGGCCGGCTCCGGCATGCCCCCCGCCACACAGTCCGGAGGTCCGCTGCCTGCGACCGACACGGCTCCCCAGGCGCCGGCCACCGATTCGGCGGTTTCCCCCTCCGCGCCCAAGGAGACCCATGACGGCGGCAAGAATGACGTCGAAGATATCGGTAACCGCAAGGTAGGGAAGGGCAGTAAGCTGGGCAACTGGTATTCCCTGGAGAAGGAGATCGCCTTGGGCAAGATGTACGCCGCCCAGGTAGAGCAGACCGCGAAGTTGGTGCAGGACCCGGTGGTGAACGAATACGTGAACCGCATCGGGCAGAATCTGGTCCGCAACTCCGACGCCCGTGTGCCCTTCACCATCAAGGTCATCGACTCCAGTGAGGTGAATGCCTTCGCGCTGCCCGGCGGGTTCTTCTACGTCAATTCCGGGCTGATCCTGGCGGCGGACGAGGAAGCGGAGCTGGCCGGCGTCATGTCGCACGAGATCGCCCACGTGGCCGCCCGCCACGCCACCCGGCAGATGACCCGCATCAACTGGGCCAACATCGCCACCATTCCCCTGATCTTCGTCGGTGGCGGCATCGGCTATGCCGCCCGCAGCGCCGTCTCCCTCGGACTGCCGCTCACCTTCATGAAGTTCTCGCGTGGCTTCGAATCCGAGGCCGACTACCTGGGCCTGCAGTACATGTACGCCAGCGGTTACGACCCGCAGGCGTACGTGGCTTTCTTCGAGAAGATCCAAGCGAAAGAAAAAAAGAAGCCGGGGACGTTGTCCAAGGCATTCTCTTCGCACCCGCAGACCCCGGACCGCATCGAGAAGTCGCAGCGGGAGATCAACGACATCTTGCCCTCGAAACCGCAATACATCGTCACTACGTCGGAATTCGACGACGTTAAAGCGCGTCTGGCGGCCCTGGAGAATCGCCACAAGATCCTCGACCGCGAGGAGAACCGTCCGACCCTTCGCCGCACCTCGGGCTCCAAGAAGACGAGCGACGACAAGGACTCAGACAAGAAGGACGAGGACCGTCCGACGCTCAAACGCCGCGAGTGAGGCGCTCCTGGTCCATAGCGAACCGCGCCGGCGGCCACCCGCCGGCGTTTCCTTTTGCCTTGAATGCCTGGGGTCGCGTTCTCCGGCATTGAGCCCCGTCCCGTCCAATGCTAAAATCCGCCGCCAGCCCGCCAATCAGGGAGAACCAGGTGAAAAAGAAGAAGGACGGCACCCCTTTACCTCCGGAGCCTACGCGACCGGCCAGCGACTCCTGCGTCGGCGACTATATGACCAGGAATGTCACGACTCTGACCGATCAGTCGCGCTTGCTGGATGCCGCCCTGCTGATCCGCCGCACCGGCAAGCGGCACGTGCCCATTGTGGACGAGGCCGGGCGGGCCGTGGGGATCATCAGCGACCGCGACGTCTCCCGCATGGCCCCCTCCATGCTGTCGCGCATGACCCCGGACGAGTACAACCAGATCTTCGAGGCTACCCCGATCACCGTCGCGATGACCAAGAATCCCATCACCGTCCGCCCTGACCTGCCGATCCGGGATGCGGTCACGATGCTCTACCAGAAGAAGATCGGGGCCATCATCGTCACCGAGAATGACCAGGTCGTCGGCATCCTGACCGTGACCGATATGTTGGCTCTATTGAACGCTCTGCTCTCGGAGGGCAAGTCCAGCTCGGCGACTGCCTAGAAAGCAATGAGCGGCACGGTACTCGTGCCGCTCGGCCCTTTGTTCACATGCCTATTTTCCCGCGTAGGACTCCACCGGCCCGGAGACTGCTGTGGGAGCTACTCCCTCAGTGACCACCCTCATCTCGCGCCAATCGTAGGGAAATTCCTTGCCGCAATCGAGGCACACCACGTAGGTGCCGGTCACCGCCGCCGCCGGGGAACGGCGCTGCCCGCGCCGCGTGGTGATGGGGAAACTGTAGTTCCGGTGCCAACAGCCGAACAACGCATCCACCAGACTCGTAAACATGCACTTCACCCCTTTGGGCAGGATCATTCAACATGCCTGGGAACCCTAGATCCCTAAATCCGTGTCCAGCTATTAGATTCAGGAACTCCGGATTGGGTTCGCCCGGGTAAGAACCCGGAATGGATGAGAACCTCTCGAAGGAAGGGGTCTGAAACGAATGGGGTGGTTGAGACGAAGACTCTAGCTTGGGGTCTTTTTCCGCGCCTTGCACTTGTTCATGATGGCGGATTGCAGCTTGCTCCGCAGGTCGTCGGGCAGCTCGTACATCTTGGAATCACGGTAGATGGCGATGGTCTTCTTGGTGGTATCGCAGACGACGTAGCAGTTATGGCACCACTGCAAGTGATCCTCGAGTTCGGCCCGTGTGGATTCGTCCATCGAGTCGTCGAGGTAATCGGTCAGTTCTTTCAGGAACTCCTTGCAGGTCACTGGTTGCCGTCCGCCCCCTTCTTGGGTTTCTTGAAGTACTTGCTCAGCCTCTCGCGGAGCTGCAAACGGGCGCGCAGCAGCCGCGATTTTACCGCCGGGATGCTCAGTCCCAGCGCCTCGGCCGTCTCTTCGGTCGAGAGTCCTTCCACGTCGCGCAACACGAACACGGTGCGGAAGCTGGTGGGCAACCCGTTGATCGTCCGGGTCAGGATCTCTTTCAGCTCCCCCTGCTTGTAGAGCTGCTCCGGGTTCGGCGACCAGTCCGCGACCTCGCGCGGCATGGTGTCTTCCTCGGTCTGGATCTCCTGATCGAGCGAGACGGTCTTGTCCGTGCGCCGCCGGCGCAGCTTCATCAGGCTCTCGTTCACCGCGATCCGCACCAACCAGGTGTAGAACTTCGAGTTCTCCTGGAACTGCTCCAGGTTCTCGTAGGCCTTGAGGAACGCGTCCTGGACGACGTCCTCGGCATCTTCGCGGTTCTGCGTGATGTGCTGCGCAATCCGGAACACGTTCCGGTCGTAGCGCTTTACCAATTGCTCGAACGCCGAGATATCCCCGGCCTTCGCGGCATGGACGAGTGCCAGTTCGTCGCTCGCCTCGTCCCTCGCTTTGGATTGGATGACAGCCATATTCCCCGGATGCAACAATTTCAGCTTCAAGAATCCTATATTCTACCTGCGTTCCCCTGAGCCGTCGCCCGGATTCCCTTAGACGGGCCGTTCCCGGGGCTGGCCTGTACATTCGACTAGTCTAGCGGCGATTTGTTACAACAGTGTTCCAAGTCTGATGCCCCGTTGCCAGTGGATGTTGCGCGTATTATTGTCAACCCTTCTCGTCGTGGTGCTTCTTGGCTGCAATTCCAAGCCTGACGTCGTGATCCCGGTCGTCATGAAGAGGTACGCATTCGATCCGCCGGTCATCCGGGTGAAGAAGGGACAGCTGGTCGAACTGGACGTCTCTACGGCCGATGTCCAGCACGGGTTCACGGTGCCCGATCTCGGCATCAAGGAGCCCATCCAGCCGCGCCGGCCGGCCAAGATCCTGTTCAAGGCCGACCGGGTCGGGGTGTTTCCCATGAGCTGTTCCATCATCTGCGGACCCGGTCACGACGACATGGTGGGCAAGATCATCGTCGAGTAGGCGGCCTTCCTCGGTTGACACTCCCGGGTTTCACCATATAATCGCGGCACAGGCGCTGGCCGCACTCCCAGCCGGTCTGCGCCTTACGAAGCCCGTGGCGGATCCCAAAGAAATCGCACAGATCGTCGAACGTGTGGTCGGCGAGCAACTGGACGCCCACGTCTCCCAGTTGCGCCAGGACATCGTGGCCCGCGTCCTGGAAGCGGTAAAGCCCGCCCTGGAAGGCAAGGAGAAGGAGCGTGAACCGGTGTTCACCTCCGCCCCGCCGAGCGCGGAGCTGGACGGAGCGGTCTCCGCCATCCAGGACGTCACTTCGCAGAGCGACATCCTGCGCAATCTGCTGGAGGGCTGCGCCAAGTTCTGCAGCCGAGCCGCCCTGTTCGTGATCCGCTCGGGCGCCGGCAATGGCTGGCAGGCGCGTGGCTTCGCCGATGACAACGTGGTGAAGAACGTTCAGGTGGATGTGAACAAGGGCCTGGCGGCACGCGCCTTTCAGACCCAGAATCCGGCGGCGGCCGCAGCGATCGAGTTCGACGCCGCCTTCAACCGGGCGGTCGGCAACCCCGCCGACGGCAACGCCCTGATCCTTCCCCTGGTGGTGAAGGAGAAGGTGGCCGCGCTGGTCTATTGCGATTGCGGCACCGAGAAGGCGTGGCAGATCGACAACTCCGCCCTGCAACTGCTGGTGCGCAGCGCCGGGATGTGGCTGGAGTTACTGGGCTTGCGGAAGACCGCCGGTACGGAGAAGGCCGAGGCCGAGGCCCCGGCGGCCATGGCCACCGCTCCGCCGCCTTCGGTGGTGGCTGCACCGCCACCGGCGCCCGAGCCGGAGCCCGAAGCCGCCCCACCGCCTCCGCCGCCCCCTCCGGCGCAAGCGGCCAGAGCCGCGCCGGCAGCCGAACCGGCGATCGCGCCGGGCGACGAGGAGGTCCACAAGAAGGCGAAGCGGTTTGCCAAGCTCCTGGTGGACGAGATCAAGCTCTACAACAAGGACAAGGTCGCCAAGGGGCGCGAGCACAGGGACCTGTACGAGCGGCTGAAGGAAGACATCGAGAAGAGCCGTGCCACCTACGACAAGCGCTACGGCTCCACCCCGGCCGGCGCCGGCGATTATTTCTCCAAGGAGGTGGTCCGCATCCTTGCCGATAACGATCGCTCCTTGATGGGAAGTAACTTTCCATCATAAGTACCAGAAAATACGACACTTAGAAGTTGGCCTTGAAGTTTTGTGCTAGTCCAACCGGCAATTCTCCTCAACGAGAATGGCCCGCAATCCCGTTTGGAGGGCCCGCTGACGCGTCCGCAAAGATCCAGGCTAGGGCGCCCCTAGCGTGGGTTTCTTGACCTAAAGTACGCCCGCCATTCGCGCCTTGTGGCTGCTGAGCTTCCTCGCACAAGATAATGGGGTGGGTCGCTTAACTTCTGATAAGGGCTGTTCATCGTCAGTTGACGCATTGCAGTCTAGCCGCCCGGAAAATTTCGGATGTGGAACCCTGCCTTTGCCCCCTAGAATCGGCAGCATGAAGACTCCGATTGCGTTGCTTATT
>Ga0335070_10004982_pt1 | contig 15578 bp, 16 predicted proteins | sample Lox_Sample_13_FD_206722 | JGI IMG/M metagenome (GOLD analysis project Ga0335070, IMG submission 206722) | Soil microbial communities from Loxahatchee National Wildlife Refuge, Florida, United States - Lox_Sample_1.3 | ecosystem: Environmental > Terrestrial > Soil > Wetlands | place: USA... | reverse complement strand
CGCCAACCAGGTGATCGCGCAGATCGAGCTCTTCGCCAACGCCTCGAAGTACCCGGTCGGCGTGCACGTGCTGCCCAAGCACCTGGACGAGAAGGTGGCGCGCCTGCAGCTGAAAAAGCTGGGGGCGATGCTGACCGAGCTCACCGACGAGCAGGCGAAGTACATCGGCGTGAGCAAGAGCGGGCCCTACAAGCCGGATCATTACCGGTACTGATGGCCAGGACCGACGGGCGCGAGTTCAGCTTCGAGTTCTACCCGCCCAAGTCGCCCGAGGGCGTGGAGAAGCTGCGCGCCACGTGGAAGCAGCTCGCGCAGCTCGATCCCGCGTTCTTCTCGGTGACGTACGGCGCGGGCGGCTCCACGCGCGAGGGCACGCTCGCCACCGTCCTCGAGATTCGCGGCGCCGGGCACCACGCGGCGCCGCATCTTTCGTGCGTGGCCTCCACCAAGGCGCAGCTCGCCGAGGTGATCCACCAGTACAAGGGGCACGGCATCCGGCACATCGTGGCCCTGCGCGGCGACCTGCCGTCGGGGATGGCGATGTCGGGCGAGTTCCGCTACGCCTCCGAGCTGGTGGCCTTCATCCGCGAGCAGACCGGCGACTGGTTCAAGATCGAGGTGGCGGCGTATCCCGAATACCACCCGCAGGCGAGGAAACCGCAGCAGGACCTCGCGGCCTTCAAGGCGAAGGTGGACGCGGGCGCGGACGCGGCCATCACGCAGTACTTCTACAACCCGGACGCCTACTTCAACTTCGTCGACCAGGCGCGCGCCGCCGGCATCAAGATCCCGATCGTGCCGGGCATCATGCCGATCAACAACTTCTCGCAGCTCGCGCGCTTCTCGGACGCGTGCGGCGCGGAGATCCCGCGCTGGATGCGCATGAAGCTGGAGGCCTACGCCGACGACACCGCGTCCATCAAGGCGTTCGGGCTCGACGTGGTCACGGACCTGTGCGCGAAGTTGCTCGCGGGCGGCGCGCCGGGCCTGCATTTCTACACGATGAACATGGCGGGGCCGGCCTCCACCATCTGGCACCGCTTGGGGCTCTAGAGGACGCTGCCCTACAATCCCGGCTACAACAAGCGGGAGGCGCGTCCTTGAACACCATCGTCGAACGGCCCAGCGAAGCGGTGCCCGCGAGCTCGGATCTCGCCAATCGCATTCGCGCACTGCCCGCGCACGAGGCCGCGGCGCTCCTCGAGCGCGTGATTCCCTCCTCCGCGGTCGAGGCCCTGCAGCAGCTCAACCCCGCGCTGGTGCAATCGATCCTGGGCGAGATGGAAACGGGCGCGCGGCGCCTCATCGCCGCTTCGGCCCCGAAGGAAGTGGCCGACCAGTGGAAGCGCAACACGCAGTTCCCCGAAGGCACCATCGGCCGCCTGATGGAAGCGCCGGTCTCCGTGTTCCGGCCGGAGAATACGGTCGGGGAAACGATCGACGCGCTGCGCCCGATGGTGCGCAGCGTCTTCGTGACCTACGCCTACGTGGTCGATGCCGAGGGCCGGCTGTCGGGGCTCGTCACCATGCGCGACCTGCTCTTCAACGAGCGCGGTGCGCGCCTGGCCGACGTGATGCTGCCGAACCCGTTCACGCTTTCCCCGCAGCTCGAGTTGCCCGACGCGATGAAGGTCACGGTGAACCGGCACTATCCCGAGTATCCGGTGACCGACGAGCACGGCCGGCTCGTGGGACTGGTGCGCGGGGCGGCGCTCTTCGAGCTCGAGGCCTTCGAGATCACCGCGCAGGCGGGCTCGATGGTCGGCGTGGAGAAGGAAGAGCGGGTGGCGACGTCCATCGTGCAGGCCTTCAGGTTCCGCAACCCCTGGCTGCTCGTGAACCTCGTCACGGCGTTCGCCGCCGGCGGCGTCGTGGCGATCTTCCAGGGAACGCTCGACCGCCTCGTGATCCTCGCCACGTTCCTGCCGGTGCTCGCCGGCCAGGCGGGCAACACCGGCTGCCAGGCGCTCGCGGTCACCGTGCGCGGCATCACGCTGGGCGACGTGGCGAGCGGCGCCGGCAAGGCGCTCCTGTCGAAGGAGGCGCTGCTCGGGCTCGCCAACGGCGCGGTCACCGGCGTGCTGTGCGGCATCGCGATGTACCTCTACGCGCTGTCGCTGGATTCGGCGAGCGCGCTCATGCTGGGGGTCGTGGTGGCGATGGCGATGATCGGAAGCTGCTGCGTGAGCGGCATCTCCGGAGCGCTGGTGCCGCTCGCGTTGAAGCGCATGGGGGCCGACCCGGCCACCGCCTCCAGCATCATCGTGACGACCGCCACCGACGTGTCGAGCATGGGCCTGCTGCTCGCGCTCGCCACGGTGATGATCCATTAGGCGAACGGGATTATCATGGCGCCCATGATCGTGCGTGCCTTCGCCCTTGCGCTCCTGCTCGCCCTCGTCCCTTCGGCCTGGGCCCAGGAGCAGGCGTTCACCAATCGCTCCACCGAGCTGAAGGACCGCGGCGCCGAGGGCGCGCGCACGCTCGCCACGCTTCCGGAGAACACCGAGGTGAAGGTGGTCGCGCGGGGCGGCGCATGGACCAACGTGCAGGCTGCGGGGCAGAGCGGATGGGTGAAGGTGTTCCACCTGCGTTTCCCGGCGACGGTGGCGGCCTCCTCGTCTTCGTCCTCGGGCAGTTTCCTGGGCGGCCTCACCGGCATGCTGGGCGGCGGGCGCGACACCAAGCAGGCCACGCTCGCCACCACGGGCATCCGCGGCCTCTCGCCGGAAGACCTGCAGAACGCGAGCCCCGACCCGCAGGCGCTCGCCAAGGTGCAGAGCTACCGTGCCGACAAGCCGACCGCCGAACGCTTCGCGCGCGAAGGCAAGCTCGCCTCCGTGAACGTCGACATTCCCGAGGGAGGGCGCCGATGAAACGATTCCTCTTCGCCGTGCTGCTTGCGGCCTCGCTCGGCGCGAACGCGCAGTTCGGCGGATTCGACATCGGCAAGGCCCTCGACATCGGCCGCAAGGTGGCCGATGCGCAGAAGACGTCGGAGATGACGCAGGAGCAGGAGATCGCGCTCGGAGAAGCGCTCACCGCGAGCTTCCTCGGCGCTTCGCCGCTGCATCCCGACGCGAACCTGCAGCGTTACGTGAACCGCGTGGGCAAGTGGCTCGCCCTGCACAGCGACCGGCCCGACCTGCCGTGGACCTTCGGGGTGATCGACACCGAGACCATCAACGCCTTCGCGATGCCCGGGGGCGACGTGATCATCTCGAGCGGGCTGCTGAAGCGCCTGTCGAGCGAATCCGAGCTCGCGGGAGTCCTGTCGCACGAGATCGCGCACGTGGTGAAGAAGCACCAGGTGCAGGCGATCCAGTCGGCCGCCCAGGGCGACCTCGCCGCCTCCATCGGCAAGGACCTCGCCAGCGACGCCATCGCGCGCCGCGGCGGCGGAGTGGCCGGCCAGATGGCCAAGCAGTTCGGCGCCAACCTCGCCGCGGACCTCATCAAGAACGGCTTCTTCCTGCGCCCGCTCGACCGCTCGATGGAATACGAGGCCGACCAGCTCGGCATCGTGATCGCCACGCGCAGCGGCTACGACCCGTACGGGCTCGTCTCGGCGCTCGAGATGCTCGCGCAGTACAAGGGCGGCGGCGACGCGGCATCGGTCTTCAGCACGCACCCGCCCGCCACCGACCGCATCGCGGAGCTGGAGAAGTTCCTGCCGGTGGTGGACCGCTACGCCTCGCAGCCGCAGCTCGAGGGGCGCTTCCGGCAGGTCGTCAAGCAGTAACGTCCCGATGAGCCGGTTTCACGGACTGCTTTGCGCCGCAACCTTTTGCGCGATGGCTTCTGCCTCGCCCGCCCATGCCGATACCGATGCGTGCACGCTGTTGACGCCGGCGCAGGTCGGCGCGGCCGCCGGCGTCGCCGTCGGAAGCGGAACGCACGTGACGCCGACGTTCGTGAAGACCTGCACCTGGACGCCATCGGCGAAGACCGCCATCTCGGCGATCACGCTCAACCTCCAGACCGCCGCGTTCTACGACGGGGGCAAGCAGCAGGTCGCGATGGCAATGGCGGCCGCCGGCGGCGGCGACGCAAGGATGAAACCCGCGAGCGTCGGCGACGACGCCTACTACTTCGTCACCGGCGACCAGGTCATGCTGTGGGTGAAGAAGGGCGCCGTCTCGTTCAAGGTCGCCGTGTACGCGAAGATGCCGCTCGCCGACAAGGAAGCCGTCGAGATGAAGCTCGCGAAGGACGTCGTCGCGAAGCTCTGACGAGCCGCGCCCCGCTTCAGGCGGCGGCGACCTTCTTCCTCGCGTGCTGCGCATCCGCGGCGTGCAGCGTGGCGTACGCCTGGTGCGCCGCGGCTTCCGCCTCGCCCACCTTGATCGCCAATCCCATGTCCATCAGCACCGAGCCCAGCGCCGACAGGCAAAGCATCACGTTGTCCGGGCGGCACGAGTAGCCCATCAGGCCGAAGCGCCAGATCTTGCCCTTGAGCGGCCCCAGGCCCGCGCCGATCTCGAGCGAGAATTCCGAGAGCAGCGTCTTCCTCACCGCCTCCTCGTCCACGCCCGGAGGGCAGAGCACCGCGTTCATCTGCGGCAGGCGATAGGGCTCCTCCACGAGGAACCTGAGGCCCATGGCCTCGAGGCCCGCCTTGAGGGCGAGGTGGTGCCGGCGGTGGCGCGCCCAGCATTGCTCGAGGCCTTCCTCCTTGATGAGCAGGAGCGCCTCGTGCAGCGCGAAGAGCGAGTTGGTGGGCGCCGTGTGGTGGTAGGTGCGCGTGGTGGCGCCCCAGTAGCTCGAGAGCAGGTTCATGTCCATGAACCAGCTGTGGATCTTGTCCTTGCGCGCCTTCACGTAGTCCACCGTGCGCGCCGAGAACGACACGGGCGACAGGCCCGGCGTGCAGGACAGGCACTTCTGGCTCGCCGAATACACCGCGTCGATGCCCCACTCGTCCACGAGCACCGGCGTGCCGCCCAGCGACGTGACCGCGTCCATGATCACCAGCGCGCCGTGCTTGCGTGCGACGGCGGCAAGCGCCTTCGCGTCGGACTGCGCGCCGGTCGACGTCTCCGCGTGCACGAAGGCGAGCAGCTTCGCGTCCGGATTCTTCCTGAAAGCCTCTTCCACCTTGTGCGGGTCGACGGGCTTGCCCCATTCGTCGTCGACGATCACCGGCACGCCGCCGCAGCGCTCGACGTTCTCGAGCATCCGCCCACCGAACACGCCGTTGCGGCACACGACCGCCTTGGTGCCCGGCGCCACCAGGTTCACGAAGCAATATTCCATGCCCACCGAGCCCGGGCCCGACACGGGGAAGGTGAGCGCGTTGTCCGTCTGGTACACGTAGCGCAGCAGCGCCTTCAGCTCCTCCATCATCTCGACGAACACCGGGTCGAGGTAGCCGATGGCCGGCTGGCTCATCGTGGTGAGCACGCGCGGGTGGATCTCCGTGGGCCCCGGGCCCATCAGGGTCCTTTGCGGCGGGTGGAACGAGGTGATCTTGCGGGTTTCGGCGAATCGCTTGAGCGTCATGAGGGTTTCCGGAAATGGATGAGCGTGGGTCCAGGCTCGCCGGTCGCCTCGATGTTTGCGAAGTCGAACAGGGAACGGTCCAGCAGGTGCGACGGCGCGACATTGGTGAGCGCGCCGAAGATGGATTCGATGCGGCCGGGGTGCTTCTTCTCCCATTCGGCGAGCAGCGCCTTCACCTGCTTCCTCTGCAGCTGCTCCTGGGAGCCGCACAGGTCGCAGGGAATGATGGGGAACCTGCGAAGCGCGGCGTAGGCCGCGAGGTCGGCCTCTTCCACGTAGGCGAGCGGCCGGATCACGACGTGCTTGCCGTCGTCGGAGACGAGCTTGGGCGGCATCGCCTTCAACTTGCCGCCGTGGAAGAGGTTGAGGAAGAACGTCTCGACGATGTCGTCGCGGTGGTGGCCCAGCGCGATGCGCGTGGCGCCGAGCTCTTCGGCGACGCGGTACAGCACGCCGCGGCGAAGGCGCGAGCACAGGCCGCACATCGTGGCGCCCTCGGGGACCACGCGCTTCACCACGCTGTACGTGTCCTGCACCTCGATGCGGAAGTCCACGCCGACCGACTTCAGGTACTCCGGCAGCACGTGCTCCGGAAAGCCCGGATGGCGCTGGTCGAGGTTCACCGCGACGATCGTGAACGGCACGGGCGACTTCTCGCGAAGGCGCATCAGCACGTCGAGCATCGCGTAGCTGTCCTTGCCGCCCGACAGGCACGCCATCACCTTGTCGCCGGCCCCGATCATGGAGTAGTCGGCGATCGCCTGGCCCACGAGCCGGCGCAGGCGCTTGGCGAGCTTGGCGCCCTCGAAGTCGGCCTTGCGGGTGTCGGTGTCGGTCGCGGCTGCGGTCATGGCTACAGGTGGACGGTGCGCCCGCCGTCGACGGCGAGGATCTGGCCGGTCACGAAGGGAGCGTCGAAGAGCAGGTATTTTACCGCGCCGGCCACGTCGTCCGGGCTGCCGATGCGCGCAAGCGGCGTCTGCGCCGCGATGCGTTGCCTCTCGCCTTCGTCGAAGTGCTTGCCGCCCTCGGGCCAGAGGATCGCCCCGGGCGCCACGCCGTTCACGCGCACCTCGGGCCCGAGCTCGAGCGCGAGCGAGCGGGTGAGGCCCGCGAGGCCCGCCTTCGCGATGGAGTACACGACGAAATTCGCGAGCGGGCGCTCCCAGTGGATGTCGACGATGTTCACGATGGCGCCCCTCGCCTCGCGAAGGCGCGGGGCCGCGGCCTGCGAGAGCAGGAGCGGGGCGCGCAGGTTCGAGCCCATGAGGTCGTTCCACTCGCGCTCGCCGATCTTGCCGAACGGCGTGGCGTAGAACGAGGAGGCGTTGTTCACCAGGCCGTCGAGGCGCCCGAACGCGCTCGCGGCTTCATCCACGATGCGCGTGAGCGAGGCCACGTCGAGCAGGTCGCCCTGCACCACCGCCGCGCTCGAGGCGCGCGCGCGGTTGAGCCCGGAAGCGAGCGCATCGGCCTCGGCGCGCGAGCGGTTGCAGTGCAGGGCGACGCGGGCGCCCGCGGCGTGCAAGTGCCGAGCGATGGCCGCCCCGATGCGGCGGGCCGCTCCGGTGACGAGGACTGCGCGATCCTGCATGCTATATTCCGGGCCGAAAGTCAGAATCGCAGTTTAGCCCCGATGCCACTCTCTTCGGAAACAGGCCTTCCCGCGCCGGACGCGGATGCCGCGGCCCATTCGCAGCGCGTTGCCGAGCACATCGCCGAGGCGATCGTGGCCGAGGGCGACTGGATTCCCTTCTCGCGCTACATGGAGCTCGCGCTCTACGCGCCGGGCCTGGGCTACTACGCGGCAGGCACGCGCAAGTTCGGCGCCGAGGGCGACTTCATCACCTCGCCCGAGATCTCGCCGATGTTCGCCAAATGCTTCGGCCTGCAGGCCGGGCAGGTGCTGAAGGCCGTGGGCGGCGACATCCTCGAGCTGGGCCCGGGCTCGGGCGTCTTCGCGGCGGACCTCTTCGAGTCGCTGAAGGAGCAGGGCACGGTGCCGGGGCGCTACCTGCTGCTCGAGGTGAGCCCCGACCTCAAGGAGCGCCAGCGCGCGCTCATCCAGCAGCGCCACCCGGCCGACATCGACCGCTTCGTCTGGATCGAGGCGCTGCCGGAAAAGATCCGCGGCGTGGTGATCGCCAACGAAGTGCTCGACGTGGTGCCGTGCTCGATAGTGCGCCGGCAGGGCACCGACCTGCTCGAGCGCGGCGTGATCCTTACCGAAGCGGGCTTCGCCTTCGAGGACAGCGCGCTGCCCGATGGCGAGCTGCTCCACCGCGCCGCCAAGGTCTTCCCGCCGGGCGACTACGACTATCTCTCCGAGATCAACCTCGCCGCCGAGGCGCTGGTGCGCACCGTCGCCTCGCACATGGAGGCCGGGCTCGCGCTGTTCGTCGACTACGGGTTCGCGGAGCACGAGTTCTACCACCCGCAGCGATCCATGGGGACGCTGCGCTGCCACTACCGCCACCGCTTCCACGGCGATCCGTTCTTCTGGCCGGGCCTGCAGGACATCACGGCCCACGTGGACTTCAGCGCCATGGGCCGCGCGGCCGAGCAGGGCGGCGCGGAGCTGGTGGGTTTCACGACGCAGGCCTACTTCCTCATCTCGTGCGGCCTCGCGGTGCTGGTCTCGGCGGGCGATCCGACGATGACGCTCTCGCGCCTCAAGGGCACCAGCGCCGTTCACCGGCTGATCGGGCCCTCGGAGATGGGCGAGCTCTTCAAGGTGCTCGGATTTGCGAAGGGGTTCGACGTGCCGGTGCTGGGCTTCCAGTCGGCGAGGCACCTGCAGCTCTAGGCGCGGGGCCCGGGGCGGAGGGATCAGTTCCGGCCGGGAATCGTGAGTCCGCGCTGCACGGCCGGGCGTTGCACGAACGCTTCGAGAACGCGCTTCACGTTCGCGTAGCTTTCGAACTCCACCAGGTCGCCCGCTCCGTAGAACCCCACGAGGTTGCGCACCCACGGGAAGGTCGCGATGTCCGCGATGGTGTACTCGTCGCCCATGATCCATGCGCGGCCTTGCAGGCGGCCCTCGAGCACGGCGAGCAGCCGCTTCGCCTCGGCCACGTAGCGGTCGCGCGGGCGCTTGTCCTCGTAGTCCCTGCCCGCGAACTTGTGGAAGAAACCCACCTGCCCGAACATCGGGCCGATGCCGCCCATCTGGAACATGAGCCACGCGAGCGTCTCGTAGCGCGCGTTGCCCTTTGCGGGCAGGAGCCGTCCGGCCTTGTCGGCGAGGTAGATGAGGACCGCGCCCGACTCGAAGAGCGCGAGCGGCCCGTCCGGCCCGTTGGGATCGATGATCGCGGGGATCTTGTTGTTCGGGCTCAGCGACAGGAATTCGGGCGAAGTCTGGTCGTTCGTCTCGAAGCTCACGTAGTGCGGCTCGTAGGGCACGCCCAGCTCTTCCAGCGCGATCGAAGCCTTCACGCCGTTGGGCGTGGTGAGCGAGTAGAGCTGGATGCGATCCGGGTGTCGTGCCGGCCACTTTCGGGTGACCGGAAAATCGGCGGGAAACGAGCTCATGAAGTCGTGCGGTAGGGTGCTGCCAAGGTAGCAGAGTAATGCCAGTTCTGCGATCCCAAGCGCCTTTGACCTCCCGCAAGGCATCCCGCCCCTGATCTGGTAGGGTACGGCGCACGCAGCCTCTACCGACGACATAACAGAACAGAGGTCGACAATGAAAGCATCACGGCGCACTGTCGCAACATCGGTCTTTGCAGCATCGATTCTCCTGGCCGCGAGCGGCTTCGCCCAGGCGGAGCGGGATTCCGGCCACGATTCGGGCCACGACTGCGATCGCGACTCGGGCCACGATTCCGGCGGGAAGTCGGGCGGCGGCCCGGGGCATGGCGGGGGCCAGCCCGCGGGCCTTCAACTGGGCGCCGAGTATGTCTCCAGCAGCTGCTCGGGAGGACTCGCTTCGGTGGATATCGACGTCGCCGTCGTCGCGGGATCCGCGGCGCCGGTCACGTTCCACGTTTCGATCGCCGGTGGGCCGTTCACGGTTGCCGGCACGTCCGACAGCTGGACGTCCAACGGCCGGACCAAGGCGTTGGAAGAGACGCTCGCCATCAGCCGGCCTGCGGACGGGCTCGGCGCCCAGGTCTGGATCTGTGCCGCGCAGCCCGGCTCGAACGGCAACGATTCGCGCAGCGCCTGCGTGGCGGTGAACGTCCCGGGCGTGTTGTGCACGGTGCCCGGCGGCCCCACCTGAGCTAGGCGTTCAGCGCCGCGAGCACCTCGTCGAGCATCTTCTTCGCGTCGCCGAACAGCATCCGGTTGTTCTCCTTGTAGAAGAGCGGGTTGTCCACGCCCGCGTAGCCGGAGGCCATGCTGCGTTTCATGACGATCGAGGTGTGCGCCTTCCAGACCTCGAGCACCGGCATGCCCGCGATGGGGCTCGTGGGATCGTCCTGCGCGCTTGGGTTCACGATGTCGTTGGCGCCGATCACCATGGCGACGTCGGTGTCCGGGAAGTCCTCGTTGATCTCGTCCATCTCCAGCACGATGTCGTAGGGCACCTTCGCCTCGGCGAGCAGCACGTTCATGTGGCCCGGCATGCGGCCGGCCACCGGGTGGATCGCGAAGCGCACCGTCTTGCCCATCTCGCGCAGCTTCTTCGTGATCTCGAACACCGTGTGCTGCGCCTGCGCCACCGCCATGCCGTAGCCGGGGACGATGACCACGCCCTTGGCTTCCTTGAGCAGGTCCGCGGTCTCCTTCGCGCTCACGGACACCACTTCGCCGGCGGGCTGCGCCGCGCCGCCCGCCTTGGGCGCCGCGGACTCGCCGCCGAATCCGCCCGCGATCACCGCGAGGAACTTGCGGTTCATCGCGCGGCACATGATGTAGGAGAGGATCGCGCCCGAGGAGCCCACCAGGGCGCCGGTGACGATGAGCAGGTCGTTGGAGAGCATGAAGCCCGTCGCGGCCGCCGCCCACCCCGAGTAGCTGTTCAGCATCGAGACCACGACCGGCATGTCCGCGCCGCCGATCGCCATCACCATGTGCACGCCGAAGAGCAGCGCGATCACGCTCATCACGACGAGCGGCGTCATGCCGTCCTCGACCGAGTGCGCCCGGAGGAAGGCGTAGCCGAAGTAGATCACCACCGCGAGGCCGACGAGGTTGATGACGTGCCGCCCGGGCATCAGCACGGGCTTGCCGCTGATGCGCGCCGAGAGCTTGCCGAACGCGATCACGGAGCCGGAGAGCGTGACGGCGCCGATCAGCACGCCGACGTAGATCTCCATCTCGTGGATCCTCGCTTCCGCGCCCGTCATGCCGGCCGAGGCCGTGGGATCGACGTAGCTCGCGTACCCCACCAGCATCGCGACGAGGCCCACGAGGCTGTGCATGAACGCCACGAGCTCCGGCATCTGCGTCATCTTCACGGTGCGCGCGAGGTAGAGGCCCGTGGCGCCGCCCACGACCAGCGCGCCGGCCACGAACGAGAGGCCCGCGGGCGCGACGCGGCCCGCGATGGACGCGAGCACCGCGATCGCCATGCCGATCATTCCGTAGAGGTTCCCGCGGCGCGACGACTCGGGGTTGGAAAGCCCGCCCAGGCTGAGGATGAAGAGGATGATCGCGGCGAGGTAGGCGACGGCCACCATGTTGCTGTTCATGGCTCGCCCCCTATTTGCGGAACATCGAGAGCATGCGCTGCGTCACCGCGAAACCGCCGAACATGTTGATGGCGGTGAGCGCGATGCCGGCGATCGCGAGCCAGAGGATCACCTCCGGCCGCGCCCCCTGCCCGACGGGGGCGATCTGCACGAGCGCCCCGATGATGATGATGCTGCTGATGGCGTTGGTCACGCTCATGAGCGGCGTGTGCAGCGCGGGCGTCACGTTCCACACCACCATGTAGCCCACGAAGCAGGCCAGCACGAAGACCGTGAAGTGGCCGATGAACGCGGCGGGCGCGTAGGCGCCGATGAGCGCGAAGAGCACCGCGGCGGCCACGAACATCATCGCGAGCGTCCCGGCCTTCATCGGCTCGCCGGGAGCCCCGTGGCCGTGCGCCTTGGGTGGCGGCGCCGCCGCGGCGGCGGGCTTGGGCGGCGCGGCCGAAAGCTTGGGCGCGGGCGGCGGCCACGTGACCTCGCCATCCTTGATGACGGTGGCGCCGCGGATCACCTCGTCTTCCATGTTGACGTCGTATACGCCGTCCTTCTTCTTGCAGAGGTCCTCGGAGAGGCGGAAGAGGTTGTTGGCGTAGAGCGTCGACGATTGCGTGGCAAGGCGGCTGGGCAGGTCGCTGTAGCCGATGATCGTGACGCCGTGCTTCACCACGACCTTGTTGGGCTCGGTGAGCTCGCAGTTGCCGCCCTGCTCGGCGGCGAGATCCACGATCACGCTGCCCGGCTTCATCGAACGCACCATCTCCGCGGTGATGAGCTTGGGCGCGGGCTTGCCGGGGATGAGCGCCGTCGTGATGATCACGTCGACTTCCCTCGCCTGCTTCGCGAACGTCTCGCGCTGCGCCTTCTGGAAGCCTTCGCTCATCACCTTGGCGTAGCCGCCGACGCCCGTGCCTTCCTCCTGGTAGTCCACCGGCACGAACTCCCCGCCCAGCGACTTGATCTGGTCCGCCACTTCGGGGCGCGTGTCGTTGGCGCGCACGATGGCGCCAAGTCCCGCCGCCGCGCCGATCGCCGCGAGCCCCGCGACGCCCGCGCCGATCACGAACACCTTCGCGGGAGGCACCTTGCCCGCGGCGGTGATCTGGCCGGTGAAGAAGCGGCCGAAGTGGTGCGCGGCCTCGATCACGGCGCGGTATCCCGCGATGTTCGCCATCGACGAGAGCGCGTCCATCTTCTGCGCCCGCGACATGCGCGGCACGCTGTCCATGGCGAGCACCGTGGCCTTGCGGGCCGCGAGGCTCTTCATGAGCTCGGGGTTCTGCGCGGGCCAGATGAACGAGACGAGGACCTGTCCCTCGCGCAGCGATGCCACCTCCTCGGCGTTCGGCGCGCGAACCTTGAAGATGATGTCGGCATCCGACCAGACCGACGCGGCCGTGGGCACCACGGTCGCTCCGGCGGCGGCATAGGCCTCGTCGGAAAGGCTCGCCGCCTCGCCCGCGCCCGATTGGACGATCACGTTGAAACCGAGTTTCGCGAGCTTCGGCACCACCTCGGGAACGGTGGCCACGCGTCTTTCGCCGGGGAAGGTTTCCTTGGGTACGCCGATGGTTTGTCCGGGCATGGTGTTCTCGTCGGGGGTCTTGTTCGTCGCCGCGGCAGGCGGGAACGCCATTCTACTGGCAGTTCCGGTGAGCTAGTGCCCCGTGGGCGGCTGCAGCGCCGCGATCGCCGCGAGGCGCGCGCGGCGCACCGCTCCCGGGATGTCGTCCGGATGCCCGCGCGCCGCGGCGGCGGCGTCGATCGAGCGCGCGGCGGCGAGCGCCGCCACGAGGTATTTGCGCGGCACGAAGGCCGCGGGCTTGGTGCAATGCGCATCGCATTCGGCCACTTCCAGCAGGCGCTCCAGCCGGTCGGGACGGCGCAGCGCGTCGCAGCGCTCGAGGAGCGCCAGCGTCGATCCGGCATCCAGGTCCCTGCGGCGGGCTTCCTCGCGCTCGAGCGAGGCGATCCGCGCGAGGTCGCGGCAATCGGTGGGCGCGTTCACGCGCCGGGCGAGGGCGGCGATGTCATCGGGCGCGAGGTCGAGCACGAGCAGGGCGAAGCGCACCGGCAGCGCGTAGCCCCGCGACGCGGCCTCGTCGAGGCGCGCGGCCAGGCGCTCGGGCACCTCGGGGCGCGCGAAGCAGCGGTCGAGCTCGGGCATCACGCGCGCGAGCGCGCCGCATTCGCGCAGCACCGCGACCATCCGCGACGGCGACCTTTCCATGAGGCCGCGCGCGAGCTCCTGCCAGACGCGTTCGGGCACCAGCGCGTCGGCCTCGCCGCCCTGCACCATGCGCGACATGAGCGCGAGCGTCTCGGGCGCGATGGCGAAGGCGAAGCGCGCGGAGAAACGCGCCACGCGCAGGATCCGCACCGGGTCTTCCGCGAACGCCTCGCTCACGTGGCGCAGGATGCCGGCGCGCAGGTCGCGCTCGCCGTGGAAGGGATCGACCAGCGCCCCGTCCTCGGCGCGGGCCATGGCGTTGATGGTGAGGTCGCGGCGCGCGAGGTCCTGCTCGAGCGTGACCGACGGATCGGCGTGGAAGGCGAAGCCCTTGTAGCCGGGCGCGGTCTTGCGCTCGGTGCGCGCGAGCGCGTATTCCTCGTTCGTCTCCGGGTGCAGGAACACGGGGAAGTCGGTGCCCACGGGGCGGAAGCCGCGCCGCGCCATCTCCGCGGGGTCGGCGCCCACCACGACGTAGTCGCGGTCCTTCACCTCGAGCCCGAGCAGCTCGTCGCGCACCGAGCCGCCCACGGCGTAGGTCTTCACCCGGGCGCCGTCGCGTAGGGCTCGTCGTCGGCGACGAACTCCTTCTCCTGCAGCGCCGCCTCGACCCACTCGCGCACGCCGTGCGTGGCGAGCATCGCGTCGCAGTAGCGCTGCGACTCGGGCGACAGCGCCACCCCGTAGGTCTTGAACCGCGTCACCACCGGCGCGTACATGCCGTCGGCGGCCGAGAAGAGGCCGAAGAGGAAGGGCCCCGCGCCGCCGAAGCGCCGGCGCGCCTCGCCCCAGAGCTGCTCGATGCGGTCGATGTTCGCGCGCGTCGCGGGATTCATGCCCTTGCCGGGGTGCGAGGCGCGGATGTTCATCGGCATGCTCGAGCGCAGGTCGCGGAAGCCCGAGTGCATCTCGGCGCTCATGGATCGCGCGAAGGCGCGCGCCACGGGATCGGCGGGCCAGATGCCCTTGGCCGGGAACCACTCGTTCAGCGCTTCCATGATGGCCAGGGTGTCCCACACGGAGGTGGTCCCGCGCCAGAGCACGGGCACCAGCCGCGAGGGCGACCAGCGCTCGATCTCGGCGTCCCACTCGCTGGAGTTGAAGCGCAGCTTCTTCTCCTGGAACTCGATGCCCAGCTGCTTCATCACCACCCACGGCCGCATGGACCACGACGAATAGTTCTGGTTTCCGATCACGAGGGTGAGGGTGGACATGGCTTTACCTTCCAGCGAAATGGCGGTAGCGCGGGTAGCGGGCGCGCGAATCGCCGCCGGCGAGATACGACGAGGCCACCGCTTCGAGCGTCGAGGGCTCGAAGCCGAAATCGGGGAACGTGCCGCCGCACACGTTGGGCACGCTCATCGAACGAAGATTGTCGCGCGTGATGAGGTGGCCGGGCAGCCGCTCGAGCACCAATGCCTGCAGGTTCGCGAGCGCCGGCGGCAGCCCCACGATGGCGCGCTTCCTCCCGATCGTGACGGCCACGAACCGCACGAGCTCCTCGAGCGTGTACACGCGGGGCCCGCACAGGTCGTAGGCCCGGCCGAAAGCGCGCGGATCGCCGAGCGCGCCCACGAACGCGCGCGCCACGTCCTCGACCCAGATGGGCTGGAACTTCGCCTGCGCCGCGGCGAGCGGCACCACGGGGAAGAGGCGCACCAGCATCGCGAAGAGGTTCAGGAACCGGTCGCCCTCGCCGAAGATGACCGAGGGCCGGAAGATCGTCCACGCCGGGGCGTCGCCGGCCGCGCGCACCTCGGCCTCGCCTTGCGCCTTGGAGCGCAGGTACTCGCTGGGACCCGAGGGGGAGGCGGCGAGCGCGCTCATGTGCAGCAGCCGGCGCACGCCGGCGGCACGGCACGCGTGCACGATCTTGCGCGGCAGCCGCGCATGCGCCGATTCGAACGTGGACCGGCCGGAGGGCGCGAGGATGCCCACCAGGTTGATCGCCGCGTCCATGTCGTCGAGGCAGCGCGCGAGCGCCTTCTCGTCGTTGGGGTCGGCAAGCATGATCTCGAGGGTGGGCAGCACGAGCAGGCGCCGCGCGCGCGGCTCGCTGCGCGTCACGATGCGCACGCGCAGCCCCCGCGCGGCCGCGTGCTCGGCGATGACCCCGCCCACGAAGCCGCTGCCGCCGATGATGCAGACGCTGCCGATTTCCATGGCGCCCCCTACGGGATGTTGGACGCGACGGCGGGCTCGCCGGC